>Ga0105240_10004197_pt1 | contig 22056 bp, 14 predicted proteins | sample KBSC54metaG_FD_80426 | JGI IMG/M metagenome (GOLD analysis project Ga0105240, IMG submission 80426) | Corn rhizosphere microbial communities from Kellogg Biological Station, Michigan, USA - KBS C5-4 metaG | ecosystem: Host-associated > Plants > Roots > Rhizosphere > Soil | place: Michigan, USA... | reverse complement strand
TTGCGAAATGATTCACCCTGGCAGCAGCTTTTCCGGGCACATGTGGGTCAGTTGGATACGGGGGCGACTCTCGATTTCGCGGTGGGTTATCGGGATTTGAGGAAGACGGTTCCGCGCCATTCCCACTAAAGTGAAGAGCCGATCCGCGGCCTGTGGCTCCGGGTTTTGAAAAGAAGGCCTTTGACTTTATCGGCGTCCGATCGGTGTCCATCCGCGGCCAGGTCCGTACTTCGCCTCGTAAACCCGGATTTCTCCACGCCCCTCCGTACGCGATAAAATTCAATTAACCCGCGTGCATCGCGCTCTCGTTTTACTCGCCAGTCTTCTCGCGTACGGAGCCACGTTCGAAGAATCGTTTCGAGCAGGCCTGGTCGCGTTGCAGCAGGGCGACCTGACCAATGCGGCAACCAACCTCCGGGCAGCCTCGGCGCTGGCGCCAGGCAACGGCCGCGTCTGGATTGCGCTCGCCCAAACCTACCGCAAACTCCACCAGGACGCCCAGGCCGAAGAGGCAGCGTCCCAGGCCGCGAAATTCGCGCCCGACGACAAGGTGGTTCAGCAAAGCCTCGCCATCTATTATTCGGAAACCGGAGCAACCCTGAAGGCGGCTGCGGCGCAAACGAAATACGCGGCCTTGTCACCCGCGGATGCGTTCGCCCGGGAGCGCGCCGAAACCCTGTATTTTGACGCGGCCCAGCCTTTACTCCAGCGCGAAAAATTCGCCGAGGCGATCCAAATTCTGGAACCTGCGCGCGCCAAACTCCCCGGCAGCGCACAACTGGAACTCGCCATCGGTGTGGCCTATTACGGCTTGCGGCGCTTCGATGAGTCTGCCCAGGCGTTTCTTCGAACCATAGAGATCGCGCCCGCTATTGAACAGCCTTATGTATTTCTGGGGCGATTTCTCGATCAGGTGCCGAACCGACTGCCGGAGGCGACGAAACGATTTGCGGAATTCGAAACGCTGCGGCCTTCGAGCCCCATCGGCTATCTTCAACACGCGCGAGCGCTCGATGCTCAGTCACAGGAACCGGAACGCGCGGCGGAGTTGCTCAATAAGGCGATCTCATTGAACGATCGCGATGCCGCGGCACACTTCGAGCTCGGAACGGTTCTCGACCGTCTGCAGCGCTTTGACAATGCCGCCAGGGAATTTGCCCGCGCGGCTGATCTCGACCCCAAAGATGCCGCTGCGCACTACCGGCTTGCGCGCGATTACGATCGCCTGGGCAAACCGGCTGAAGCTCAGGCAGAGCGGGACAAGCATGCCGCGCTCGTGAAATCTCAGGATGCGGCCCGATGAACAGGCGTGAATTTTTGGCGGCAGTCGCGGCTGCGGGTTTAACACCGGCGCGTGGGACCGCTTCCACCCCATTCCCCGTGCATTACAAACGCGCGAACCCGTTCGACACGGTGCTGCGTTTCATCGAACCGGGCACGGATGAGTTCAAAGGCGAGAAGGATGCGCTCGCTGTGGAGTCAAAGCTCAGGGACATATTCGCGGCTAAACAGCCAGCACCCAAAGCATTGCGGGCGTGGATCTCGCGAAGGCCTCTCGAATCACATTTTTTCGTCTTACCAAACAGCCATGTGCGCTTCGAGATCAAGACCGCGGATGCTTATCACACGGGCCTCTGGAGTCTTCCCGATTTCGAAGAAGTGAGCCATGAGGTCTTCTCCTCGCCGCGACCCCTGTTTCACGATGTCACCAGTCATGTGTTCGGTGGCGCCGAATCGTTCAATCGACAACTGCTGCCCGGCAATCCGTATTGGCGCGCCCGCATGGATTCCGCGACCGGCATCGACGTCTACGGCAACCAGGGAATCGCGGTCGGCGATATCGACAACGACGGTGCGGATGAAATTTACGTCTGTCAGCCAGGCGGGCTGCCGAACCGCCTCTATAAGATTCGCCCCGACGGCGCCGCTGACGACATCACCGAGCGCGCCGGGCTGGGGATTCTCGACGACTCCACCAGCGCCCTCTTTGTAGATTTTCGAAATTCCGGGCATCAGGATGTCGTCGTTCTGCGAGGCTCCGGCCCGCTGCTTTTCCTGAATCAGGGCGATGGCACATTCCGCGAGCATCCCGACGCCTTTCGCTTTAAGAAGCCCGCACTCGGTTCATTCACAGGCATGGCGGCGGCCGATTTCGATCGCGACGGCCGGGTAGACCTTTATCTCTGCTGCTACGTGTATTTCCAGAGCGAAGATCAGTACCAATACCCCGCGCCCTATCACGATGCGCAGAACGGCCCGCCGAACTTTCTGTTCCGCAATGAGCTGACGGAGCGTGGCGGATTTTTCGAAGACATAACGGACGGTTGCGGCATCGACCAGAACAATAATCGCTTCAGCTTCGCGCCCGCCTGGTGCGATTACGACGGCGATGGCTGGCCCGATCTATATGTCGCAAACGACTTCGGGCGTAACAACCTTTACCGCAATCGCAACGGCAGATTTACCGACGAGGCCGCGAAGGCCGGCGTGGAAGACATGGGGCCTGGCATGAGCGCCTCCTGGTTCGACTACGATGGCGACGGCAAACCCGACCTCTACGTGTCCGACATGTGGAGCGCGCCGGGGCAGCGCCTGATTCACGACCCCGCATTTACGCCCGCGCTTGAGAATCCGGAAGCCTACCGGCGCCATTCAAAAGGCAATTCTCTGTATCGCAACAAAGGTGATGGCACGTTCGAAGATACAGGTGCCCGCGAGTCGGTAGAGATGGGGCGCTGGGCGTGGAGTTCGGGCGCTTTCGATTTCGATCTTGACGGTATACCGGAAATTCTCGTCGCGGCCGGCATGGTCACAAACGGGGACACGAAGACAGACCTCGGGAGCTTCTTCTGGCGGCAGGTAGTCTCGAAAACAGGCGCCGCTTACGAGAACGGCTGGAATGCGCTGAACCAATTGATACGCGAGGATTATTCCTGGAACGGACATGAGCCCAACGTGTTTTATGTCCGGCGCGATGGAAAATATCACGATGCGTCGGGCGTGAGCGGCCTCGATTTTGCCGATGATACACGCACTTTCGCGGCCATCGATTTCGATGGTGATGGAAACCCCGATATTGTTCTGAAAAGCCGCCTCGGCCCGCAGATACGTGCGATGCGGAATGACTGCGCCGCCGGGCGTCAGGCGATTGCGATTCAATTGCGCGGCGTGAAAAGCAACCGCGATGCGATCGGTGCGCGCGTGGAAGTCAACGGGCAGGTGCAATTCCTGGACGCGGGCAGCGGATTCCTTTCTCAGCATTCGAAGAAGCTGCATTTTGGAATGGCTGGCCAAAATTTGGCGGAGATCAGGATCATATGGCCCTCCGGCGCCGCACAGCGGCTGAGTGGCCTCGCGCCCGGCTTCGTTTATCTCATCACGGAAGATGTTCAGACGCCCGGGAAGACCGCGTTTCGCCCCAGGCCCGCATATTCAGCGGCCACCGTCTCAGCGAAGAACGATCCCGAACCCGCGGACACCTGGCTGCTGGAGCCAGTGCCCACGCCGGATCGGCGCAAGGGACCGGGATTTGTGGTGCTTCATGCGGGTACCCCACCTAAAATCGCCGCTGGCCTGCCGGTCGAATTTGTTGATCTTTCGAAAGAGAAAGAGGAGGTAGCCGCAACGTGGTCGCTCTTCCGCAGATATCTGTTCGAGTACCGTCGCGATCTCACGATTCCCTTCACCGTGCTGATTGATTCCGAGAGCGCCGCCCGGCGAATTTACGCTGGCCTGCCTTCCGAAGCGACGATGCGAACGGACCTGCAAGAGCTGGGGCACAGTGCGCAGCTTGCGCTTCCCTTCCCCGGCAAATATTACTCCGAACCGCGCAGAAACTACTTCAAATTGGGCGCCGCTTTTTACTGGGCAGGCTATCCGGACCGCGCCCTGCCTTATCTCGAAGAAACCCTGCGCGCCCGACCGGATAACTGGAAGGCGCTGCTTGCAACGGGCAGGATCCACCAGGAGCTAGGCCAGGATCGTGAGGCCCTTACAACCTTCGGGAAGGTGCTGAAGCTCCGGCCCGATTACGCCCCCGCCTTGGTCAACGCCGGCGAAACATATCTGAAGCTGAACGACCGGGCCTCCGCTCAACAGAACTTCACGAATGCGCTCAAGGCCGATCCCAAATGTGCTGACGCGGCGAATCAACTAGGGCTGATGGCGGCGGAGTCCAATGACTTTAAAAATGCGCGCCTTCGCTTTGAAGAAGCCATCGCGGCGCAGCGGGACCATACCGGCGCGATCAATAATCTCGGCGTATTGTACGCGCGGATGGGGCAGCAGGCCGATTCCGTGGCCGCTTTTCGATACGGCCTGCAAGTGGACCCGGACGATGAACAGCTATATCTGAATCTGGCGCGGATTTACGTTACGATGGGCGAACGGGAGCAGGCTCGCGCTGTGCTGAATCAATTGATGGACCGCAAGCCGGGAAATGCCGTGGCGGCAAAGGCGCTGAGCCAGTTGGAGGGACGATGATTCGGATCGCGATTTTGATGTTTTTGATGGCGGAAGGGACCACTGACGCGAGCGATTTGGTGGTTGCCATCGGCGAAACGCCTTCGGAACGGCTCAATCCGGTGTCGATCTACGCGCCGGGCGCGCCACCGCTGTTGAGCTTCCGTTACTTCGATGCCAGCGATCGCGGACGTTTCGGGAATTTGGGATTGATGACAGACGATGCCGGGCATTAATAGATTCCAATGCTGCCTGGCCCTGTTCGCGACGGCTCTCGTACATGGTCAAACGCAAACGGCAGCAGTCAAACGAGCCATTGCGGGCGAGTGCGAACAAGTATCGACCGAACTGGCGCAGGAGTTCACCAAGGGCAGCAGACTGGCCGGAATAGCGCTCGCGCAATGCCGAATCGCCGCGAAGCAATTCGATGCGGCGGGCCCCGTGGTGGCACAACTTGAAAAGCAATATCCTTCTGACGCCGACGTCCTCTACATAGCCGCGAATTACCACATGAAAGCGTGGAATGACGCGATCTATCGCATGTACCAGAAAGCTCCCTCGTCGTATCGTGTCGATCAGTTATCGGCGGAGGTGTTTGAAACTCAGGGCAAGTACACCGAGGCCATCGCGGAATACCGGAAGGCTCTGGGGAAGAATCCGCAAGCCATCAATCTGCACTACAAACTAGGCCGCGCGTTGCTTCAGCAATCTCACGATCCTTCTGTCCTGGAGCAGGCGAAAAAGGAATTCGAAGCCGAGTTGGCGCTGAACCCGGCAGACGCAGTCGCGGAGTATCAGGTGGCCCAAATTCTGGGCGCGCAAGGCCATAAAGCGGATGCCGCCGCGCGCTACGAACGCGCAGCGCGGTTGCGCCCTGACTTTCCCGAAGCCCTGATAGCCGTGGCGAAGATTCGTTCCGATGCGAAAAATTACGCCGAAGCTGTCAAATTGCTGGAGCGCGCAGTCAAGCTTCAGCCGCGAGGCGAGATAGCGCATTACAACCTCATGATGGCCTACAGAAATGCCGGCCGAACTGCCGATGCGCAACGTGAAAAGCTGGAACTCGATAAGCTTCAGAAACCGCCCGAAGGCGAGTTTACAGATTTCCTGAAAAGGCTGGGCGAGAAGCCGCCCCCGCAGTGAAGTACGCGTCACTCATTCTGGTTGCGATAGCCCTAAATGCGGCGGACTTCAGGAACGTGGCGCGAGAGGCCGGGCTAACGCACATCGTGCCCAATGGCGGCACGACCTCTAAGCAATTTATTATCGAAACCACCGGCAGTGGCGTTGCCTTCATCGATTACGATAACGATGGTCTGCCCGACATTTTTGTCGTATCCGGCCCCGAAGCCCCGAGCCGCATGTATCACAACGAAGGCGGGGGCAAGTTTCGCGACGTATCGGAGTCTCTTGGATTCATGCGCAAAGGCTGGGGCCAGGGCGTCTGCGCGGGCGACTACGATAACGACGGATTCACCGATCTTTTCGTAACCTACTGGGGCCAGAACGCTCTCTATCGCAACATCGGCGGCAAACGCTTTGAAGACGTAACCGCAAAAACGGGACTGACGCAACGCCGCGTCCGCTACAACACTGGCTGCGCTTTTCTCGACTACGACAATGATGGCAAGCTCGACCTCTTCGTCTCGAACTACCTGAAGTTCGATTTCGCTTCGACGCCGAAACCCGGCGCCAATCCATACTGTTTCTATCGCGGCATCGCGGTGAACTGCGGGCCGCGCGGACTGCCCTTCGACAGGAACCTGCTTTATCACAACGAAGGCGGCAGCTTCAAAGACGTCTCCGATGAGAGCGGTATTTCAAAGCCCGACGCCAACTACTCGCTGGGTGTTTTGACGGGCGATTTCAATGGAGACGGCCTCACCGATATCTATGTCGCCTGCGACCAGACACCGTCGATTCTCTATATCAACAAAGGCAACGGGAAGTTTGAAGACGAGGCTCTCATTCGCGGCACGGCGCTCGATGAAAATGGCAAGGCGCTGTCGGGAATGGGCGTGGCAGCGGCCGATTACCTTCACCAGGGCGTGCCATCGATTTTCCGCACGAATTTTTCCGATGAACTGGAAACGCTTTATCGCAACCGTGGCAAGGGTGAGTTTGAAGATGCCAGCGTGGAATCGGGTCTGGGACAGAACACACGGTACGTAGGATGGGGCTGCGGTTTCTTCGATTTCGATAACGATGGATGGCCGGATTTGATGCTGGTGAACGGCCATGCATTTCCGGAAGTCGATAAGCTGAACATCGACGTGCATTATCGCGAGCGGGCCATTCTCTACCGCAACGAGCAGGGGCACTTCACGGATATTTCGGAGTCCTCCGGACCGGGAATTTTGGAGAAGCACTCAGCGCGAGGCGCGGCGTTCGCGGATTACGACAACGATGGACAGATCGAAATTTTGGTGAACAATCAGGGCGAGGCTCCGTCGCTATTGCATCAGACGGGGAAATCCCCCAACCACTGGATCACTCTGAAGTTAGAAGGCACCAAGTCAAACCGCGGCGCGATTGGGGCGCGGGTGAAGGTTACGACGGGTACGCTCGTTCAAACGGGCGAGGTTCGTAGTGGAGGCGGCTATCTGTCGCAGAGCGATTTACGGCTGCATTTCGGCTTGGGTGCGGCTAAGACTGCCGACAACATCGAGATCGTTTGGCCCGGCGGGAAGCAGCAGGTGGAAAAGGATATTGCTGCCGATCGCGTTGTGGTAATCCCTGAACGTTGATGGCCTGCTCCGGGCGATGAAGTCGCCAAACGCGACTGTCGGTTGTACCATTTCGGAACGCTAACTGATGTTGAGTCGATTCTCGATAAGTTTGAGTCGTGCGGCTAATACGTCTTCCACACGCTTCAACTTCTCAGTGATGAGTTTTTCTATCGCTTCGAATCCCCGGTGGGTTTCACTGCGGAGATCCCCTATTCGCGAATTTAAATCGACAGGGCGATTATTCAGGTCGTCAACACGGCGGTTGTTCAACCACATTCCGACCATAACTACCAGCATCGCTGGCAGTAGGCTGTGAAGATCGGAAGTACCGAGTCCCAATTCATTTCTGAAGCGATGATACCAAAAGAAAACGGCCCGCCGAAGCGGGCCGTTTTCCTGCGTAGCTACTAAACCGCCCTAGAAAGACAGGCGGAGTTGAAACTGCACGTGACGCTCGCTGCCAACATTGGCTCCGAGCACCTTGCCGAAGTTCCCGTTACCGGTGACGGCGGGAACTGTTCCGTTCGCCGGAAGTTTCGCATCGCCAAGACTTGCGTCCGGCTGTTGAAACTGCGGCGTGTTGGCCAGGTTGACCGCTTCCGCCCGGAACTGCATCTTGATCCGCTCGGTGAAAGCGAAATCTTTAAAGATGGAGAAGTCGAGCGTGCGGGTTGGCGGGCCGGTGTTGGTCTGCAGGCCCAGGTTGCCACCCGTGTAAATGCCTAAAGCTGCATTCTGGTATGCTTCCTGGAAAGCGCTGATGTCGAACCACTGCCCGTTGGTGCCCGGGCTGCGACCGCCGGACGGTGCTGCGTTCGGATTGCCGCCGGGAACCAGGTCCGGACGGCACTTGCCCCATTGACCTACGCAATTGGTCCCGTTGATGCTGATCGGCTGACCGGTCCGCAACGACAGGATGCCGTTGGTCTGCCAACCGCCAATCGCCAGATCGGCTGCGCGATTCATGTTTCCGCCGAACCTCTTGCCTTTGCCGATTGGCAGGGCATAGTTGAACGAGGTTGTGAAGCTGTGGCGAATATCCCATGCCGCGGTCGAATAGGCCGAGGCGAGATTCGTCGGATCGGGCGTGCCGAAGTTATTCGCGCCGCTGAGCGGGGTACCGCTGTTGGCGAGCGCATGGCTCCAGGTGTATGAAGTCAGGAACTGAAGATCCTTCGAGAACCGCTTCTCAAGCTTCGTTGAGAACGCCGCGTAGTTGCCATAGCCGAACGAAGAGGTCTCGTTCAAACTATTTCCAACCGACTGTGCTCCATTCGTAAACGGAGTCACAATAACGCGCCGTGCATCGCAGCTGAGCGCCGGGTTGTTAACGTAGCCCAGATTCGGGCAGGGATCCGTGTTGAGCAGGATCAGCTGATGCGATTGATGGTTGCCTTCGTATCCGAGTTCGAGTGCCATATCGCCAGGCAGTTCGCGCTGCAGGACCGCATTCCACTTGTGAACAAGGCCGTTGCGGAAGGTACTCTGAACGCCCAGCAGCGAAACCGGAGCAGGACGTGTGAAAACATCGATGGGGTAGCCGCCGGTCAGGCCGTTCGGAAAGTAATTACATCCCGGGCAAGCAGGATCCGAAACGCCGATGGAGCCGGAAGGAGGGCTGAATGAACCCGGCCGGGTCAGGTTAACCGTCTCGTTGAACGGCACGCCTTCACCGCGGTTCGGGCTTCCACCCTGATTTTCCTCGCCACCGTAGAAGATTCCATAAGCGGCGCGGAGCACGGTTTTGTTCATCACCTGGTAGGCCACGCCGATGCGCGGACCGATGTCCGTCTTATCCCACGGAATGAGAGTGCTCGGGGTTTGGCCGCGAACCACTTTCACCGTTGGGAAAAGGGTGGAGAAGTTCGGGGGCAGAGCTGCGTCCTGATTTCTTCCCTTGGGGATGTAGAGCGTCAGAGAAGGCAGGTCAAAGTTCGCCTGACGACCAAAACGTTCGTCGATGGGAGACCACAATTCATAACGCAGGCCGATATTGACCGTCAATTTCGGAGTCACCTTCCAGTCGTCCTGCGCATAACCCGCGTAAGCGACTTTCTGCGATGAGACGAAGTTGGTGGTCGAAATATTTCCGCTGTCAATTTGGCCCAGCAGTGCCGACGCAATCGCGTCGCCGGACTGGGTGTTCGACTGGGCGGGGAATGCTGTTTGATTCGGGCTGTATCCAATGTTGCCGTGCGGGTCGGGAACCTGGAAGAACGGGAACTTGATCTGCCGGAATTCTGCTCCGAATTTCAGTGAATGGGAGCCCTTGCTGAGCGCGACGTTCTGAACGAAATCCCAGACGTTGTTGAATTCCTTGGTGGGAATCCAGTCGTTGGCGCCAGTCTGCTGGTAGCCGCTGATGCCGATTTGCGGCAACCCGCCGTTGTTGGCGGCAGCGGTGGTTGGATTGTAGCCACCAATACCGAAAGCGGCAAATTCATCAACGGTCGGATTCAAGCCCAGGCGGGATGTGACCAGCCGGGTAAAGCCGGCGCGCGTTTCCGTAATCAAAGTTGGGTTCCACACGCGGGTGTAGCTGATCTGCGCGTTGCGGCTCAGATCCTGCTCCTGCGCGCCGTTGAAGTCTGCGCCATCCAGGGGACCGGGGAAAGGCGAACCACTGGTCTTGCCTGTGTTCGACCAGCTCAGCGATCCGAAGAGGCTGTCTTTGTCGCTCAGCCGGTAATCCACACGTCCATCACCCTGGTCGGTGACCTGGCTGCCTGCCGAACTATAGTAAAAATCGCGCGTGGGCGTGTTCCCTGTAATGATCGGCTGGTTGGTGGCGGGATAGAGTGAAAGGATTTTCGCAAAGGCCGCATCCTTCGGGTAGCTTGCCGGAATAATGTTGCCCGGAAAAGCCGTACGCGCAATGGGATAGCCCACCGGTACATTGGCAGTCGCGTTCAATGCGGTGGCGAAAACCGTGCTCTTCGGGTCGAAAATCGTACCCTTCTGATAAGAAACCGGCTTGCCAAACGGATCGTTTACGGTTACCGTCGGGCCCAACAGGCTCGAGAAGTCGCCGTTCTTCATTGCCGCGGTCGGGATGGTAAGGAAGCCCGAGCGACCGAGTCCGTTGACCGATCCACCAGACGACGCAATTCGCGTGCCCTGGTAGTCGCCAAAAATAAAGAGCTTGTTCTTCTTGATCGGTCCGCCAGCGGTGGCGCCGAACTGATTGCTTACCAGCGGTCCGCGAGCGGTGCCGGCGAGATTGTTGTTCCAGGAATTTGCGTTGAGGTCTTTGTTCTGCAAGAGCTCAAACACACTGCCGTGAAGTTGGTTGGTGCCGGATTTCAAGTTGACGTTGATAACGACGCCCGCTCCACGACCGTACTCCGCGTTGTAGCCGTTCGTCAAAACAGTCATTTCTCCGATGGCTTCCACGGAGGGACCAACCGCATACGAAGTCTGATTGAGAAAGTCAATCGTATTGACGTTGTTGTCGACGCCGTTCAGCAGGAAGTTATTCTGCCCGTTTGCTCGGACGCCGTTCGCGGACATTCCGCCATTGTTCGCATCGCGAGCGCCGGCTTCCGCGGGCACAACACCCGGAACCAGGCGAGCAAGATACGCGAAGTTACGCTGTCCGCCGAGTGGCGCGTCCGTCAGGGTCTTGCTGTTGATTCCAGCACCGACCTGCGTGCTCTCTGTTTGAAGCAGAGGCGCGGATGCGGAGACTTCTACCGTCTGGCCTATGTCTCCGACGGTAAGTGCGATGTTCACACCGGTTCGTTCACCGGACTTGAGTTCTATGTCTTTCTGAGATGCTTTCTTAAAGCCGGGAGCGGTGACCGTTATGGTATAGGTCGACGGCTTCAGTGCCGGGCGGGTATATTCACCGGCGCTGTTCGTGGTAAGTTCATAAACCTGACCAGTGCTGGTTTCGGTGATGGTCACCTTGGCATTGGCTACGACTCCACCGGTAGAATCGGTTACTGTGCCGGTAATGGTTGCAAGATCGCGTTGCGCAAACGCTGCGAACGCACAAAGTAAAGCGAGCAGACCTGGTTTCAGGCCTTTGAGGCATCGATACATTCATCCCCCTCTCCTGCACCTGGGCAGGACTTGGACTGCATCGGATCTTATCATCTTGTATAGGTTGGAAGCAACGGTTCTGGGCCCCTTTTGTTAAGCGCTTGCTTTTTCCGAAAAATGAGATGATCGTAGTCTGCAAGTTATGAGATCTGGAAAGGTTAGGCATTGCGGAACAGAGGGGCGGGCCGTCTCTAAAAAACCATGATTATTAGTCCCAAAAGCCGAACGCCGACCGCGCGAAAACCGACCCCAACTACCACCTGGATTGCGGCGATTTCAGGTGTCGTTCTCGTCGCGATGGCGGCCCGGAACAAACCGGATCTGCGATTCATCGAAGTGGGCGCCCAATCCGGTCTAACCCTTTCGAATACGTTCGGAGGCAAAGAGAACAAAGATCTTATCCTTGAAAGCACCGGGACGGGCGTCGCCATTCTGGACTTCGATGGTGACGGCGCGGAGGACATTTTTCTTCCAAACGGGCGACTGCTTTCCTCCACCGCGACGCCTCCGTTGTCACAGTTCTACCGCAATGATGGGACTGGCCACTTCGTCGAGAACGCCCGGCAAATGGGGTTGACCGGAACCGGTTGGGCGCAGGCGTCATGCGTAGGCGATTTCGACAATGATGGCCACCCCGACCTTCTCGTGACCTACTACGGCAGTAATATCCTCTACCGCAATCTGGGAAATGGAAGATTTTCGGACGTGACCAAAAGCGCTGGCTTGCTCGTTTCCGGAATCCGCTGGGGCACCGGTTGCAGCTTTATCGACTTCGATCGGGACGGCTACGCCGACATCTTCATCGCGAACTACATTGACTTCGATATTGCGTCGGCGCCCAAACCGGGCAGCAGCAAGAACTGCGAATGGAAGGGGCTGGCAGTTTGGTGCGGCCCTCACGGTCTGCGGAGCGGGCACAATGTTCTGTACCACAACAACCGTGACGGTACTTTTACAGATGTCTCCGAAAAAGCGGGCATTCTCGCGCCGGGCGCCAGAAATGGCTTGGGCGTGGTATCCGCGGACTTCGATAACGATGGCTGGCCGGACATCTACGTAGCCTGCGATCAGACCCCGAGTCTGCTCTATCGCAATAAGCACGACGGAACGTTCGAGGAAATCGGCGGCAAGGCCGGCGTGGCTTACAACTCGGATGGGCGTCTGCAAGCGGGGATGGGCATCGCGGTCGGCGATTACGACGGCAACGGCTTTCTCGATATCGCCAAGACCAACTTCTCGGGTGACAGGCCATCGCTTTATCGGAACGAGGATGGCAAGTTCTTCGAGGATGTTTCTGAGACCGCGGGCCTGGGACGGAATCAATTGCTGGGCTGGGGCATCGCGTTTCTCGATGTGGATGAGGATGGCTGGCCTGATTTGGTGATGGCCAACGGTCATGTTTATCCGGAGGTGGACCGGTCGGCAATTGGGGAGACTTACCGGCAGAAGACGCTGCTATATCGAAATCTCGGAGACGGGCGGTTTGCGGATGTGACCGCGCAGGCTGGTCCGGCGTTTGCCGCGCTGCGCCCATCGCGCGGGTTGGCGATCGGAGATTTGGATGGAGACGGGCGACCCGAGATCGTGATCTCGAATATGAACGATCGCCCTTCGGTGCTGAAGAATGTGGGACCGCGCCAAAACGCACTCGCCGTACGGTTGACCGGGACGGTTTCCAATCGAAGCGCTATCGGATCGCGGATCACCGTTGAGGTTGCGGGCCATCGTCAAATGGCCGAAGTGACGAGCGGAGGCAGCTACTTCTCGCAGAGTTCGTTCACTCAGTACTTCGGAGTGGGCAAGGCCGGGAAGGTGGATCGGGTAGAAGTGCGATGGCCGAACGGAGCGGTACAAAAGTGGATCGATGTACAGGTGAACCGCACGATCCTTCTTACGGAAGGGCGGGAGTCATTCGAACAGAAACCGTTCGGGCCGCCAGCAGCAGCAGCAATCCGGCCAGCAGGTACACCGAAGAAGCCATAGCGATTGCGGTGCCAAGGCCCTGGCTTTGCGAGATCCAGCCGATCACGAGCGGAGCGCTGCCGCCTCCTCCGAGCCAGCCTACAGTGTTCATGAGACCAGCGGCTGTGCCGCGCGCGCCGGCGGGGACTACGTCAAATACCGAGGCGAAGATGTTGGCGTCGTAGAGGCCTTTGAAGAAGCCCCACACCGTGAGTGCGACGATGAGCCAGGCGACTGATCTCGTCATGCCGCAAAGCACTACGCACGGCGCTCCGCCGAAGACGCCGATGGCCTGCACCAGCATGCGGCCACCGGGCGTGCGCGCGTGCCATTTGTCGGCCAGCCAGCCGCCGGTGAGCGAGCCGCACATACTGGCGAGTTGGACGTAGATGGTGGCTGTGAGGCCTGACATCGCGAGGCTCATGTGGAAGCGGTCGAACAAAAATTTCGGCATCCATGTGAGAAGCACGACCGCGACGAAGTTGGCGCAGCAGAACGCCGCCATGAGCAGCATGACGGCGGGCGATTTCCATCCGGGCGGGGCTTGCGCGGTTGAGGGTGAATCCAGCCTTGCTCGTGAATCCATTTGGCCGCGCTTGGGTTCTTTGAGCCAGCGGCCGAGGACGAAGCCGAGCAGAATTCCGAGCCCTCCGAAGACGACGAACGACCAGCGCCAGCCGTAGACCTGCCCGATGAGGCCAGCGAAGAATCCGCCCGCGATGGTACCGATGTAAACGCTGGTCTGGTGAACGCCGATAGCGCGGGACCGCGTGTCCGCGCCGTGATAATCGCTGACCAGAGACATGGATGCGGGGAAATAGAAGGTTTCGCCAAGGCCTTCGAGCGCGCGCATCGCGAAGAGGCCTCGGAAGCTGCTGAACAAAGCCGTAGCCGCGCAGATGGTGCTCCAGACATAGAGGCCCCCAAGTATTGCAGTCTTCCGGCGCACGCGGTCGACAATGGTTCCGGCGAACATGGCGCTGAGCCCATAGACCCAGGCGAACGCGCTGCCGAGCAGACCCAGTTGCACGTTGTCGAGCGACATGGATTTCTGCAGCAGAGGGAAGACGGAGAAAATCGCCTGCCGGTCCGCGTAGTTGAAGAAGGAGATGGCCCAAAGCATGAGGACCACCTGCCAGCGATAGCTCACTTCTTCAGGATCCAGACTTCGGAGACCTGGACGCCGCGACCGTTGCCTCCGCCGCCTTCGGGCTTAGTCCATTCGAGGTTTAGTTCGCCGGACGCCGTGGCTGCGCGGGGAATGTCGAACTCAATCGGCGCGACAGGTGCGGGCTTCGATTGGAACGGGTGAATTTCTATCGTGCCGTTGGCTACCAGCCGAAGCTTTGCTCTGGGAGTGCCGCCTCCATATACGACACGAATCGCGTATTGAGCCGTTCGGTCCAGACCCGTGTAACGCATGCGCAGGGGAGTGTCACCGAGCGTTTCCGCGTCGGTATACCAGGAGACCCGCGCGCCTTGTTGGGGAGTTACACCGAACCCCGTGAGGGGGGACTTCAGGAAGTCGGGATCCTGCGCGTACGGCAGACCGGGAACAAGATGCGGCTGGCGGCGGATGTCGCCGAGGTCGTCGTAGAAACCGCCGGGACCGGGATCGGTCCAATTGAGGATTCGGTCGATACTGGTTTGCTTTTGTGCGAACTGGTTCTTGAGCCAGATGCGATTGTTCAGGGCGAAATCGATAGCATCGAGGTTGGCGCCGCGCCCGAGCGCGATCGCCTGGTATCGGGAGACGCTGAGTTGCATGTGGATGCTTTGGAAGAGGGCTTCGGCAAGCTCGAAGACGCGTGCCCGGAGCGCGTAATCTTCACGGGAGAGCGGGTCAGTGTCGAGGATCGATTCGGATTCCTTGATTCCGCCGCTGCGAAGTGCCGCAAGGGCGCGCTGCTCCTGCCCGGTTTCGGCGATTAGGCGATGGCGCGCGAAGGCGTCGTAATAGGCGCGATAGAGCGCTTGTTGAAAGCGCCAGTTGAGGCGTAGTTGCGGAGTGGCGGCCGCCTCCATGGATTGGAGCTTCGCCAGCGTGGAATCGACCCCGGTGTTGGTGGCAAGCGGCCCGCGCCAGTTGCTTTCGAGCGCCAGAAGACTCTGGGCGAACGGTTCGGTGTGTTCCGGCCCGATGAAGAAGCGGCTGTAGTCGCGAAGCAGATCCGCAACATTCGCGTCAGGGTTCCACCCGAGGCCGCTCCAGACGAACTTATTCACGTCGTCATTGCAGCCTTCCGAGTAGGTGACAAAGCCATTCGAGTACTGTGCGTAACGATGAAAAATAGCCGCTTCATCCGTTGGGCGGGGATTGATTACCTCGCGTCCTTCTGTGGTGGCGAAGGCGAAATCCCAATCGGGCACCGGGAATTCGGCGCTGATGCTGTGCGTGATGTCGGGGTAGAAGCGAATTGGGATGGACTTCGGAACGCGCGCCCGAAGATCGGCGATGCTGCCGCGCACCTGCGGCCCGAAGACAAGACCCGAAAGCCAGGCGGGCTGTTTCTCAACAATCGACAGGAACTCGTCGTAACCAGCCTTGTTGAAGCTTTGCGGCGAGACCCACATCTGCGCCTTGGGGTGATACCGATGCAGATTGGCGGTCTGTTTCTCAAGCAGCGCTAACAGATACTTCGGAGGCGTGTCGCCCGGGTCGCCGCCGGGCACGAACACCGCATTCAGGCGAGGCAGTTTGCGGAAGACTTCACCCCATTCTTTGAGCGCGAACTCCACCGTTTTCGGATCGGAGTAGTCTTTGTCGAGCGCCGGGTACCACACCGAAACATCGAGCCCGTACTCACCTGCGATGCGAGACATCTCGATCATCATGTCCATCGGCGGCAGCGGAAAATGCGGGCTATCGGCATCGTCGTCGGACCGCGGAGGGATGAGTTCAACGGTGTTGACTCCGAAGATGGCAAGCTCGCGAATATACTGCTCCCACATGGGGACGGACCATCCATCGTAGGAGTTTGTCTTAGGCCGGTAACCAAGCTGCTGGCCTCGAATCGCTACCTTCGGAGCAGTCGTCACGTTGAGCCCGTCGGCGATTTCGAAGCGCTGGCGTGACATGTACGCTTGGCGAAGCAGGTAGCCCGCGCCGAAGATTATGCCGCGATCGTCGTTGCCGCGAATGGTTACCGTGTTCCCCGAAGTGGTTAGCGTGAAGCCGTCAGCCGGCCCGGTGGTTCTCGATATGGCAATTACCGGCGCGCCATTGCCATTGTTGAGCCGCGGACGTAGTTGAGTCCGCTTCTCCACCTCTTCGGCGATCATGGTGGCGGCCTTCTTTTCAATTGGCCCCGCATTGGGCTGCAGACGAATGACGGCGTGCTTCAGGTCGATGGCGGTTGCGGAGGAAGATACGGCCACGAGTAAGATGGCGAGCCTTTTGATCACCTGAGAATTATACGCGTCGCTACAATGGAACGAGTGCCCAAGGTTACTTTTCTCCCAGCGAACGTGACGTTTGAATTTGAACAAGGCAAGCTGCCTTATAAAGGGCACGGCCGACCCGAATCGCTTCTTGATGTGGCGATGAACAACGACTTCCACCTGGAACATGCATGCGGCGGAAGCTGCGCCTGCACCACTTGCCATGTTGTTGTAAAAGAGGGAGTGAATAATCTTTCGGAGATCGATGACGATGAAATCGACCGCGTGGAACAGGCGGCCGATTTCCAGTTGAATTCACGCCTGGGGTGCCAGGCTGTGGTGAAGGGCGATGTAACGGTTGTGATTCCGGAATGGAATCGCAATTACGTTAGCGAAGGACATTGAAGCCTATTTCTTGTGGATCAGGATGTTTCCGTTCATCGTTTCGAAGCGAAATTCCGGGCCGCCTCCGTTGATGGAACCGTAGACGCCGCGGTCCATGCGGATGCGGTATTTGCCGCCCTGTCCTCTTGAATCCTCTACTACCGGCTTTGAAGCGTCGGGCTCCATCTTCATATCGAAATCGCTGTAGACGGAGCCGTGGTCGGTTTTAAGGCGCAGGCGCGCCTTCGTATCGCCGGGCAGTGTGACGTCGATCTTGCCATTCATTGAGGTGAACGACATCGGTTTATCCGGAGTAACGCGATCGAGAGTCGCTGTGACCGCGCCGTTCAGCGAGTGTGCGAGAACTGTGCCTGAAACGTTCCTGAGCGTGATGGATCCATTCATGTCGTCGGCGTCGATTTCACCGCTGATGCCGGTTACTTCGATGTTGCCGCCGCTCATAGTCCTAAGTTGCAGTGACGCGTTTGCCGGAACCTGAAGAGTCAGGTTCGAGCCACGATCCTGAGGTCCCGCCGAGACAGTGACCACGTTGTGATCTTCAGTGACGTCAAGGCCGCCCCTGCCCATATCGATACGCTTCATACCGGGCGGCACATCGCCTGGATTCCTTTCTTCACTGCGACCGGTTATTTTCGACGGTTCGACAATCACCTGGCCGGCCGGACCGGGAGTGACGGTGATGCCGCCGTGCATCAGATGAACTTTCACAGTGACGGGCTGCGACGCGTTCGATAGCGGCACAGTGATTTTTTCCTGCGCGGTCAGACTTGCAGCACACGCCAGAACGATGGAACTAATTGTCAGTGTTTTCATTTTTTTCCCTTTGAATTAACGTGCCTGCTTTGTAATGTGGATGTCGCCGTTGAAGGTTTCAAACTTCAGTTCAGGGCCGCCGGAACCGACGCGCATGTTGGTAACGCGGTCGGTCTTGTAAACGAATTTTCCGTTCCTGCGCTCGCCCGGCTCGGCGGCTACGGGCAGAGTTGTGACGTCGAAATCGGTGTAAGCGTGTCCGTTGAAGGTCTTGAGCCTCAGATCGGCGGAGAGAGCAGGCTGGAAGGTGACATCCAGCTTCCCGTTGAACGATTTGAAAAAGCTCGCGCCCTTGGGGTTCTCCCGAAACTTAACCGTGGTCCCTCCGTTGAGCGCATCGGCCGAACCGGACCCCGCGATGTTGGTCATGACAATGCCTCCGTTGATGGTCTTCAGATCGAATTTGCCGGCAGTTTCGTCTGCCTGCAAAGAGCCGTTGACCGTGTGCAGATGAAGCTCGGTGGCCCGTGGCACGTGGACGACGAAATTGTACGTGACCTCATATTCCCGCTCGCGATGGTCGTGAAAGCCGTGATTCTCGCTCGCGTGATTGTTATCGCGAAAAGGACCGTTGACATAGAGCTGTGCGGTGCCGTCTTTCTCATTGGCATCCACCACAACTTCTTTTTTCGCTCGCTCGACTTCGTTCCGGTCGATCGCCCGGATAATCTTTTCACCTTCCACGCGAATGGTGGCGCCTGAGTCTCCCGTCACCGCGATGGAGCCGTTTACGTTGTCGATATCGAGCGCGGTGTCCTTTGAAAACGTGTAATGGATCGGCTCGCGCGCTTCGGTCGTATAGTTTTCATGCGAGGCCGCGCCGAGTATGGACGCAGTTATGACGGCAAATGCAAAGTATCTCTTCATTTTCGTTTCCCCCTATCGGTATTCGGTGAGTTGCCGCATCGCCGTGGCGGCTCGCTGACGCACGGCGGGATTGAGGTCATCGCGCCCGGCAAGTTGTCTAATAGGCCCGAGCGCCTGTGGGTCCCGCGCATCGACGAGATAATCGATCAGGGCCGCCTGGACCATAGGTGAATCCTGCTCGCCCAAAGAATGCACCATCGACTGGCGCACCTGCGGGTTCGCCGAAGCTTTGGTGAGCGCGTCGATTGCGGCAAGCCGCACGTTAACGTTGGAATCGTGGTTGACGGCCTGGATGAGCGCGGAGACCACCTCCGGCTCCATGGTTCTCATACGAGACGTGTAGTCGACTCCGCGAAGGCGCTCGCCGGCGGACTGCTGTTGCAGGAGCGACAGCGCCACCATCTCTTTCGTGCTGGCTACTTCGTCCCGAAGTGCGGCGATTTCGCTTCGGTCTCTGCCTTTTTCCCTAAAACCGTAGCCGCCGACAATAGTGCCCAGAGCGAGACATGCGACCGCAATGGTCACCTGCCACACCGGGCGCTGCGGCCAAAGCGCGGCGAGCGAAAACTTCCAGGGATTCTGGCGGTAGGGCCTCGGCGTTTTCAGAGATTCGAGCGTGGCTTCCCAGCGAACCGCGAGCGCGTGGCTGGGCTCAGGCGCGGGTATATCTGCGAGTCGCTCCCAAATGGCCCCTAGCTGAGTCATCTCAAGCGAGCACTCCTCACATTCAGCGAGGTGCTGTTTTAACTTTGATTCCTGTTCGGCTTCAAGTTCGCCGGTCCAGGATGCCGCTATCAATTCCTTGGCGTGCGGGCATATCATGATGCTTTTTCCTTCCCCGGCCCCGGCTGCTTCTCGAGGTCGTTGTAGATCTTTCCGATTTCTTTCATGGCACGGAAGACCCGCACCTTGACCGTGCCGGTTTCAGCGCCGACTATTTGGCCGATCTGCTCATAGGACAGGCCCTGGAACCGGCTGAGGACGATCAGTTCCCGTTTGTCCTCCGGCAGTTCGCGGAGCGCCCTGTGCAGAAGCGCGAGTTCCTGCTGTTTCACCATGTCGTCGAACGCGCTGGGGCGACCGCCGTCGAGCACTTCAAAATCACGATCTTCAGCGGGAGTTTCGAGCCGATGCTTCTTTAGCTGGTCGGCAAAAGCGTTGCGGGCGATACGGTACATCCAGGCCTCGAAACTGTCGCCGGTCTGATACGTGTGGCGGTAACGAATCATGCGCAGGAAAACTTCGTGGACCAGGTCCTCCGCCGCTGTTTGCCGGCCAGTGAGCCGAAAGAAGAAGCGGAAGAGGTTGCGATGCCTGCGCTCGTAAATTTCGCTCATGGCCGACAGATTTCCCCGCGCGACGGTCACCATCAGTTCGTGTTCTGTCTGATTCACGTTGCGCGTTCCAATCATGAAAACTGTGCGGCGCCCAAAAGGTTACACGATTCCGGGAAATTTGGCGGCGGAGTTGCCCGGTTTCATGCCCGGTTTCATACCTGGTTTCATGCCCCGACGGGTTCGGCGCAATCCAGCGGAATTCGCAGGAGTTGCCGGCCAACGTGAGCCGGCAACTCATCCCAGTCTGAACCCGCCTGCGCTATGGCATACCCGTGCGGCGTGCCGTTCCAGCCCACCCGCTCGGGTGTCCCGATCAGGGAGTCGGTCACGTAGGCGAAATGGGCGCGGGCGCCCCGCCCCCGCCCTTACCTGACCACAATATTGATCAGCTTCTCCGGCACGGCGATCACCTTCACAATTTGCTTTCCTTCAATCGCCGCCCGCACTTTATCGTCGGCCAAAGCTGCTGCCTCCAGCCCCGCCTTATCCAAACCGGCGGCGACGCCGATACGCGCCCGCAGCTTCCCGTTAATCTGAACCGGTATCTCGATTTCCGTTTCGCGCGCGAGTTCATCATCGTAAGCCGGCCACGGCTGCTTGAAAACCGGACCGGTCTTGCCCTGCTCTTCCCAGAGTTCCTGGGCCAGATACGGAGCGAACGGAGCCAGCAGAAACGTCAGCACTTCTATTAACTGGCCCATCGCCGCTTTCGAGATATTCGGCTCGTCCAAATAGGCCTGATTCACAAGTTCCATCATCGCGGCAATCGAGGTGTTGAAATGCCAGCGCTGATCGAAATCCTGCGTCACGCGGCGCAATACCTGATGAAGTTTGCGCAGCACACGCGTGTCGGCAGAGCCATCGCCGCCAGGCTCCCCAACATTGCGCGTGACAAACCGGTACACGCGCGCGAGGAACCGATGAATTCCTTCCGCCCCGGTTTCCGTCCAGTCCATATCGCGTTCCGGAGGCGCGGCGAAAAGCGCGAACAGCCGCGCCGTATCCGCGCCGTGCGTCTCCGCAACACCCGCCGCGTCCACCACATTGCCCTTCGACTTCGACATCTTCATGCCACCCGCAAGCACCATGCCCTGCGTAAACAACTTGCGCACCGGCTCGGCATTCGTAATCAGCCCGATGTCGCGCATCATCTTCGTCCAGAACCGCGAATAGATCAGGTGCAGAATCGCATGTTCCACGCCTCCGATATATTGATCGATCGGGAACCAATATTCAATCTTCTTTGAGTCGAACGGGGCGGCGGAGTTCTTCGGATCGCAGTACCGATAGAAATACCAGCTCGAATCGACGAAAGTATCCATCGTATCCGTCTCGCGACGCGCGGGGCCGCCACACCGCGGACACGTGACATTGACGAATTCCGGAACTTCATCCAGCGGAGAACGCCCCTTGCCGCTGATCTGTATCTGACGCGGCAGAACGACGGGCAATTGATCGTCCGGCACTGGCACAACGCCATCCTTCTCGCAATGAATCACAGGGATCGGGGTGCCCCAATATCGCTGGCGAGACACGCCCCAATCTTTGATCCGGAACGTTACGGCCGCCTTGCCGAAGTCCTCCCGTTCCGCGCGGGCCGTCATTTCGCGACGCGCATCTTCACTTGTCAAGCCGGAATACGGGCCCGAATTTTCCACAATACCGTAATCGCCGGACGCCTCTTTCATGGTGCCTGCATCCGGCGTCTCGCCATCCACGGGCCGAATCACCGGACGTATATCGATGCCGTACTTTTTGCAAAATTCGAAATCGCGCTGATCATGCGCGGGCACGGCCATAATCGCGCCCGTCCCGTAGCCCATCAGAACGAAGTTCCCCACCCAGACAGGAATCCGCTCACCGCTAAATGGATTCACCGCTTTGAAGCCAGTGTCGAAGCCTTCCTTCTCCACGTCTCCAGGACCCTGGGCCGCGGCAGCGTCAATCATTCGCCTGGCTTCGCCTTGTTTCGCCGCATCGAGCTTCGAAACAAGTTCATGGCCGGGGGCAACGATCATGCATGTCGCCCCATAGATAGTGTCGATGCGCGTCGTGAA
>Ga0105240_10004194_pt1 | contig 22062 bp, 14 predicted proteins | sample KBSC54metaG_FD_80426 | JGI IMG/M metagenome (GOLD analysis project Ga0105240, IMG submission 80426) | Corn rhizosphere microbial communities from Kellogg Biological Station, Michigan, USA - KBS C5-4 metaG | ecosystem: Host-associated > Plants > Roots > Rhizosphere > Soil | place: Michigan, USA... | reverse complement strand
GGCCGCGTATCGCAGCGGCATGAATCCGTTGCTCGCGACGCAGCCGCAGCCGATGCTGGTGAAGGCGTTCGGCATCACGTTTCCGAATCCGGTCGGTCTCGCAGCAGGCCTCGACAAGAATGGCGCCCACATCGATGCGTTGCTCGCGCTTGGTTTTGGCTTCATCGAAATCGGCACGGTCACGCCGCGCGCGCAGGCCGGCAATCCGAAGCCACGCATGTTCCGCCTGCCCGACCAGCAAGCCGTGATCAACCGGCTTGGCTTCAACAACGACGGTGTGGACGTGCTGGTGCGCAATGTCGAGCGCGCGCGCAGGAAAGGCATCCTCGGCATCAACATCGGCAAGAACGTCGGCACGCCAAACGAAAACGCGGTGGACGACTACCTGCATTGCCTCGACCGCGTGTATGCGCTCGCCGATTACGTCACCGTCAACATCTCGTCGCCGAACACCGCGGGCCTGCGCGACCTGCAAGAGACCGACACGCTGCGCGCGTTCGTCGGCACGTTGCGCGAACGCCAGGAACAACTCGCCGGCCAGCATGGCAAGCGCACGCCGATGCTGGTGAAGATCGCGCCCGACCTCGACGATGCGCAAATCGACGCGATCGCCGCGACGCTGCTCGAGGCCGGCGTCGACGGCATCATCGCGACCAACACCACCATCGCGCGTTCGCAGATCCAGGGACACCGGCTCGAAAACGAGGCTGGCGGACTTTCCGGCAAGCCGCTGTACGCGAAATCCACGGCGGTGCTGTCGCGCTTGCGCGCGCGCGTCGGCGATCGCATCCCGTTGATCGGCGTTGGCGGCATCCTGTCTGGCGCCGATGCGGTTGCGAAAGTCGCTGCCGGCGCGACGCTCGTGCAGTTCTACACCGGCATGATCTATCGCGGGCCGAAGCTGATCGCCGAATCGGTCGATGCGATCCGTTTCCGCCGCGAAGGCGCGCCGCGGTGAGCGACCCGCATTCGTCGAACGGCTTGATCGTTGCGGACGACCTGCGCATCACCTCGAACGCAGCGCTCGACCATCGCAATACCTTCCGCGTCGCCGCGCGCGCGGAAACGCTGATCGAAGCCGGCAGCGCCGATGCGTTGCGGCAAGCGCTCGATCATCCCGGCGTGCGCAACGGCCCGCTGCTCGTGCTGGGCGAAGGCAGCAACCTGCTGTTCGCCGGAGATGTCGCCGGCACCGTGCTCGCGATCGAGCTTGCCGACGTACGCATCATCGAGGAACGGGCGGGTCACGCGCTCGTGCGCGCGGATGCGGGCGCGGACTGGAACGACCTCGTCCATTGGACGCTCGACCACGGCTTGCAAGGCCTCGAAAACCTTGCGTTGATTCCCGGCACCGTCGGCGCCGCGCCGATCCAGAACATCGGCGCATACGGCTGTGAAGTCGGCGAGTTCATCGACAGCGTCGAAGCATTCGATCGCGAAGCCGGCGTATTGCGCACGCTTTCTGCCGGCGATTGCGCATTCGGGTATCGCGACAGCCGCTTCAAGCGCGAACCTGCCCGATGGATCGTCACCGCAGTGACATTCCGACTTCCTCGCGAACACGCGCTGCGGCTGGATTACGCCGGCATCCGCGAAGAACTCACCGCGCGCGCGATCGCGCAGCCGACTGCACGCGATGTCGCCGATGCAGTGACGTGCCTGCGCCAGCGCAAGCTTCCCGATCCGAAAATCATCGGCAACGCGGGCAGTTTCTTCAAGAACCCGCTGGTCGCCGCCGCGACTGCCGATGCACTGAAATCGGCGCACCCTCAACTTCCGGTTTTTCCTGGCAGCGACGATTCGCTGCGCAAACTCTCCGCCGCGTGGATGATCGAAGCCTGCGGCTGGAAAGGCTATCGCAACGGCGATGCCGGAGTTTCCGAACGGCACGCGCTCGTGCTGGTCAATATTGGCCGCGCGACCGGCACGCAATTGCTCGACCTTGCGCACAAGATCGTCGATTCGGTGCATGCGCGTTTCGGCGTGAAACTCGAACCGGAGCCGCGCATCATCGGCACGACGTGGTGAAAGCTCCGCAGAACCATTTCCTCCATGCGGCACTGCTGATGTTCGCCAGCACGGTAGGCTTCGGCCTGATGGCGCTGACGATCAAGTACGCCTCGCGCACCCTGCCGACGTTCGAGATCGCCTTCTTCCGCAATGCGTTCGGGTTGCTGGTGCTGTTGCCGATCATCCTGCACAGCAAGGCGCCGCTGCGCACGAAACAGTTGCCGCGCTACCTGCTGCGCAGCGCTATCGGCGTGGGTTCGATGCTGTCGGGTTTCTGGGCGATCGGCCACTTGCCGCTGTCGCAGGCAATCGCGTTGTCGTATTCGACGCCGTTGTTCGTGACGATCGCGGCGGTGATCTGGCTCGGCGAAATCGTGCGCAAGCGCCGCTGGGCAGCGGTCATCGTCGGATTCATCGGCGTGCTGGTGGTCGTGCACCCGGGCACCAGCGAATTCTCGTACGGATCGCTGATCGCGCTGTTGGCGGCGGTGCTCAGCGCGATCGTCGCGATCCAGATCAAGCAGCTCTCGCGCATCGACGCGCCCGACACCATCGTCTTCTATACCTACCTGTTCTGGGTACCGATGTCGCTGGTGCCGGCGCTGTTCGTGTGGCGCTGGCCACCCGCGCACATGTGGGTGTGGCTGGCCGCCACGGGACTGTTTGGCACCGTCGCGCAACTGCTGTGGACCCGAGCGCTGCGCATGGGCGACGTGTCCGCGCTGCAGCCGATCAGCTTCATGCAGTTGCCGATGGTATCTATCGCCGGCTGGTTCCTGTTCGACGAATTGATCGACCACTGGACCCTGGTCGGCGCCTCGATCATTTTCGCCGCGAACCTCTACATCGCCCACCGCGAAACCCAGCTCGCGCGGCTGCGCGCGACGTCCGCCTTGATGGAAGCGGTGAAGCCGGGGGAATGAGGATGAGCCAATCGTAAAGTTGCCAGCAAATCATCTTCACGATGAGCTTCTGCGCGATGTTCTCGCCACGCAAGGTCATCGCCTAAACGAATCAAGGAGACCGCCGTGCTGAACAAGCTTCTTGCCGCCATCTCAACGGCGCTGCTGTTTTCCATTAATGCAACTGCAGCAACACCAACTGCTTCTTTGACAACGCCAGCCACCGCACCCGAACGCGATCGCGCGCTCGGCCGCGAGATCCTGCGCGAGCTCATCGAAACCGACACGACCTCGGCGCATGGCAGCACGACCGCCGCAGCTGAAAAGCTCGCGCAGCGTTTTCTCGCTGCAGGCTTCGCGCCGGCCGACGTGATGGTGCTCGGCGACAATCCGAAAAAGCGCAACCTCGTCGTGCGCGTGCATGGTCATGGCGAGCGGCCTCCGGTGCTGTTGTTCGCGCACCTGGATGTCGTCGAGGCGCGCCGCGAGGACTGGCATTACGACCCGTTCAAGTTGACTGAAGACGGCGGCTATTTCTACGGCCGCGGCACGATCGACATCAAGGGCGCTGGTGCGGGTCTCGTCGAAACGCTGTTGCGCCTGCACGAGGAACACATCGTGCCGCGCGGCGATTACATCCTCGCGCTCACCGCCGGCGAGGAAGATGGCGAGGACAACGGCATCCAGTGGTTGCAGGCGCATCGGCCGGACTTGCTGAAAGCGGCCTATGGCCTGAACCAGGACGATAACGGCCCCGCCACGCGCAACGGCAAGCCGATCAATCTCACCATCGAGACCGCCGAGAAGGTGTATCTGAGTTACACGCTCACCGTGCGCAATCCCGGCGGCCACAGCTCGCTGCCGACGCCGGACAATGCGATCTATCGGCTCGCGCAAGGGTTGGTCAAGCTGTCGGCGCTGCAATTCCCGTTGCGAACGAATACAGTCACGCGCGGCTATTACGCGGGACTCGCGGCGCAGAACTCCGGGCAGACTGCTGCCGACATGCGCGCGATCGGGCGCGATCCTTCGGACATGGCCGCCGCCGCGCGGATCGCCGCGTCGTCCACCTACAACAATGCGCAATTGCGCTCGACGTGCGTCGCGACGATGCTCGAAGGCGGCCACGCGGAGAATGCGTTGCCGGCGATGGCGCGCGCGACTGTGAATTGCCGGTTGCTGCCCGATGAAGACCTCGCGCAGGCCGATGCGCTTCTGAAGAAGACGGTCGCCGATCCGCAAATCGAGATAGCGCGCGTCGCGCCGCCGAACCTGAGTCCTGCGTCGCCGGTGGATGCGGCGTTGTTCAAGCGGATCGCGGATGTCGCCGCAACCATCTGGGGACCGATCCCGGTATCGCCATACATGTCGGCGGGCGCGAGCGACAGCGTGTTCCTGCGCGCGCAAGGCATGCCTGTGTACGTGTTCAACGGGATTCCTGTCGATGTCGACGAAGACCGCTGGCACGGACAGGACGAACGCATCCCGGTCGCGTCGTTTTACCAGTCGCTGGAATTCGACTATCGGCTATTAAAGACGCTTTGACCCTTTCATCATTCGGCCAAAAAAACGGCCCCGAAGGGCCGTTTTTCTTGTAGCGATCAGATCGACAAACGATTGGAACCGTTGAGCGAAACCACCATGCTCGCATTCGGGTCAATTGAAGTCCTGCGTGAAGCGAAGGCCAATCGTCCGCGGTGCGATGGGCACGGTATACACCTGACCGTTCGGGTATTGCGGCACGACGCCATGCGCGGCGCAAAAGTCTTCGAGGCATTCGGTGAAACGCGATGTCTCGCCGCGACTATCGAAGGCGTTCTGGACGAACAAATCGAGCGACCAGTCGTTCTTGTGGATTCCGGCGGAGAAATCCACGGTCGTGTAGGCGGGCATCTTGCCGAGCAGTTGCTGTTCCACCACCAGCAGGCTCGACGTGCGTTCCCCGACGTGGACCATGGCGGCCTGGAAATACGCATCCATGCCATCGAAGTTGAAATTGTAGCGGCCGATCAGATTGCCCTTGAACTTGGGCGTGACAGGCAGCTGCGTTCCCTTCGGCGCCTGCGGTCCGGTGGGCTGGATTGCGCTGCCGATCGGACAGTCGGTGATCGGCGTTCCGTCCAAGGCGACAAGCCCGCAATAATCCTGCGTGAGCTTCGCGTCGTAGAACGCGGCGCCGCCGGAAAGCTGCAGGTTGTCGGTTGCGGCCCAGGTGAGGTTGGTCTCGAAGCCCCTGATCTCGGCCTGGTTGGCATTCTTGATGACGGTCAATCCGGATCCGCCGGCTTCCAGCAGCGCAAACTGGAAGTTCTTCCATTTCTCATCGAACACCGAGCCGTTCCAGCGCAGTCGGTTGTCCATCCAGGTGGTCTTCCAGCCGAACTCCCAGTTGTCGAGATAGTCGGACACGTACGGAGGCAGTGTTCCGTCGCGGTTGATGCCGCCAGGCCTGAATCCTTGCGACCAGGTGCCGTAGATCATCTTGTCCGGGTCGATCTGGTAGGTCAGGTTGACCTTGCCGACGTGGTTGGTTTCCTTGACCGTCTTGTCGAGGTCGGTGCACGGCGCGAAACGGAACGGGCCGCCGAAACAGGAGGCAACGCCCTTGCTGCTCCAGCCCCAATCGGCGAAGCCGAAGTATCCCTGCAGGCTGTTGTGGACGTGGAACTCGCGGATGCCCGCGGTCAGGTTGAGCTTGTCGGTGATCTTGTAGCTCGCCTCACCGAATAACGCCTCATCCTCGTCGGTGCGGAGTTGTTCGGTCAGCCAGAGGGTGCCCGGCCATCCGGGAACCGATTGCACGTGGGACAGGCCATTGATGATGTAATCCTGCTGGATCTGGTGCGTCTGCTTTTCCCAGAACAGACCCCCGACGAAACTCAGTCGCCAGTCCACCGGCGAAGCGATGCGGAATTCGTGGCTCGTCTTGCCGAAACCATCGACGCTCTGGATGTACTGGGAAGGATTGATGTTCTTGCCATTCTGCGTGCACTTGAAACTGTTCTTGTTGAAATGGTCGCAGATGTACGCGCCATAGGACGCAAGCGTGTCGTACCAGAACGAGTAATCGCTGTAATCCGAGTCGGAGTGCTCGTGCCGGTTCAAGTGGGAGAACGCATAGGTGACATCGAAGTTGCCGATCTTGCCCTGCACCGTCAACGCCGATTGCACCCACTTGTCGGTCGCGTCCTCGGGGTAGAAATGGGTGATCTTGAGGTCGCCGACTTGTGGGTCGTACGCGAAATTGCCCTTCGATCTCTGCTGCTGGGTGATCACGCTGGGCGTGATGGTCCAGTTGTCGTCGAGATTGATCTGCAACGCCGCGCGCGCGCCGTCGGTATCGACCGTGTTGTAGTTGTTCTTCGCCGCACCGGTGCACACCACCAGGTCGCTGCTGGTGCAATTCCCGTTGCTGACCACGCCGCCCCAACTTGGCAGGTCGCCTGCGCTCGGATCGCGAACCGGGAACTGCCGCGAACCGGGAACGTTGTCGATGTATCCGGCGTCGTGCTTGTCCCACGCGACGATGCGGATCGCGGTGGTGGGGCTGAACGGGATGTTGACGTAACCCTCTTCCAGGTTGCCGATGCCGCCGTGATCCACTGAATCGAGTTCAACGGAATAGCTGGAGGAGAAGCGTTTCGGATCGGGCTTGTTGGTGATGATGCGCAGCGTGCCCGCCTGCGAACTCGCCCCGTACAACGTGCCCTGCGGGCCGGCGAGCGATTCGACGCGCGCGATGTCGTAGACGTGCAAGTCGAGCGGACCGTCGATCGTGGTGATCGGTTCCTCATCCAGGTACACGCCCACGCTGGGAAGAGGCCCGGAATGGTTGCCGTCGCTGCCGTCGGCGACGCCGCGCATGTAGATTTGCGCCGTTCCAGGGCCGTCCGCATCATAGGAAATACTGGGCAGGTACTTGACGTAGTCCTCGAAGCTCTTGACGTTGAGTTCCGAGAGTTTCTGGGTGCCCAGCACGTCCAGGCTGATCGGCACTTTTTGCGGATTCTCCGAACGCTTCTGCGCGGTCACGGTAATGGTGTCGAGCGTCTTGGCTTTCTTCGTCGTCGCATCCGGCGGAGGCGTGGCGTCCTGCGCGAACGCGATCGAACTGAAAGCGAAATAGATCGCGGCAACCAGCGGCAACCGGCTCAATGTCGACGGACGATTCCATCCGCGCGGCCTGTTCAACGTCTTGTGCATGGCATTCCCCTCGTGATCGCTGTGGATGTCAATTGCTTCTTTCCCCAACCCCAAACCCCGGTACTGCCGGGTAAGCTTCCAGTACCGGCCCCAATGCGCTTTTCAACGGTGCAAGCCACGGCTCGAAGTGGCGCCAGTGATCGACGCCTTCGCGATAGATCGGCTTGCGCACCTGCTCCGAACTTGGGGTGCGCACCGGTCGCGCGTTCTCGAAGAAACGCAGGCACTGTTCCTCGAACGGCAGCCCGCAATACACGAGCAACCGCCGCACTTCCGCCTCGGTATCGTCGACCATCGCTTCATAGAACACGCGGTGGATGCGCCCTGGCAGCACGTCGTCGAAGTGCGCCATGAGTTCCACGTAATCGCGGTAATAGCGGCCGATGTCGTCGAGGCTGTAAGTGAAGTTCTGCCCGCGCGCGAATTGCTGCTTGAATCCGGAGAAGCAGCAGGCCAGCGGATGCCGGCGCGCATCGATGATCTTCGCGTTCGGCAGCATCAAATGGATCAGGCCGATGTGCGCGAAATTGTTCGGCATCTTGTCGATGAAGAACGGCGCATCGGTCTTGCGCTGGATGCGCGTGTGCTCGATGTATCGCTCGCCAAGTTCGCGCACTTGGTCGGCATCGAGGTCCGCCAGCGCGTCATGGTACGGAATCGCCTGCGCGGATGCCGTCGTCGAAGCCGCAGCCTGTTGCCGCAGCAGGCGCGTGGTGCCGATGATCTCCGGCAATTCCATCGTGCCTTCGACCATCGAGTGGCTCGAAAGGATTTGTTCGAGCAGTGTCGAGCCTGCGCGCGGCAAACCGACGATGAAGATCGGATCGCGCGCGTCCGAACCAAAATCGTCGCGCTCGTCGAAGAATGATTTGGCGTAAACCTTCTTCGCACGCTGCATGCGTTTCGTGTTGTCGTCCGCATCGTATGGATTCGTTTCCAATCGCAACGCGTTGCCGCGCTCGTAATGGCCGAACGAGGATGCGTATTCGCCTTCGTCTTCCAGCGCCTTGCCCAGCGCGAACTCCAGATGCAGCCGGTGTTCGGAATCGAGGTCGTCGCGCTCCAGTTCGCGCCGCATCGTTGCGATATCGTCGGCATCGAAGCGGAAGGTCTTGAGGTTCGCCAGGCTCCACCACGCTTCGCCGAGGGCAGGCTCAAGCGCGATGCAGCGACGGTAGGCTTCGATCGCCTTGTCGCTGTCGCCGTGGGTCTTGAGCGCGTGGCCGAAGCTCAACCAGATCTTCGACTGATCCGGATACTCCTTGAGGATTCCGGCATACAGGTCGATCGCTGGTGCGTAGTCGCCGATCCGGCACAAGACGACGGCCTTGAGGTTGCGATAACCGGGGTTGGCTGGCTCGATCGCGAGCAATTTCTCGATCTCGGCCAACGATTCGGTCGGCTTGTTGCCGCGATGCAGGACGAGCGCGTAGTTCTGCCGGGCGGCATGGAAACCCGGGGCAAGTTCGAGGCAGCGCGCGAGCAGGCTTTCCGCATCTTCGTTGCGACCGAGTCGCGCGGCGACTTCCGCGAGCATGCGGATCGCGGCGACATCGGTCGGCGATTTCTTCAGGTGCTCTCGCAGCAACGCTTCGGCTTCGGGAATGCGGTTTTCATGCAGCGCATTGGCCGCACGCAGCAATTCGGGATCGCGCGTGGAAAACCGGATGTGGTTCGCATAGGCCGTGTCCGCGCCCGCCGCATCGCCCAGCGCAGTGAGGTGATCGCCCAGGGCCAGCCAGGCCTGCGGCAGATCGGGCTTGAGCATGATCGCGCGGCGCAGCGCTTTCAGTGCCTCATCGCCGCGCTGCGCGCGACCCAGCGCAATGCCGAGTTCGAACTGCACCATCGCCGACCTGGGTTGCTCCACCGCAAGCGGTTCGAGGATGCGCAAGGCCTGGGCGATGTCGCCGCGACGGCGATGCGATGAACCCAGCACCAGAACCGCCGCCGGATGATTGCCGACCGACTTGATGATTTCGCCAGCCTGCTCGGCGGCCAGCGCCGGATCGACCGCGAGCAGGCGCGAGGCATGCGCAAGCGCCGCTTCCAGCGTGGCGGTTGGTTCGGCAGTGGTCGGTTCGGACATCGGGCTCATCGGGCATCCACGCGGCGCTTTCCCTTGATGCTATCGCTGCGGACAAAAACGTTTCGGAAGCAATAGTTGCGCATCATGTTAGCTGCAACGCTCAAATGCCAGCGCCAACCCCTGCCCGACCCCCACGCACATCGATACCAGGGCCCGGTCCTGCCGGCGCTCGGCAAGTTCGTGCATGGCGGTCAATACCAGCCGCGCACCACTCGCACCCAGCGGATGGCCAAGGGCCAGCGCACCACCATTGCGATTGACGTGCTCGGCATCGTCGGCGAGCCCAAGCGCGCGCGTTACTGCGAGCACCTGCGCGGCGAAGGCTTCGTTGATCTCGATCACGGGAAAATCGTTCAACTCGTTGCCTAGCCGCGCCAGCAATTTATGGATCGCCGGGACCGGACCCATGCCCATCGTGCGCGGAGCGACACCAGCCGAAGCCATGCCGAGCACGCGAGCGCGCGGCGTCAGCCCCCAACGCGCGACTGCTTCCCCGGACGCGAGCAGCAACGCGCAGGCGCCATCGTTGATACCCGACGCATTGCCTGCGGTGATGCTGGAATCCGCGCCGAGCAACGGTTTCAGCGCCGCGAGTTTTTCCGCCGTGGTATCCGCGCGCGGCTGCTCGTCGGCGAAAACCTTCGCCGCCGGCATCAGTTCCCGCGCGAAGCGGCCCGCATCGATCGCGCGCGCCGTGCGTTGTTGGGAACGCAGCGCATACGCATCCTGGTCGGCGCGGCTGATGCCGTGCTCACGCGCGAGGTTTTCCGCGGTCTGCGGCATGCTGTCGATGCCGAAGCCTGCCTCCATCAACGGATTGACGAAACGCCACCCAAGCGTCGTGTCTTGCAGCGTCTGTTCGCGCGAAAACGGCGTGTCCGCCTTGGCCATCACGTAGGGCGCACGCGACATGCTCTCGGCGCCACCGGCGATAACCACCTCGCACTCGCCAGTGGCGATCGCGCGCGCGGCCTGGCCAACGGCTTCGAGACCGGAGGCGCACAGTCGATTGACGGTGAACGCAGGCACCGACACCGGCAAACCCGCGAGCAATGCCGCCATCCGCGCGATGTTGCGATTGTCTTCGCCGGCCTGGTTCGCGCAGCCGAGGATGACTTCGTCGATGGCATCTGGATCAAGCCGGGGCGCACGTTGCAGCAAGCGGCGGATCGGCAACGCAGCGAGATCGTCGGCGCGGATGCCGGACAAGCCCCCGCGATAGCGGCCGAACGGCGTCCGTACGCCGTCGCACAAATAGGCGATGCGCGGCGTCATAGCGATACCGCTACGAGGCGATGCGCAGGCAGGCAGCGTTCGATCGCTTTCGCGGTCTCGCGCAAGTGCGGCAGCATCGAACCCACGGCCTCGCGCTCGACTCCCGGGTGGTACGACAGGCTCACATTGAGAGCCGCGGCAACGCGACCAGCCTGGTTATGGACCGGTACGGCCAGCGAACACAATCCGAGTTCGAGTTCCTGTTCGACGTAGGCGAATTGCTGCTTGCGCACGTCCTCGACGATGCGCTTGAGCTTGCGCGGATCGGTCACCGTGTGCGGAGTGAGCTTGCGCGGCTGGCACTGCGTAATCCAGGTCATGAGGTCGGCATCGGACAGTCCCGACAGCAGCACCCGCCCCATCGACGCCGCGAACGCCGGCAGCCGCGCACCGATGCCGAGCGCAACCGTCATCACGCGCTGCACGGGTACGCGCGCAATGTAGACGATCGACTGCGCATCCAGCACGGCCATCGAACAGCTCTGGTTGACGCTGTGCGCGAGCGATTCGAGCAACGGCTGCACCATGTCGGTGAGGTTGAGGGTGCCGAGGAAACCGAAGCCGAGTTCGAGCACGCGCGGCGTGAGCGCATAGCCGCGCCCTTCCACGCGCAAGTAACCAAGATGCTGCAAGGTCAGCACGAGGCGTCGCGCGGCTGCGCGAGAGAGTTCGGTGCGCGCGGCGACTTCGGCAAGGCTCGGACTGGCTTGTTCGGCATCGAAGCTGCGCAGCACCATCAGGCCGCGCGCGAGCGATTGCACGTAATCCGGGCTGTGCTCGAAGGTCTTCACCGGTTTCGGCATCACTCTTCCCGCATCGGCATCGCCCGCCCCTGCATCAACCTCCCGCGGAGGCCATGTTGACGGCGAGATTAGTGGTTTGTAGCATTGTACGCAATGCGGACATGTGTGCGGTATTCGCACATCGCGTAGCATCCGGGAAACGCATGGACGAGCGCGCATCCGTACTGCACAGCTGGTGCGTCCAGTCCGAATGGAATGCCCCGACCGTGGTCGGCGGCATGGGCGCACGACTGCATCTGGCCGATGGCAGTTCGATCCTCGACATGAGCAGCCTCGCCGAATGCAGCAATCTCGGCCACCAGCACCCGCGTCTCGTCGCTGCGATCCGCGCGCAGGCCGAACAGCTTTGCTTCGTCACCAACGCATGGGGCGCCGCGCCGCGCGCCGAACTCGCCGAACGCCTATTGCAGGTCTCGGGCTACGAAGGCGGCCGGGTGTTTTTCACTCTCGGCGGCGCCGATGCCAACGAACACGCGGTCACGATCGCGCGCCAGGCATCGGGTAAACCGCGCGGCGTCGTGATCGCGCGCGATCGTTCCTACCACGGCGCCACCCACCTCGCGATGGCGCTTTCCGGCGACACGCGCACGCGGGCGCAGGTCGATCCCGACGCGCTTGGTGTCAGCCATGTCGATCCGCCCTACGCGTATCGCTGCCCTTTCGACAGTCGCGACCCGGCGGTGTGCGGCGAACTCGCAGCATCCGCAGTCGGCGATCGTATCGATGTCTTCGGCGCCGACCACGTCGCTGCGGTGATCATGGAGCCAGACGCAGGATCGAACGGCATCGTCGCGCCCGACAGTTACTGGCCTGCCCTGCGCCGCGCGACTGCCGGGCGCGATGTATTGCTGATCGCGGACGAAGTGATGAGCGGTTTCGGCCGTTGCGGCGAATGGTTCGCATGGCAACGCCACGGCGAAGCCGCGCGACCGGACATGATGACGCTGGCGAAGGGACTGACGGGCGCTGCGTTGCCGCTTGGTGCCGTCGTGTTGAGCGCGAAGGTCGCCGCGCGCATCGAACACAGGATGCTCCACACCGGACTGACCTATTGCGGCCATCCGTTGTCCTGCGCCGCTGGCCTCGCGGCTTTGCGCGCGTACGAGGACGAACGCCTGATCGAGCGTTCGCGCATGCTCGGCGGCCGATTGTTCGGCGAACTGCAGCGCATGCAAGCGCGCCATCCTGTCATCGGCGACGTGCGCGGTGGCCACGGGCTGTTCGCGGTGGTCGAACTCGTGGCCGATCGCGCCACCCGTGAACCGCTCGCGCGCTGGCCGCAGATACCCGCGCCACTGAAGGCGCTGGTCGATGCGGCGATGGCCGAAGGCGTGTCGTTCGCGACGCGCGGCAACCTGATCCTGCTCGCGCCGCCGCTGGTGATCGAGGAGCGCGATCTCGCCGACGCAATCGCGTTGCTCGACCGATTGCTGTCCCGTTTCTTCCCCGCTGCATGACCGGAGAATGCCGATGGCATTCCGCCTGACCTACGCGACGATGTACAACCCGCCCGAGGCGATGCACGAAGGCTTCGAGGCTGCGCTCGCACGCGTCGAATCGACGCTCGGCAAACGCCATCCATTGTTCATCGACGGCGCCGATCGCGACGCCACGCACCATGCGGATCGAAGCAGCCCGATCGATCACGACCTGCACCTGGGCGAATTCGCGCTCGCCGACGCCAATGATGCGGACATGGCGATGCGCGCGGCGCACGCCGCATTCCCCGCGTGGCGCGCAACGCCGGCGAGCGAACGCATTCGCCTGCTCCGCCGCATCGCCGCGATCATGGAGGAGCGCGTCTACGACATCGGCGCCACGCTTGTCCTGGAGGTCGGAAAGAACCGCCTCGAAGCGCTCGCCGAAGCGCAGGAAACCGTCGATTTCTTCAACTGCTACGCCGACGATTTCGAAAACCACGCCGGCTACATCAACGAATTGCCGAACGATCCGGTCGAAGGATGGACGTCGCGCAATCGCAGCGTGATGCGGCCGCATGGCGCATGGGTGGTGATCGCGCCGTTCAATTTCCCGCTGGCGCTCGCCGGAGGCCCGGTAGCTGCTGCACTGGTCACTGGCAACACCGTCGTGGTCAAGGGCGCGACCGATACGCCGTGGGCGGCCCGCCTGCTCGCCGATTGCATTCGCGACGCGGGGTTGCCGCCGGGCGCATTCAATTATCTTTCCGGCTCCGGACGCGACATCGGCGAGTTGCTGGTGAAACATCCGCTCACGGCGGGCGTGACGTTCACCGGTTCGGTCGCGGTTGGCAAACAACTCATGCAGCACTTGGCCGGCGGCGCGTGGCCGCGCCCGTGCATTGCGGAAATGGGCGGCAAGAATCCGTGCATCGTCACCGAACACGCGGATCTCGACCGCGCCGCGCCAGGTATCGTGCGTTCGGCGTACGGCATGGGCGGGCAGAAATGTTCGGCGCTTTCACGACTGTACGTGCACGAGTCCGTGGCCGATGCGCTGATCGAACGCCTGCAAGAACAGATCGCGTCGATCCGCATCGGCGATCCGCGCAAGCGCGAGAATTGGCTCGGCCCGGTGGTGAATGAGACCGCGTACGAAAACTATGCCCGCTATTCCGACGGCCTGCGCACGGGCGGCGCGAAGATGATCAGCGGTGGCGCACGGATCACGCACGGCGATTTTCCACGCGGCTGGTACGTCGAACCGATGTTCGTGGAAGCCCCGCTGGACCACGCGCTATGGCAGCACGAGATGTTCCTGCCGGTGCTGATGCTGCATCGTTACCGCGACAACGACGAGGCGATGCGCCTGGCTAACGACACGTCGATGGGACTGACCGCCGGGTTCTTCGGCGGCGTCGACGAAATACCGTGGTTTCACGACAACATCGAAGCCGGCGTGACCTACGTCAACCGGCCGCAGGGCGCGACCACCGGCGCGTGGCCCGGCTACCAGCCGTTCGGTGGATGGAAAGGCTCGGGTTCCACGGGCAAGGCGATTGCGTCGTTCTACTATCTCGCGCAATACCTGCGCGAACAATCGCGCACGGTCGTGGACTAGCGCGTGCTGCTCACGCTCGCCGATGCGATCGAGCGTTTCGTGCCGGATGGCGCGAGCATCGCGCTCGAAGGCTTCACGCACCTGATTCCATTCGCAGCGGGGCACGAGATCATCCGCCAGCGCCGCCGCGACCTGCACCTGATCCGGATGACGCCCGACCTGATCTACGACCAGATGATCGGCATGGGTTGCGCGCGCAAGCTGACGTTTTCGTGGGGCGGCAATCCCGGCGTCGGTTCGCTGCATCGGTTGCGCGATGCGGTCGAGCATCAATGGCCGAATCCGCTGCTACTCGACGAACACAGTCACGCCGGCATGGCCGCTGCGTTCTGCGCGGGCGCGGCGCGGCTGCCGTTCGGCGTGTTGCGCGGTTATCTCGACACCGATCTCGCTGCGCACAACCCGAACATCCGTCGCGTGACATGCCCATTCACCGCCGAATCGCTGGCCGCCGTGCCTGCGCTCAATCCCGACGTGACGATCCTGCATGCGCAACGCGCCGATCGCGAGGGCAATGTCGCGATCGACGGCATTCTTGGCGCCGCGCGCGAAGCGGCGATGGCGGCGAAGATGCTGGTCGTCACCGTCGAGGAGATTGTCGAGAAACTGCCGCCCGCGATGAATGGAATCGTGCTGCCGCATTGGGTCGTCGGCGCGGTCGTGCATTGTCGTGGCGGCGCGTATCCATCGTATGCGCAGGGCTGCTATGCGCGCGACAACGCGTTCTACCAGCGCTGGGATGCGATCGCGCGCGAACGCGAAAGTTTTTCCGCGTGGATGGATCGGCACGTGCTCGGCACCCGCGACCATGCCGGATTCCTCGCGCAACTGCGGCAGGAAGCCGCATGAACCCGTGCACGCGCGAGGAATCGATGACGATCGCCGCCGCACGGCTGTTGTGGAATCGCTGCGTGTGCTTCGTCGGCATCGGCTTGCCCAGCGCGGCGTGCAACCTCGCGCGGCTCACGCATGCGCCGGACATCGTGCTGATCTACGAATCCGGAACCATCGGCACGCGGCCGGACGTGTTGCCGCTGTCGATCGGCGATGGCGAACTCGCCGACACCGCGACCTGCGTGGTGCCGCTACCGGAAATCTTCAGCCACTACCTGCAGGCCGGACGCGTCGACGTCGGTTTCCTCGGCGCTGCGCAGATCGACCGCCACGGCAACCTCAACAGCACGGTGATTGGCGATTCCTACATCACGCCGAAGACGCGCCTGCCAGGCGCCGGCGGCGCGCAGGAAATCGCAGCGCATGCGAAGCAGACTTTCGTGATGCTCGCGGCGACCCCGCGCAGCTTCGTCGAGCGCCTCGATTTCCGCACCAGCGCCGGATTTCTCGACGGCAACGGCGCGCGCGCGCGCAGCAGCGCGCACGGCGGCGGCCCGCGCGCGGTCATCACCGACTTCGGCATGCTGGCCCCGCACCCGCAAAGCGAAGAGCTGCAATTGACCGCACTGTTCCACGGCGCATCCATCGATGAAGCGCGCAGCAAGGTCGGCTGGCCGCTCGCGCTCGCCGACAGCATCGATACCATCGCACCACCGACCGCGCACGAACTCGATACCCTGCGTGCATTGAATGCGCGCACGAAAGCCGCGCATGCGCGCAGAGTGGAAATCCCCTTGTAGCCGGAGAACACCGTGCGCAACGACCACATCAAGACCGAACTCCCCGGCCCCAACGCCCGCGCGATGATCGCGCGCGATGCCGAAGTGATCTCGCCCTCGTATCCGCGCGACTATCCGTTCGCGATGTCGCATGGACGCGGCAGCGAAGTCTGGGACGTCGACGGCAATCGCTTCCTCGACTTCGCTGCGGGCATTGCCGTATGCGCAACCGGCCACGCTCATCCGCAGGTCGTCGCTGCCGTACAACAAGCGGCCGGAAAATTCCTGCATATCTCCAGCGATTACTGGCACGAGGAAATGGTCGGCCTCGGCGAACGCATCGCGCGGGTTGCGCCGATGGGCGAGCCGGCGATGAGTTTCTTTTGCCAGTCCGGCACCGAAGCCGTGGAAGGCGCATTGAAACTTGCGCGCTACATCACGCGGCGTCCGCGTTTCATCGGTTTCCTCGGTGGTTTCCACGGTCGCACGATGGGTTCGCTGTCGTTTACCTCCAGCAAGTACACGCAGCAACTTGGGTTCGCGCCGACGATGCCGGGCGTCACTCATGTTCCGTACCCGAATCCGTATCGACCGCTGTTCGCCGGCGCCGACCAGGGCAAGGCCGTGCTCGACTACATCCGCATGCTGTTCGAGCGCAGCGTTCCCGCCGCGGAAGTCGCCGCGATCCTGGTCGAACCGATCCAGGGCGAAGGCGGTTATCTGGTTCCACCCGATGGCTTCCTTGCGGGACTGCGCAAGCTCTGCGACGAACACGGCATCCTGTTGATCTTCGACGAAGTGCAATCCGGCGTCGGTCGCACCGGCAAGATGTTCGCCTGCGAACACTGGGGCGTGGCGCCGGACATCATGACGCTCGCGAAAGGGCTCGGTTCCGGATTGCCGATCGGCGCGGTCGTCGCGAAGAAATCGCTGATGGAACAATGGAAGCGCGGCGCGCACGGCAACACCTACGGCGGCAATCCGATCGCCTGCGCCGCGGCGAACGCAACGCTCGATCTCGTTGTCGGTGGATTCAAGGACAACGCGGCGAACGCGGGTGCGCATTTCATGGCGCGGCTCGCCGAACTCGCGCGCGACTATCCGTGCATCGGCGAAGTGCGCGGCAAGGGCCTGATGATCGGCATGGAACTGATCGAGAGCGACGACGCGAAAACCCCGGCGCGCGCGCTGTGCGATGCGGTGATCACGCGCACATTCCACAATGGCCTGCTGTTGTTGTCCTGCGGCGTCAGCACGATCCGTTTCATGCCGCCGCTGAACGTGCGTGTCGAACAGATCGACGAAGCGATTGCGCTGTTGAAGGCAAGCCTCGACGAAGCATTGCGTGGCGAGGCTTGATGCGATGACGAATCGTCGCACCATGATGTGCTTGTCCGTGCTGCTGGCGATGGCCGGCGCAGCGCAGGCCGCGCGCGAGCCGGTGCTGAAACAGGTCGACCTCCCGCACAACTACTACTGGCGCGAGTTGTACCTGCCGCAACTCACGACCGGCCCATCGTCGGAAAGTTTCACGCCCGATGGCACGAGTCTCGTCTACAGCATGGCGGGCTCGCTGTGGCGGCAACGCATCGACGGCGACGAAGCCATCGAACTCACGCACGCGAAGGGCGCGTACGACTACCAGCCCGATGTCGCGCGCGATGGTCGCAGCGTGGTGTTCGCGCGTTACGACGGCAACGCAATTGAATTATGGCGGCTGGATCTTGCGAACGGTCGCGAACAGGAACTGACTTCCGGCGGTGCGGTGAACGTCGATCCGCGCCTGTCGCCGGACGGCAAACGACTCGCATGGGTTTCGACGCAGGATACCGGCCATTTCAACTTGTTCATCGCCGACATCGATGCATCGGGCCTGCACGCCGTGCATCCATTGCTTGGCGAAAGCAAGACCGCGACTGACCGTTACTACTACTCGGCGTTCGACCACGCGATCAATCCATCGTGGTCGCCCGATGGCGCGACGATCTATTACGTCGGCAATCACGATGTGACCTGGGGCACCGGTGATATCTGGTCCGTCTCCGTGCGCGATCCATCGCAGCGCAAGAAAATCCTCAGCGAGGAAAGCAACTGGAACGCGCGGCCGGAACCCGCACCGGACGGCAAGCGCCTGTTGTTCACCAGCTATCACGGCCGCCAGTCCGAACAGTTGTGGCTGACGACCATCGCTGGCGCAGCGCCGCTGCCTATGACCTTCGGCGACTCCGATCGCCGCGATGCGCGCTGGTCGCCGGATGGACAACGCATCGCCTACATCGACAACGCCGTCGATACCGGAAAGTCGCTCAACGGAAACACCGCACTGTATGTGGTGGACGCAGTCGGCGGTGCGACGCGTGCGATCGTCGCGAAGACCCTGCGTTACAAGACACCGCATGCGCGGCTGGTGCTTGATATCGTCGATGAAAATGGCAAGCCGACGCCCGCACGCGTCTCGATTCTCGCAAGCGATGGCCACGCCTACGCCCCGCGTGATGCATGGATGCACAGCGACGACGGCTTCGACCGCGCGCTGCAATCCAGCGAGAACCATTACTTCCATTGCGCCCCGCCCTGTGCGCTGGACGTACCTGTTGGCGAAGTGCGCGTGACCGTGCAACACGGTTTCGCCTATGCGCCGTGGCAAGGCAAGCTGACGACACAAACAAGTCATGACGCAACAATGCTGGCGAAGCTCGAACCGCAGCGCCTTCCGTCCGAATTCGGCAACTGGCTCAGCGCCGACCTGCACATCCACATGGACTACGGCGGCCACTATCGCAACACACCGGCGAACCTCGCGCGGCAGGCGCGCGCTGAGGACCTCGACCTCGCGAACAATCTGATCGTGAACAAGGAAGAACGCGTTCCGGACATCGCATATTTCCGGCCCGACACCGATCCCGCGAGCACGACGCAGGTCACCATCCTGCACGCGCAGGAGTACCACACCAGCCTGTGGGGACACCTCGGCCTGCTCAACCTCAACGACCACTACATCACGCCGGGTTTCGCGTCGTATCGGCATTCACCGATGGCTAGTCCGTATCCGACGAATGCCGCGATCGCCGATCTCGCGCATTCGCAGGGCGGACTCGTCGGCTACGTGCATCCGTTCGACACCCTGCCCGATCCCGCGAAGGACACCGATCTCACCAACGAGTTGCCGGCCGACGTCATCAACGGCAAGGTCGACTACATCGAGATCGTCGCCTTCTCCGACCCGATCGCGACAGCCACAGTCTGGTACAAGCTGCTGAATCTCGGCTTCCGCCTTCCTGCCGGAGCCGGCACCGATGCGATGGCGAACGACGCATCGCTGCGCGGCCCGGTCGGGCAGAACCGCGTGTTCCTCGACACCGGCGGGCATCGCGATACAGCCTCGATGTTCGCGGCACTCAAGGCCGGGCATGGCTTCGCGAGTAACGGGCCGCTCGTCGGCCTGCTGATCGACGGCACCAAACCCGGCGACACCGTGCAGCCCGGAAAGCATCGCTACGAAGTCGCGCTGCGCTCGCCCGTCGCGATCGACCACCTCGAGTTCGTGCAGAACGGCAAGGTCGTGAAACCGTTCGCGCTGACTGGAGATCGCCATCACTTCGACGATGCCGGCGAGATCGCGCTCGACGGCGGCTGGGTATTGCTGCGCGCATGGAACGACGGCGCCGATCCGCTGGTGCAGGACCTGTATCCGTACGCAACTACCAATCCGGTCTGGGTCGGCGGCAAACAACGCACAGCGAGCGCACCGCAGGACGCGAAGTACTTTGCCGACTGGCTCACCGACACGCTCAAGCTGATCGAGGCGCGCGACGATTTCAACGACGCCAATGAGCGCCGCATCACCCTCGATTACATTCGCAACGCGCGCGACCGCTATCTCGACATCTCGAAGGGCAAGCCGTGAATCGACTCGCCCTGCTGCTGATTCTGGTGGCCGCGAATCAGGCGCACGCCGCGCTGCCGCCGGATCGCTTCGACACATCCGACCTAGCGCGACTCGCGGATGTCACCGAGCCGGTATTCACGATGGACGGCGAATTCATTGCTTACACGGTCACCACCGCGAACACGAAAACCGACCAGCAGCAGTCCGATCTCTGGCGCGTACGATTCGATGGCAACGAGCGCGAGCAACTCACGCATACGCCCGAGAGCAGCGAGTGGCGACCGCAATGGACGCGCGACGGGCAATCGCTGGCCTTCCTGTCGGATCGCAAGGATGCATCGGATCGCCCCGATGCTGCCGCGAAGGATGAGGATGCAAAGACGCAGGTCTGGATCATGCCCGTGCGCGGCGGCGAGTCGCGCAAGCTCACCGATTTTCCCGATGGTGTCGAGGATTTCGCGTTGTCGCCGGACGGCAAACAACTCGCGCTGATCGCCTACGATCCCGAATTTCCGCCGGGCAGCGAAAAACCGAAGAATCCGCCGCCGATCGTGACCGAGCGCTACCTGTTCAAGGACGACACCGACGGGCTCCTCGGCAAGCGCCACAAGCATCTGTACGTGTTCGACATCGCGAGCAGGCAAGCGACGTTGCTGACGCCCGGCACGCACGACGAGCAATTGCCGGCGTGGTCGCCCGACGGAAAACTCATCGCCTTCGTCACCCGCCGCGGCGCCGACCCCGATCGCGCGATGAACTACGAGATCCACGTGATCGCGCCGATCTCTGGCGCGACGGATCGCACGATCACCTCGCCCGATCACACTTCGGACAATCCGGACTGGGAGACGCGCCCGGCCTGGAGCCCCGACAGCACGCGCATCGCCTACCCACGCAGCGATTACGCGCACTGGCTCGACTATTCACCGTGGGTGCTGGGCATCGTCGATGTCGCCACCGGCAGGGAATCGATCCCCGCGCCGATCGATCGCTGCTTCTACAAGCCACGCTGGGCGCCCGACGGTCGCAGCGTGTATGCGCTGGTCGAGCAAAGTCTCGTCACCCACCTCGCGCGCATCGACCTCGCCGACGGCAAGCTCACCGAACTCGACCACGGCGACCGCTTCGACTTCGATCTCGACGTCTCGACCAACGGCCGCATCGTCGTGCTCGGCGGCGACGACCATCATCCGTATGAGATTTCCGCGGTCGAGCACAACACCCTGCGTCAGCTCAGCGACCACAACGCATTCCTGCGCGACAAGCGCCTCGCGGATGTCGAAGCCATCCACTACAAGAGCAAGGACGGCACGCCGATCGACGGCGTGATCGTCAAGCCGATCGGCTGGCAACCCGGCAAGCGCTACCCGACGATCGTGCGCGTGCATGGTGGCCCGGTGTACCAATACAGCCGCGAGTTCATGTACGACTGGCAGGCCTATGCGGCGCATGGTTACGCGATCCTCGCGGTGAATCCACGCGGCAGTTCCGGCCGCGGCTTCGAATTCGCGAAGGTCATCTGGGCGGACTGGGGCAACAAAGACGTGCAGGACGTGCTCGCGGGCATCGACCATGCGGTCTCGATGGGCATCGTCGATCCGAAACGCATCGGCGTCGGCGGCTGGAGCTACGGCGGAATCCTTACCAACCTGCTGATCGCCAGCGATACCCGCTTCAAGGCCGCCGTGAGCGGCGCCGGCGCGGCCAACTTCATCGGCATGTACGGCGACGACGAATACGTCCGCGAATACGAACTCGAACTCGGCCTCCCATGGAAGAACCGCGACATCTGGGACCGCGTGAGCTTCCCATTCCTGCACGCCGACCGCATCGTCACGCCGACCCTGTACGAATGCGCCGCGAAGGACTTCAACGTCCCCTGCCAGGGCGCCGAACAGATGTACCAGGCCCTGCAGTCACTGCGGATCCCGACGCAACTGGTGATCTATCCCGACCAGCACCACGAGATGACGATCCCGAGTTACCTGCGCGATCGGTTGGAGCGAAACATGGCCTGGTACGACAGGTTTCTGAAACAGCCTTGATTGCTGGCAAAGCACTGAGGCTCGTCATTCCGGGGCCCTCCGCAGGAGGGAACCCGGAATCTAAAGTAACGCCTTCGGCTGAGGATAGCTGATGGTGCGCGTCTTCTTTGCGTCCTTTGCGCCCTTCCCCTTTGCGTCCTAAACAAGCGACCCGAGCGCAGCTTCAGCTTGGCCGCAGCTTGCCCAAAGTTCTG
>Ga0105240_10004193_pt1 | contig 22063 bp, 23 predicted proteins | sample KBSC54metaG_FD_80426 | JGI IMG/M metagenome (GOLD analysis project Ga0105240, IMG submission 80426) | Corn rhizosphere microbial communities from Kellogg Biological Station, Michigan, USA - KBS C5-4 metaG | ecosystem: Host-associated > Plants > Roots > Rhizosphere > Soil | place: Michigan, USA... | reverse complement strand
TTTCGAATACAAAATTGTTTGTCATGATTATTTAGTTTTATAGGTAATTCTATGTTGTCCTGCCGGGGTGATTTTTCAATCTGTTTACTGTTTGTTGCGGGCCATCGCATCCAGATCAGCTTTTGATATCTTATCAAAATCCGGGGCTATGCCAAAAGTCCCTTCCGGTGCCTTTTGATCAGAAACGCTGATCACAGTGTAATCAGCAATTGAAAGTACGCCATCCGGTCCTGTCTGGAATGACGCATATTGTATAGGGGTGCCGCCTATTGTTGCGTAATATTTTTCCACAACAGCGGATGGCAATGATATATCATTGGTTATCCAGATATCATAAGTCTTTTTGGTCTTGGTATCGGTTGCCACGACTTTTTTGCAATTTAAACCAGATATCTGTTTGGTTTCGGTTGAAGGGGCAAAGCTGAATGCAGGAGATGCATTTAAAGCCTGGGCAATCTCATCGGGTGTATAAATTGCAGCTTTTTTTACCTTGAAGGCAGCCACTTCGGCTACTACAGCAAAAAATTTGTAATTAGCATCTGCCAAAAGCTTAATGTTTGCCGGACCGGCAGAAAATGTTGTAGCTATAGAATCGCTTCTGAAATATTGTTTCATTACAATTTCCTGACCGGCTGCGCTGGTTTTGATGGTAACCAGGCCTTCTGAATAGCTTTTCTGCGCATTAGCGCTCAAAACAGTTGCTGATAAGACAATCCCAAGAGCAACACTCAAAAATTTAGTTTTCATAACTTTAATTTTTTAATGGTTTGTAAGTGATCTATATTTTTAGACTTATTCCGAAGACAGCAACTCATCCAGTTGGCTAAGGGTTATGATAGTACCTTCTTTAAAGCCTCCGTCAACAAACATTTTGATGGTGGATTCATCCTCAAAGGTGATCACCATATCAACCCTGGTTTTATTGCCATCAATGGATGAGAATTTAGTGTCCCGGTATGATTTTGGTGCATCCATAACCGGATTGCCGTTGCCATCGCAAAACCTGCCTATTGACGAAAAAGCACTGCCACTTTCTATCGCAGTAAATTCAGCATAAACCCAATGTTTCTGCCCTTCGGTGCCAACCATTGCATACAACCATATTCCGCCGACGGTGAAATCCATAATTCTGGTTACTGCCGTCCAGGGCTTCGGGGCCACCCATTTATCAAGCAAATCAGCCTCTGTCCAGGCTTTCCATACTTTTTCAATCGGCGCGCTAAATTCCCGTGATACATGGATCTTTTTAGCGGCCATGTCCGGTTCGAACACAAAATAGTTTGTCATGATTGTTGATATTTATGCAGTGACCTTTTCAGAAGCCAATAACTCGTCCAGCTGGTTATAACCGATTGCTGTGCCTTGTTTAAAGTAACCGTCGCTGGTGAACCTTTCAAAAGTGGCGTCGTCCTCATAAGTGATCGCAATATTTACCCTCGTCCTGTTACCTTCTATGGATGAGAACCTGGTATCCCGGTACCAATTTGGCCCGCTGTTAACCGGATTACCTTCGCCATCAAAAAACAAGGCTTTTGTTAAAATTGATTTATGGGTTTCTATTCCAGTAAATTCGGCATATAACCAGTGTTTCTGACCCTCAGGGGTAACCATGGCAAATTGCCAGGTACCGCAAACCTTAAAATCCATAATCCTGGTTTCAATTCTGTTGGGTTTAGGCCCCCACCATTTGTCGAGTATCTCCGGATCTGTCCACGCCTTCCATACTTTTTCAACCGGTGCGTCAAATTCACGTTCTATATAAATTTTTTTTGCAGTGCTATCTGCTTCGAATTCAAAGTTATTTTTCATGATTGTTCGGTTTATAATTCGTTTAACAGGTTATCTAGTTGATCAAAGCGGTCCATCCACATCTTGCGGAGTTGTTCCAGCCAAATGTCTATCTCTTTCATTTTTTCGGGGTTAAAGTGATAATGTATCTCTCTGCCCGTTTGCTTGGCGGTTACCACTTCGCATTCGGTTAGTATTTGTAAATGCTTTGATACCGCCTGGCGACTGCTGTCAAAATGCCCGGCAATAGCGTTTGGTGTCATGGCGCCGGTTACCAGCAGGGTTAAAATAGCTCTGCGGGTTGGGTCGGCAACGGCTTGAAAAATATCGCGTCTCATATAATTTGCAACTGATTGATTGCAAATATAAATGCAATCGTTCGGTTGCGCAAATTTTTTTGAAAATATTTTTGATGACATAAAAAGACTGTGTCATTGCGATGAACGGCCTTTGTGGTGAAGAAGCAATCGCATGCTATACAGGGCGGAAAATGCATTGCGGCTTTGCACAGTTCGCGATTGCCACACTTCGTTCGCAATGACATAATGATGAATGCCCTGCGGGGACGGGGATATTCTACCGAATCAATAAAATTTACATTCCATCTAAAAAAGCCTTTTTATCTTCGCAACTCTAATCAAACAGTATCTATGACGAAACAACGCTATTTTTTCCTGGTGCTCATTTTAGGTACGCTCACGGCATTAGGTCCGTTTTCTATTGATATGTATCTGCCTGCTTTCCAGGATATTGCCAAAGCGCTGAATACGACTACATCCAGAGTTGATCTATCGCTGTCCAGTTATTTTATAGGACTGGCGGTAGGGCAAATGATCTATGGTCCGTTAATGGACAGGTTTGGGCGAAAGCGGCCATTATATGTTGGCTTGAGCCTTTATATCGTCGCTTCAATAGGGTGCTTCTTATCAGCTTCAATAGAAATGCTGATCGCGATGCGGCTTTTCCAGGCGATTGGCAGCTGTGCGGCAAGTGTAGCTTCAGTAGCCATGGTGCGCGATCTTTTTCCTGTTAAAGATAACGCCAAAGTATTTGCCTTGCTATTCCTGGTGCTCGGCGCTTCGCCATTGCTTGCGCCTACTGCTGGCAGTTACCTGGCCGACTCATTAGGGTGGCAATCAGTATTCATCGTTTTGCTTGGTATAGCGGTACTTATACTCGTCGCTGTAATTTTTACCCTGCCAGAAAGTTATAAGCCTGATCCTTCATATTCCTTAAAGCCCGGCCCCATTATTAATAGTTTTTTACTGGTAATCCGGAATCCGCAATTCTATACCTATGCCATTGCCGGCTCAATCGCTTTTTCCGGATTGTTTGCTTATGTAGCCGGTTCACCTCTGGTATTTATGGATGTATTCGATCTGAGTAAAAAGGAATACGGCTGGGTGTTTGCAGGCATATCGGTAGGGTTTATCGGTTCGAACCAGCTCAATACTCTATTGATCAAACGTCTTAAAAGCGAACAGGTGATCAACGCAGCGCTGATAGCCCAGGTAATTTTGAGCGTTGTTTTCGTTATAGGTGCATCCAGCGGATGGTTTAACCTTGCCGGGACGATAACGATGATCTTTTTGATTCTGAGTTGCGTTGGCCTGACCAATCCCAATACAGCGGCCCTGTCTATGGCTCCTTTCCCCAAAAATGCCGGGGTAGCTTCAGCCCTGCTAGGCACGATGCAGTTAGGCTTAGGCGCGGCGGCATCGGCTTGTGTAGGCGTTTTCAGCAGCAGGTCAGCAACACCGATGGCGGCTATTATGGCTGGTTCGTCGGTTATTGCACTGATGATTTTATTGATCGGCCGGCGGAATATTAAAGAGGCTGTGCATGCTGATCCGTCAGCTGCGGTTGGGGCTCACTAATTATAATGCCCGGCAGATTTGTAAACCTTACCCTCATCATTAAACATAAAAAGCTCAGCAGATAGTTTATTGTTGATGGTATGATAATAGATCACAATAGAATTGACACTTGAGAGCACATCAATTATTTTAAAGTTCAGATCAGGGTATTTTACCAGCGCCTTTTGCCAATAATCCGCTACATTTTGTTTCCCTTTTAAAGTTCCGGTTTCGCTCAACCCCATTTGTTTCATCACGGGACTGGTCATTTCAAAATCGTCGGTGTAATGTTCCAATACCCGGGGCAGGTCGTGGGCGTTCCATGCTTCTACCCATTCGTTTGCAAATGCTAAGGCTTGTTCGCGCGAAATCATATTGGAGGTTTTTCTCAAAAATAGGAGAATTGTGGTGAAATATTTATGCATAATCGTGAACGCCGCTCGCATATCTACCCACCCGGTCATTGCTACGCTCGACCACCCTCCCTTTTGCAAGCAAAAAGAAGGGGAAATGTCAATAAACGATACAATCTTTCCCTTTGTAATAGATGTCCAATTTTGTTCTCTGTAAAACGCCCTTGTCCTTGTCAATTTTGATTAGAATACTTTGCCGACTTTCAGGGCAATTTTCATAATGCATCAGATGCAAACTATATCCGCCATCGGTAATTATATATCCATCACCTTTTCTGTTATTCTCATCGATGCCAACATTTTGCGTTGCAGTCGCCAACAAAACTGCCTCTTCCAAATTGTCAATATGGCCCAGAAATTTCGCAAAGTCCTCTTTTTTTGTTATATAAATAATTTTTCCATCAATCTCAGCGACAATATAACTAACACATAGAATAGGCTGACATCCAGGGTATATGTCGCCAACTACATGCGGATCAGGTCTTAAGCCATTCGGCTTTTTTCCTGAGCTATAAATTATGGCGTTTTGAGGCCATTGGCAAAAAGCCCAATACGTATAGTTTTTGTCCGGTTTTACGGCCTTAATAATTTTCGCAGTATAGAATTTTTCGGGTATTCGGGAATATCCACCTGTGCAAGAAATGTTAAAGGTAAGCACAAGGACTAATACGATCGCTATACTGAAGGCTTTTAAGATATTCATAAGGAAATCATGACAAGGTTATATAGATTAAAAATAATAAAAACTTACATATTTTTATTCCCTTGTCTAAGTATTCACAGACAAGCACCTGTGGCCATTGCATATGAACAACAAAGTTGGCTGTGGGGACACAGCCAACGGAGTGAGAGATCAAGTTAAAATTGCATCCTGAATATCCTGCAAATCCAGTAATCGTGTTCACCCAAGCACCTCATCAATTATCCCAAACTCTTTTGCTTCGGATGCAATCATCCAAAAATCACGGTCGGATACATCGTGTATTTTTTGATACTCCTGTCCGCTGTGTTTGGCGAGGATGGTGTAAAGCTCTTTCTTGATCTTTAATACCTCCCGTGCTGTTATCTCAATATCCGACGCTGGCCCCTGCACACCGCCCAATGGCTGATGCAGCATTACCCTGGAGTGGGTGAGTGCAGCCCGCTTACCTGCTGCTCCAGAGCACAATAATACAGCAGCCATAGATGCCGCCATACCCGTGCAAATGGTTGCCACATCCGGGCCGATCAGGTGCATAGTATCATAAATACCAAACCCCGCGTATACCGACCCACCCGGCGAGTTGATATACATCTGGATATCCTTTTTCGGGTCGGTTGATTGCAGAAAAAGTAATTGTGCTTGAATGATATTGGCTACATTATCATCCACCGCTGCGCCTAAAAATATGATGCGGTCCATCATCAGTCGCGAGAATACGTCCATTTGTGCTACGCGCAGTTCGCGCTCTTCGGTAATGTAGGGCGTCATAGACGCGGTGATCCGGCTTTCGGTTTTTGAAATATAGCCGTCCACCAGTAAACTTTGGACATGGCGATGCCCCACCGCATATTTGCGGAACTCATTTTTGTCGATTTTCATAAAAATTCGGTTTTTATCGGTTAGTAAATAACCTTCTTATTTTCTGACTGAAGCTTAAATGCTCCTTTTGTGTAAATAATTTCTGATGAACAGCTTCGATCTCCTGTTTCAGCTGATCGCGCCCATAAAGTTTTACCATGCGGTAGGCCTCCTGCTGCCATTGCATTTTCTCGTGCAATTCAGGTTCAAGCAGTAGTCTGGCTTCGAACACGAGTTGATCGCCCGGTTCTGATCGCTGCATCAGGTGCGCGTCTATCTGCTCGGTCTCAATCAACGAAGTCCTCATAGGTTAATGCTTTTTGTTTAACAGTTTCCCTTACTTTCTCCAGGCATTTGTACTTCTGTACTGTCGCTGACCGCACACCTGAAAATCCAAACAATTCCGCGGCGTCGGCAAGTTGTACCCCATCGTAGTAAAATGAGCGCAGCAAGTCCATACATTTTTTGCCGGCAGTTTGCAGGAAGTTGAGAACTTTCTTGTCGGATGCTTGTCTGGATTCTTCGACCTCTAAATCCAAATCGTTTAGCGGAGCAAGTTTGGAATTATCCCGGTGTTGTTTGAGCCATAAATGTTTAGCAATACCTAATATGTAAGCCTTCTCATTTGTTTTTAGCTCGAAGGAACACTCTACAGACTTTTCATAGTAAATCACCAATGCATCCTGGAAAATATCTTTCGCTTCATTAAACGTCCCTCCCATTTTGCTAACGTACCGCGCCACGGTAGGGAATGTATCTTTATAAAGATTGATAAAAAGCTCTTCCCTTTCTTCCGCTGTCCGGTTTGAAAATTTAGATCCTGGCATAAGCTTGTTCTTTACTACTAAGTGCAAGTTACCGATAAAGTATCACCATTTTATTTTGAAATTGTCATTAGTCACTGGTCATTAGTCATTTGGGTGACTGCAAACTGCTACTATTCTTTAATAGCCGTCACTTTTGCCCCATCATCGCCCTCGGTGCTAAATACCAAATTCTTATCATCCAGTTGCGAAACAATGAACGGAAACGCTCTTATTTTTCCGTCTTCCAATATTTCCTTAAATTGGATTTTATCTCCATCAATCTTATAAGTACCGTGACTTAATACTTTACCGCCCCACCAGATAAGCAAACTGTCTTTAGTGAATTTAATATAAGGCAATTTTGCTTCCAATTCCTCAGGCGTAACGTTGGTAGTGTTGGCAACGCTGTTGTTCTCAATTTTCGTGTATTTCCATTTGCCATACAAGCTTTCGGGTTTAATAGAAAGCTGGCAGGAGGTAAGTAAGGTCAATAAAATAAGCCCTGCTATTAATGCATTTTTTGTGATGATTGATCTGATCATGATGCTTTAAAGCTAAAATATTTGTTTGGTTTTTGCCAAATAATCGTCCTCTGGCAATTCTATGATTCACAATAATTTAATACGAAAATCTACCCTCATCTATTGCAAATAACGAATACGAAAAGCATATTTGATAAAATAAATCCTATCACAATGTGTAACAAAGTAAATTGCAAAATCTCTAAATGGTGCTATATAGCTAAGGTCTCAACAAGCTATAAGTTATTGTGAGGAGTCCGCACCTTAAGGTCTCCGTTAAAAATCTAAACAAATAAAATGAACAATTTTTCGATCCAACTACTTTGGTGGGCTGTGCCTGTCATCGTACTTCTTGTGGGGTACAAATTTGTGCTCTGTGTTTTCTTTGGTATGGTTATCGTTCCCGACGACCGTATCGGTTTGGTTGTTAAAAAGTATGTGCTTTCGGGCAATAAGCGCCTTCCCGATGGCCGTATCATCGCCACCAATGGCGAAGCGGGTATGCAGGGTAAGGCTCTCGCTCCTGGTTTGTATTGGGGTATGTGGCCATGGCAGTATTCTGTTGTGATGCAACCGTTTACAATTATTGAACAAGGTAAACTGGGCCTGGTAAAAGCAAAGGACGGCGTATCGATGGATACCGGTCGTGTGCTTGGTAAGCCGGTAGAGTGCGACAAATTTCAGGACGCTATCGCATTTTTGGATAACAATGGCCAAAGAGGTCCGCAGGCAGCCTTTTTAACGCCTGGCAGTTATCGTATCAACAGCTTTTTGTTTGATATTGAAATGGTGCCTATCACGCAGATACATGAAAATAAGGTTGGTATTATTACCACACTCGATGGCGAACCATTGGACAAAGGCGAGATTGCCGGCAGCTCGGTAACCGGTCATAAAAACTTCCAGGACCCGATCACATTTATAAATGCAGGTGGCAGAAAGGGTTTGCAGGAAGATGTGATCCTGGCCGGTACATATTACCTGAATCCCTGGTTCGTTATTGTGGAACAAGTGGATATGATGCATATTCCAATCGGTTTTGTTGGTGTGGTAAACTCCTTCGTCGGCCCGGAAGGTAAAGACACCAGTGGCCTGGCCTTTAAACATGGTAACATTGTGGCCAGGAACGAAAAGGGTGTTTGGAATGACCCGCTCGATCCCGGTAAGCACCCGATCAATATTTATACTCACGCGGTAGAAGTGGTGCCTACAACCAACATTGTGTTGAACTGGGCAAATAGTCGCACTGAGTCTCACGAATTAGATAAGAACCTGTGTACTATCAGCGTGCGTTCAAAAGATGGTTTTACCTTCAATCTTGACGTATCTCAGATCATTCACATACCACGCAATGAAGCGCCAAAAGTGATCGCCCGTTTCGGTAACATGCGCAACCTGGTATCGCAAGTGCTGGAACCAACCATCGCCAACTATTTCCGTAACTCGGCACAAAGAAGTGGCGTGATAGAGTTCCTGACTAACCGTTCGCAGCGCCAGGAAGACGCTAAGGCGCAGATCAGTGAAGTATTGAGTGCTTATAACGTTGAGGGCGTCGATACATTGATCGGTGACATTGTTCCTCCGGAAGCTTTGATGAAAACGCTGACCGACCGTAAAATAGCCGAGGAGGAAAAAACAACTTATGAAATACAGCGTAATGCACAGATTGAACGTAAGGAATTTGAAAGCGCCAAAGCTGGTGCCGATATGCAGCCTGAAGTGGTAAAATCAACCCGCCAGGTAGAGATAAACACGCAATTGGCCTCTTCTAAAGTTGCTATTGCCAAAGGTGAGGCTGAATCAAAAACGATTAATGCCGAAGCCGACTCTAAAGTGAAAACCATTAATGCTAAAGCAGACGCGGAAGTGAAGACGGTAAATGCCACTGCAGATGCTAACGCTACCGAAGTAAACGGTAAAGCCGAAGCCGGTAAGATCAAAGCAGTCGGTTTGGCCGAAGCCGAAGTTACCAAGCAGAAAACCCAGGCCATGGGTTCAGAGCAGTATGCTATCGTTCGGGTGGCCGAAACATTGGCTGCCAACCATATCAAACTGGTTCCGGAAATATTGGTGAGTGGTAAAAATGGCGAAAGCGGTGGTGGTATGATCGATGCCCTGATCGGTAATGAAATGCTGAAAAAGCTGCAAGCCGAGAACGGAAGGTCAAAAGATCAGCCTAAAAAGAAAGACGATAATTCCGATAACAGAACTGAATAACCTTTACTTTTATTATGATTCGAGGCGCCCCGATTAATCAGGGCGCCTTTTGACTTTCACAAAAATTATTTGTTATCTTAAGCAACGTCAATCTATACTGAAAATCATGAAATTACCCCACCTTATCTTTCTTTGCTTTTTTATTGTTTTGGCTTCTCAACTACATGCTCAAACTATCGATCAAAAAAGATTGGATAGCCTTTTTGACATTTTAGATAAGAAGAACCTTGCTATGGGTAGTATCGCCATCTCGCAAAACGGCAAAATTCTTTATCGCAAAGTAATAGGCAAAGCGATGATAAACGAGCACGATACCATCCCCGCAAGTGATAAAACAGAATACCGTATCGGATCGATAACGAAAATGTTTACCGCTGTAATGGTATTTCAATTGATTGAGGAACATAGGCTGTCGCTTAGTGATACGCTCGCTAACTTTTTCCCCGGATTGCCAAATGCGCGTCGTATTAACGTAGGAATGATGCTTCGCCACCGTAGTGGCTTGCCAAATTTTACCAACAATAACGATATCAACCATTTTGATGACTGGAAGGATACGCCCAAAACACATGAGGAACTGCTAGCGATGATTTCCGCGCAAAAGCCGGATTTTGAGCCAAACGCTAAAGCTGACTACAATAATTCGAACTATTTGTTATTGGGCTACATACTCGAGAAGATCACGAAGAAGCCGTACAGAGAGCTATTGAATGATCGGGTTATCAAAAAAATCGATCTAAAGAATACTTATTATGGAACCAACGGCAGTAATTATGCCGGTGACGAATGCGCGTCTTTTAAGTATTTTGATAATAAATGGGTTAAGGATAAAAAGCCGGTTTACCTGGATGATTTTGGCGGCGCGGGGGCTATTGTCTCCACTCCACCTGATATGCTGAAGTTTATTAACGCCTTATTTACTTATAAATTGGTTAGTAAACAAAGCCTCGATCAGATGAAAACCATGGTTGATGGTTATGGTATGGGCATGTTTCCTTACGGATCGCAAAGCCACCCGGGCTTCGGGCATAATGGTAAAACAGAAGGGTTCTCCTCATCAATTTCCTATTATGTAGCCGATAAATTAGCCATTGCATATTGTACTAATGGCGAGGTCTATTCAAAAAATTATATACTGGATGGCGTCAGGGCTATTTGTTTCAACGAACCTTATTCCGTTCCCACTTTTAATGCGATAAAATTAAGCGATCAGCAGCTGGATAATTATGCGGGCACATATTCCAGTGCAGAGGGTATCACAGTTGTCTGTACCAAAAATGAAGGTAATCTATGGCTGGAAACCCGTGGTCAGAAATTAAAGCTTGATGCTTTGGATGATAGTAAATTCTTTGACCCCAGGTTTGGCTTCTTTTTTAATTTCAGTGATGGCAATAGGAAGCTCCGGATAATTGATGTGGAGGATGAATATCAGCTGGACAAAAAATGAGTAGTGTATTTCAGACTTACGAAGTTTTGAAAACTTCGTAAGTCTCTTAAAAGTTATTAGGTTGTTCCACTCCCGGCGTTCCAACTTCCACCAATTCAGCCTCATGTTCTTCTTCCTGCTGACTTGTTGCATAACTCAACTTGCGGAAACGCCACAAGGCAAATGCCGGCTCCTGGAAACGGTTTAAAAGCTTAAAGTATTTTGGGAAATTATGAACCTCATCCAGCAGTAGGCCCGGGACTATCCCATCGTTCTCCAGTATCTCGCGGATGGTATATTCTTTATCCTTGTTTATCCAAATCTCAAAATCCTGCTTAATCTCTTCCGCCTTTGCCGGATCGATCCTCGCATCGATACATATCACTTTATCTCCGGGTTTCATTTCTTGTAGTTGTAATGTTGGAAAGTTGAAAGGTTGGAAAGTTACTACCAATCAACTAATCTCTGATCACTAATCACTTGGCACCAGCTTTTCTTAGACTATCCGCCTGTGCTTTGGCTTTTTTCTTAAAGAAGCCCTTCAGCAGGAAATTATGCTGAGCTGCTTCCAGGTCGTCATTTAGTTTAATAGAACTTTGCTGCAAATTGTTTAACGAAGTTCTTACTTGTTCAGCGCCTTTTGGGTCATTAAGTAAAACACCGATAGCGTTATCTGTTGTGGTTAGTTTTTTACTTGCTGTATTAAGGTTCTGGGTAAGTTCACTTGCGCTATTTACAGTTTTTTGCAGCTGGGCAATCGCTCCTTGTATCTTATTGAAGGTAGCCGTGTCTGTCAGCAACTTATCAGCCAAACCACCTTTGGTATTTATCTTTTTGCCAAAATTATCCAACTGAACGGCCATGCGGGCAGCGCTTTCGGTTGTTGCCTGCAAATTCTTCATGGTACTCTTTAACTGCATACCCATAGTACTGTCGGCTAATAAAGCGCCAACAGTGCCTTTTCCTTGCAATATTTTGTGGCTCAGTTCTTTAAAGTCTTTGGTGATGGATAACAAATTCTCATTATTTTGTTGCAGGGTTTTCAACATGTCATCGGTGGATGCCACCTTTTCAGTCTGCAATATATCACCATCCTGTACAACGGGAGCCTTCGGACTACCGCCTTCTATCACAATGATCTTGTTACCGATCAAACCGTCAGAACTGATCTTTACGCCTGCATCGTGGTGAATATAAGGCTGAGAAGCTTCGTCGATATTCATCTTCACGTCCACTTTAGAAGGACCCGAAAAACGCACGTCGCTGATAGTGCCCACTTTTACACCAGAGAACCACACGTTGTTCCCTTTTTTCAAGCCTGCCACATCATCAAAAGTGGCGCTAACGTGTATGCTTTTGTTGAATGTTTTTTGCGCGCTGCCCAAAGTGAGCACACCCACAACAAATATGATGAGGCCGAGGGCTAAAAATATCCCGACTATAATTGCTTTCCTGTTTTCTGTTGCGTCCATATGTTATGGCTGAATAGCTTATTGTATAAAGTTATAATCAAAAAATGGTTTTACACGATCATCGTTCGAGCTAAAGACTTCGTCGAATGATCCCACGCGCTGGAACTGGCCATCGAGCAGCATAGCTACCCTGTCGCCGGTGCTTTTTGCGCAGGTAAGGTCGTGTGTAATAATGATCGAAGAAGTATGAAAATTTTGCTGCACCTCATTGATCAGATCGTTGATCTCGATACATGTTATTGGGTCGAGTCCGGCTGTTGGCTCATCGTAAAGCATTACCTCCGGATTTAAGATCAAGGTCCTGGCTATACCAATGCGTTTACGTTGCCCGCCCGATAACTCCGCAGGCATCTGGTTAATGGCCTGTAATAAACCCACTGCATCCAGCACTCGTTCTACCGAGGAGTCTATCTCACTCCGTGAAATGCCTTTTTTGTTTCTTACCAACGGAAATTCGAGGTTTTTTCGAACAGTCATACTATCATACAATGCACTGTTCTGAAATGAAAATCCTATTCTTACTCTTAGTTCTTGTAATTCCCTGTCGGTTATCGTATTCAGATTGCAACCCAAAACGCTCACTTCACCTTTATCTGCCTTCAGCAAACCCGATATGACTTTGATCAATACTGATTTTCCTGTACCTGACCGGCCAAGTACTACAAGGTTTTCTCCCTGGTAAAGGTCAAGATCTATCCCGCGCAATACCTCGAAATCACCAAAGGATTTCTCTAACCCCCTGATGGTTATCACGGCATTATTGTAGTCGATATTTGCTTTCCCTTTTTCCATGTATAAAACTTAGCGGAACCAGCCGGCTATTTGTACGATCAATATTTCTTCAACAAACACCAAAAACATGGCGGTTACAACGGCGCCATTTGCGGCTTTACCCACGCCTTCTGTTCCTTTGTTTGAATAATAACCCTGGTAACAGCCCACTATTCCTATTGTAAAGCCAAAAACAATGGCTTTAGCTAAAGATGCAACAAAGTCAACAAACGTTAACGGCTCAAAAACCTGCTCCCAAAAAGTGGTAAAACTGGTTCCCTCATTTGTCGCCACATTTAAATAACCACCGATCAGGGCAATGAAGCCTGTATAAGTAGCCAATATAGGTATGGTAAGAGTTGTAGCAAGTACCCTGGTACATACCAGGTACTTAAAAGGCTTGGTGCCTGATACTTCCATCGCATCAATCTGTTCCGTCACCCTCATAGAACCTAATTCAGCGCCAATACTCGACCCAACTTTTCCCGCAGCGATAAGCGCTGTAATTAAGGGCGCCAACGCTCGCATGATTGCAATAGACACTAGCGAAGGTAGCCAGGATTGCGCCCCGAACGTGAGTAACGAAGGGCGGGATTGCTTAGTGAAAATAAGACCGGTAACAAAACCTGTAAATGTGATCAGCGTGAACGACCGTACACCTGTTTCGTAACACTGGCGCATCACCTCTTTTAATTCAAACGGAGGTAAAAATGCTTCTTTAAAAAATCGCAGTATAAAGTTATTGATGTTATACAGCGAAACAAAAGCGTTGGAGACGCGCGTTTTGAAAGACGGTCCCTTTTTAGCGGCAGGTACAGGTGATTTGTTTATGGTGCTCATTAACGGCGCAAAGGTATTATTTATGAAGATATGAACGATGTTATGGTTACAAAAACTTATACATCAGCCTGGAAAAATGATATTTAGAAAACAATAAAAATACATTTTAAACCAATTACCATCTACTCAACAGCGATCATTAACGCTTATAATCAAACCCTTGTACTGGTTGAATGTTTTTTATTGACGTACGTAAGTTTTAGCCTGGCAGATGATTTGATATAATTTATTCATATTTATGTTAAATTTGTATCACACCAGTTTTGACCTGTAAACGCTAAGGCTTTTCAACCATGACGACCAACAATGTAATGAGGGAAATCACCCCATTAACCCCAAGTGATTGTTTTACCATTTTTTCCCGTGTCAAACAAAAATTTGATTTCCCCTTGCATTATCATGATGAGTATGAGTTGAACCTGATCATTAACGCCAGAGGTGCCAAAAGGGTGGTTGGCGGCCACATTGATGTAATTGACGATATGGAGCTGGTATTGATCGGACCAAACCTGTACCATGCCTGGTTTACACACCATTGCCAGAGTGAAGCGGTCACCGAAGTAACTATACAGTTTCACAAAGATCTGTTTGATGAAAAACTCCTGCGCAGAAACCAGTTAAGCTTTGTGAAAAGCATGCTGGAGCGTTCGCAAAGAGGGATTTTGTTTTCCCATGAAACGATTGCTGCCCTTAAGGACAGACTGTTGGCATTAGATAAGAAAACAGGATTTGATTCAGTGTTAGAATTACTATCAATTCTGCATGATCTGTCTATTTCGCGCAATATGCGTACCCTTTCCGATTTGAGCTTTACTAATGAAAAGTTTAACTACAACAGCAGGCGGATCGAGAAGGTGTTTGAATACATGAATGATAACTATAATAAGCAGGTATCGCTTGCTGAGGTATCAAAAATAGCCAATATGCCGGAGGCTTCCTTCAGCCGTTTTATAAAAAAGCGTACTGGCAAAACCTTCATCGATAGTCTGAATGAGATAAGGCTCGGCCACGCTTCGCGTATGCTGATTGACACAACAAACACAGTTGCCGAGATTGCTTACAAATGCGGATTCAACAATATCTCCAACTTCAACAGGATATTTAAGCGTAAAAAGTTCTGCATCCCAAAAGAGTTTAGGGAGACCTATACTGGTAATAGGGTTTTTATTTGAGTTAGTTAATCAGTTAACCAGTTAATCGGTGACTAGTTATCAGGTTTGCGCAAATATCAATTCCTGGGTAACCGATCACTGATTAACTGATCACCAATATCAAAAAACGTTAAAATAGTATTAACACTTGGTTATTTATAAACCTATTTTCGGGAATGCCAATTATATCACGATTTTCAGGAGATAATCTTCAAATTGTCATATCTCCAAATTTTCAAATTATATAAATGAGGTTATCCGGCTTAGATATCGCGATCATTCTGCTCTATCTTTTGAGTACCATTTTTATCGGATTATGGTACCGGAAAAAAGCGCGGCAGAATAAAGAAAGCTACATGCTTGGAGGTCGGTCACTGCCCTGGTATAAGCTGGGTTTGAGTGATGCTTCTGATATGTTCGATATCAGCGGTACGATGTGGATGGTAAGCCTTTGCTTTGTGTACGGTATGAAAAGTATCTGGATACCCTGGCTATGGCCGGTGTTCAACCAGGTATTCCTGATGATGTACCTATCGCGCTGGCTGCGCCGGTCGAACGCCAGTACCGGCGCCGAATGGCTACAAACCCGATTTGGTAAAACAGGTCCGGGAGTGACGGCTTCACACCAGGTAGTGATCGTGTTTGCTTTACTTAGTTGCCTGGGTTTTATGGCGTATGGCTTTATCGGTCTGGGTAAGTTTATCGAGATTTTTGTGCCCTGGGACATGATAAAGGGATATATTCCTTTTGATGTCGCGCCGCAATATGTACCTCATGTTTATGGCGTGATATTTACCTTGTTTGCTATGTTCTACTCTATCCTTGGCGGGATGCATAGCATCGTTACCGGGGACATGATCAAATATGGCATCATGACAGTAGCCTGTATCTGGATCGGGTTTATTGCAGCAGGACAATTAAGCGGTCGTCATTTAAATGTGCCCGATGGGTGGTATAGTCCTTTCTTCGGTGGTCACCTTGGACTAAACTGGAACGGCATCATTAGCGAGGTCAATGAAAAGATAAAAAGCGACGGATATTCCCTGTTCGGACTGTTCTTCATGATGATGACCTTCAAAGGCTTTTTTGCAGCATTAGCAGGTCCCGCGCCTAACTACGATATGCAGAAGATATTATCAACCCGTTCACCGGAAGAAGCCAGTAAGATGAGCGGCTTTGTGAATATCATTTTGTTGCCTATCCGTTATACCCTCATTGTCAGCCTTACAGTATTGGGACTGCTTTATTATCACCAGATGAATCTAAAGGATGGAGCCGGTGCCATCGACTTTGAAAGGATACTACCTGCGGTCATCAACAACTTTCTGCCAGTTGGTCTGGTTGGACTGATCTTAGCAGGGTTGCTGGGTGCCTTTATGAGCACATTTAGTGGTACCATGAATGCGGCTCAGGCTTATATCGTGAATGATATTTATATCAAATATGTTAATCCACAGGCATCAACGAAAAAGGTAATTAGTATGAATTATCTGGTAGGTATTGTTGTTGTGGCAATTGGTGTTTTTCTGGGGTTCTTTATACGGGATATCAATACAATTCTTCAAATCATTGTGTCAGCTCTGTACGGTGGCTACATCGCCTCAAACGTATTGAAATGGCATTGGTGGCGATTTAATGCGACAGGATTCTTTTGGGGGATGCTCGCGGGAATACTTGTTGCGCTATTGTTTTGGGCCCTTACCAAGTTTAATGTGGTAACCGAGGGAGAACTTCTATATTGGTTTCCTGTACTCTTTGCAGTGTCGCTAGCTGGATCCATAGCCGGTTCTTACTTGGCCCCGCCAACAGAAGAAGCGGTACTCAAATCATTCTATAAAAACGTTCGCCCGTGGGGCTTTTGGGAGCCTGTTAAACAGGCAGTTCTAAGTGACGATCCCTCATTCCAGGCAAACAAGAATTTTAAACTCAACATGTTCAACGTAGTGATAGGCACTATCGCCCAATGCTGCCTTACCATTTTGCCGATGTATTTGATATTGCAGCAAAAAACATCATTACTTATTACCGTAATCCTGCTGGTAGTGATTGTTGCTATACTGAAGAAAACCTGGTGGGATAAATTAAAAGACTATTGATGAAAAATATATGAGTACCGAATTTAGTAAGCGTTTAAAACAACTTGAACATAGCCACAGAGATTTAATAACCCGCTCAAATAAAAAGCAGGAGTTAGGTAACGGTATTTTTGACCGTTATGAGCACCCTGTGCTAGCCTCGGCACATGCGCCGCTTTTTTGGCGGTACGACCTGAACCCGCAAACCAACCCTCACCTGATGGAGCGCTTCGGCATCAATGCTGCTTTTAACGCGGGTGCCATTAAATGGAGAAATAAATATTTGCTGGTAGCCAGAGTAGAAGGTTTGGACCGCAAGTCTTTTTTCGCCGTCGCCGAAAGCCCGAATGGTATTGATAATTTCACCTTTTGGGATCATCCGATTGATATGCCTGAAACAGACGATCCGGATACTAATGTTTACGACATACGCTTAACCGAACACGAAGACGGCTGGATATATGGCTTATTTTGCACCGAACGCCGAGACCCAGAAGCGCCTGCTTATGATCAATCAAGCGCAATAGCTGCCTGTGGAATAGCCCGCACAAAAGATATGATAAACTGGGAGCGCCTGCCCGACCTGGTGACTAACTCGCCCCAACAGCGTAATGTGGTATTGCATCCTGAATTTGTGAATGGCAAGTATGCCTTGTATACCCGTCCGCAAGATGGCTTTATAAGTGCTGGGACAGGCGGCGGTATTGGTTTTGGCTTGGCCGATTCGATGGAAAACGCTGTGGTTGATGAGGAAACCATCGTCGATAATAAGAATTACCACACCGTTTACGAAGCAAAGAATGGCCAGGGGCCGGCTCCGATAAAAACCATCAATGGATGGCTGCACATGGCACATGGCGTTCGAAATACCGCTGCCGGATTAAGATATGTGCTGTACATGTTTATGACGGATTTGAATGATTTGACTAAAGTTCTATATAAACCGGCAGGCTATTTCTTAGCGCCCGATGGTGAAGAGCGTGTGGGTGATGTATCCAACGTGGTATTCTGCAATGGCTGGATAGCAGACGAAGACGGCACGGTTTACATTTATTACGCATCGTCAGATACCCGTATGCATGTGGCCACCACCACGGTTGATAAACTACTGGATTATGTAATGAACACACCTGAAGATGGCTTCCGCTCGGCAACATCGGTAAAAACTTTAAATCAGCTCATCGATAAAAATAAGAGCTATTTGGATTCAGTGAAAAACGAAGCAGTGCAGGCAAGTTAACAGTGACAGAATAGTGGGGCAAAGACTGACTACCTATAAAAAAGAACTGGAAAGCGAGCTAACCCGAATCCTCGATTATTGGATAAATAATGCCCAGGATAATACAGAAAGCGGATTCTATGGGAAGATCGATAATTATAATCAGGTTATTCCTAAGTCACCCAAAGGGTCAGTATTGAATGCGCGTATTTTGTGGAGCTTTTCTGCAGCCTATAATCTGACGAAAAATGTTGAATATCTCAAACTGGCTAATCGCGCTTATCAATATATAAAGGATCACATTATTGATAAAAAATATGGCGGAGTTTATTGGACGGTGGATAGTGCAGGTAATAAACTGGACACCAAAAAGCAGGTGTACGCCAGCGCATTTGCCATATATGCACTGAGCGAATATTATAAGGCATCGGGATTAAAACATGCACTTGATGAAGCAACTGCATTGTTTAGGCTTTTGGTTGATAAAAGCTTCGATCAGGATAAAACTGGTTATTTGGAAGCTTTTACTGAAGATTGGCAGCCCATTGACGACCTGCGCCTGAGCACTAAGGATGTCAATGAGAAAAAGACAATGAATACCCACCTCCACGTATTGGAGGGGTATACTAACCTGTATCGCGTTTGGCCCGATGAGGCATTGAGAAATCAAATCAATTTATTGCTGCATAATTTCCTTGATTATTTTATTGATGCAGAATCGGGTCACCTCAACCTGTTTTTTACTGAAGGTTGGGAGAAGCGATCATCGTTGGTTTCCTATGGGCATGATATCGAAGCAGCCTGGTTAATGCTGGAATCGGCAGAGGTGATCAATGATGTGGAATTGGTAAATCGCTTCAAAGAAATCGCAATAAAAATATCGGAAGCAACCCTGGAAGGCTTGGATAAGGATGGCGGCCTGTGGTATGAATTTGAACCCGCCGAAAATCATTTGGTAAAAGAAAAACATTGGTGGGTGCAGGCGGAAGCAATGATCGGATTTTTTAATACCTGGCAGATCACCGGGCATGAAAAATACCTGGATATCTCTGTCAGAAATTGGGGCTTTGTTAAAAATAACATCCTCGATAAGCAGAACGGCGAGTGGTTTTGGGGAGTAGATGAACATGGCCAGGTTATGGCAAACGAAGATAAAGCCGGATTATGGAAGTGTCCCTATCACAATAGCCGGGCCTGTATCGAAATAATCAAAAGAATAAGCTAAGGATTATTTTATATTTGGTAAAAACAATTATAGACCTATTTACTCATGAAGAAACTGTTTATCTCACTCGCTCTGCTATTGGCAAGCGCACAGTTATTTGCCCAAAAATCAGAAGACCTGGCCCCCACTCCACCTATGGGTTGGAACACCTGGAACATTTTTCAAACTAAAATAGACGAACCCTTGCTGAAAAGTATGGTGGACGCTTATGTTTCATCTGGTATGCGCGATGCAGGCTACACCTACTTTGTGTTAGATGATGGATGGATGACCATGGAACGTGATGCAAACGGTCAACTGGTGGCTGATCCGAAGAAATTTCCTAACGGCATGAAAGCATTTGCCGATTATGTTCACTCAAAAGGAATGAAATTCGGGATATATAATTGTGCGGGAACAAAAACCTGCGCAGGCTATCCCGGCACACGCGGTCATGAATATGAGGACGCCCGTCTGTATGCGTCATGGGGTGTTGACTACCTGAAATTCGACTGGTGTAACGCTGAAGGCCAGAACGCTAAAGAATCATACCTATTGATGAGTAAAGCTTTGAAAGCAACCGGTCGCCCCATAGTTTTCAGTTTGTGCGAATGGGGAACTAATCACCCATGGGTTTGGGGGGCAACTGCTGGTCAGTTATGGAGAACGACAGGTGATATCGGTCCGTATTTTGCTCAAAGCGCAACCAAAGATGGTTGGACACCGCAAAATGTGCTGGGTATCCTGGATAAACAAGACAGCATCAGGCAATATGCCGGTCCGGGCCATTGGAACGATCCTGATATGCTGGAAGTGGGTAACGGAATGACCGTCGCCGAGGACCGCTCACACTTTTCTATCTGGTGCATGCTGGCAGCACCGCTGATGGCAGGTAATAACCTGCATTCAATGTCTGATGCGACCAAAATTATCCTAACTAATAAGGAAGCAATTGCGGTTAACCAGGACCCGATGGGTGTAGAGTGCTTCAAGTATTATGAATTTGACGGTATCGAAATACTGGTAAAACCTTTGGACAAAGGCGATCTGGCTGTTTTATTCATCAATCGTTCAGATCGTTCACAAACGGTAAATTTTGATTGGACAGCTCATACGATACAAGATAAAATATCCAACACGAGCGTCGACTTTAGTAAAACCAGCTACAAACTGCGAGATCTTTGGGCGCATAAGGATGCGGGTACAACGCAAAAAGCATTTAAGCAAACCATCGCATCGCATGATGTGGTGATGTTGAGATTGATCAAATGATTTAACCAAAGTGTCATTGCGAGGCGCAAGGCGGGTGGTGTGAGCCGCGCAACGAAGCAATCGCATGCTATATAGAGCGAAGATGTATAGTTCTCCGCTGGCTAGCGGATTCTTCACCCCACAGGCAGTTCATCGCAATGACACAACGGGCTTTCAGCTATGAGATACTTCTTCAGTTTAGTTCTAACCATATGTCTAATGTCGGCTCATGCCCAAACCTACGTGCCCTGCGATAAACAAGCTACGAAGGAAACCCAGTGGCTTTTCAACAGTATGCAGCGGTTGGTTGGAGCAGGTATAATGCTTGGTCACCATGATGACCTGGCTTATGGGGTAGGCTGGAAATTCGATCCAAACCGTTCGGATATAAAAAGCGTAACCGGCGATTACCCCGCGATATACGGTTGGGATTTGGCAAAGATTGAGCACGACAGTATTCATGATATCAACGGCATTCCCTTTAAACTGCAGAAGAAACTGGTGCGGCAGGTATATGCCCGCGGTGGCATCAATAGTTTTTGCTGGCATATGGATAACCCGGCAAATGGCAAAACAGCCTGGGATACCACCATGCAAACGGTGAAAGAGTTGGTCCCGGGAGGAAGCCATCACCAGGATTACGTGAACAATCTGGATAAAGCTGCCAAATACCTCAAAAGCTTAAAAGGGACGGATGGAGAACCGATTCCCATTTTATACCGCCCTTTTCATGAACTGACCGGCAATTGGTTCTGGTGGTGCAAAAACACCTCATCATCAGAAGATTTTAAAGCTTTATGGCGATTTACCATCGACTACCTGCGTAATACCAAAAAGCTGCACAATTTGCTCATCGTATTTTCTGTGGCCGATTTTAATACCGAGGCTGAGTTTATGGACCGCTATCCCGGCGATGATTATGTGGATTTTATCGGCTTTGATAATTACTGCTATCAAAGCATAAAGGACTACCAATGGAACCTGAATTTGCGATTGGGCTTGCTGGATGTCATCGCCGCCAAGCATCATAAACTGGCCTGCCTTGCCGAAACAGGCTATGAGGGCATCCCCGCAGCTGATTGGTGGACGAAGACGTTATTGCCTGTGGTCTCCAAATACAAAATATCCTACGTGCTATTATGGCGCAATGCCAACACACATCACCATTACGCGCCCTATCCCGGTCAGCAGAGTGCGGATGATTTCAAACAGTTTTATACCCGTCCTAAAACCATGTTTCAAAATCGGTTGACGCCTTTGGCTGTTTATGGAAAGCTGATGAATGGCCAGTAAATTATAGTTTTGCTTTACTAGAAAGGATTGCTACAGACATTCCCATGCAAGCAATTAATAAAAATGATGCCCTTAAAGTTGCTACGCCTGCAATAAAACCGATCAGCGGCGGACCGATCATAAATCCTGAAAAGCCTATTGTAGATACTGCAGTCAACGCCACTCCCGGTGACAGGGATGTTGCTTTACCTGCCGAGCT
>Ga0105240_10004192_pt1 | contig 22065 bp, 15 predicted proteins | sample KBSC54metaG_FD_80426 | JGI IMG/M metagenome (GOLD analysis project Ga0105240, IMG submission 80426) | Corn rhizosphere microbial communities from Kellogg Biological Station, Michigan, USA - KBS C5-4 metaG | ecosystem: Host-associated > Plants > Roots > Rhizosphere > Soil | place: Michigan, USA... | reverse complement strand
CACCCCGTCGCTTTGAGCTACGACCGGACCTGGACCCAGTGAATCGGTGCCAGCGCCTCGACGGCCTTCAGCTCGACGACAAGACCGGCCCAAGAATCCGATGGACCTCGATGGCAGCGGCAAGCAACTCGGAGACACGCTCATCGAGCTCCTTGGCCGGCTCCTCCAGCGTCTCGGCGTCCCTCGCCTCCTGGCGTTTCACACACCAGGTTTCGGCTGCCCTCCCGCGACGTTGCCGGCCTAAGTGAACGGCATTGCCGCTAGCGGCGCCGTAGCGACCGTCTTCAGGGGGCGCGCGGGCTCAGCCCGTCGACGATGAAGCGCTCGGCCTGCTCGGCGGGCACCGGACGGGAGAACAGGTAACCCTGGGCGCTGGTGCAGTTCAGGCCCTGCAGCGTGTCCGCCTGGGCGGACGTCTCCACGCCCTCGGCCGTCACCTCCATGCCCAGGTTCTGCGCCAGGGAGACGATCGCGCGTACGATCTCGCCCTGCTTGGGCGCGTCCCCCATTCGCGTGACGAACGACTTGTCGACTTTCAACGTATGGATGGGGAAGTTCTGCAGATAGGACAGCGACGAATAGCCGGTGCCGAAGTCGTCGATGTGCAGCCGCACCGCCATCGCGTTCAACCTCTGGATGACGGCCGCGCTGGTGCTCAGGTTCTGCATCAGCGCGCTCTCGGTGATCTCCAGGGTCAGCGACGACGCGTCCAGCCCCGTCTCGCTCAAGATGCGGGCGACCTGGTCGGGCACGTTCGCGTGCGCCAGCTGGCGCGTCGAGACGTTGACGCTGATGTGCAGCGGCGGGTTCCGCGGGTAGCGCACCTGCCAGTCGCGCATCTGCCGGCACGCCTCGGCCAGCATCCAGTCGCCGATCGCGGTGATCTGCCCCGTCTCCTCGGCCACCGGGATGAAGACGTCGGGCATGACCAGGCCGCGGGTGGGGTGCTTCCAGCGCGCCAGCGCCTCGAACCCGCGCAGCGCGTTGGTCTCCAGATCGACGATCGGCTGGTAGTAGGCCACCAGCTCCTTGCGCTCGATGGCGCGCCGCAGGTCGGTCTCCAGCCGCAGCAGGGTCACCGCGCGCTGGTGCATGTCCACGTCGAACACTTGATGGCGCGAGCGCCCGTTCGCCTTGGCGCGGTACATGGCCGTGTCCGCGTCGCGCAACATGTCCTCGGGCCGGTCGTACTGCGAGCTGGACAGCGCGATGCCGACGCTGACCGTGGCGAACACCTCGTGGTCGTGCAGGAAGAAGGGCTGCGCCAGCTCCTTGTTGATCCGCTCGGCCACCCGCGTGGCGTCGATCTCGCTGCTGATGTCCTCCAGCAGCGCCGTGAACTCGTCGCCGCCCAGGCGCGCCAGCGTGTCGCTGGGTCGCACGCACTGCTCCAGCCGGCGGGCGACCTCCTTCAACAGGTCGTCGCCGGCCTGGTGCCCCAGGCCGTCGTTGATCCCCTTGAAACGATCGACGTCCAGGTACAGCACCGCGAACAGCCGGCCGCCCTCGGCCCGCTTCGTCCGCTGAAACAGGTGCTGCAGCCGGTTCATGAACAGGGCGCGGTTCGGCAGCCTGGTCAGCGGATCGAAGAACGCTTGCTGCTCCAGCTGCTCCTCGAAGTGCTTGCGCTGGGTGATGTCGCGCGACACGCCGAAGGTCCCCACGATCTTGCCGCCCGTGTCCCGCAGCGGCATCTTCGTGGTGGACACCCAGCGGACGCTGCCGTCGGGCCTGGTCTCTTTCTCCTCGACGTTCACCAGCGGCAGTCCCGTGCGCACGATCTCCTGCTCGTCCCGGTACGCCTGCGCGGCGTGCTCGTCGGTGAAGTAGTCGAAGTCGGTGCGCCCGATGGCGGCGCAGGGCTCCGTCAGCCCGAACGACGCGGCTCCGGCGCGGTTGACGCGCGTGAAGCGGCTCTCGCGATCCTTGAAGTAGATGCTGTCGGGCAGCATGTCCATCAGGCTCTCGAGCAGGAACACCTCCTCGCGCAGCCTGGTCACCTCGGCCCGATCGGGTTCGTGGTCGTCGGCGAAGGCGGAATTCGCGTGGGCTGGTGTCATGGGGTCCTGGGGGGCGGGGCCGAAAGGAAGCAGACGGCCCCGGCGGTGACGCCAAGCAAAAAAACCGGAACCGTCGCTACAAAACATCGGTCGCGGTCCGCCGGTCCTGAAACAGCAGGCGCAAATTTTTCGGAAAATCGTCCTACACCGGACCACCCCGGCCGCCAGCAGCCCTCGGGCTCGTTCATCCGGGCGCAAGGCCCAGCCAGCGGCCCCCGCGCGGCCTCCGTCGCGCCGGTCACGATCGGGCGCGCCGTCACACAACCGTCGCCCCCGTAACCGAACCGTCGCTCGACGGCTCGGGTCCGCTCCGAAAAAGTGCGGGGCGTTTACAGACCCCATCTCCCGGAGGCGCCCGTGTCCAAATTTCCTCGTAAGTTCTTGGTCCTGAATCTCGGGGCCGCCCTCGCGCTGGCGACGGTCGCCGGCTGCGGCGAATCCCCGTCATCAGACAACGGCGGTGCCCCGAGCACGGACGCCGGCAATGTCGGGCTGGCCCTGCAGCTGGTCCCCGGCGTCGTGATCAACTCGTTCGGCTACGCGATCACCGGCCCGAAGAGCTACAGCGGCACCATCGACGTCTCCAGCTCGACGAAGGTCAGCACGATCATCGGCGGCATCGCGGCGGGCGCGGGCTACTCCCTGACCTTGACCGGCATGTCCGCCGACGGGCAGACCACCTGCGCGGGCGCCTCGGCCCCGTTCGCGGTCATGGCCGCCGCCACCACCTCGGTGGCCGTCGCCATCGATTGCCACGTGGGCGGGAACAAGACGGGCAGCGTCCTCATCAACGGCACGATCAACGTCTGCCCGAACGTCGACTCGGTCGCCGCGAACCCGCCCGTCGGCAACACCATCGCCATCACCGCCTCCGCCAGCGATCCGGACGCCGGCCCGCAGGCGGTGACGTACAGCTGGACGACCAGCGCCGGCACGCTCAGCAGCGCGACCGCGCAGAACCCGACGCTGACCTGCACGGGCGCGGGCAACGTCAACCTGGTGCTGACCGTCTCGGATGGCGACGCGGGCTGCGCCTCGACCTTCAACCTGGTGGTGGCGTGCCCGCCCGAGGCGGCCGTCCTGACGTCGTCGTGGGTCGAGCTCGGCGCCAACAACCAGGCCATCGCCCGCGCGCTGACGCCTTACGCGACCTGCCCCGCGATCACCGTGGACGGCGTCCCCAGCGCGATGACCCTGCGCGCGGCCCCCGGCACGATGCCGCTGCGCACGACCAGCACCGACCCGACGCTGGGCGCCGCGATGACCTCGGGCAACTCGAAGCCGTCGGTGTTCACCACCGCGTCCTGCGAGTTCCTGGTCCCCGCCACCGCGAAGGCGGCGTCGATCGGCAACGTCAAGCTGCCGCTGCCGAAGGCGGTCGTGAACCGCATCGCCATCGTCGGCGACACCGGCTGCCGCATCTCGATCGGCAACCCGTACCAGGCCTGCGGCGACCCTACCCAGTGGCCGTTTCCCGTCATCGCCGCCGCCGCCGCCGCCATGCAACCGGATCTCGTCCTGCACGTCGGCGACTACCAGTACCGCGACAACCCCTGCCCTCCCGGTAACAGCGCTTGCACCGGCACCCCCTGGGGCTACGGCACGGACACCTGGATGGCCGACTTCTTCACGCCGGCCGCGCCGCTGCTGGCCGCCGCGCCGTGGGTCATGGTCCGCGGCAACCACGAGACGTGTAACCGCGCCGGCCAGGGCTGGTACCGCTACCTGGATCCGAACCCCTACGACGCCACCGGCGTGAAGACCTGCAACGATCCCGCGAACGACAACGCCGGCAACTACAACGATCCGTGGGGCGTCTCGTTCGGCGACACGCAGTTCATCGCCTTCGACTCGGCGAACGCGTCGAAGACAGCCTACTCGCCGGCGGCCTTCATGCCGTACACCAGCGAGCTGGCCTCGGCGGCCGCCCTGGCGACGCCCAGCCTCTTCAACATCTGGGCGGTCCACCACCCGGTCCTGGGCTACTCGGCCGGCAACCCGCCCACGATCGGAAACGCGGGACTGCAGTCGGTCATGAACGCCGCCTACCCGGGGAACTACTACCCGCCGAACATCGGCATGGCGATGCACGGCCACGTCCATGATTTCCAGGCACTCAGCTTCTCCAGCAACCACCCGGCCACCTTCGTGGCCGGCAACGGCGGCGACAACCTGGACACGGCCCTGCCCCCCACGTTCAACCCGAACGGCGACCTGCCGGCGCCGAACACCGTCGTCAACGCCTTCGCGTTCTCGCAGGAGTTCGGCTTCCTGGTGATGGACCGCGTGAGCGCGGTCGGTGACAAGAACTGGAAGTTCACCGCGTACCGCACCAACGGCACCGTCATCGCCGTGTGCAACATGGCGCCCCCCGGCGCGTGCAGCGGCACCTGCGACAGCACGCCGGGCAGCCAGATCACCTGCACCGACGGCAACGGCAACGTCGTGGGCAGCTACGACAACATCCCGTAACGGTCTCCTCTGACGTACCACGCAGTATCCTGGCGGCGCCTGGCGACGGGCGCCGCCTTCGCCTTGCTGGCGCAGACCGGTTGCGGGAAGGGGAAACCCGCGCCCAAGCCCACCATCCAGGAGGCGTGGGCCGCGGCGAAGATCCCGACCCTGCCGCGCGGGCCGGTCGTGCCGGCGCGGCGGACGAACGTGCTGCCCGTGCCGGCCCGCCAGGGGCCGCCGGACGACCCGACGCTGGTGGCGCTGGGGAAGAAGATCTTCTTCGATCCCCGCCTGTCGGACCCTCCGGGCACCAGCTGCGCCAGCTGCCACGACCCCGCGCACGGCTTCTCGGGCCGTAACGGGTCGGCGATCGGCGTGCCGCGCGGCAGCCGGCCCGGACACTTCGCCCGGCGAACGGCCCCGTCGGTGATGTACCTGCGCTACGTCCCGGCGTTCTACTGGTTCGAGGATGACGAGGCGCCGGCGCCCGAGCCGAAGGGCGGCTTCTTCTGGGACGGCCGCGTCGACAGCCTGGCCCAGCTGGTCGAGCAGCCGCTGTTCAATCCCGACGAGATGAACGCGGGCAACCCCCGTCGGGTCGCCGCCCGGATCGGGCACGGCCCCTACGCGAGCGAGTTTCGCGCCGCCGTCGGCAGCGCCACGCCGGACACGGTCATGCGCGGCGTGGGCCAGGCCCTCGATGCGTATCTGAAGAGCGACGAGCTGTCGCCCACCCGTTCGAAGTACGACGCCTACGTCCGCGGCGAGGCGACGCTGACCGAGGCCGAGCGCCGCGGCCTGGAGGCGTTCAAGGACCGGCGGCGCGGCGCCTGCGCCGGCTGCCACCGCATGACCGAGCTGTCGACCAATCCGGCCGAGTCGATGTTCACCGACTATGGGTACGACGCGATCGCCCTGCCGCGCAACCGCGAGCTGCCTGCCAACGCCGATCCGAAGCACTTCGACCTGGGGCTGTGCGAGCGCCCCGGCGACGACAGAGCGAGAGACGAGAAGCTGTGCGGGACCTTCCGCACGCCGTCGCTGCGCAACGTGGCCCTGCGCGAGAGCTTCGGCCACAACGGCGTGTACGGGACGCTGCGCGAGGCCGTGACGTTCTACGCCCGCCGGGCCGTGGCGCCCGAGCGCGTCTATCCCGGCGGCCAGACGTTCGACGACCTGCCCAGGCGCTACCGCCGCAACGTCAACATCCACGCCCCCGTCTACAACCGCGACGTCGGGGGGCAGGCTCCCCTCTCGGACGCGGAGATCGACGACGTGGTGGCCTTTCTGGGGACGCTGACGGACGCGCCGCAGCTCACCCAGGCCTCCACGGACCTCGCCACCGTCGCGAAGGCGGGCGGTCCGCTGAGATGAGGGCGTGACCAAAACGCCTGGCCCCGGCCGCGCCGCCGCCCTGCTGGCGACCGCGCTCGCGGTGACGGCCGCCGCCGAACGTCCGGCGCGGGCCCACGCGGTGGGCGTCTCCAGCGGCGAATATCGCCTGGACGGGACAAACCTGTACGGCGACCTGGGCATGGCCGACCGCGAGCTGGCGCGCTGGCAACCCGCCATCGACACCGACCATGACGGCTCCGTCTCGGCTGACGAGCTGGCGGCGGGCCGCGACGTCGTGGGACGGGCATTGCTGGCGGGGCTGACCGCGGCGGCCGACGACCACCCCTGCCCGGGGACGATCGACCGCGCCTGGGTGACGGAGGGGGACGGCGGCGCCGTCTTCCAGGTCCGCTTCACCTGCCCCGGGAGGCCGGAGCGGCTGACGCTGGCGATGCCGCTGCTGGCGGCGCTGGCGCCGGGGCATCGCCACGTGGCCCGGCTGTTCTGGGCCGGCAAGGCCCACGCGACGGTCATGGAGCGTGCCCACCCGATCTGGCGGCTCGGGAACGGGGCGGCACCGTCCAGCACGTGGTCGCTGGCCGGGTCGATGCTGAAGCTGGGCGTCGAGCACATCCTGACCGGCTTCGATCACCTGGTCTTCCTGTTCGGGCTGATCCTGGTCGGCGGGCGGCTGCGCTCGCTGGTCGGCGTGATCAGCGCGTTCACGCTGGCCCACTCGCTGACCCTGGCGCTGGCGGCGCTGTCGGTGTACACCCCCAGCCCGCGCCTGGTGGAGCCGGCCATCGCGCTGTCCATCGCCTACGTGGGCGTCGAGAACCTTTTCGTCAGCGACGCCCGCAGGCGCTGGCGCATCACCTTCCCTTTCGGGCTGATCCACGGCTTCGGCTTCGCCGGCGCGCTGCGCGAGATCGCCCTGCCCAGGACGCAGGTGCCCGCGGCGCTGGTGTCGTTCAACGCGGGCGTCGAGCTGGGACAGCTGGCGGTGCTGTCGGTCGCGCTGCCGTTCGTGATGGCGGCGCGGCGCGCACCCTGGTTCGGAGAGCGAGGGGCGAAGGCGCTGAGCCTGGCGATCGCCGCCGGGGGGCTCGCCCTGTTCGCCGTCCGGCTGGTCCACCCGGGCCCATGAACCGGTGGTCGTCCCCGGGGCGGCCCGGGGGGGACGCCTGGGTATCAGACGGCCTCCGGTGCGCCCCGCCGCCCCACCCAACGACGATCTCCGCGTTCCGGGACATAATTTTTGAGCCAGTGAAGGCCAGGTCGGCCACTGCCGATTGCCTTTGCAGGCCCGATCCATGCCCAACCACCTCTCCCATGCGCCGCTGGCGCTGATAGTCGGTGGTCATCCACGGAACGCGAGCGACGCCGACCTGGGCATCGCGTTAATCGCGCGGCACGACTGGGCGCTGGCCGAGACCTGGCGCCGCTTCGCGCCGATGGTGTTGAGGACGGCCGACCGCGTGCTGGGCTCGCGCAACGAGGCGGACGACGTGGCGCAGGAGGTCTTCTACCAGGTCTTCCGCCGGGCCCGGACGCTCCGCGATCCGTCCAGCCTGCGCAGCTTCATCTATTCCTTCGTCGTGCGGGTGCTGAAGACGGAGCTGCGCAGTCGCAAGCGGCGCCGGCTGCTGTTCCTGACCCCGTCCTCGGCTGCCGAGGAGATGCTGGACGTGGCGGCCGCCGACGTGGAGTCGCGCGAGCTGTTGCTTCGCTTCAACGTCCTGCTGGACCGGCTGAGCGCGCGCGATCGCCTCGTCTTCGTGCTACGCCGGACGGAGTCGATGACCATCCAGGAGATCGCCGCCACCATGGACCTGTCGATCTCGACGGTGAAGAGGGCGATGGCGCACGCCTCGGACCGGCTGGAGCGCTGGGTCTCGGCGGATCCCGGGCTGGCCGCCTTCGCGGAGAGCCAGCGGAGGAACCGGTGAAGTTGCCGGCCGACGAGCGGCAGGACTCGCCCGCGCTGGCGGCGCTGGTCGACGCGCGCCGCGAGGCCGTCGCGCCACGCAGCGCCGCCGAGCTGGAGCGGGGCCTGGCCGCCCTGCGCGCGCGCGTGGCGGCCGAAGGACCCCGCCGGCCCCTCCTGCTCCGGGGCCTGGTCCTGGGAGCGGCCATGGCGCTGGCGGTGCTGGCGGCGCCGCGGGTGTGGCGTGCCGTGCGCGCGTCCGCCGTGACGGTGCAGCGGATCGATGGCGGCGCGCTGCTGGACGGCGGCTACCTGGCCCAGGCGGGGCACGCCGGCGTCGAGGTGACCTTCAACGAGGGGACCCACTTCAAGCTGGCGCCCGGGACGCGCGGCCGGCTGCGCGAGCTTCGCCGCGACGGCGCGGCGCTGTCGATCGAGAACAGGGCGGCGTCGTTCCAGGTCACGCCTGATCCGTCGCGCCACTGGTCGGTCGAGGCCGGCCCTTTCCTGGTCACGGTCAAGGGGACGGTCTTCGACGTGACGTGGGATCCGGCGACGGAGCGCTTCGATCTGACGCTGCGGCGCGGCCGCGTGCAGGTGAGCGGGCCCGTGGTGGGGGGCGGCATCTCGCTGAACGCGGGCCAGCACCTGGCCGTCCGGCTTCCGCTGGCCGAGACCGTCATCACCGAGATCGCGAACGAGGCCGAGGCCACGGGCGAACCGCGCGCGGCACCGGAAGGAGCGGCGGACGGCGTCTCGGCCCGGCCGGCGGTGAGTCCGACCGCAGCGGCGGCGCCGGCACGCGTGAGCGCCGCGAAGCGACCGAGCACGCGCGCGGCGCCGGAGCTGCCGCTTCCGCCTTCCACCGCGCCGAAGCAGCCGGACGTCCGGGGCTGGCAAGCGTGGCTGGCGGCAGGGCAGTGGGATCGAATCCTGGCGGACGCCGATCGCGCCGGCGTCGCGGCGACGCTCGAGCAGGCCTCCAGCGAGGACCTGATCGCGCTGGCTGACGTGGCCCGCTACCGCCACCGCGCGGACCTGGCGCGGGCCGCGCTGCTGGCGCAGCGCCGCCGGTTCCCGTCGTCGCCGCGGGCGCTCGACGCGATCTTCCTGCTGGGCCGTGTCGCCGAGGTGGGTGACGGTGCCGCGCGCGCCGTGGCGCTTTACGACGAGTACCTGGCGCGCGCCCCGTACGGTCCCTATGCAGGGGAAGCGCTGGGGCGCAAGATGATCCTCTCCAATGACCAGGGCGACGCCGCACAGGCCCGGGCAATCGCGCGCCAGTACCTGCATCGCTTCCCGTCCGGAAGTTACGCGGCGGCCGCGCGGGCGTTGACGCGTGAGCCGTAGGCGGTCCGCGGCAGCGCCCCTCGGGTGGTCCCTGTTCCTGGCGCTGCTGGTGTGGCTGGCGGCGGCGCGCGCGCAGGCCGCGACCGTGCTGATCGTGCGGCCGGCGGCGCCGTCGGCGGCCGCGGCCGAGACGCTGTCTCGCTTGCACGGCGAGCTGCTGGCGGTGGGCCTGGCGGTGGCGGTCGTCGAGCGGCCAGCCGCGGCGGGAGGCACCAACCCGCGCGCCTGGCTGGAACGCCTGGCGACCGAGCGCGGACTGGACGCGGCGCTCGAGATCATCGACGGCACGCCGCAGCCCGCGGTCGACGTCTGGATCTTCTCGCGCGAGCCCCCGCGCGAGCAGGTCACGAACGTGATGGCCGAGCCCAGCGCCGGCAACACCGTCGAGCGACTGGCCATCCGGTCGGTCGACGTGCTGCGCTCGATCTTGATCGAGAGCCATCTGAACGAGGCGACCCCGCGCGAACCGGCGCCGCCTGCCACCGTCGTGCACACCGCGACCAGCGCCGGCGCCGGTCCGCACGGCCGCCTGGGCCTGTCGCTGGGGGCAGCGCTGCTGACCAGCTTCGCGGGCGGCACGACGGCGGTCGCGCCCCTGGCGCGCGTCGAATGGGCGGCCGGGACGATGCTGGCCCTTCAGGTGGAGGCGGCCGGCCTGGGCACGCATCCCCAGATCACCACGTCGGGTGGCAGCGCCCAGGTCGCGCAGCAGTATGCGCTCGCGGGCCTGTGCGCTTGCGCGCCGGCGCCGCAGCGCCTGCGACCGACGCTGGCGCTGTCGGCCGGCGTGTTGCACACGTCGGCGGAAGGACGGGCCGAGCTGCCGGCGCAAGGCCACACCGTGACGCAGTGGTCGCTGCTGCTGCAGGCCTCGCTGGGCGCGCGCCTCGCGTTCCTGGAACGATACGAGCTGTCGCTGACGGCGCACGCCCAGCTGGCGCAGCCCTATGTGGCCGTCTACGCCGGGGACGCGACGGCGACCACGCTGGGCCGGCCCACGTTCGTGCTGACGCTGGCGCTGGGAGGCTGGCGATGACCCTGCGCGGGCCCGAGTGGAGACCCGTCGCGCTGGTCGCGCTGATCGCGCTGGCCGGCTGCTCGCAGGCGTCGCTGTACGCCGTGACGGGCGGAGGCGACGCCGGTGGCGGAGGTCAAGCTGGCTCGGATGCCGGAGGGGCCGACGGGCAACCGTCCAGCGGCTGCGCCAAGCCCGCGGCGTCGGGTGACACCAATCGCACCGTGCAGGTCGCCGGGACGGCGCGCACCTATGTCCTGCACGTCCCGTCGGCCCACGACGCCCGGTCGGCGTCACCGCTGGTGGTCGACTTTCACGGCATCGGCCAGTCGGGCGCCGCCGAGCGCACGATGTCACCCTATCCGGCCACGCTGGATCCCGCCGGCGTGGTGATGGCGTTCCCCGACGGTACGAAGGGCCCGGCCGGTACCGCCTGGAACGTGGGCCCCTGCTGCGTCGCCGGCGTGGACGACGTCGAGTTCGCGCGCGCCGTGGTGGCGGACGTGGGCCAGACCGTCTGTGTCGATCTGTCCCGCGTGTACGCCGTCGGTGTCCTGACGGGGGGCGGAATGGCGCATTACGTGGCCTGCCACGCGGCCGACGTGTTCGCGGCGGTGGCACCCGCCGCCTTCGACCTGCTGGCCGAGAACGTCGACGAGTGTCTCCCGCAGCGGGCCATCACCGAGATCTCGTTTCGCGGCACCGACGATCCGCGCGTCCCTTACGCGGGCGGGGCGTCGTCGCTGATCCCTTCGATGCCCATCACGTTCCTGGGCGCCGTCGGTACCTTCGACAAGTGGGCCAGCATCGACGGGTGCACCGGCGCGGCGTCCTCGCCCGACGCGAACGGGTGCGCGCGTTATTCCAGCTGCCGCGACGGCGTCGAGGTCGTGCTGTGCACGAAGCAAGGCGGCGGCGACGATCCGGGCGATCCCACGCTGGCGTGGCCCGTTCTCATGCGCCATCCGCTGTGACGGCGGGGCAAGGGTCGCGTGCAAACAGGCGCCGCGACGGTGTTCTTGGCGGCGTCCTTTTTTGAGCCAGTGACGACCACCTCGGCCACTGCGGGTCGAATTCCCCTTTCCCGATCCAAACCAGGAGCGCAACACATGAGGGCACGACATCTGTCGATGTGGTCGGTCGCGAGCATTCTCATCATCGGCGGGTGCGGCGGCTCGGGCGCGGGCGGGGGACCGGACGCCGAGGCGACCGGAGGCACCATCGGCTCGGGCGGCGTCACCGCGACGGGTGGAACGACGGCAGGCTCGGGCGGTAAGGGCTCGGGGGGCGCGGTCGGGAGCGGGTCGGGTGGGACCGCTTCCACAGGCTCGGGTGGCGCGGTCGGGAGCGGGTCGGGGGGCAAAGCTGCCACGGGCTCGGGCGGTGCCGTCTCCACCGGCTCGGGCGGCGCGGTCTCCACCGGCTCCGGCGGCGTCACCGCGACGGGCGGACGGGACGGCGGCGGCGGCGCGCCCGTGGGCAACGGCGGCCGCGGCGAGGCGGGTCGCGCTGGCGGCGCGGGCGCTCCCGGATCGGGCGGCAGCGGCGCCACCGCGGGCACGAAGGGCTCGGGCGGGATGTCCATGACCGGCAACGGCGGCAGCACGGGGACGGGGACCTGCACCGCCTCGAAGTCGGTCAGCACGAACGTGTCGGGCACCGGCACGCACAAGGTCGTGGTCGAGACGAACTCCGACAGCGGCATCGTCGAGGGGACGATCTTCCGTCCCATGGATCTGGGCGGCACGGAGAAGTACCCCATCTTCGTCTGGGGCGAAGGCGGCTGCTCCGAGAACGGTCTCTCCAACTCGGCCGCCATGGCCGAGATCGCCTCGCACGGCTACTTCGTGATCGCCGACGGAATTCCCAACGGCACCGCCTCGCGCTCCATGAGCTCGGGCGACCCCTCGTCGATGGGAAAGCCGCTGCTGGCGTACGTCACCTGGGCCATCGCGGAGAACGGCAAGAGCTGCAGCGCCTACTACAACAGCCTGGACACCACCAAGGTGGCGGCCAACGGCTTCTCCTGCGGCGGCCTGATGTCCGAGGGCACGGCGGCGGATCCGCGCATCACGACGTGGGGCCTCAACAGCAGCGGCCTGCTGAGCCCCAACCAGGCCTTCTACAAGACCGTGCACACGCCCGTGCTGATCGTGCTCGGCGGGTCGGGCGACATCGCCTACCAGAACGGCGAGAACGACTACACCAGCCTGGCGGCGCTGGGCATTCCCATCATGCTGTTCAGCAAGGCGCTGGGCCACGGCGGCGACCTGTTCAGCAGCCACGGTGGCGACTTCACGAAGATCGACCTGGCCTGGCTGAACTGGCAGCTGAAGGGCGATGTGACGGCGACCGGCAAGGGACTGCTCATCGGCGCCAGCTGCACGTACTGCACGAACAGCGCCTGGGAAGTGAAGTCGATGAACATCCAGTAACGACACCGGACGGCGGACCGCGGGGTACGTCGTCTTTCCCGGGTCGGGGGCGCCAGGTTCATTTAACCTGATGGCATCATGCCTGCCCCCGAAGGTCCCCCGACCCCCTCCCCGGATCCCGCTGCCAGCCGCGGCGCCTCGCCCGAGCTGGAGATAAAAGACGCGCCGCTGATCTTCGGCCAGGTGTGGAACCGCCTGGTGCAGGAGCGCGGGCTCGAGAACATGGTGTTCCCGAAGGAGATCATGTGGCTGGGCGGGGCGCCCGGTTCGGGCAAGGGCACCAACACGCCCTTCATCCTGCGCGAGCGCGGCCTGACGGCGCCCCCCATCGTGGTCAGCGATCTGCTGGACACGCCCGAGATGCGCGCGCTGAAGGATCGCGGCCAGTTCGTGGGCGACCGCGAGGTGATCGAGGCGTTGCTACGGAAGCTGCTGGAGCCGGAGTATCAGACCGGCGTCGTGGTCGACGGCTTCCCGCGCACCAAGGTCCAGGCCGAGGCGGTCAAGCTGCTGCACGATCGCATGATGCAGCTGCGCAGCAGCCACTGGGGCACGCCCATGGGCAAGCGGTTCCGGCGGCCCATCTTCCGCATCACCGTGCTGTTCGTCGGCGAGCAGACGTCGGTCGAGCGGCAGCTGCGTCGCGGGCGGGAGATCCTGGCCCACAACGAGCGCGTGCAACGCTCGGGCGTGGGCACGCCGCTCGAGCTGCGGGCGACCGACGTCGACGAGGCGCTGGCCCGCAACCGGTACCGCACCTTCAAGGAGATGACGTACGAGGCGCTGACCAGCCTGCGCAAGTACTTCCACTATCACTTCGTCAACGCCGACGCGCCCCTGCAGGACGTCGAGCGGAGCATCAACGCCGAGTTCCAGTACCAGAGCTCGCTGGAGCTGGGTCAGGCCACCTTCGACATCATTCACCACATCCCGGTGGCGTCCGAGCTGACGCTGTACGCGCGGCAAGAGCTGGTGCGGCGCCTCGACTCGTACGAGCACGCCACCGCGCCGCTGTTCAAGCAGGCGGCCGCCTTCATCGAGCAGAACGTCATGCCGGTGATCGTCCGCCACGTGCTGGCCGGCCGCTGCGTCGTGAAGACCGACCACGCCCTGTTCGAGCGCGACGACGCCGTCGACATGGTCCTGGACATCCTGTCCGAGCGCGGCTACCACGCCGTCTACCAGGAGCAGCGTATCCCGGTGCCCCGCAGCGTGGACGCGAGCAGCGGGACGATCACCTGCCAGGACCGCATCCAGCACACCTTCGAGATCTTCTTCCACCCGCCGGAGATCCGCCGCGGCCAGTAGCCCCGCCTAGTAAACGGCGATGCCGGCGGTCAGCGTGGCGGCGGTGGACCAGCCCCCGTTCAGATGGGCGGTGTCGACCCCGCCGCGCAGGACCAGGGCCAGGCGCGACGTCAGCTCGACCTGCAGCATGCCGCCGCCGCCCGCCAGCGGCCCGCCCTCGATCCCGTCGGGCCCGCCCACCAGGGCGGCGCCGGCGCGGCCGAACAGGCCGACGTGCAGCGGCCCCCACGACACTGGGAAGGACTGCAGCTCCAGCGCCAGGTGATGGCGCGTGACGATCTGGGTCGTGTCGGCGAGCGAGGCGCCCGCGGTGGCGGCGCCCCCCAGGGCGACGTCGCCGCCGCTGACACCGAGGTCCAGCATCAAGCCCCAGCGCGGCCGGAAGAACCCGCCCACCTGGATCTCCGCCGCCGGACCGGCGCTGCGGAGATTGCCCAGGTTGAAGGACGTGGCGCCCAGCTCGAAGTTGAAGGCACCGCCGACGCGGTCGAGCGGATCGCGACGCCCCAGCGCCAGACCATAGCCCTCGTCGTCTTTCACCACAGCCCCCGTCGCGTGAATCAGATCCGACGGGTTCAGATCCCCGACGGGCACCAGCGTCACCGTGCCGTCGCCGTGCTCGACATGCAACGTCTGGTCGGGGGCCATCGCGACCTGCCCCTGAAACCGTATCCCCTCGCTGGCCACCAAACCGACGGCGACCACCCCGGCGATCGCGACGGCGAGTACGGCCAGGACCACCAGCGCCTCGCCGCCCCCGCCACCACCACCACCGCCACCGCCGTGGCCGCCGCCGCTGTGGCTGCCGCCGCCACCGCCGAACACGTCTCCCACGCCACCACCGCCGTGCCCTCGCGAGGTGCCCGCGACGGCGCCGTGGCTCCCCAGCCTCTCGCCCCGCCGGTGAAGGCCACGCGGTTGAACGGCGACCCCGGGTCGCGGGTGCTCGTGGTTCAGGTCGAGCTGGAGATCCAGGCCACCGCCGCCGTCCACCTCGGAGGGGGCCTGCGACTCGACGTAGACGGGCGCCCACGCCTGCTCCAGCTCTCGTTCGGACGGCGGCTCGAGCTCACCGGCGCGGCGGGAGCCCACGTCCTGCAGCGCGTGCACGCCGCGCGCCCGCGTCTCGAGCGGCGCCTGCGCCAGCCGCTGCAGCTCGTCGCGCGAGATCCGATACTCGTTGGAGAGGCAGCCACCGCCGGCGACCAGCGCGGTGAACAGCAGACAGGACAGATAGGCGACGCTGGTCAGTCCGGCGGTCGCGGCCCGGGGTCCGTGTCGGCGGCGCACGGAACGGTTCGCAATTCACAATCGGTGCCAGCGCGGTGGCCGCGGACGATCCGCCACCAGACCGCGCGCGGCGCGGTTCGGCGTGCCGTCTGGTCACGCCCCACCGCGCCGCCCCGGCACGATCGCGGCTGCGGTCACGCCACGATGCGGCCGCGCTCCTCGACGGCGACGCTACCGGACCGCGGCCAGGGCATCGACCTCGCCCGCGCCGTAGAAGTTGTTGTAGAGGGCCGGCCCGGTGCAGGTGGCCGGCTGCCCGGTGCCGCCGGGGTCGTACGGGCTGGGCGGGCAGGCCAGCCCCGTCGCGCCCAGGCTCAACTTCGCGAGCAGAGCTTCCGGCGACAGCCGCCCGAACCGGCTGAGGATCAGCGCGGCCACGCCCGTCACGTGCGGAGCCGCCTGCGACGTGCCCTGCAAATACCCGTACGTCGCGCAGGGGCCCGACGAGCAGTCCTGCACCTGCCCGTCGTAGTCGGCCGCCCCCTGATAGAGCAGGCTGTTCGGCGGCATGCTGGACAGGATCTGGCCCGAGGCGGCGGTGTCCGTCACCAGCGGATCCGGAACCAGCGAGTCGCCCCCCGGCGCGGTCACGTCGACCGCCCCCAGGCCGTAGTTCGAATAGAACGCCAGCTTGCGCGTGTAGCCGACGGAGCTGACGCCGATCACCCGCGGCAGCTGCACGGGCAGCACCTTGCAGTGGCTGCCGGGGGTCGTCCCGGTCAGCTTGGTCACGTCGGTGAAGAAGTTGCCGACCGTCGCCACCAGGGACGTCTTGTGACGGCCCGCCTCCAGCACCGCGCGCCGCACGATCTTCACGACCGCCTCGCGATCGGGCTGGTCGCTGCAGAAGATGTCGTCGATGGGCGCCGTGAACGGGTCGATCGTCAGGCTGGCGTTCATCACGTCGACGCCGTGAGCGATCGACCAGTCGATGGCGCACACGAACGCGTCGGGCAGCACCAGGCCGAAGTTGGGATCGTTGACGTCGTCGACCGCGACCTTCACCGCCGCCAGCCGCACGCCCGGCGCCACCCCGACGATGCCGATCTTGTTCGACAGCGCGGCGATCGTCCCCGACACGTGCGTCCCGTGACCGATCACGTCGTTGGACCAGCCGGCGGGATCGGCGCTGGCGACGCCGCCCACGCACGACGCGCTGGCCGCGAAGTCGACCTGACCGACGAGATCCGGATGCGTCACGTCGATCCCGGAGTCGAGCACGCTGACGAGGACTGACTTCTTCCCGGTGGCGATGGCGTGCGCGGCCGGCGCCTTTATCTGGTCCATGTCCCACTGCCGGAAGGCGAGCGGATCCGCGCCGCGCGAGCCGGGACCATGGGGGTGGCCGGGATGGTGCGCGGCCGAGGCGGGCGCCAGGCGGCTGTGCGTCGCCGTCACCGCGCCGACAGCGTCGACGCCGTCCATCCCTCGCAGCGTCCCGGCGAACGACGGCTGGGCAGACCGCGCCAGCACCACGCCCAGCGCCGCGTAGCGCGCGACGATGCTGCCGCCCGCGACCGCGATCGAGGTGTCCGCGTTCGCGGGGATCGCGCCCCCGGTGAACGCCACCAGATAGGACGTCGGCGCCCCCAGCGCGCTGGTCGTCGTCAGGTCACCGCTCTCCCGGTCCGCCGGGATGTCCGCACCGCAACCTGGGAACGCCGCTACCGAGAGCAGCGCGACGGCGAGTGCCGCGGACAGGCCGCACCAGGGACGCCGGGAACGCACGGACGAGGACGGGGAGCCACGCATCGGGACCTCCTTCGCTGTCGTTGAAAATAAGGGCCTCCCTCGACGGTACAGGAGGCTGGATCGGGGATCCACCGACGGGGCCGGCCGTTCCCGACGGACTCGCGACATGTTTGTCGTGGCCGGCGTGGCGCGTCTGGCAGCGTCGCCCGATCCGGCTTTTTCCTGCGGCCGCGCGGGAGAAAACTGACCATTCCGGGGCATGCCCGTTGCAAATCCCCGGCCCGGTGAACGGCCCCCTTCCCACGATTGCGACCTCCCGGGTGGTGCCAGCGCCGCCGGCCACCCCGGCCCCGCCCGCCCGGTCGTCCGTACGAAGCCGCCCTGGTGCCGGCTGGCGGATGGTGGCGTTCCCCGCCACCGCCACGGTGGTGGCGGCGCTGGCGGTCCGGGCGGCGCTGTTTCCCATCGAATCGGGGGACCTGACGGGCTTCCTGGTGCCGTGGTGGAACCAGATGAGGGACCACGGGCACCTGACAGCGCTGAAGACCGGGTTCTCGAACTACACGCCCGCCTACCTTTACCTGCTGGCGCTCCTCAGCTACCTGCCGGTCAGCCCGCGCGTGGCGATCAAGTCTCTGTCGGTCGCGTTCGAGGGCATCCAGGCGCTGGCCTTCGTCGCCATCGCGCTGCGAAGCAAGCTGGGCAGGACCAAGCAGGGCCGGTTGCTGGCGCTGGCGCTGCCCCTGTTCGCGCCCAGCGTGGTGCTGAACGGCGCGGCCTGGGCCCAGTGCGACGTCATACACACGGCGTTCGCGCTGCTGGCCCTGCACGCGGCGCTGCAGGAGCGCTGGGTGCGCGCGTCGGTGCTGACCGGCCTGGCGTTGTGCTTCAAGCTGCAGGCGAGCTTCTTCGCCCCGGCGCTGGTCCTGATGCTGGCCAGGCCTTCGCTGCCCTGGCGGAAGTCGCTGGCGTTGCTGCTGGTGCCCGCGGTGTTCCTGGCCTCGCTGGTCCCCGCGTGGCTGGTGGGGCGCCCCGCCCGCGAGCTGCTGATGATCTACGTGGACCAGACGGGCGCGTACACCTCCCTGACGCTGTCCGCGCCCAGCTTCTACCAGTGGCTGCCGGGGGCGCCGTCAGCGCCGCTTCGCGCGGCCGGCGTGATCATGACGGCCACGGTCCTGGCGGCTGGCCTGTACCTGGTCCGCCAGTCCACTCGTGCCGGCGGCAACCACGAGCGCATCCTGACGGCGGTGGCGACCACGCTGCTCTGCCCGTTCCTGCTGCCCTCGATGCACGAGCGCTACTTCTACACGGCCGACGTCCTGTCGATGCTGCTGCCGTTCTGGAGTCCGCGCCGGTGGTGGGTGCCGCTGGCGATCGGCGGCGCATCGACGATGTGCTACGGGAATTATCTGTTCGGTCAGGTGCCGTTCGACCTGAAGTACATGAGCCTGCTGGTGGCCGCGGCCCTGGTGGCCGTCCTTCGAGACTGGGGCCGCGCCCTGCCGCTCGCGTGGGACCCGGCCGCGCCACGCGCCGCCCCGGCGCGGCCTCGCCCATCGCCGGCGGCCGGCTACTTCAGGCGGCGCCGCAGGTAGTTCAGCACGTCGATGCGGGTGATGAGCCCCAGGAACCGGCCCGGGCCGCCGCCCTCGCCTTTCTCCACGACGATGGCGACCATGCCGCGCTCGAAGATCGGCTGCAGCGCCGCGATGGGGGTGTGGGGCTCGACGGTCTCCAGCCGCGGCGCCATGTAGTCGCGCACCGGGTGGCGGAAGGCGTCCGCGTCGCGCGACACGCCCAGCAGCAGATCCGACTCGTCCAGGATGCCGACGATGGCGGCGCCGTCCATCACGGGAAGCTGCGAGACGTCGTACATCTTCATGCGCGCCAGCGCCGTCATGGCCGTATCGTCCGGCCCCACGGCCACCACCGAGCCCTTGTCGTGGCGGCGGCTGATCAGATCGCGCAGGTCGCCCTCGGCCGTGCCGGGCAGGAAGCCCTGATCGCGCATCCAGAAGTCGTTGAACATCTTGGACAGGTACTTGTTGCCGCTGTCGCACACCAGCGTGACCACGCGCTTCGGCTGCGTCTGCTCGCGGCAGTAGCGCAGGGCGGCCGCCAGCAGCGTGCCCGAGGACGAGCCGGCCAGGATGCCCTCGTCGCGCAGCAGCGCGCGGGCCGTGCGCAGGCTCTCCTCGTCGGGGATCGTGTAGGCCTTCCGCACGCGCGACAGGTCCGCGATGGACGGCACGAAGTCCTCGCCGATACCCTCGACCACCCAGGAGCCGGCCTGGCCAACCTTCCCCGTCTCCACGTAGCCCGCCAGCACCGACCCGGCCGGATCGGCCAGCACCATCTCGACCTCGGGCGCGACACGCGCGAAGTAGCGCGACAGGCCGGTGATGGTGCCGCCCGAGCCCACGCCGCACACCATGGCGTCCATGCGCCCGTCCATCTGCGCGAAGATCTCGGGCCCGGTCGTCGCCTCGTGCGCGGCGGGGTTGGCCGGGTTCGCGAACTGGTTGACGAAGTAGCCGTTCACCTCGCCCGCCAGCCGCTGCGCCAGGTCCTGGTAGTAGTCCGGGTGCCCCTTCGCCACGTCCGAGCGGGTCATGCGCACCTCGGCGCCCAGCGCGCGCAGGTGGAAGATCTTCTCCTGGCTCATCTTGTCCGGGATGACCAGCAGCAACGGATAGCGCTTGCGCGCCGCCACCAGCGCCAGGCCCAGGCCCGTGTTCCCCGCGGTGGCCTCGACGATCGTCATTCCGGGGCGCAGCGCGCCGCTCGCCTCGGCCGCCTCGATCATGGCCAGGCCGATGCGGTCCTTGATCGAGCCACCGGGGTTGTGGTTCTCCAGCTTCACGTACAGCTCGCACGGCCCGGTGTCGAAGGACTCCAGCCGCACCAGCGGCGTGTGGCCGATCAGGCCCAGCACGCCGGGACCGCGGGACGCCGGCGCCGTCATCGCGCCCCCGCGCTGGTCACGCGCGCCGCCGCGGCCAGCCCCGCCTGCAGGTCGCGCCACAGGTCCTCGATGTGCTCCAGCCCGACCGAAAGGCGCACCAGCGTGTCGCTGATGCCCAGGCCCCGGCGCACCTCGGCCGGGATCGACGCGTGCGTCATGATCGCGGGGTGCTCGGCCAGCGATTCGACGCCGCCCAGGCTCTCCGCCAGCGTGAAGATGCGCAGCGCCTGCAGGAACGCGCGCGCGTGCGCCTCGGTGCCGTCCAGCTCCAGCGTGATCATGCCGCCGGGGCCGCGCATCTGTCGTCGCGCCAGCTCGCGCTGCGGGTGGCTGGCCAGCCCCGGATACGACACGCGCCGGACGCCGGGCGCCTTCTCCAGTCGCCCGGCCAGCTCGGACGCGGTCTCGACGTGGCGTTGCATGCGCACGGCCAGCGTCTTCACGCCCCGCAGCACCAGGTAGCAGTCCATCGGGCTGGGCACGGCGCCGATCGCGTTCTGCAGGAACTTCAGGCGGGCGGCCAGCTGGGCGTCGCTGGTGACGATCGCGCCGCCCACCACGTCCGAGTGACCGTTGATGTACTTCGTCGTCGAGTGGACGACCGCGGTGGCGCCCAGGTCCAGCGGGTTCTGCAGCATGGGCGAGGCGAAGGTGTTGTCGACCACCACGGGCACGCCCCGCGCCTGCGCCAAAGATGCGATCGCGGCGATGTCGGCCAGGTGCAGCAGCGGATTCGTCGGCGTCTCCAGCCAGACCAGGCGCGTTCTTTCCGTCAGGGCGGCGGCGACGGCCTCGGGCGTGCGCATGTCCACGGTGATCGTCTCGATGCCCAGCGGCCGCATCACGCCGTTGAACAGGCGATACGTGCCGCCGTACACGTCGTCACCGCAGACGACCTGATCGCCCGGCTTCAGCGTGTGCATCAGGACCGCGCCGGCCGCGCAGCCGCTGCCGAAGGCGAAGGCGTGGCGGCCGTGCTCCAGCGCGGCCAGGCAGGCCTCCAGCGCGGCCCGGGTCGGATTGCCGCTGCGGGAGTAGTCGTACCGCAGGGGCTTCCCGGGCTCGGGCTGCGCGAACGTCGAGGAGAGCACGATGGGCTCCATCACCGCGCCGTGGACGGGGTCGGGGGTCTGGCCGGCGTGAATGACCAGGGTCTCGGGCTGGGGCGCCGGAGGCGCGCCCGCGTTTCCGTCGTCGATCATGCCGTAAGGATAGGCGATCTCGTCCTCCCGGCGCGCCCCCGGGCCTGGCGCGCCGCGGTTCCTGGCGAAACCGACTCTCGTTCGTCTCTTGACTATCGAGAAACAATCGGGTCGCTAGTGTTTCCAGATGGCCAAGGAAACGATCAGGGTCGTGGCCGCGACGGCGCGCGCCAAGGCCGACCTCCTGTCGCGAAGCCCGCTGTCCTATCTGGTGCTGTCCATGCTGGCCGGCGCGTACATCGGGTTCGGGATCATCCTGGTGTTCTCGATCGGCGCGCCGCTGGCCGCCGCCGGGTCCGCCGCCGTCAAGGTGGTGATGGGCGCGTCGTTCGGGATCGCGCTGTCGCTGGTCATCTTCGCCGGCTCGGAGCTGTTCACGGGCAACAACCTGGTGATGGCCGTGGGCAGCCTGACCAGGGAGGTCTCCTGGACGCGGACCCTGGCCGTCTGGGGCGCCAGCTGGGCCGGCAACCTCGCCGGCTCGCTGCTGCTCGCCTACGCCGCCGTGCAGACCGGCCTGCTGGCCAAGGCGCCGCTGAAGGACTTCCTGACCACCGCCGCGCTCGCCAAGATCAACGCGCCCTTCGGCGAGCTGTTCTTCCGCGGGCTGCTGTGCAACACGCTGGTGTGCCTGGCCGTCTGGACGGGGCTGCGCACCAAGGACGACACGGCCAAGCTGGGGATGATCTTCTGGTGCCTGTTCGCCTTCATCGGCGCCGGCTTCGAGCACAGCGTGGCCAACATGACCCTGCTGGGAATGAACCTGCTGGGCGCGCACGATCCGCGCGTCACCTGGGGTGGCTTCATGCACAACCTGGTGCCCGTGACGCTGGGGAACATCGTGGGCGGCGCCGTGATCGTGGGGGCGGCGTACGTCTTCGTCGCGCGCGGCCAGGTCCGGGCAGAGCAGGCGCGCGAGGCCGAGCCGGCCGCGTCGCCGGACAGGCTTCAAGAAGGAGCCGGACCGGCGCGCGCGCGAGGCCCTGACCTCCGGCCGCGCCGCCGGCCGGCCGGGTTAATACGACAGCT
>Ga0105240_10004190_pt1 | contig 22071 bp, 10 predicted proteins | sample KBSC54metaG_FD_80426 | JGI IMG/M metagenome (GOLD analysis project Ga0105240, IMG submission 80426) | Corn rhizosphere microbial communities from Kellogg Biological Station, Michigan, USA - KBS C5-4 metaG | ecosystem: Host-associated > Plants > Roots > Rhizosphere > Soil | place: Michigan, USA... | reverse complement strand
TTCGAACAGCACGACGTATCTCACCCGCGATCGGTCGCATCAATACCGAATAGAATGCGCAGAGCAGAGCGAGACAGACGAGCGAGAGCTTTGGCACCAAAGTGGCCATAAGCGATGAGGCTCCGACCGCGCCAAGATAGATGATGCAGGAATACGTCGTTCCAAAAACATCCTGCAATCTGTGATGAAAGTGGTTTCGGTCGCCCTCCGACGGTGCCTGCCCACGCCGCACGCGGCTGATCATGAGGCGCAAGCAGTCCACAATCGGGATGAAGAACCATACCGCAACAGTTTCCGCCGAAACTGCGCCGGTATTGTGCGCATTGATTGCCAGGATTCCGAAGACGAACGTGACGCCGTAGGTCCCCGCATCGCCCAGAAATACGCGCCCGAGCAGGTTGAACGCCAATGCAATTGTGCAGGAGACGAAGAGGACGAACGCGAGATCCTGCGGCAGTCCGCTCGTTGTCGCCATGAGGCAGATGGACCAGATGATAAACATGCCGACGACGATGCCGTCCTGGCCGTCGGCCATATTGACGGCATTGACGAGGCCCGCCAGCGCGACCGCGATCAACGCATAGGACGTCCACGGCGCGAGCGTCCACGCCGCAAAGTGCGACCAATGAAGGGTGCCGGGCAACAAATGCGGGCTGATGATTTGCGAAATCGTGCTCAGCAAGAAAAGAATGAGAATCCGGCTTGACGGCGATGTCGATGATTGATCGTCGGCGTAGCCAATGAGTGTGGCGCCGAATCCGCAAAGGAGGATCGCAAGTTTCAAACTTGCGTCAGCCGAGTTTCTCCCGATTAAAGACACTGCGGTCCAAAGCAATAACGTGGTCATGATGGCGAGACCGCCCACGAGTGGCGTTGCTCTCTGATGACGTTTGCGGACTTCATCGGGATGGTCGACAACGCCGAGTGCGACTGCGATGTCCGACGCGCGATTGAGAATGAGCAACTGGATGATGAGCGCGCTGAACAGCACGGCGCCGTGTGCAAAATCGAAAAAAACAGACCTCAAGTGTCCCCCGTCGACTCGCGTGCGATCGCGCCATGCGCGCGTCGAAATCCTTCCAAGGATTGAAAAGGCCAGTCCGTTCGAACCTAGACGAAGAGCAGAGAATTCACATAACGAATTAAATCACTTACAAGAAAAACAATGAGTCTTATACTGTAAATAACACTTTGTACTCATAACAATCTCAACTTTCGTATACGACATACTTTAAAGAGAGGCAGAAACGGCCTCCGATATTGTTTCCAGTGTTCTGTCATCGAGATAGGGATGCATCGGCAGGCTGATGACGGTTTTTGACAATTTTTCGCTGACCGCCGTCGCAGCAGACGGATAATGCCGATAGCCCTTTTGGTGCGAGAGCGGAATTGGATAGTAGATCGCTGTCGGAATGCCCCTCTCTTTGAGCGACGCCTGCACCTTGTCGCGATCGGAAACCTGGATCGTGTATTGCGCCCATGTCGATTGCGCGCCCGCAATGACGCGAGGAACGCGGATCTTGTTGGATTGGCCCAGGCGCTGATTGTAGCCGACCGCGATCCTTTCGCGTTCTTCGATCTCGGCTGGGAATATCTTGAGTTTCTCGAGCAGGATCGCCGCCTGGATGGTGTCCAGTCGCGAGTTCACACCGATCCGCACATTTTCGTATTTGTCGCGGCCTTGGCCGTGGATGCGAATGGAGCGCAGAAGTTCGGCGAGCGCGTCGTCGTTGGTGAATGTCGCTCCGCCGTCGCCATAGCAACCCAGCGGCTTGGCCGGGAAAAAACTCGTCGCAGCCGCATCGCCGATCGTACCGGTGCGCCGGCCATCGAGAACACCGCCAAATCCTTGCGCCGTATCACAAAGCAATTTCAACTTTTCTCGGGTCGTGATCGCTTCGATGGCGCGATATTCGGCCGGTTGGCCGAACAGATCGACCGGCATGACCGCCCGCGGGCGCAGACTGGTGGTTTGCCGCACCATGGCGATGGCCGCCTCGAGACTCGCCGGATCCATGTTGAACGTGTCTTCCAGAACGTCGACGAACACGGGCGATGCGCCCACAAGCGCGACAACTTCTGCCGAGGCCGCGAACGTAAAGGCCGGAACGAATACGGCATCGCCGGGACCAATGTCCCAGGCGCGCAAAACGATCATCAATGCGTCGGTTCCGTTGGCGCAAGTTATGCAGTGCTTGACTCCGGCAAACGCCGCGAGCTTTTCCTCAAGCTCCATGACTTGCGGACCCATGACCCATTGGCCGCCTTCGACCGCCGCCTGGATCGCGCGATTGAGCGGTTCGCCGAGCCGGCGACGCTGGGCTTGTAGGTCTATAAAAGGAATTGCCGCAGCCAATGCAGACTCCGCTTCGAAGGAGCCCCCTTCTAGGCGGGCCGCCCGGCGCCGTGCGACACACGTTATGTTGCCAATTGCGTCACGCTCTCGCCCAGCGTGACGCGAGCGATTGGGTGCCGGCCGTTAGGGCGCGGGCGTCGACTCCGAGCCACGCGTATCCGCGTTCGGCGTTCCATGTGCCGGCGCGGGTTTTGCCGCCATCGGCGCGGTTGCCGGAGCTCCAGCCGGCGCGGGCATCGCCGCGAGCCATGCCGGGTAGGCAGCACCGAAGCCTCCATTCGGAATCTTCAAGGACGCCGTCTTCCCATTTCCGGCCACGAATTTGACCTCCGTGGTTGGAGCGGCCGTGAATTCGGCGGCGATCGCATCGTCGAAAGGAGCCACCGCTTCGCAGGCGCCTTGGCCGCATTTGACGAATTGGGCAACGACTTCCTTGCCGGTACCCGGCGTGAGGTGCACACCTGCCGAGAGCAACGCACCCGGCGGCGTAATGACGACCATCACCGCCCGTCCTCTTGCGTTGCGTGTGACGGCGAGATTGAGGATGGGCTTTTTGTTCGCTTTGCTGATGGCTTCGAGAACCAGGCTGCAGCGCGTTACTTTCGCCACATTCTGCACGCAGGCCAAAGTCCAATTCTCGAATCGTTGTGGCGGGAGCTTTACGAAATTTCTCTGCCGCGGCACGGCGTTCGGCGCTGAGGCTTCGACCACTGGTGCTTGCGTCTGCCGCTCGCCATCCATGCGGCCCAGATAAAAGCTGACGACAGCGCTCACGACCAACGCCGCGATCACCAGAAGAATGACCGGCAGAGGGATCTTGCGGACGGACTCGTTTGGCATTTTTGCTCCTGCTCTTAGGGGCCGCCTATATCTGTGCGAAACCCCGGACTTCCGTCAATGCGCGGTCCATGAAGAAGAAGGGCGGGCTTTTGGCCCGCCCTTTCGCATTCTTGGAACAACTTCCGCGTTCAGCCGCCGAGGTCGATAACCGCGCGACGGTTCTGCGGCTCGCGGACGCCCGGACCCGTCGGAACCAGCGGATCGTGGAAGCTCTTGCCTTCGATGGCGATGCCATTGGCGTCAAGACCTTCGCGGACCATCTCGTCCTTGACCGACTGGGCACGACGGATCGACAGCGCCTGGTTGTAGCTGTCGGAGCCGACGGTGTCGGTGTGGCCGGTGACGAGCACCTTGACGAAGCCGTTCGACTTCGCGGTCCTGACGGCTTCCGCAACCACTTCCTGCGCCTTGTCCGTCAAGTTCGACTTATCGAAGTCGAAGAAGACGATGAACGTCTTCACGGCCGGAGGCGGCGGGGGTGGCGGCGGCGGAGGTGCCGGCGGAGGTGGCGGAGGCGGTGGCGGCGCTTCCTCACCCAGCTTGATCTTGATGCGTCCCATCACCGACTGCGTTATGCGGTCGGCGTTGTAGTCGCCCTCGTAATCCAACATCGCCGTAACGTCGCCGTTGATGGCATAACCAAGTCCCGCACCGACGACCCCGCTGTCCTGCGACAAGCCGCGACCGGTGACTTCGAAGTTGCTGCCAACCAGACCGTCGAACGCCGCGTTCACGGTCCAGATATTGTCGTCGAAGTTATGACGCCATGCGAGCTTCAGTGTCGGTGTTATCGCACCATCGCCCATCATGTCGCTCATGTTGAACTTCACACCGAGCAGGGACGAGGTCGAAGTTGCGGTGGCGTCGCTGACGGCCAGGTTGGCGCCCGGCAGTCCAAACTCCTTGAACGCACCCGAAGAGGCATGCGTATAGCTCATCGCGACGAACGGAACGACGTTGATGTTTTCGCCCGGCGTCAAGTTGATGCCGGCTTCGCCATAGACGGCAAAGACGTCGCTGCTGAACTTGCCCGTCGCAACTCCGTTGCCGAACGGAGCCGGCAGGAAGATGAAGCGGGTGGTCCTGTTGTCGTAATTGCCGTACGAGATCAGGCCCTGCAGATAAATGTTGTTGTCCGCATTCCAGCGCGCGTAGCCGCCAATCTGGAAGCCGTTGTAGTGGCCACGGTTTCCAACCGGCTTGCCGAACGGTTCGAAACGTGCGGAGCCGTTGATCGTGTAGTTGAAGGCAAGACCAACCGTTCCGTGCTCGTCGCCGAAGCCCGTGTCGATACCGGCGATGACACCTGCGTTGCTGGAGACATAACCCGGACCGGCAATCGTGTTCGCCGTATTGCTCCACTGGCCGTAGCCGCCACCCCACAGAGTGATCGGCGCATGGTCCATCGCAACGTTGACCTTCTGCGGCGTGGCGTTGAGAGCGGTCATCTCGCGGCCGCCCGCGTTCGCCAGGTCGAGATGTTCCATCGTCGCCTTGGTCAGGATGTCGGCAGAATCGACGTCGAGTTGTGAAATCTCGCCCGCCTCTTCACCCGACAACATGTCGAGGGCGCGTGGGAACTGAGCCGCGTTCAGGAAGAACAGTGACTCGACCATCAGCGCGTTGGGGCCAACCAGCGATGTGGAGTAGGCATTCTCCAGACCGGTGGCCACGGCCTTCTCGTTCGGAGTGAGACCAGCGACCGCATTGAACGGCACGCGGGTCAGAACGATGTCCGCCTCGTTCGGCGTCGGACGGCTCTCTGAAACCGTGACCAAGACGCTGTTCGAAGCCGTCCCCAGGGTTGCCCAGTCTCCCGCGATCGGATTGACGCTGAAGATCGTCTGATAGAGCGTCGAGTTCGAGTACAGGCCCGGATCGAGCACCACGACAAGATTTCCGCCGAGCGTGGCGCTTGTGGCGGAGATGAAGCCGGCCGTACCAACCGTTGCCGTCGGCAAGACTGGAACCGGTGTGGGCGTCACCTCGAGCTCAAGCGTTCCCGACTGAGTGAAGGTGTCGACGAAGGCATGTCCTGGCGACTCGGACGCGTTGTGCAGGCTGGCGCCGTTGGCGAACCGCAGGATGCCGTCGGCGGCGATGTTGAGCGTACCGACGAGCGCGCCGCTGTCATTGATGACACCGTCGAAGATCGTCCTGCCGCTGGACACAGTGATCGTGTCGCCAGCCACGACATTGATATCGCCGTAGATATCGCCGTCTTGCGCCGTGCCCTTGAGGTCGATGTTGGTTGTGTTCGGCGCACCTGTGACGTCGATCGCAACGCCGCGGGTGAACGTAATGCCGCCATCCGTCGAAACGCCGGCAAACAACGCGCCGCCGTCGTTGACGACTGTGCCCGTTCCAAGGCCTGTCGCCGTCAGGCTACTGAGCGCTGTGATCTGGATGCCAACCGCGACCGGCGTCGCGCCGATCGCTGCGACATGCAGATTGCCCTTATTAATGACAGTGCCGTCGAACTCATCGGCAACGACCTTGATGCCGCGCGCGGCCGCAAAGCCCGGTGCTTGCGCCGTAACGGTCATCGTGCCGTCGTTTTCGATCGTTCCGGCCATCGAGTCGCCCGGGGTCGAGTCCTTTGCGAAGACGCCGACAGCAGAGGCTGAACCGAAGGTACCCACGGCCTGGGCCGAAACGTTGAACGTGCCCGAGGACGTGTTGAGGATGTTGACCGTGCCCGGATCCACGCTGACGAACAGTCCCGTCGCATGGGCAAAGGCGCTTGCCGTCGTTGCGGCCGACGCCGATGCAATGGCCTTGACGTTGAAGGTTCCCGAGTTGGTGAACGATTCGACGCCGCCGGAGAGAGCAAACTGGTCGACGCCCAGCGCGAAGGCCGAGGCGAACGCCTCGGTCGTGGCAACCGCCACAGCCTTGGCACTCACGTCGAACGTTCCGGAATTCTCGAACGAGACGCTGTTGACCGTCGCGCCTTCGGCGCTCTGGAAGACGCCCGATGTCACGAACGCAAACGCGGAAGCAGCCGTCCCGCCATGCGCCACCGCTGAGGCGTGTGCATTGAATGTGCCGGAATTGTTGAAATCGACCGATGCCGTCGATGCGGCAAGACCGGAGCCGTCCGCGAATTGGAACACGCCGGTGCTGATGGTTGCGTCGGCCGACGCAAATCCGGCTGCGGTCGCGACCGCCTTCGCAAGAATGTCGATCGTTCCGGTGTTGGTCAGCGAAATGTTTTCAGTGACCGAGTCGAACGCATCCTGACTGATGCCGGTATCGACCGAGGCAAAGGCCTCCGCTCCCGTACCACCAACAGCCGTTGCAAGGGCGTGGATGTTGATCGTGCCGGAATTCGTCAGCGCCACGGTTGCGCTCGAGGCCGCAAGGCCATCGGCGTCCGCCGACTGGAAGATGCCCGAGTCGACCGTCGCATCCGCCGTCGCAAAGCCCGCTCCACCATTGGCATGGGCCTGCGCCAGGATGTCGATTGTCCCGCTGTTGGTCAGCGTAACATTCGAACTCACGGCGTCGAAGGCTTCCTGGTCGACGCCGCGGTCGAGGAAGGCGAAAGCTTCGCCACTCGTGCCGCCCGTCGCCGAAGCGATAGCGTGGATGTTGATCGTGCCGGAATTCGTGAGCGTGACGTTTGCCGTTGAGGCGGCGAGGCCGTCCGCATCCGCCGTCTGCGAGATGGCTGCTTCGTCGATGGTCGCTTCCGCTTCCGCAAATCCAGTCGCACCACCGGCGACCGCTTTTGCCATGATATCAAGCGTTCCGCTGTTGGTCAGCGTCACGTTCGAAGTCACAGCATCGAAGGCCGACTGGCTGATGGCGTTCTCAGAGATCGAGGCGAAGGCTTCAGCCTCGGTGCCGCCATGTGCCGATGCAATGGCGTGAACATTGAGCGTGCCCGAGTTGTCCAACGTCACGTTGGCCGTCGAGGCTGCAAGGCCGTCACCATCCGCCGACTGTTGGATGACTGTGTCTTCGAACGTCACTTCGGCTTCCGCGAAGCCGGTCGCGTTCGCGATGGCCTGCGCAACGATGTCGAGCGTGCCGCTGTTGGTCAGCGTGACGTTTTCAGTGACCGCATCGAAAGCTTCTTGGCTGATCGCCGTCTCGACGAACGCGAAGGCTTCGGCTTCCGTACCGGCGTTGGCCGTTGCAAGGGCATGGATATTGAGCGTGCCCGAGTTGGTGAGCGTGACATTTGCAGTCGAGGCCGCAAGGCCGCTGCCGCCGGCCGACTGGCTGATGGCATCTTCAATGGTTGCTTCCGCTTCCGCAAAGAATGTCGCGCCGGCCGCGTTGGCCTTGGCGACGATGTCAAGTGTCCCACTGTTGTCCAGCGTGACATTGGTGTTCACCGCGTCGAACGCCTCCTGGCTGACGGCGTCGCGAACCGACGCAAAGGCTTCCGCCTCTGTGCTTCCGTTCGCCAACGCAGTGGCGTGGACGTTCATCGTGCCCGAGTTGGTGAGGGTGTCGGTGGCCGTCGAGCCGGCGAGCCCGGAGCCGCTCGCAAACTGGAAGGCGCCGAAGAAAACGGTCGCTTCGGCTTCCGCAAAACTCGTTCCGCCGGCGACAGCCTTCGCAACGATGTTGAGCGTTCCGGTGTTGGTCAGCGTGACGTTCGAGCTTAGGGAGTCATCAGCCGACTGACTGATGGCTGTGTGGATCGTCGCGCGGGCGAAAGCATCCGTCCCCGCATGAGCCGACGCCGTCGCCAAGATGTTGAGCGTGCCGTCATTGGTCAGCGTGACATTCGCCGAGTCCTGATCGCCGCTGGCGGTGGCGAATTGTCCGATGCCCTGTTCCAGGAACGCTGAAGCCGATGCATGGGCCGAAGCGTTCGCGCCGGCCGTCGCCTCGACGTTCAACGTGGCACCCAGAGAGTTGGTCAAAGTGGCGGTCGAGTTGTCGCCATCTTCGGCCCACTGGAAGATGCCGGAATCAGAGATGCGCGCGATAGCGGAGGCGAACGCCGCACCCGTGGCGTGCGCCCTGGCAGCGACCGTGATCACGCCGTCATTGGTCAACGAAACAGTGGCGTCGCCTTCCTGCGAACCAATGGCTCCCGCTTGCGTAACGTGCGCGAATTGCGAGATGCCGGTATCGACGGTGGCAAATGCGCGTGCCGTGGTGAGCCCGAAGACGTTCGCCGCCGCGATGATGTTGATCGTGCCGGTGCTTTCATTATGAAGCGAAACTGCGGCGTCGACTTCCGTCAAAGTGCTGCCGACACCCGACGCTGCCTGATGAATGCCGCTGACGATCACGGCGGTCGCCTGGGCCACACCGACCGGCGTCAAGGGGCCGGTCGCAATGGAACTGATCTCGATCAAGCCGCTGTTGTCCACGGAGACGGACGCAGATCCGGCTGTGGCGTTGGCGCTCTGGACAATACCTGTGTCGATGGTGACGGCGCCGGTGACCGTTGCGACGTCGACTTTGATCGCGCCTGTCGCCGTGTTGATGATGCTGGCTTCGACACCTGCCGTGCCCGAAGCGTGTTGGGACACACCTACGTAATCCGCACCGCCGCCGCTGCCCGTGACCTTCAACAGGCCATTGTTGGTGAAATCGGCATGGGTGTTGTTCTGTTCGACACCGATGAACGCGCCGCTGGCGCCCGTGCCGGCAACGATGATCGAATCATTGTTCGTTACGCCACCGACGAGACCGCCTTCGTCGAGAATCCCGACCACGTCTGTGCCGGCAATTCCGTTGCGGCTGACGACCAGCGTACCGTTATTGATGATGTTGCCGTCGACTTCCGCGGTCGTGCCGACGAAGATTCCCGTGCGTGTCGCGATGACGATGTTGTTGTTGACGATGTCGCCAGCCGCGGCGGTCGTCGCAAGGACAGCGCCGCCATTGTCGATCGAGATTGCGAATGCGCTTCCGACGCCGACGACACCGCTGTTGGTGATGTCGCCATTGACCGTTCCGGTCGACGTGACTTCGATGAAGCTGAAGACTTGACCGGCGGTGACCGCGACCGCTCCGGTCGAGGCGACGATGCTGATATTTCCGGCTTCGGCTACAGAAATCGGCCCCAGAGACAAGGCAGCAAGCGACGCACCGGACATCAGACCGCGGGTGAGCTTATTCATTGGAATCCCCCTCAGGACATCGTACGCCGTCAGTTACGGCGCATAAGATGGTGTAAACTCAGCAGAAGCTTTGTCATGCTGTGCTTAATCTCGCAAGTGTAAACAAACAACGTATTCGCCAAAAACATCGCGAGATGCACCGCGTACGATTTGTATTTTAAGTTGCATTTTTGCAACTTCTTTTTTCTAGTAAAAACAAAGGCTTAACCAAAACTCACCCGCGCTGCGAGTGTCTCAATTTTACGACAAAACGAGAGCAACGCATTCGTCGATCACTCCGTCGTGCGCAGACTGCGCGCATCGGGTCGCGCGATCACCACAAAGACGTCGACGGAACTCGAATCAGGCGCGCTTGAATGGGTCCGCTCCCACGCGAATGCCTTAGCCGCGGGGATTGGGCGCCGGGATACCGGCGTCGAGCGCATCGATCAGAGGCTTAAGACCGTCGCCATAGCGTTCCCAGCGTTTGACCGAGCTGCCATAGATCGGCTTTCGCACCTGCGAGACGCTCGCCGTCTTGATGGGGCGATCTGATTTGTGGAAGTCGAGACAGGCGTCGCTCCAAGGCAGACCACAGAACTCGACAATTCTTCGCGCGGACGTTTCCGCGTCTTCGACGACCGTCTCATACTGCACATCAAGCATGACGCCGGCGGGAAGAACACGCCGCCAATGCGCCATCAACTCTTCGTACTTTTTGTAGTAGCGCCCGATCTCGGCCAGGTCGTAGCTGTGGGGCATGTCATCCTTGAACAGCTTGGAATAAGCCGAGAGACACGTGTCGACCGGGTTGCGCATGGTGTGAATGATCTTGGCGTTCGGGAACAGCGTGTTGATGAAGCCGACAAAATAGTAGTTCGTAAGAAGCTTGTCGGTCACACGTAGCGCGGTTGCCGACATCGCCGTAAGCTCGCTCAGATACGCGTTCGCGACGCTCGCAAACTGGTGGTGCTTCATGGCGGTCGCCATCTGCGGAAAGCGCGGAATATTCGGAAATTTCTGCCGAAGATTGCTGAGGCACGCGCTCAACAGCTTGATTTCGCCTGCACCGTAAACGTCGGGATGGCTCGCGATAATCTGTTCGGTCAGCGTACTTCCCGAACGCGGCATGCCCACGATGAAGATGGGAAGCGACGACGGCACCCCCTCGTATGGCCGCTTCGCAAAGTAGTTTTCGTCGAACGTCTGACGGATCGAATCGAAAAAACCGAAGACGTCCGCCTCGTCATATTTCAGGATCGCGCGCTTCAGCTTGGCGCCGACCGAATAGTGCTCAAGCGACTTGGGATAGTCCTTCATATCGTCATAAGCCTTGCCGAGCGCGAAATGCAGCGCCATGTAGCGCTCTTCGTTGGGGTCCTTCGCCTTGCCGAGAATGCCGATCATGGCCTTGAACAGGGTGTCGTCCTTCGAGAAGTTTTCGAGGTCCACGATATTCGAATAGGCGCCGATGGCTTCGGGCTGCAATTCCAACGCCTTTGCGAACATGGCGCGCGCGTCGTCCATGCGTCCCAAGGACTTCAGCGTGATGCCGTAGTAGTTCAAAGTCTCGAGACTCTCCGGCTTGATCTTGAGCGCCTTTTCGAAGTTCGCGAGCGATTCATCGTAGCGATCGAGCTCGTGATAAATCTGGCCAAGGACCGTGTAGGCCTCTGAACTCGCAGCATCCTCGTCGAGCGCCATTTTGGCCGCGCGTTCAGCCGTCGAATGAGCACCGCGCATCAACTGTGCACGCGCGACACAGACGAGAGTCTGGACGTGCTTCGGCTGGATCTTGAGGATGTCGCCGAGAATTCTCAGAGCATCATCGTAGCGCTTCTGCTGCATCAGCAGCGTCGAAAGGTTGTTTCCGGCTTCGATATAGTTGGGCCGAATTTGGAGAGCGCGGCGGTAGGAGAATTCGGCTTCCTCGAGTTTCTGCTTGTCGCGCAGCGCCGTCCCCATATTGTTGTAGGCCTCGGCGTAATTTTCGCGCAATTCGATGGCGCGTTCGTATTCGCCGAGCGCAGCCTCCGAATCTCCCAAGGCGCGGAGCGCGTTGCCCATGTTGTTATGCGCTTCGGCGTAGCGGTCATCGAGTTCGATCGCCTTGCGATAGTGTTCGGCGGCTCTTTCGTAGTCGTGCTGGTCGTAGTAGACGATGCCGAGATTGTTCTGCGCCTGTGCCGAGCGCGCATCGATTGAGATGGCGCGTTGGAGCGCATTCGCGGCAGCGTCGAGATGTCCTGCTTTGCGCTCCATCTCGCCCAAGTTGGAATAGAAGTTAGGGTTCGAAGTGTTCAGCCGGACCGCCTCGCGAACGGATTTGATGCCTTCTTCCGTCTTCCCCTTCCGGTGCAGAACCACGCCAAGAATATTGTGCACGTCGGCGCGCAGCGGGCGCGACGCGATGATCTGTCGGCACAGATCCTCAGCCTGATCGAGCCTGCCGGCGGCGTAGAGCTTCGACGCCTGCTCCACCGCGTCCTCCAGCTTCATCATCTTCTTTCCCGGGCTCGCCTGCGGTGCGGCTTGAGAAGGGCGTTGGACAGGATTTCCGGGCGTACCTGCGCGGCGGTTGCTCACACGTATCTCCTTGATACCCTTGATTGATTCGAACAATCCGCATGGATCGACGGTGTAGGGTGTAAACGATTTAACATCCACGGTTTGCGGTCACAAGAAGTCAGAAGCCGCAAACCTCTTCGCCAAGTGCGCACATGCCCTTTGCCGCACACCGTCAACAACGCGAGAACTGCGCGAGTGGAACCGGTCAGAGATGCCTCAGCTGTCGGCCTCGATGCGCATCTTCACGATCCTGTCGGGCGTACCGCTAATGGCACCGTTGTTGTGCTCACCGCCCTTCTTGATGGCGTCGACATGTTCCATGCCTTCGACCACTTGGCCCCAGATTGAATACTGACGGTCGAGCCAGGGCGCTTCTCCGAAGCAAATGAAGAACTGGCTGTTGGCGCTGTGGGGATTGTTGGTTCGCGCAGCCGACACAGTTCCGCGCCTGTGCTTTTCATTCGAAAATTCCGACTTGAGGTCGGGGAGATCCGATCCGCCGCTGCCTGTACCGGTCGGATCCCCCGTCTGCGCCATGAAATCGGGAATGACGCGGTGGAACACGACTCCGTCGTAGAAACCTTTGCGCGTCAATTCCTTGACGCGTTCGACGTGTGCGGGCGCAAGATCGGGGCGAAGCGCGATCACGACGGGTCCGTTCTTCAACTCCATGATCAGCGTGTTTTCCTTGTCGCGTGCCATCAGTGGTCAACAAGCTCCTTGCAGCGTTTGATGAGCAGATCGGCGATATAGGGACTGGTAAACGCGCTCACGTCGCCGTCGAGCAGAGCGATTTCCTTCACCAACCGCGAAGCGATCGCCTGATACCGCGGGTCGGCCATGATGACGACCGTTTCGACTTCCATGTTCAGGCGTTGGTTCATGGCCGCCATCTGGAATTCGTATTCAAAGTCGGAGACCGCCCGCAGCCCGCGAATGATTACGCTGGCGCCAAGCTCGCGCGCAAAGTCGACCTGCAATTTCTTATCGAATGGTATCACCTCGATCGTCGCATGGCCCCGCGCGATCGGTTCAGCCTCGTGTCGCCACATGGCGACGCGTTCTTCAAGCGAGAACAGCGGAACTTTGCCAACACCTGTCGCAATACCGATGACAAGATGATCGACGAGCTTCACCGCGCGCTTGACGATGTCGAGATGGCCAAGCGTTACCGGGTCAAAGGTTCCGGGGTAAAGCCCGATGCGAGGTTTATGCGTCAGACCAGTCTTTTGTGCTTGCGCCACCTATTCGCCCCCGTCTCCCGACACGTCTTCGATGCGCTCGACGGAGACGACGCGTTCGGTACCGTCGACCCTGAAGAGCGTGACGCCCTGTGTAGCACGACCGGCGATGCGGATGCTTGCAACCGGCACACGAATGGTTTGTCCCTGGTCCGTGATCAACATCAGATGATCGGACTCCTCAACGGGGAACGACGCGACCACGCCGCTGTTTTTGCGGGCCATGGCCATGGCCACGATGCCTGAGCCGCCGCGCCCCGTAACACGGTATTCGTAAGAACTCGTTCGTTTGCCAAAGCCATTCTCGCTCGCCACCAACACAAACTGCTCGCGTGCGCCCAGTTGCGCGTAACGCGCAGGCGTGAGTGTCGCCTCCTCGCCATTCTCCTCGTCGTCGGCGACATCCTCGACCGGACCGGCCTCCTCACCCAGCGCGGCCCGGCGCGCGGCGATGGCCTGTCTGAGATAGGCTCGCGCTTCAGCCGTGCTTGCGTCGGAGTGGCGCAACAGTGTCAGGCTGACCACCTCGTCTCCCGACGCCAGCTTGATGCCGCGCACGCCTGTCGATTCACGGCCTTTGAAGACACGCACGTCCGTAAGGGCGAAGCGGATGCATTTGCCGCTTTTGGTTGTGAGCAGAACGTCGTCCTGGTCGGTGCACACCTGGACCCCGACGATGCCGTCGCCGGTGTCGAGCTTCATGGCGATCTTGCCGTTGCGATTGATGTTGGCAAAATCCGAGAGCTCGTTTCGGCGCACATCGCCGGACTTGGTGGCGAAGACGACGTTGAACTTGTCCCACTGCGCCTCGTCCTCGGGAAGGGGCAGGATCGTCGTGATCTTCTCGCCCTCGGAGAGCGGCAAAAGGTTGACCATCGCCTTCCCCTTGCCCTGGATGCGCGCCTCGGGAAGGCGCCAGACCTTGAGTTTGTAGGCCATGCCGGTCGAAGAAAAGAAAACCAACGGCGCGTGCGTCGACGCGACGAAGATGAAGTTGACGAAGTCCTCGTCGCGTGTGGCCATTCCAGAGCGGCCTTTGCCGCCCCTCCCCTGCACGCGGTATTCGTCGAGCGGCGTCCGCTTGATGTAGCCCGCATGTGTAACGGTGACGGCGACATCTTCGCGCTCGATCAACGCCTCGTCTTCGACTTCGACTTCGGCGTCGACCAGTTCGGTGCGCCGTGGAACGGCAAACTCGGCGCGAGTCTCCTCAAGCTCGGTGCGAATGATCTGAAGGACGCGAGGGCGCGAACGCAAAATCTCGAGATAGTCCTTGATCGCTTCCCCGAGCTTTCGAACCTCATCGCCGATCTCGTCGCGACCGAGCGCGGTCAGGCGCTGCAGTCGAAGGTCGAGGATCGCTTTTGCCTGCTCTTCGGAGAGACGGATCGTTCCATCCTTGTTCATAACGTGCCGGGGATCGGCGATCAGAAGGACAAGCGGCGCGACATCGCGCGCCGGCCAATCGCGCGCCATCAACTGATCGCGCGCCGTTGTGGCGTCCGGGGCGGCGCGGATCAGCGCAATCACCTCATCGATATTGGCGACGGCGACCGCCAGACCGACCAAGATATGCCCGCGATCGCGCGCCTTGGAAAGGTCGAAGCGTGTGCGTCTGGTGACGACTTCTTCGCGGAACGCCACGAATGCGCCGATCATCGCCTTCAGATTCATCAATTCCGGGCGGCCAGAATTGAGCGCCAGCATGTTGACGCCAAAACTGCTCTGCAGTTCGGACCAACGGTAGAGCTGGTTGAGCACCACTTCTGAAGACGCATCGCGGCGAAGCTCGATCACCACGCGCATGCCCTGCCGATCGCTCTCGTCGCGGATGTCCGCGATGCCGTCGATGCGCTTTTCGCGCATCATCTCGGCGATCTTTTCCTGCATGCGCGCCTTGTTCACCTGATAAGGAAGTTCGGTGACGATGATGGCTTCGCGGTCCTTGCGCAGTTCTTCGATATGACACTTGGCGCGCATCAGGATCGAGCCGCGGCCACGGGCCAGCGCTGCGCGTGCCGCCTGCTTGCCGATGAGAAGACCGCCGGTCGGGAAGTCGGGCCCGGGGACGATTTCCGTCAACGCCTCGAGATTGATCGACGGGTCATCGATGTAGGCGAGACAGGCCGAAATGACTTCGCCCAGATTGTGCGGCGGGACGTTGGTCGCCATGCCGACTGCAATGCCGCTCGAACCGTTGATCAGGATATTCGGAAATCGTGCCGGCAGGACGACAGGCTCTTTCTCTGTGCCATCGTAATTGTCCTTGAATTCGATGGTGCCTTTTTCGATGTCTTCCGTCAGAAGGTGGGCGATCTTCGAACGCCGCACTTCGGTGTAGCGCATCGCGGCCGGAGGATCGCCATCCACCGAGCCGAAATTGCCCTGCCCGTCGATCAATGGCGCCGACATCGAAAAGTCTTGCGCCATGCGCACGAGTGCATCGTAGATAGACTGGTCGCCGTGCGGATGATACTTGCCGATCACATCGCCCACGACGCGAGCCGATTTGCGATAGGCCTTGTTCCAGTCGTAACCGTTTTCGTGCATCGAGTAGAGAATGCGCCGATGCACCGGCTTGAGACCGTCGCGCACGTCGGGCAGCGCGCGCTGCACGATGACGCTCATCGCATAATCGAGGTACGATTTCTTGAGCTCGTCTTCGATCGCAATTCCGCTGATCTGAGCGCCGCCGGGTGGCGAGGAGTCAGGCTCTTGTGGGTCGCTCAAAAAGTCGGTCCTTCGGTCGCGGAATTAAGCCGTCTAACTAGCATTTCGCATTCGATTCGACCATAGCGCCTCATGTACAATAATGTTATATTTTTCAATGGCTTATTGAGAGTTTTCGAAGACGCTCCCTGGCCCCGGAAATCCCGCGCGTCAATCCACATCTACCGGCAGTTTGTGCTCGATGGCCGACAGCTCGTTGCGCACCCGGTTGATGGGATAGGCGTACATCGTCCGACGTCCGCGCGGATCCAAGAAACCGAACGTGATGCCGACCAGCCGACCAGTCTTCGCGTCGACGACGGGTCCGCCGCTGAACCCTGGACCGGCATCGCCTTCGAACGTGAAAGCGGATTGCACCGCACAACTTTCGCAACGCGCCTCGACCGGTGCATTGAGCAACATGATTGTTCCACGGGCCACGCGTAGTTCGCCCGACGCGCCCTGACCGTAGGCAATCACGCCTTCGCCTGCAGAAGGCGCTGCGGTCGACACGTCGCTGTTTTTGTCGACATGAAAGAAGAGAAGATCGTAGTCGCGCGACTGCCCGATAATCGGGGCTCCGCCGACGATGGCTTGGTTGTGCGCGTTTGTGACAGCGACGCCAGGCGCAATCACGAACGCCGCGGCGTGCGCCTTGAGGACGACGAGCGTAACACCCTCGAGCGGGATATAGGCGCCGGCAAGCTGAGGATTGAGAAACCCAGCGGCGCGCTCGCCATAGGAGGCGGCACAACCGCCAAGCATCAGCGCGAGGCCGATAACGATAAAGCGTTGCATGGCGCGATTCAGAACGGGATCTCGTCTTCCATCTCGTCGCGCTGAAAGCTCGCCGGCGCGTCGCTCGCAGCCACGCGCTCGCGCGTACCGCCTTCGCCACGACTATCGAGCATCACAAGCTCGCCGCGGAAGCGCTGCAGCACGACTTCGGTCGAATAACGTTCGGCGCCCTCTTTGTCGGTCCATTTGCGCGTCTGCAGCGCGCCTTCGAGATACACTTTGGCACCCTTGCGCAGATACTGCTCGGCAACCTTGGCGAGGTTTTCGTTGAAGATCACCACGCGGTGCCATTCGGTGCGCTCTTTGCGCTCGCCCGAGGCTTTGTCACGCCATGTTTCAGAGGTCGCGACGGACAGGTTCACGACGGGCTCGCCAGACGTCATGCGGCGGACTTCGGGATCCTTCCCGAGATTTCCAACCAAAATGACCTTATTCACACTACCCGCCATATCCGTCTCCATTTCTTGGCATTGCAGCGAAACTAGTCCCGACTGTCCGCCTCCGCCACACCGCGCAGCCACCCGGTTGTGGACAGGATGACGTTGCCGGAAGGATTCCAGTTTGTTCTTATTATGTTCTATTCGAGTTGCTGCGGCAAGTCAGGTTTTATTTGTCTTGGAAAGCCTGATTGAACAGACCGGAAATCTGCATGGCGCCGAACACACTGAGATGGTGGTGATCGGCATAGAATGGTCTGCCCTCGCGCTGAACAACACAGTCGGCCGAAACGCACAGCAGTGCGCCCGGATCGAGGATCGGAATGCTATATTTTTTGTGCAGCTTGGCGAGTGCGATCAGGACGAACCCATCGCGCGCGCGATAGTCCGAAGCTGAAAGGGTCTGACGTTCGCCTGCTCCATACTCGACGTCACGCGCCAGTACTTCCGGAACGTCGAACCCCGGTTCGGGCACTGGCGCGACGATGATCACCTTCTTGCCCGCTCTCAGAAGCGTGAGCACAGTGCGTTCGAGGATGCGCGCGAAGCTTGCGTGCTGCGAAACGTCCGCTCGAGCGGGCGGAGCCAAGTCGATGAGGTGACGGACTTCGTTGGCGTCGGGTCCGTATCCGTCACCCTGGTCGTAATAGGCCCATCGCGCGACCAGAATGACCTCCTTGATTTCCGTTCGCATCGCGAGTTTGAGCGCTGCGTCGTTCAATTGTGCGCAGCGCCCGGTGGGCTCGTCTGTCAGCGATAAGTTAAGAAGCGGCGGGCATCGTCCATGCGCAACGAACAAGCCCTTGCGTCCTGCGCGCGCAGCGGCCGCGTCCACGGCCGGCAACAGTGCATCGCCGTGAGAGTCGCCCCACAGAATGAACGTCGGCGCCGGAGCCCTCGCATCGCCGAAAGTGCAGATGTGGCCCAGCTTGACGTCTTCGGCGCTGCGATTGAAGCATTCGTGCCGGCGCGGCTCGATATCGTCGGCCTCGGCCAGGATGCGCTGAACGTTGGCCGGGAAACGTTGGGGAAACCCATGCGCCGCGAACAGGACAGCGCAGAGCACGAGCGTGGCAGCGGTTGCGCTGCCGCCATAGCGAAAAATCGCGCGCCGCGAGAAGACTTGGCGGCGACGGAAAGGCTGCTCGACAAATCGCCAGGAAAGTAGGGCGAGACAAAAGGAGAGCGCAATCAGCGCTGAGGTCCAAGCCCAGCCGGCGGCCGCGCGCGAGACATAGATGGAATAAACGTGAACCGGCCAGTGCCAGAGATAGAGCGAATATGAAATCAGTCCGACGAACACAAACGGGCGCGATGCGAGAACGCGCCAGATCGTTCCCTTCGTCGCGCCGGAAAAAATGAGCGCCGCCGCCCCGAGGCAGGGGTACAGCGCGTTTGTGCCCGGGAAGGGCGTTGCGGCAGTGAAGCCGAACACGGCCCAAGCGATCGCCGCGAGCCCGGACAGCGACAATGCATCGGCCAGAAGAGCTGATTTCGGCCGCGGAAACTCGCCCAATGCCAAGATCGCGCCGAGCATGAGTTCCCAGGTGCGATAAGGCGCCAGATAGAAAGCGGCACTCGGATGTTCGCTCACCGCCCAGATGCTGAGCGCAAAGGATACGACCGCCAATGCCAACACAAAGCCCAGCAGCGAACGTCGCCTGCCCGTGTGCAACAGGCGCAGCAAGGCCGGAAAGACGAGATAGAACTGTTCCTCGACCGCCAGGGACCAGGTATGCAGCAGCGGCTTCAGGTCTGCACCGACGTCGAAATAGCCGGACTGCAGCCAGAAATCGAAGTTCGACGCAAAGAGTGCCGTCGCAATCGCGCTCTCCGCCAGACGCAGCAGGTCACGCGGGAAGAGTGTCGCCGCGCCGACCGCCAGCGTCGCAGCTACGACCGTAAACAGCGCGGGAAAGATACGGCGCACGCGCCGCTCGTAGAAGCGCAGTATCGAGAATTCGCCCGCGCGCATCTCGCCGAAGATCAAAGAGGTGATGAGGAAACCTGAGATAACGAAGAAGACGTCGACTCCGACAAAGCCGCCGCCAAAGCCCGGCACGCGGAAGTGGTAGAGAACCACGGGAACAACGGCGACTGCGCGCAACCCGTCAATGTCGGGGCGATAGGACAGGCTGCCCGGCGCGGACGGTCTGGTCGTTGGCATCGGCTCGGTGCGTGGAGATGAAAGTCAGGGCACGGATGCCTATATCGCGCAGATCGCAAGGGCGATAGCGCCGGTTCGGCAAAGTGAGCAGATAGACAAAAGTCCGGTCTTCTGAAATAAGAAGTTCCTGTTTCGTTCTACAGAGTCGGGAACGGAGTCGGGATTCTGTCAGCAGTCGCGGGAGCCACGCTTGCGGGCGTGTCACACGCGCAGCAAGCTGGAAATTCGGTCAGGAAAAGCATGCTGAAGAACATCTCCATCCGCGGCGCGCGCGAGCACAATCTCAAGAATGTCGACGTCGAGATTCCCCGCGATTCGCTCACGGTGATGACGGGCCTTTCCGGCTCGGGAAAATCATCGCTCGCCTTCGACACGATCTATGCCGAGGGCCAGCGGCGCTATGTCGAGTCGCTCTCGGCCTATGCCCGCCAGTTCCTGGAATTGATGCAGAAACCCGATGTCGATCACATCGAAGGCTTGTCGCCGGCGATCTCGATCGAACAGAAAACCACTTCCCGCAACCCACGCTCGACCGTGGGCACCGTCACGGAGATCTACGACTATCTACGTCTGCTTTTCGCGCGCGTCGGCGTGCCCTATTCGCCAACGACCGGACTTCCGATCGAGAGCCAGACCGTGAGTCAGATGGCCGACCGTATCCTCGCGCTCGACGAGGGAACGCGTCTTTTCCTGCTGGCGCCGATGGTGCGCGGCCGCAAGGGCGAATACCGCAAGGAATTCGCCGAGTTGCAGAAAAAGGGATTCCAGCGCGTCAAGGTCGATGGAAAATACTACGAGATCGGCTCGGTTCCCGCGCTCGACAAGAAACTCAAGCACGACATCGAGGTCGTGGTCGACCGCATTGTCGTCAAGAAAGACATGGGGAACCGCCTGCCCGATTCCATCGAGACTGCGCTGGGCATCGCAGACGGACTCGTCATCGCCGAGTTCGCCGATGTGAAGGAGAAGGACGGTTCGGCAAAGCAGCTGCTGATGTCGTCGAAATTTGCTTGCCCCGTCTCTGGCTTCACGATCCCGGAGATCGAACCACGGCTGTTTTCGTTCAACAATCCGCACGGCGCCTGTCCGGCCTGCGACGGTCTGGGTACGCAACTCTATTTCGATCCTCAGCTCGTGGTGCCCGACGAAACACTCACACTGCGCAAGGGCGCGATTGCGCCATGGTCAAAGGGCTCGTCTCCCTATTACTTGCAGACACTCGAAGCGCTCGCACGGCATTACAAATTCTCGCTGAACGAGGCTTGGGAAGATCTGTCCAAAAAGGCGAAGGACGTCATCCTGCACGGCTCGGGCGAGGAAGAGATCAGGTTCATCTACGACGATGGCCTGCGCCGCTACGAAACCAAGAAACCGTTCGAGGGCGTCATTCCGAATATGGAGCGGCGCTTCAAAGAAACCGACTCGTCCTGGGTGCGCGAGGAACTCGAGCGTTTCCAGGACACGAGCCCCTGCGATGTCTGCAAAGGCTATCGCCTGAAGCCCGAAGCGCTCTGTGTGAGGATCGGCGGTAAGCACATCAGCGAGGTCTGCGATCAGTCGATCCGTCATGCCGACGAGTGGTTCCGCGACATCGACAAGAAGCTCAACAAGCAGCAGACGGAAATCGCCGCGCGCATCCTCAAGGAAATTCGAGCGCGGCTGAAATTCCTCAACAATGTCGGATTGGACTATCTCACTCTGGCGCGCGCCTCGGGGACCTTGTCTGGCGGCGAAAGCCAGCGCATCCGGCTCGCGTCGCAGATCGGTTCCGGACTGACCGGTGTACTTTATGTGCTCGACGAGCCTTCCATCGGACTGCATCAGCGCGACAACGAAAAACTGCTCGACTCGCTTAAGGGCCTGCGCGACATGGGCAACACAGTGATTGTTGTCGAGCATGACGAGGAGGCGATCCGAACCGCCGATCATGTCATCGATATGGGACCGGGCGCAGGCATTCACGGCGGCGAAATCGTCGCCGAAGGCACCCCCGAAGACATCATGGCAAGCCCGGCAAGCTTGACGGGAAAATACCTGACCGGGCTCGAACAAATCGCCATACCCGCCAAGCGTCGCAAGCCGATCCATGATCGCTGGCTGAAAGTCGTCGGTGCGCGCGGTAACAATCTTAAAGACGTTACCGCCTCGTTTCCCCTGGGTACTCTGACGTGCGTCACCGGCGTGTCGGGCGGCGGCAAGTCGACGCTGACGATCGAAACGCTGTTCAAGGCCGCCTCGCGCAAGCTCACGCAAGGACGCGAGCATCCGGCAGCACATGACCGGATCGAGGGTCTCGAGTTCCTCGACAAGGTCATCGACATCGATCAATCGCCGATCGGCCGCACGCCGCGTTCCAATCCCGCGACCTACACTGGCGCGTTCACGCCCATCCGCGACTGGTATGCCGAACTGCCCGAGGCCAAGGCGCGCGGCTATCAGCCGGGCCGCTTCTCTTTCAACGTCAAAGGTGGGCGCTGCGAGGCATGCCAGGGCGATGGCGTCATCAAGATCGAGATGCATTTTCTGCCCGACGTCTATGTCCAGTGCGACGTCTGCAAGGGCAAACGCTACAACCGAGAGACGTTGGAGGTGAAATTCCGCGACTTTTCCATCGCCGACGTGCTCGACATGACAGTCGAGGCGGCCGCGGACCTATTCAAGGCCGTGCCTTCGATCCGGGAAAAAATGGATACGTTGAAGCGGGTCGGTCTCGGCTACATCAATGTCGGGCAACAGGCGACGACATTGTCCGGCGGCGAGGCACAGCGCGTTAAACTTTCCAAGGAACTGTCGCGCCGCGCCACGGGCCGCACCCTCTATATCCTGGACGAGCCGACCACCGGGCTGCACTTCCATGACGTGAAGAAGCTGCTGGAAGTGC
>Ga0105240_10004189_pt1 | contig 22075 bp, 21 predicted proteins | sample KBSC54metaG_FD_80426 | JGI IMG/M metagenome (GOLD analysis project Ga0105240, IMG submission 80426) | Corn rhizosphere microbial communities from Kellogg Biological Station, Michigan, USA - KBS C5-4 metaG | ecosystem: Host-associated > Plants > Roots > Rhizosphere > Soil | place: Michigan, USA... | reverse complement strand
TCTTGGACGAAAGCCCAGTTCAGGCCGGCCTTGTCGAAGGTCTGAGAATTCCAGGTTTCCAGAAAATATCCGCGATCATCAGAGAACACCGCAGGTTCGATGATCTTGAGATCCGGAATAGCGGTGTCGATAATTTTCATGTCATGCCAAATTGTTTAGGGGGTATCGGGGGCGTGTCACACAATAAACCCAACAGATAATCGCCATAGCCGCTTTTCACCAGGGGTTCTGCGATCTGGCGCAGCTGTTCCGCCGAGATGAATCCCTTCCGCCAGGCGATTTCCTCCGGACAGGCGATCTTGAAACCTTGCCGCTGCTCCAGAATCCGAACATACATCGCTGCGTCCAGCAGCGACGCATGCGTGCCGGTGTCAAGCCAAGCAAAGCCACGCCCCATCAGCTCGACCTTCATCTTGCCCGCATCGAGGTAAAGCCGATTAACATCGGTTATTTCAAGCTCTCCGCGCGCGGAAGGGCGAATCGATTTCGCAAACTCCACGACTTGGCTATCGTAAAAATAAAGACCAGTGACCGCCCAATGGGATTTCGGCTTTAGCGGCTTTTCCTCGATAGCATTCGGCTTGCCGCTGTCATCAAATGAGATTACGCCATATTGCTGCGGGTCTGAAACTTGATACGCAAAGACGGTGGCCCCCGTTGCATTGCGATTGGCGTCCGCAAGCAATTTTCCCAATCCGCCGCCGTAAAAAATATTATCGCCCAAGATCAGAGCCGACGGCTGACCTGCGAGGAATTTTTCACCAATCAGGAAAGCTTGGGCCAGGCCTCCAGGTTCGGGCTGAATTGCGTACTGAATCTCCAGGCCCCACTGTGACCCGTCGCCCAAAAGATCGGCAAAGCAATCCTTATCTCGCGGCGTGGTGATGATCAGGATTTCCCGGATGCCAGCCAGCATCAGCGTGGATATCGGATAATAGATCATCGGCTTGTCATAGACCGGCATCAGTTGCTTGCTGATGCTTTTGGTCACAGGGAACAAGCGTGTCCCTGAACCGCCCGCCAGGACAATCCCGCGTCGTCCGGCCGAAACAACTTCATTCATGCCGGTTCTCGCAAGATTTTCGGCTGAAATAGCCGAAAGGGGGGCGCCGAGGCTTTGACTATCGCCGGGGAGATCTTCCATGATTGGATAATATAATCAAGCCGTTGGCTCTGCGGCATAGGTATTCAATCAATGGTTAAGCGGCCCGACCGCCGGACCCGGCTGGACCAAAAGTTGGCCTCGCCAGAGCAGCTCCGCGAGGAGACCGGCGGTGCCTTTTCGAATTAACGGTTACTATCTAAAACTTACTATCGGCCACTCGGCCGCGCTAGACATCGGGAAAGAGGGTAGCTGGCGGTGGAACTCGCCGAGAACATCATCCGACGGCCAATCGTTTTAGCAGTTTGCGCGCTCATCCTCGCCGTCGCGCTTGGAATTCTGCTGGCCTTGATAGCGGCGGAAATCCGAAGGGCTCGCAGGGCGCGCGCTATTTCCCATAAGCGCGCCATGCCAGCCAAAATGCATTCCGCCGAAGAGATCGAACGTCGTCGCACCATCGTGACGACCCTCATGGATCTATATAGCGGGGTTCACTCCGTAGAAGCGCTGTCCAATTTTCTTAATGCCGAGTTGGAGCGACGGCACGAACAATGGCGGGTTCGCATACCTTCCGACGGACCGGGGGAATTCTATGATCTTGGTTCGTAATGTCAGCTTCTGTTGGCGTCCTCATGCGAATAAACGCAGCTTATCAGCATATTATGCGAATTAGTCCGACCACGCCCTGAAAAGGCCAATTTGAATGGATTGCATACCGATTGTTTTGCTAGGCGATAATTCAGTTGGTGACTCCAGGTATGCTTGAGGCCCGAGAGAGCAACCTGCGGACTTCAGTGGTGCTGGCCACCCGTAACGGAGCTAGATATCTAGAGCCGCAGCTCCGCAGCTTGGCAAATCAATCCCAACCGCCTTGCGAAATCATCGTCACGGATGACGACTCGACTGATGCCACGATGTCGATCGTGTCCGAATTTTCCCGCCAATCAACAATCCCAGTGCGACTGTTGCAAAACCGTCCGGCCCTGGGCTTCGAAGACAATTTCATCCAGGGCGCGCTCCAGGCGAAAGGCGATCTGGTCGCGTTCTGCGATCAAGACGACATTTGGGATAGGCACAAAATCGCGACTTGTGCCGCTGCGTTCGACGACAGTTCTGTCTTGCTGGTCACCCATACGGCCCGTTTAATCAATGCCGAAGGCCAGGTAATCGGTGAATTCAATCAGGAAATTTATCGGGACAAACTTTACCCCCCGAGAAGTTTGGATCCTTTTCGCGTTTTTTTCGGATTTTCCATTACGTTCCGGCAGAGCTTGTTGACGGCCATACCACCAAATCGGCGCGGGATGGATTATGTCTCAGGCCGCAAAAGTCTCGCTCATGACCGCTGGATTGTTTTTCTGGCGAACATGCTTGGACGTACGCGAGTTCTCCATAAGGCGCTGGTCGATTATCGACAGCATGCCAATAACGCATTCGGTGCCCATCCGAATCTTCGTCAGTTCACGAAAGCAAGGACTATGGCTTCTGCTGCGCGTTATCGTCACGCCGCGGAGGAATTCGGCACTCTCGTGAGCGAAATCCCCGATGAGGTGGCGGCGCAATTCCCCTTGTTCGAGCGAGCGCTCTGCCTGCAATTCTGGAAAAGGACGCTTTGGCAACAAGAAGCGCGGCAAAGCGTTTATGAGGCTACGTCTTTTCTCCGTGCCCTCTTCGGCGTCACGCAGAATTTGTTCGCCGGCGTCTATAGGAATACCCATGATGGGAGGCTCCGCTGGCGATCGGCCGCCAAGGATCTGGCATACCCTCTTTTGGCGAAACGATGATTTCAGCGGCTGCTGACCTCGCTGTTAGAGTCTCCCAGGCGCTTTCATGAGCGACCTCGCCAACAGCCCACAATCCCCTGCTAGGACGCGACGGAGGGTTCCAGATCGCAAAGGCCCGTTTCGGCGTATGGCTCTTACGATACGGCGCTGGTTGCTCCGCCTGCGTTCAAGCTATTTGCGTAGCTTGGGGATGGACATTCATCCGGATACGCAGATCTCCCTAAAAGCCAATTTGGATCGCACAAACCCCCGCGGCGTTCACATTGGGGAAGGCACACTGGTTGCTTTCGGCGCGGTAATTCTGTCACATGATTTGGCGCGGGTGATACACACCGATACTTACATCGGCAAAAATTGCTTTATTGGCGCGCATTCCATTATTCTGCCAGGCATCCACATCGGAGATGGCTCAATCGTGGCAACCGGTTCGGTCGTGACCAGGGATGTCGCAGCCGGCACGCTTGTAGCTGGGAACCCAGCTCGCGTTATCAGAACCAATATCCGGACTCGGAAATGGGGAGTCCTCGAGGAGTCCTTTGAAACCGCGGTGCAACTCCAATCTCAATTGAATGCACCCCCAGGCTAGCCGAGTGATCACAAGGCACGATATTGTGTTTTGAGGCGCAACGCCTCGCTACGAATCACCTAGCTCGCTGGCCAGTGCTTCCCACAAAGAGCGATGGCTCGTGAATTGCCGGGTATCGGCCCTTCTTTTCTGCCGTGTGGTTTGCCGTGGCCAGGAAAGCGGTTATTATTGCCACATCCACTGCAACCAAGCCTCGGGTCATGAGGCAGTCGACAGCTGTCCCCAGCCGACCCACTATACATGTTCTAACAATGGTCAGCCCTGCCCCATTTGCGGCCAATATTGTAGCGCCAAACGGATGGACCGGTCATAGCAATTGAAGTTCGATGACGACAAGCGACATTGAAGGAACTGGGCGGCGGTGGCGGATCTGGCCATGGAGAAACCTCGCTTCCCCTGAGGCGGCGCTTCCAGCCCTGGCGCCATATCATTCTCTGAAGCCGCACACGCTGAGACGTGTTTTTGGCTTCATCGCGTTGATGCTGTTTTGCTTTGTATATGGTTTCTTTTTTTCGGTGCTGGCGCCCTATTATTTCGCCTTCCTGATATTGCCAATACTTTTCGTCATGTTCCTAACAATCTGGGCGCTTCCTGACGCCAACTGGGCGCCCACACAGCAGCTCACCTGGTTTTTTTACGCCTTCTTTATCGTCTTGATCTGTTGGCCAAATTATATCGCGATCGCGTTACCAGGCTTGCCATGGATCACGCTTATAAGACTGACCTCGTTTCCCATGACACTGTTCTTGCTTATAAGTTACTCCATCTCGCCACAATTCCGCGCCGACTTGAGCCGCTCATTGCGCACCATACCTGCAATTCCCACGCTTCTTTGTATTTTCATTGTCATACAAACCATCTCGATAGGTGAGTCCAAGAACATCTCCAGTTCCATTCAGAAGTTCATCGTCGCGCAGACGACTTGGACCGCCACATTCTTCGCCGCCGCTTATCTGTTTTTGCGTCCGGGTCAAATCAAACGTTGGGCTCTTATTTTGTGGGCCATGGCCATATTGGTCAGCATTATAGGCATATGGGAATTTCGGATCGGCAGGCTGCCATGGGCCGGGCATATTCCCAGCTTCCTAAAAATAGATGATGCAGCCGTCCAGGGAATCTTAGCCGCTCACATGCGGTCATATACAAATTTATATCGGGCCGAAGCGACTTTCAGTACGCCATTGGGCCTAGCAGAATACCTCGCGCTAACGCTTCCCTTTGCCTATCATTTTTGCGCGCCGCGCTGGCCGATCAAACTACGGTTAGCCGCCTTCGCCTCTATTCCACTCATCCTCTACGCCGACTTCCTGACCAATTCCAAATTGGGCATGGTCGGCGCGCTGGCCGCCTCCTCCTTTTATCTCTTGATGGCCACTTTCAGGTACTGGCGGCGAAACAAGAGCAGCCTGATGGCCGCATCGGTTTTCTTTTTCTATCCCGCCTCGATTGGCCTTGTCGCTTTATTGATGGCCGCGTCGCATCGCTTTCACATTCTCATCATGGGCGATGGCTCACACGCAGCAAGTACGCAAGCTCGCATCGAACAGATGCATGTCGGCTTGGCGAAGGTCTTGCATTGGCCGTTCGGCTATGGAATTGGACAGGCCGCAATCACGATTTCTGCCGTGGGCGATTTCGTTACCATAGACTCGTATTTTCTGTCCGTGCTTGTCGAGTATGGCATTCTCGGCTTCATCGTATATTACGGCATTTTCGCGATAGCCATATACGAGGGGTCAAGGCGCTATTTGGCAGATACGACAGCGAACGAAGACCAGTCATTTTTGCTTCCCATCACAGCATCCTTTGTCGCTTTCCTGGTCGCCAAATTTGTCTTCAGCCAGCAAGATAATCACCCGGTCGTGTTCATGATGCTGGGCGCTCTCCTCGGTCTCATCGCGGCTCGCCGCACTCTCACTCAATCCAGGCGCGGTCCACATCGCGGTAATGTCGTCAGAAAGCTACAATCCCCGATGCCCGTGCACTGACACGGCTGGACAGAATTGCAAGCGCAAGCCCGGAGCAGTGTGACGTTGCCTAGCAGCTAAGACAAAGCAGATGTTGTAGCCGTAACCTGCTGACGGCACAGCCAGACGGCCGATCCGTGTAGTTTACATTGGGCTCGCATTTGAACCCGGAATCGGCTTCCATGCCTCCCGAGACATTTCGTTGCAAATTTGGATGCCCCTGAAAGCCTTTCTCAAACACCGATTTCCTGCCACTTGGAATAGACTGCGCGCCACCCGCAAGTTGATTGCACTGGTGCCGCGTGTTTACGGATTTGAGGCGCGGGACTGCGTGATGTGCGGCTATCGCGGCAAATTTTTGGCCGAGATTCATTTCCCCGACATTTTTACCTATGATGCGATATGTCCGCGTTGCGGATCGTTGCCGCGCAACCGCCTGCTCGGATTGGCACTCGAAGCCAAGAGAATGCTGCCGGCGGCGCGCCTCCTTCATTTCGCGCCAGAAGCGAACGTGCGCCGGTACGTCGAGCCGCGAGCGGGCCTTTATCGCACTGCCGATTTATATGCAAAAGATGTCGATTTACGATTGAACATCGAAACCATAGATCAGCCCGACGCGAGCTGGGATATCGTCATCTGCTCGCATGTGCTGGAACATGTCGATCATCGCAAAGCCCTTAAGGAGCTATATCGGATCCTGGCACCTGGCGGCGTCCTCTTGGCATTGTTTCCTATCGTGGATGCGTGGCCGCAGGATTACGAGGCCCCGGAGGCCCAATCGCCGCGAGATCGGGCACTTCATTTCGGCAAAGAAAATCACCGGCGACGCTTTGGTGCCTCGGTACGCGAGGAATTGGTCCGGCCCGGTTTTGCGCTGGAAGCCTTCTCCCCGATCGGGCCGGAGGTCGTGCGCCATGGGCTAATTCCAGGCGAAACGCTCTTCATTTGCCGCAAGACCTGACCGAGGCCACCATCAGCGCGCCGCCGGCGCGTCACGCGGAAAAACGTGCTAAATGGCTAGCGTTTCTCTCACGCGGCTGTGTATCTGAGCCCAGCGAAAAAGGACCTGTTACGACTTGATACTTGTTCGGGCTACAAGACTGACCGAAATAACCGTTGCCTTGGCCGAGGAGCTGGCGGCCGCAAGCGGTCAAGATGTCGCCTTTATCCTCGACGGGCGCAATCCTGTTACGGTGGCCTCGTCACGACCGATCGTGATGCTCACGGCAGAGGCATGCTTAGCCCTGGGTTTATATTGCCCAGCCGACTTTGCTTGGCGTTGTGGCGACTATTGCCTCTATCTCGCGCGTCAACGGTTTCCCAAGGCCGCACATTTGTGGATGATTGAGCACGATATCAGGATTGCCGGTGGACGGCCGGCGAGTTTCTTTGAGACCTTCGGGGAGCGGCCCCAGATCGATTTTCTGGCCTGCAACTACCGCCGGGCGACCCCCGACTGGGATTGGTATTTCAATGCGTCTGGGCGCGATGTGCAGACCTTTCGATGCAATTTCGGCATCGTGCGGCTTTCGGCGCGCGCGGTCGACCGATTGCTCGCCAAACGCGTCGAACAAGGCAAGATTTACCAACGCCGCAAGCTCTTTCCGAACGATGAAGGTTTTGTAGCAACCACCCTAAGCAATGGCGGCTTCATCTGCGCGGATTTCAATGATTTCGGGCAGATTTTTTATGACGGTGAGACGATGTCTCTGCACCTTCCAGTTCGAGGAGAGACATTTTCGCCCGCCACACCCACTCCCATGATACATCATCCGATCTTGTGGGGCGCGGACTATGAGCGCGGCAATGCTAGCAGAGCGGCGAAGCCAAAACTCGGCGCTGGTGCGCTCTTAAAGAAGCGCGTGTTGCAACGGCTGAACTCAATGTCGAAGTGGTGATGCTATTCAAGCGGTGCCGGACCCTCGTCGCGCTGTTGCACATTGGGTTATTTTCCGGCCCACATGCTCTGCTGTGCAAGGCTCGCTGGGGTGAAGAGTGCCACTCGGACAGCGGGTGCATTGAGGACAATATTCAGGCTTGGCCCCAAACATCTCCCTAAAGACCGGGAATAATATGGTTAACACGCTTCGCGGCAATCACACGCTCACCAAACCTAAGATGTTGCGGCAACATCAGTCTCGCGCATAGGATGTGGTTAAAGTTTGGAAACAATATGATGGGGTTTTTCATGCGCAAGACTTCTATCGCGGTTGTCACAGCCTTCATTGCTTTGGCCGCCTTCACGGCGCCCGTCTCGGCCGCGACGATAGTGTCCGACAACGGTGGCGACCTCGCGGAAGTGATCCATAGCAACGGGAGCCAATCGGGCACGAGCCTGACGTTGCAGAGCAATCCTTCCAATTATTTGATCAACTATACCAGTTCGGACTCGCTCTTTGTCACAGGGAACGGTGTCGCCCAGGTGTTTGGGACTAGCGGGGGCTTTAGCGACGTGAGCATCGTCCCGCTTTCGAACATCAGCTTCAGCGCTTTCAAGTTCAATCTGAATATTCCGTCTGGTCCGACTGGAGGAGCCAAGAACGATTTCACCTTTGATGCCCAGGTCTTTTTCACAGGTGGTGGCTCGCAGCTTTTCGATAATGTCGATCTCGGTGCCGGCAACGGCGTGAATCGGTTCCTGATCAGCGCCGGCTCAGGTCAGCTGATGGACAAGATCATCCTGTCGGATTTGGAGCTTTCGTCGACGATAGGCGATGTTACCAATTTTAGCACCCAAGACTTCACCACAATCGAGCAGGCATCTTTCAATTTCGCGAGCGCTGTGCCTGAACCCTCCACCTGGGCAGAATTCGTTGTCGGTTTCGGCTTGATAGGCATGATGCTTCGTAGGCGCCGGATCCTTTCCCCAGCAGTCTGAGACGGCGCCGGCCTTAAGCCTTCCAAGACGTATAGTAGCTGCCGGGGTTTACAAAATATTCCACAGTAACCTCGGGGACGTGGACGACCTTGGCGCGCTTGCTAGCGCGCCAGACAAACTCCCAGTCTTCTTTGGGTAACGTAGAACGGGTTCGCGGCAAGCGACTGAACAGCGGGCAAAACGATCTGCGCACAACAACCGAGTTGGCGTCCACCCAGGATGTCTCGTCCGAAAAGCGTTTGCGATCAAATGGCTTTGAAAGAATATCCAACTCCGATCCGTCAGCTCTCGATCGTCGAACGGCGGTGTATACAAGGTCCGCACCGTTTTCGAGGCCCTCGATGGCTGCCGCCAAATGGCGTGGCGTCCATATGTTATCGTCATCCAGGAACGCTACATATTCCGACCGGGACAGCCGGATGCCGACATTCCGCACGAGACCAAGCACCGCGGAATTGCGCGATAGCGAAACCGCGAAGATGCGAGGATCGACCGGCAACTGGGGAAGCCCTGCCCCATCATCGACCACGACAATCACGAAATCCTGGCGCTGCTGCCCCAAAATAGAGTCGATCGCCTTCAGTAACCCTTGCGGCCTTTTGAATGTTGGAATGATGCATGCGATTTTTGCTTCAGGCACCTGAGCCAGTTTGGACCGTAAGCGTGCCACTTCTTGGTTTTCAAACCGGATAAGTCCTGGAAGCCGTGGGCCCAAAACGGCATAATTCCAAATCTCCCGAGCCGGCCACAGCCCCATTATTCTTCGGATCGCGATCTTAACACGCTTCGTAAAGTTCATGGCCAGATATGCTTATAGTCCAGTCAGGCAAGCTGCAATGACCTTGCCGCGAAGAGGTGCCTAACTCGGCCTCGAGCCGCCGCCTGCGACTTCGAACGCAGGCCTGCTTTGTATGGACTACTAGGAGAACTCCGAGGAACCGAGCCCAATCAACGGTATATATCCATTTGGCCTTTTCAGTAGGCCAGTTCTCTGACTGCACTGGATCAGCTTGGCGCGCTGTACGCTTCTTGTTGAAACGCCACCACAGCAAATCATTGTCGAGCCTCTTGGCCCAAAGTTTCTGTTATCTAGGTTGGGATAGCTTTCCGATGCAGTCTCGCTCGCAGGGCAGCCCGCATTCCAGCCGGCAAGACGAGCTGAGCTAGCACCCGCAGAATCATGAAAGGAAAAAGGGTTATGGGACAGAGCGCAAAACCAGACTTAAATCGCCCTTGCACTATAAGCCTGGCTGCAGCGCCGGAAAGCCGAACCGCAATGTAGCGCCTATTCTCGGCAGGCAATGCCCGGCTCGCCTTCCTAAAACTCGCGGAAATAAACTGAAAGTCTGATAGTTCGAGCTCGTAAGGTCTATACGTTGCCAATTGTCTAAGTTTTTCCGACGTCGCTATTGCCAAATGCCTTCTTTCATCCGCCGTGAGTTGCGCACTTGCGATTTGGACCATCTTCGCCAACGTAACTGCCTCTCGATAACCCTCAATTGCTTCGCGAAGGAAGATTATATCGGAACGATCGCACCGCCTGCGCACAGCCGATATTGCCGCCAACTGAGAACTAAGAGCTTGGATCCTGCCATTTACGACCGATTTGCTGGAGACGCTGTTCGGACTCAGGCGATAATCGCCAAGGACCTCGTCGAGATTCACGAGCTCGCCGCGCTCCTGCAGGCGCCAGTAAAGATCCGAATCTTCGGCGTGGTATACATATCTGTACCCCCCAACCGCTTCCATTGCGGTGCGCCGAAGCATTAGAAATGGATGTAGCAAATAAGGCTCCCGCGCCGGAACCCATTTGGGATCCGCTTCGCTAACCGCCGGCAGAAAGAACGTGCCTGTAACCTGTCCGTCTGACTCGATGTGGCGGAAGGCCCCTGATACCGCCATTACGTCTGGGTTTTTGTTGAGAAAGGCAACCTGCTTGGCCAGTCGATCGGGCGCAGCAATATCGTCCGCATCATGGCGCGCGATGAGCGGAGCATCGCCCGCCTGCCAACCCCGGTTGAGCGCATCCACAATACCAGCATTTTCCTGGCGGAGCACGGTCACCCGCGGATCATTAGCTGCGATTTTAGCTAGGAGAATTGGAGTTGCGTCGGTACTGCCGTCGTCAATCAATATGATTCGGATCGCCTGGTAGGTTTGTCTTTGAATGCTGCCGACAGCCTCTTCGAGCGTCGAAGCTGCATTATAGATTGGGATAATAACATCGACATTGGGCTGAATCATGCTTTCGCCTTGGTGCGGTGTGGCCGGAGCAAGAATTAACAGGCTTCACAATGGGCCGTCCGCCTCCGGCGGTCGACATGAAATAACCGGCATCCGTATATTCTTTTACGACAGCAGAGCGAAAAGGAGGTTCGCCATTCTCATGACCACTGCATTTACCGGAAATGCCTCATGGAGGACAGCTAATTGCGGGCGCCCCAGGTCCAATAGGACGCGCGACCACCGCGAATTGGAGATAGGGCATCCAGCGAAAATATTGCGGGGCTAGCCGGAATGCCAACCGATAATACCACTTCGGTCGCATGGCGTTGAGGCCAGTGATGCTCACCACCTGGAAGCCGTTACGTTCCAGAAGCCGAGCTGCGCTTTTCGTAGTATAGAAGCGGAAATGGGTGCGGTCGAGAATACCCCAATCCTGATATTCCCAATCGTTACGCTTCACGAGGTCGAGCACATTCAACAGAAACTGGACATTCGGCAGCGACAAAATCAGGCTGCCCCCTGGTCGCAGAATATGTTTAGCCCTCGCAAGGGCTGGCTCCGGCCAGGGCATATGCTCTAGAACGTCATTCATAACGACAACGTCGAAATGGGCCTCGGGGAGCTCATCTGCAGTTTCGAAATGACTCTGGATGATTCGATCGTTTCGCAAGGCTGCCTTTTGCGCGGCGTCGGCCATCAACTCCACGCCCCAAGTCTCACATTCCGGGTAGCGGGCTTTCACCGCCGCGCCGAACAGGCCGTTGCCGCAGCCAACATCAACCAGCCGCCGCGGATTGGGCGGAAGGAATTGGAGCATCTCCAGCCGCTCATTTTGATAATATTCCGCCCTCGGCGGCGCCACATTCTGGTAAACGCTGTTGAGTGTCATCGCGGTGGTTCCAAGCAGACAGAATAGTGCCAGTTGCGTTAAGAATTTCTAGAAATTTTTGGCATTGGACTTTAGCACCGCCCATTTTGGCACCCAATGCTTCGCACATTTGATAGCGGAGTTCAAAGTCAGGTGCGCAGCGGGTCGGGTATCGGCGCCGGACAGGATTTCGGAGCCTCGCGCACAGCCTTCGACGGTTGCTAGAACTCTGCAAGCGAGTAAAGTGTGGAAATGCAGACGCTAAAGACGATTATCGGTGCGAAGTGGGACAGGAGCGCGCGCAGCAATCTTCGGAATTGGTGGGACAGCGAGTATTTGCGACACTACATAAGCGAACAGATTTGCGGGGAAGCGGGCCTCGAATGGGGCGTGCCGGTGGCGCTCAGAAGACATCTCGGCGACCGACGACTGCCTCGCGGCCTCTCTATAGGCTGCGGCAATTCCTATAAGGAAATGGCTCTTCTCAAAGCCGGAACGGTCGAGCGTTTCGACCTACTGGATTTCTCTCCCCTTATTGCATCGGGTGCCGAAGCCGCTCTCGCACAGCATGGGCTAAGCGAACGCGCCGCCTTCCTCGAAGCAAATCCTTTAGAGAGCCCGGCGCGGCGGATGTACGACCTGATCTATTGGGATCACTCCCTGCATCATATGTCCGACGTGCGCGCTACACTGGAATGGTGCAGAGATTCCCTTCTCCCGGGCGGTATTGTCTGCATCAACGATTATGTTGGGCCGTCGAGGCTGCAATGGACGGGGGACGAGGTTGAGGCCGTAAACGAACAGTTGCGGCGCTTAGAGGCGAAGTACGGGATTCAAATACCAAAGACCAGGAAGGGGAATATCCTGCGCCGTCTTAGGCAGATTGTTAAAGACCCGTCGGAAGCACCGGAAAGCCATTTGATAGAGTGGGCGGCGTCTATCGTTTTCTCCGGGTTTAAATTGCGGCCGCTCGGCGGTGCGATGCTCAATATCGGCGGCGTGATGGTGATGAACCTCCCCGCAATTCCGCCTGGCTTAATCGAAGATTTTGCCGCGGCCGACCAAAAATGTCTTGCAGATGGTGTCTATCACTTCGCGTTCGGAATGTGGCAATCGTCGTAGTTATGTACCGCTAAGCAAGTCGTTCCTCCATGATCGAGACATAAAAAACCGGCATCCCAGGCGTTCCAAGGTGGCTTGGCGCCGCCGGACCCCGGTTATCCTTCACGACTCGACGCGATTTTATAGGATCGGCCAATACTGGAAATTTTGAGCCAAAGCGAGCATCCGTCTTGTCTGTAGAACCATATTGGCTAACACTAAACCATCCACTTAAAACAGTTCTTTGTCGGATAAATGAGCGACATTCTCCGAGCCGTTCGAGGCATATATGGAAACCGCAACGGCCATCCCTCGGCGCTCTAGAGGCGGACAATTGAAGCATCTCCTGATCCTCAGTGTCCTAGCTGTTGTGGCTTCCTGCGGCAAATCTGATAAGAGCGAAGCGCGGCCTGGGTCTGGAACAAGCGTGACAGCGGGTGCTTGCGCCTACTCGATCGATAATGGCTGCGCCGCTGCAAACCGGAATGGGATGTTCCAGAATGCTTCGCTGCTGACATCGGCGCAGCAGAGCGGACAAAATAGCCTTCTGCCCACGCACCCGATGGCATTCAACATTCCCGCCGTCGATTACCCGGTTGGTCCAGATAAGACACTGACGCCGCGAGACCCGCGCACGATCAATGACAGAATTTGCCATTACGTCCCCTCGCCCCCAGCGTCAGCTGAAGTTGTCGAGTGTGACGGTTCGGGGGTGCTTAATTACACGATAAATAATTATGATTTTTCCGGGACCAAAATCGGCAAAGCCCCGGTTCTATTGTATTTCGACACTCAGGCGTCACCTGGCAGCGTAATGACGATCACGAACAGCTATTTTTCCGTTCCCCGCATCGACAGCAAGTCAATCGGTTTCCACGGTAATTGGAGCATCATCTTCAAAAACAACCAATGCGACGGGACCAGTGCGGTCCGAGATGTTTCGCAGTTCTGCTTTGGCGACGATGGCGATAGCGTCGGCACGACCTTCGTCGCAGAATATAATGCCTTCACCAACATGAATGTTGGTCGTGTGGCCGGCGGCTTCCGCTATATGACGACAGCTTGGCGATACAACTTCATTCAGGGTCTGAACGACCTTCTCACGGCCAATCACGGCGAAGTTGCATTACGGACTTGCTCCCAAAATAACTGCACATCCTCCGAAGAATATAATGGCAATTTTATCATCTGGAACAGCACGCCCGCTGGCTCGGTGAATAACGCCACTTTCTTTCCGAGTACCGGCGCCAGCAATCGGTTGAGATTCACTTCCGTGAAAATCATCAACAATATTTCGGTCAACAACCTCGGTAGAGATGGCAGCCTTCAAGTTGGTAACGGGCTTTTTGATTTTCGTGCAGCCAATTATGGCGATGTAACCATTACGGGAAACTGGTTAGATTCTGCCGGCCAAGGTAATTGTGGTATCAGCGGTGCTTCCAGCGGGGGTAACAGTGTTACCGCCTCACAGAGCGGAAACATCGTGAACGTCACGGGACTGAGCAGCAGCTTCGGAACCAGCATCGAACCTGGCTATATGTTCTTTCACGCCGGCGGCTATACCACCACCACCATAACGGCCTTTGGTACAGCCTTCGGCAGCACCGGCACCTACACGGTTGACGGCCCTCCGCAGACCGTCGCGTCAGACGGCGCATGGACACTTGTACCCGGCTTCAAAAGCCAGACCCTTGGGGGCAACTATCTTCTAAATGATCCGCGCCACACCGGCGTGCCGACCGCGATTGGGTACACGGGGCCGCAATTCAGTCCGACGAACTGTTTCTAACTGCGCATATGTGGCGCACAACGAAGATACCCTTTGCTTTTTTTGTAAGAAGACACGGGGCGGAACATGTCCTTCCTGTCCAGGTTTTGCCTCGGAGATTTCGAAGTTGCAATTCAGATGGCCAGGACCATCACGTCCAAATTGGCCGCCCTGTTCAAGGCGTAAGAGCGCCGGCCTTGGCAAGAACAGCTTCCTGATACTGGGTACTACGATGCCATGCTGCCGCCGACTGAATCATATCGGACACGGTGCGGGTCGCACGCCAGCCCAACACTTTCTGAGCTCTCTCGCTGTTTGCAACAAGCATGGCCGGGTCGCCAGGTCGCCGGGGCAAGATTTCCGGCGTGAAGCCGGGCCGGCCCAGCACATCTCGTGCAGCTTGAACGATTTCCCTGACCGAATAGCCCGAACCACTGCCCAGATTGAAAATGCTGTTCCCACCCCTTTCAAGGACGTGATGAAGAGCTTTTACATGGGCGTCGGCCAGATCCAGCACGTGCAAATAATCCCGGATCGCTGTTCCGTCCGGCGTCGCATGATCATTGCCGTAGATCTTGAAGCCTTGCCCCAGGCCCAAAACGCGCTGCAGGTCCGAGGGCGCGCCTATCAACGGCAAAACAATTCTCGGGACAAGATGAGTTTCGGGATAATGCGCCTCTCCTATGCCCGCTCCATCAGCAGAGCCGGCGACATTGAAATACCGCAAAATCACCGTGTTTAAACTCGGGATGGACTGCAGGATCTTTTCGGCAGCGAGCTTGGATTCGCCATATGGATTGATTGGTTGGGTCGGAGTGTCCTCCGTAAGAGCAATCTTCTCTACCGATTCGCCATATACGGCCGCCGTGCTTGAAAATACGATATTGTGGACCCCTTCTTCCGCGAGGGTCCGGAAGAAGATAGCGGCTTTGTCTCTGTTATTGCCAAAATATTTCGATGGATTTTTTACGGACTCCCCAACTTCTATAAACGCCGCGAAGTGCATCGCCGCTACCGGTTTATATTTGCGGCATAGCTGAGAAACCAAGTCGATGTCGGCCATGTCGCCATGCCGGAATACTGTGGCGATCTGGGCAGCAAATTTGTGCCCATTGCTCAGATCATCGATGACGATTGGCAGCCAGCCAGCATTTTTCAGTGCAAGTACGACGTGGCTACCGATGTAGCCAGCACCTCCAGACACCAGCACGGACCCGGCTGGGAACTTTGTCATATTGATCTCCGGCTAATGCGCATTTGCTTGGAAAGCTGAGGACCACCAAAGCTAGGCCGAGAAAGGTAAAATAACTTGGCATTTCGGGAGCGATGTTCGACTTCTGTTCACGGGTAGTGGTCCAATTTCTCGGGAGAGCCGATACGCTGTTATACTAACGAAGATCCGGTTAACAAGGGTCAGAGCCAGCCCAGATTCGCTGGATCCATTGGTCAATCTTGGCCTGCGCCGAGCCTAGCGCGCGTTTGTGACGCCGGGGGCGCGGGGCCAAATAACTATGGTCCACCTGGTATTCTCCATGTCACACTAACGCAGAGGAGGAACCGCTACGCCTGGGGTTCATATTCGTTTGATGGCGGCGAAGGGATAAGACAAGCGTGCCGGTGTCAGCGACGAGCATAAGATCCACGCAAATTCGAAGAGGGCTGTTTCCGGATACTGAGGTTGCCCAGCGGATCAAATCCGCTTTGTTGCTGCCTATCGGAACGGTGATCGGCGCTTTCGGGTCACCTGGTACGGTCGCATTGACCTTCGATGACGGGCCTGACTTAGACGTGACCCCCCGCATACTTGACGTGCTGGCAAGACATGGTGCGAAGGCCACTTTCTTCGTGATGGTCGAACATGCCCGGGCGAGACCGGCGCTGCTCTATCGCATCCGAGACGAAGGACACGAAATCGGCCTGCACTTCGACCGCCATGATCGGATAACCAGTCTTCCCAACTCCACGGCCTTCCGGCGCATGCGGCGGGCCAAGCGGGACCTTTCCGAGCTAGCTGGGCCCATCTCGTTGTTCAGGCCCCCTTACGGCGGCCAAAATTATACAACTTATCTTTTTGCGCGCCTGCTCAACCTGACGGTCATCGGCTGGACACGCCAAGGAGACGATTGGATCGAGCAGACAGCCGAGCACTCGGCGGGACTGGTGACGAAGGACTTGCGCGGTGGCGACATCATCCTCTTGCACGATGGTCTGGAGCTCGGCCCTGAGGAACCGCGTCCGACGCTCGACCGTGCCCGCGTGACCGACCTGGTTCTTGACGAGATACGCCGGCGTGGACTGAACGCGGTGGCCGTCGGCCAGATGCTGGGGAAGGGCGCGCCGCGACGAACCCGATGGGTCCGCTGAGCGAGTTTTCGCCGCCACACAACGCCAGAGGCGCCGGGACTGTTCGGTGAGAGTCGCAGCAGCACCAAGCGCTGCGTCATTCCACCCGCCCGTCAGATCCGAATTCGATAATAATTTTTGACCGATGGCGACAGTGTGGTGGCGCCGTGGCCAGCCAACAAAATTGAAGCCATATCGCGCGGAGGAAGTGGGTTGACTCCAAAGATCAATTATGCGCGCGGCCGAAAGCGTGTAGCAAGAGAAGCCTGATCATCTCAACTAAATCGCGGAGCGCTTCCCGGCCCGTAGCAAAGCAACTGAGGACGGTGAAGCTTATGAGATAGCTTCCCACAATGGCCGCTAGCAGGTCCAGGAGATGGGGCTGCACAAAATGTGCGACCGCATAATGCACCATTGCCATGGAGATTATGGTCGCGAGCGCAAACGGATACATCTGTGAAAGGAACAGTGTCAAATTGATCGGGCCAGAACGTGTTCCCCCCCATATCAGCATCGGCGTCGGCAAAAGATAGGCAACCAGCGTTGAGGTTATAGGGACTCCCACAAGACCCCAATGAACTCCCACCCAATAAGTGGCTATATTGATCAACGCTGCAGCAGTTCCGAATACCATTTGATCTTTCGGGCGTCCCTGACTTACGAAAAGCCAGAACATCACCATGTTCACCGGGGTAAGAAGCGAGCCACCGCAAAGCCAAGCAAAAACGGGAGCGACCGCCTGCCACCGCGCGGTGAACAGCAACAAAATAAGCGGGTGGGCGGCCGCGACCGCCACGGCCAGGGCGGGCAGTGATGCCAGAAAAAGCACCCGCATCATTTGCAAGAAAATTCGGCGATACCGTTGCGGATCTTCGGCAAGCCGAGAAAGGGTTGGGACCGCAACCCGATTTATGGGGGCCATCAATTGGCCAATAGGCATAACGGCCAATTTCCACGCTCTGTCATAAATCCCGAGCGCGATCTCACCGAGATAGAAGCCGATGATTACGTTATCCAACACTGTGTTCAAGTACAGCGCGACATTGGAAATTGTGATGTTTCCTCCGAACTTGAGCATCGCAACCGCCTCCGCGCTTAGGGCTGGCCAGGATGGTCGCCAGGTCGACATGCTCCATAACAGAATCGCGGTCGTGACCGCCGAAGCCATCTGACCGAAGACGAGTGCCCAGTACCCAAATCCACGCCACGCCAAAAACGCGGTGACAACAAGGCTGGCCGCGGGAGCCAAAGTTTCCACAATAGCCAGCGACGTGAAGCGCATGGTCCGGTTCAATAACGCAGATTGTTGCATGGAAAATCCCGCAAAAACGACAAGCGACGCCAATGTGGCAGCCACCGGCATAACGCGAGGTTCGCGATAAAATGCTGCCAAGAGGGGCGAAAGAGACCAAATGACGCCCCCTAAGACCGTTGTCAGCAGCACATTCAGCCAAAAAAAGGAATTCAGAATGCGATGCGTGATATGAGGACGCTGCACGACAGCCTGCACCGCTCCCATGTCCGCCACAGTCATGACGAATCCAAGGATCGGGGCGACCATTGCCAAAATGCCGAAATCCGCTGGCAAAAGAAGTCGCGCTAGGATTATTTGCGAAGCCAGCATTAGGAAAAGGCGGGCAACTTGAGACGCGGATGTCACCGCCGCCCCGTGAATTGAGCGCTTTCGCAAATACTCTGCGTCAAGCGGGAAAATCAGATCATTGTCTGTCAACGGACCCCTGCATGTGGTCTTGTATCGGTTAGCTTGCGGACTTCCAAGTCAAGGTCTCGCGCGCGATAAATTCATCTTTTTGCTGCCTGTTCCTTAGCAGAGGTAGCCAGCGGATTGCCGGGCGCGGGCGGCTAATAATATTCACTGTCCTTCCCCCTTCCAACCTATCACCTGAAACCAATAGCTATCCGCATTTCTATCGCGATTGGACATCCAATCTTTAGGGCCGGACGCAACGAGCCGACGCCCTATTGCTTAAGGTAAGCCAATTTCCGCATTTTCTGATGTGGTGCGGGTCGCCCTACCCGGCCCTCGGGAGGCACGCCCATTAACCCATATATTTGTTTACGGCTCCAATACATCGCGTTAGATGTTTGAAATGCAACCGCGCCCTGCAGGGTATCGGCCCGACATAGATGGGCTCCGCGCCATAGCGGTGCTTTCCGTGCTTGCCTTTCATCTCGGCGTATCCCGAATTGCCAGCGGCGGATTTGTTGGTGTCGACATCTTCTTCGTTATCTCGGGATACCTGATCACAGGGATTATTGATCGAGAGATTCGCGACGGGACTTTTAACATCGCCAACTTCTATCGGCGGCGCGCGCTCCGTATCCTGCCCGCTTTTTTTCTGATGGTCATTGGTGTGGCTAGCGCGAGCTTTTTTATATTGCCCCCAATCGATTTGGTGGCAGTAGGAAAGAGCATCGCGGCTGCGGCGCTTTCGGTGTCAAATGCGTTTTTTTACTTGGCACCGTTCGGCGATTTTGTGGACAACATGAACGCCAGGCCAATGGTGCATACGTGGTCGCTCGGCGTCGAAGAGCAGTTTTACCTTTTCTTTCCGCTTCTGCTGTCCAGCGCGTACAAGCTAGGCCGAGAGACTGTGACAATGCTCCTGGCGGCAATTGGTGTAGCATCATTTGCCATCAGCATCTGGCTTTTGAGCAGGGATTTCGGCGCGGCCTACTATTTGCTTCCTTCTCGAATATGGGAGCTGATGCTTGGTGGGCTGGCTGCCCTCGGGGCATTTTCTTTACCTCGGTCAAGAGTTGCCAAGGAAGGCGGCGGCGCGCTTGGTTTGGCCATGATGCTTTTCGCCATAGTTTCAATCCGCAGTGATCAGGATTTTCCTTTCTATTGGTCTCTCCTGCCATGTCTTGGGTCGATATTGGTAATCCTATCGAGCGAAGAGACTTCCAGCGGGGTGGGAAAATTGCTCTCTTTTCGCCCGCTGGTCTGGATAGGTCTCATTTCCTATTCCCTCTATCTCTGGCACTGGCCAGTGATCGAATTTGCCACCTTGGGTTTAGGAATTCCGTTGAGCCGGTTTATTCGTTGGCTAATTACGATTATCTGCCTTGTCCTTGCGCTCGGAAGCTGGTGGTTTGTAGAGCGTCCGTTTCGCGGTTTGCTGAAGAGATCTGAAAAGACCGTCGTACTGCTGCCAGCGCTCGGGGCGATATGCACCATGGTCGCCCTTGGCTTAACGTATGTTGCAGCAGACGGTTTCCAATCGCGATTTAGCGCGGAGGCAAATCTCGTCTCTTCTTATCTAAACGTGAAGGCGATTGGAAATGTGCGAGCTGGCAGGTGCTTCATCTCCAGACCTAGCGAAACATTTGACTGGTCGCTGTGTCTCGGAAAGGAGACTGGCGAACCCAGGACAATATTATTTGGCGACAGTCATGCTGCCGATTTGTGGCCAGGACTCGCGGCGGCAAGCCACAGCCTCTCTCTTCGGCAGGTGACCGTCAGCTCTTGTGTGCCTTTGCTTGCTTCATATTCCGATGGAAGGCATTTTTGCGCCAATATCGTTGGTGCTTTTTTCCGACAATATTTGAAACGCTCGCATCCGAATGATACGATTGTTATGTCGCTACGATGGGAGGCCGGTCGGCTGGACAACCTGCGCGCCACCATCAAGGCCTTCCGTTCGGTCGGGGCTAGAGTGGTTATCGTTGGGCCCAGGCCCGAATATACTTTCGCCCTTCCGCGTCTCGAATTCTCAAGTATTGCATGGAACGCCCCCCAGGTCCCCATCAAGGGCCGTATTCCTGTAGAGACGATGGACGAGACCCTACATAGAATGGCTTCGAGAGAACAGGTTGAGTATGTTTCGCTCATGAAGGCGCTCTGTACCCAGGCCAAATGCAGGACATATGCCGGTTCGCGCGCACCCCTTATGGCCGACACTGATAATTTCACCAGGGAGGGATCACAGTTGGTGGCACCGCTGCTGATTGCCGCCATTACAGAGCCCAAAGAGAGGCGCGCTATCGCGCCCGCCTCCCAAAAGCAACACCCCCAGCCCGCTTTTGGGGCGCCCGTACTTCAATGACCGAAATTCCCGACAGGTTTGTCGTCGTTTGTTCATTTGCGTCAGATAACGCCACGGTGCGCCTTCAATCTCGCCCCCTCTTGCGCGGATTGCACATGTCGGGCGCCGCGCCAATATTTACGGACCCAATAAACGATACGCTTGAGATCGCGACTCCCTCTTGGGCAATCTTTCACTACGCCGACAGACCCGCGCTGGCGGCCCTGCGGAAGCAACCACGCGACCGTTTCAAGGGGATATGCCTATCCTCCGATATTTACCAATATGAAGAGTATCAGGAGATGCTGGATCTGGCCGATCTGTTTATCGCGCCGACTGAAATGCACCGCAAAGTGCTCGCGGCGGGCCTTCCACGGCCGGTTTATACGGTGCATGAATGCATCGATCCGGTCGCACTCAATGATATCCAGGATGAGCAGACCCGCGATCCCGCAGAGCTCCCAAGGCTTTTTTGGTTTGGATATTCGGAGAGTTTCGATAAGGGCATGGCGTCATTGGTTCCGGTGATCCAGCGCAATCTGGCACAAGGCCGTATCGGCTGCTTTGATCTAATCTTGGATGAGCAAAATTTTTGCAACCGATTTGGATTTGAAACCAGACCGTACAAACCTCATTTGTTCCGTTCGATGGCTCGGCGGTACGATTATGCGGTCCTGAGCCATTTTGCACTCGACCTTCATGTAAATACGTTGATCAAATCGCCCAACAAAGCCATCACCGCGTTGGTGGCCGGTGTCATCCCGCTCGTTACCGACACGCCGAACTATGGCGAGCTATTCCGCCGCCTTGGGTTGGAGAGATTCCTATTTTCGTCGCCTAGCGAGTTGAACAGGTTACTTGGAACACTCAATCCGCGCGAGGACATGGAGCTTATCGCCCGCAACAAGGTTTTGGAAAAGCTCCGGCTCTGGTATTCGGACGCGGCCATATTTCGGGAATTCCAATCCGTTATTGGAGGCTACGGTGTTGAGCAGGATACGGGATCAACGGCACCGGCGCCGTGGTCAATCACGCCTAAAGTCCGGCAAGGTTCCTTCTTGACCGCCATCAAGCGCCGCCTGTTCGGATAGCGGTCAATGCCCAATTTTCGGCGTTTCTACATACAAATGTCCCGGGATATTCTTCCAGGCATCCTCAACAGGTTGCTCGGGTCCCGTCCACAACCGCGAGGACGGCAGAGATGCGCATTCGAGGATTGGGCAATCGCGGTACCATTTCGTTATGAGCCTCCGCCAAGCGACATTCGTGTTGCAGTAATCTTCCACTGCTTCTATGCCGACTTGGCAGAACCAATGGTTGCCGCACTCGCGGCCTCTCAGCTAACAGCCGACATTTTTGTTTCCACTGATACGGCGGCAAAGGCCAGCATCATTGGTAATGTA
>Ga0105240_10004187_pt1 | contig 22079 bp, 18 predicted proteins | sample KBSC54metaG_FD_80426 | JGI IMG/M metagenome (GOLD analysis project Ga0105240, IMG submission 80426) | Corn rhizosphere microbial communities from Kellogg Biological Station, Michigan, USA - KBS C5-4 metaG | ecosystem: Host-associated > Plants > Roots > Rhizosphere > Soil | place: Michigan, USA... | reverse complement strand
GGCGTACAGTACGCACTGCCTGTCGGGTCGTACGGTACGCTCACTGCGCGCATCGACGGCTCGACACGCAGCTCAATCTATACCGCTGCGCAGAATTCGCCTTACAACCTCACGGCGGGTTACACGGTCTACAACGCGCACCTGACATGGGAGCCGCCGAAGGGTAACTGGCAAGCGATCGTCCAGGCCAAGAACCTGACTGGCAAGCGCTACTACTTCGGGCAGTTCGACCTGGTGTCCGCCGGACAGGGAACGCAGGTCAACAACCCGGCGCCGCCGCTGGAGATCGATCTGGAGATCAAGCACCAGATGTGAGTCGATCGAGGAGGGCGCCTCACGCGGAGGGCGTGAGGCGCCTTTTTCTGGTTGGAGATTCGCCCTACTGGTGGAGCGCCGGCAGAGGTGGTGTTGATCCTGCGCTCGGCCCGCGCGGGGCGCCCGGGGTAGCCGGAGCAGCGCCGCGCGCACGTCCCTGCCCCTCACGCGCACCGCCGAATCCAAATGGCGGTGGCGGATGGTCCTTGGTGTCGTTCGCCACTTTCACCAGATAGGCGCGAATCGCTTCCGCGTCCTGCGGCGTGATCATTTTCGCGAAGGACACCATGCCGTTGTTCTGCAGCGCGCCGCCGATGACGATGGCCTTGAACGCATCGCTGCTCCACAGCGCACCCGCATAGCGCAGATCGGGGAAGAGGCTTGCGACACGGGCGGTGTTGTTTCCGTGGCAGCTGCCGCAGTGCTCGTTGTATTGCGCCTCTCCCTTGGTCAGCAGCGTTGCATCGCCGAATCTCGCGGGCGGATTCAAGGTCGGAGGCGTATAGGGTGCCTCCGGGGGCAGCTTCACCTGGCCGTCGAGCTTGTAGACCAGCAGCCGTGCGTAATTCGGGGCCCAGTAGCTGCTGCCGAATCCTCCTTGTCCGGCGGCCACCACCGCGATGTACTGCTCACCGTCGATCGCATAGCTCGCCGGACCGCCGGCAATCTGCGCCTGCGTCTGCGTCGTCCATACCTTCTCGCCATTGTCGGCGCGGAAGGCGGTGAAGGCGTGCGGATTGGTTCCCTGGAACACCAGGTTACCGGCTGTCGTCATCGTGCCGGAGCGGCCGTTGCCCTCGTGCTGGATCCAGGCCGCCTTCTGCTTGACCGGATCCCAGGCCACCAGGTAGTTGCCGAGCCCCTCGACCTTCGGCGGCTCGCCCTGGGGATGTTTGGCAATGTTGATCGACAGCAGCTGGTTGCCCAGCTTGGCGCCGGCTTCGGCAACGTACCCGTAGCTGCCATAGTTGGTCGGCAGGTACACCAGCCCGGTGTTGGGATTGAAGGACATCGGGTACCAGACGTGCGACTGGAATCCCACCAGGTAGAAGCCCTTGTCCGTCTTGCCGTAGTTGCCCGCCGGATTGAGGATCGGACGGAAGTCCTTGTCGAAGCCGGTGAGCCAGTTGGCCGTCGGCACGAACAGCTTCGCCGAGAGCACTTTGCCGGACTTCGCATCGAGTACGTAGAAGACGCCGTTCTTCGGCGCATGCATCACGACGTGCCGCTTCTGGCCGTCGATGACGAGATCGGCCGTCGTGATCTGCGCCGTGCTGTCGAAGTCGAAGCTCTCGTAGGGCGTCTCCTGGTAGTGCCACACGTACTTGCCGGTCTTGGCATCCAAAGCGACGATGGAGGCCGTGAACAGGTTGTCACCGCCGCCGGGTGAGCGGATCTCTGAAGGCCATGGCGCGCCGTTGCCCGTGCCGATGTAGACGTAGCCCGTCACGGGATCGTAGGTGATGCCGTCCCAGGGCGTGCCCCCACCCCCGAACGTCCACCACTTGCCACTCCAGGTCTTGGCCGCCCACTTCAGCTCCGGCTGCTCGAAGGGCTTGGAGGGATCCCCCGGCACGGCCCACCACCGCCACAGCTCTTTGCCGCTGTCGGCGTCATAGGCGGCGAGATACCCGCGCTCCTCGAACTCCGAGCCGGCCTCACCGATGAAGATGCGGCCGTCGGCGATGCGCGGCGCGCCGGTGATGGAGAGCCACTTCTTCGGATCGGTCGCCTGGACTTCCCAGACTTTCTCTCCGGTCCCGGCGTTCACGGCAATCAGGCGGCCATCGAGCGTGCCCCAGATCACCTTGCCCTTCCAGAAGGCGACGCCCCTGTTCACGATGCCACAACACAGCTTCACCGCGTATCCGCCCGGAACCTTCGGGTCGTACTTCCACAGCTGCCGGCCGGTCTTCGCATCGAAGGCGTAGACCTTGCTCCAGGGACTGGTGATGAAAATGCGGCCGTCGACGACGACCGGTGTGGTCTCGTAGACGCCGCCGCGCTCGGCAAGATCGGCATACCACGCCAGGCCCAGCCGATTGACGGTGTCCGTGTTGATCTGAGTGAGCGGGCTGTAGCGCTGCTCGTTGTAGTCGCGCCCGTACATCAGCCACTGGCCCGCGTTCTGCGGCGAGTCGGCCGCCAGCAGGCGTTTGGAGTCGACGACCAGGGAGGTCCCGCCGCCGCTGTGGCCGGCGGCCGCCGTGGCGGTGTTCTCGCCGGCGCTCCGGCAGCCGGCGAGAGCGGCAATCGTGAGCGATGCAACGCCGAGCGCTGCAATGATCTGGCTACGCATGTTTCTGACATTCCCCCGCGTGTATCGCGTCGTGCTTTCCGTGTGATCGCGTCGAAATCCGCAGGCCCGCCGGTGCGCACCGATCCCGCGCGCTGGCCGGTCCTTGCGGAGACATTACCGTACCGAAACGCCCGGCCCCGCGCCGGGATCGTGGGCATGGGGACCGAGAGGGGGACACGGCCATGGGAACGGCGATCCTGCCGATAACGTTAAGAATATGCGATAACTATCTGATCAAATTAGAAGGATGTCCGCGTTTGAGCGCTCAGACGCTCTTCCGCGGACAGCGGGCGATCGGCGTAACGGCGTGCCAGGTAGGCGCACGCCACCAGCTGCAGTTGATGAAAAATCATCACCGGCAGGATGACCAGGCCGACGACGGTTCCCGAGAAAAGCACGTTTGCCATCGGCACGCCGGTGGCCAGCGACTTCTTGGACCCGCAGAAGACCGTCGCGATCTCATCCTCGATGCCAAAGCCCGCAAAGCGGCTCGCGGAGCGGGTGACCGCCAGCGCCAGCGCGAGCACACCGGCGCTGATTCCCAGAAGTATCAGCACGTCGCTCCAGTGCACTCGGCTCCAGGTTCCGGCGACCGCCGCCGCGCTGAACGCAGCGTACACAACCAGGACGATCGAGCCTCGATCGGTGATCGACAGAAGCCCCGGATGACGTAGCGCCCACGGGCGCAGCCAGCGGCTGGCGACCTGGCCCAGCACGAAGGGGACCAGCAGTTGCTCGGTGATCGCGCGGATCTGCTCCAGGGGCGAGGCGCTCGCGTGCATGTTCAGCAGAAGAGCGACCAGGAGCGGCGTCAGTACGATGCCCAGGAGGTTCGACACCGTCGCTGCACAGACCGCGGCTGAGACATTGCCGCGCGCGACGGAGGTGAAGGCGATCGAGGATTGCACCGTAGAGGGCAAGGCGCATAGGAAGAGTACGCCGGCCCACAATGAGTCTCCCAGGGCGTGCGGCATTACAGCGTGCAGAGCCAGCCCGGTCACAGGAAAGAGCACGAACGTGCACGCGAGAGTGAGGAGCTGCAGTCTCCAGTGCGTGATGCCGGCGATGACGGCCTCACGTTGCAGCCTCACTCCCTGCAGGAAGAACAATAGCGTGATCGCCGCCGTCTTGAGCACGTCGACGACCGTTGCAAACCAGCCCATTGCCGGAGCCAGGAAGCCGAGCAGCGCGGCGACCAGCAGCGCCACGATGAAAGGGTCGGGTTTGAAAATCGCGGCTCGTCTTTCGGTCATCGGTGTCACTTTATCGGCGCATGCAGCTGGAGGAAAGCGGCCGCGGCCTCCCGGGCGCGCTCGGCGATCACGCGGGGGCCAGGTCGCTCGGCAACGCCGAGCAACAGGCTGACCATCAAATCGCGCCACAGCAGTCCAGCGAACTGTTCAGCCAGCTCACCGGGGACACCGCGGAGAAGTCCGGACGTCGTGGCTTGGGCCATGATGTGACGCAGCGCAGTGCGGGTCGTCTCGCGCCCGATGCCATCGACCGCCTGAGCGACTTCGGGCGCGTGCGCTGCCTCGGAGATTGCGAGGCGAAAGACGGCAATGACCGCGGGGTCGCTGACCTCGAGCAGCAGCTGTGCCCCGAAGGAGGTCAGGATGGCCGCAAGGGTCTCGCGATCGCGCGGCGAGGGGAGATCGGCGGGCGCCTGCAGCCTTCTGGCACGCTCGCGGATGCAGGTGATCAACATCTCCTGCTTGTTGCCGACCAATGCATAGAGCTCACGCTTCGAGACATGAGCGCGCGTGGCGATCTCCAGTGTGCTGGTCGCCGCGTAGCCGCTGTTGGTGAATGCCTTGAACGCCGCCTCGAGGATGCGGCCGCGCACCTCGGCTTGATCCTCGATCTCGAGCCGCCGTTTCGACTTGGATGCACCGGTCATGGCTGCCTCTATTGACATTGGTACCGATCGGTACCAGACTGCTGGACATCTGGTACTGAATGGTACCACAACCGCGGGTAGTGCCCCGCGCAGGAGGCCGATATGACCCAGCCGAGAATTCTCGTAACGGGCGCGACTGGCAAGACCGGCAGCATCGTGGTCGCAGAGCTGTTGAAGGCCGGCTATCCCGTGCGCGCCCTGGTGCACCGGGAGGATGGGCGGAGCGCACGTCTGCGGGCGCAGGGGGCGCAAGTCGTGGTTGCCGAGATGAGCGATGTCGAGCGCGTGTCGGCGGCGTTGCAGGATGTCCAGCGTGCCTACTATTGTCCGCCCTTCGATCCCTACATGCTGCAGGGTGCGGTCACTTTCGCGGTCGCCGCCAGTCAGGCCCGACTCGAGCACATCGTCGGTCTGACGCAGTGGCTGGCCAGCCCGTCGCACCCCTCGCTGATGACACGCCAGAGCTGGCTGGTCGATCGATTGTTCTCGATGACCCCCGGCGTGGCGCACACCCTGGTCAGCCCGGGGGTCTTCGCGGACGCGTATCTCCTGATGACGGGTTTTGCCGCGCACCTTGGCGCCTTTCCATGGATTTTTGGCTCTTATCGCGACGCTCCGCCTTCGAACGAGGATATCGCACGGGTGGCCGCCGCTGCTTTGATGGATCCGGCGCGACACGCGGGTAAGCGCTACCGCCCTACGGGACCGGAGCTGCTCAGTGCGGCAGACATGGCAGGAGCGATCGGTCGGGCTGTCGGGCGCCCGGTCAGGGTACTGCCGACGCCGCGCTGGATGTTCATGAAAACGGCTCGCCGCGCCGGACTGCCGATCGATCTCGTCAGTGGCATTCGCTATTACATCGGCGATCACCAGCGCGGAGCCTTCGAGCTGGGAGCACCCACGACGGATGTGCTCGAGGTGACGGGCCGCCCTGCGGAGGACTTCGAGACGATCGCGCGCCGCTACGCGGCTCTGCCACACAACCGGCGCACGTTCGGCAACCAGTTGCGCACGCTATTGCAGTTCGCGATCACGCCGTTCAGTCCCGCGTTCAACCTCAGCCGCTACGACAGGGAGTTACGCCGGCCGCTGCCCTCGGCGCCCAGGTTCGCTCCGGAGTCGAAGGTATGGCGTAGCGAGCACGGCCTGGATCTCGACCCAGGCGTCCGGGGAGCCCGCTTTGGCGAGCTGTCCCAGGCTAAGCCAGCGCCTGGCCCTCAGGGGATCCCCGGTCAAGCACGTCCGGCAGTGTCCGACCTTGCTCGGTGAAGCTGAGCGACACCGAGTTCAGGCAATGGCGCTCGCCGGTCGGCGGGGGGCCGTCGGGGAAGACATGTCCCAGATGGCTCCCGCAGCGCGCGCACACTTCCTCCACCCGCTCCATTCCATAGCTGGCGTCGCGCAAGCGGCGAATGTGCGATTCGTCGAAGGGCTGGAAGAAGCTCGGCCAGCCCGTGCCGGAATCGAACTTCGCGCTCGACCTGAAGAGCGGCAAGCCGCAGAAACGGCACGTGTAGACGCCATCCTTGTGATTGTCGAGGAACACTCCGCAGAAGGCGGCTTCGGTGCCGTGCTCGAGCAGAACGTCGCGCTCTTCGCTGGTGAGCCCGGCGATGATTTTCGCCCGCTGCGCTTCAGTAGGCGGGGTCAGAACGAATTTGCTCATGGCACGCCGGAGTATACCGCAGGGGTCGACTCGCGGGCGAATCGACCCCTGCTCGCCGGCTTCAAAACTTGGCGCGCACGCCCACCTTCCAGGTCATTCCATAGGTGTCGAAGTACACCGGGTTGGTCGGATAGCCGTTGCCGCCAGGCGCGACCGGCGGGTCCTTGTTGAGCAGATTGTCGATCCGCGCGAACACCGAGAAGTGCGTGCCGATGTCGTACGACCCCGACAGGTTCAGGTAGGTGGCCGAGGCGACGTTGTTGTTGTTGATGCTGTTGATGTTGTTCGGCGAATAGCCCGGGTCGCCCGGTTGAAGCGGCGATCCGCCGGCGGCCGTGAGGGTCTCGAACGTGCCGCGGCCGATCCAGCGCACCTGCAAGGTCGCCGACAGCGGCCCGTTGGCGTAGGTGAGGAAGAAATTCGACTGCCAGCGCGGCGAGGTGTTGAAGTTGCCGAACGCGGCCGTCGGGCCGGTCTGGCCCGCATAGTCGACGCCGCCGCTGCCCAGTCCGTTGTCGACCGTCATGTTGTACAGCAGTGAAGTGAGCAGGCGGAAATCGAGGTCGCCGTGCAGGCCGCTGTTGATATCCTGCAGCGGCAGGGCGTAGCTCGTTTCGAAGTCCACGCCGCGCGTCTCGAAATGCCCGAGGTTCACCGCCGTGTTGTTGATGGTGATGCTCCCCGGCGCGGTATTGGCGGCGAACCCGCCCGGACCGGCGAAGGTGACGCGATCACAGAACGCCTGCTGGCCGGCATTGCACAGGTTGACGATGTTCTGCACGCCGAGGCCGAACGGCGGTCCGGTGATCGGATCGTTGATGACGATCCGGTACCAGTCGGCGGAGAACTGGAACCGCTCGAGCGGTCCGGTCTTGGGCGAGAAGACGAAACCGAACGTCGTGGTGTCGGCTTTCTCCGGCTGCAGGTTGATGTTGCCGCCGGTGAGCGCCGTCACGATCTGATTCTGATTGCTCGCCGGATTGACGATCTGGCCAAAGGGGCCGCCGGCCGCCACGGCGTAGGACTCGTACAGCTCGCGGAAACCGGCGGCGCGCACGTCGCGCGAGCGCGTGCCCCGCAGCCGGAACCAGTCGTTCAGATCCCAGATGCTGCTCAGCTTCCAGCTGGCGATGTCATGGGACACCGACTTGCCGTCGGTCGCGGAGCCGATGGTCTGGTCCTTGTTCTTGTTGTTGGTCTCGCGGAAGGCCACATCGAGGTCGAGGTACTTGGCGAACGGCAGATCCTTCAGCAGGGGCGCGTCGACCTCGCCATAGCCCTCGATCACGGAGATCTTGCCGGCGTAGTCGAGCCCGTAGCTGAGGAAGTAGCTGTTGTACCAGGGCTGGCCGGCGAGGTCGTGGGTGACATCGGCGGTGTCGCGGCGGGCCTCCGCGCCGAAGGAGGCCCGGAACGGCCCGGCGCCGATTCCCTTGAACAGGTCGCCGTGAATGTTGCCCGACAGCACGGCCTGGTCGAGGGTGGAATACTCCACCAGCGTGCGGAAGGCGTAGTGCAGGGCGGCCTGCGAGGCATTGCCGGCGCCGAAGAGATTGATCGGGACGCAACCGGCGGCGGCCGCATTGAAGGCCGGGCCGGGCAGGGTCGCACGGCAAACGACATTGCCCGTGACGGGATCCTTGACCGCATCCAGCGCGAACTGCAGGTACGAGCCGACGACGTTGTTGAACAGCGCCTGGTTGTTGTTGTTCTGGCCGTACTCGAAATACGAATCCCAGCTCCAGCTCGTGGAGCCAATGGCGCCGCTCAGGCCGCCGGTGATACGTACCGTGTTGTTGTCGGTCTGGTTACGCGCCGGATCGACCGCGTTCATGTTGTAGCCCAGCAGTGCTCCGCCGATCGAGTTTCCGCAGGGGAAGGGGGCGGGTGCGCACAGCGGCGGGGGAATCGGTATGGACGGGGACAGCGCGTTGGCGCCGCCGGGCTGGAACTGCGCCGGCAGGTACGGGTTGTCAGGCCTGATCTGGCTGCTGAGCGGCACGAATACGCCGTTCGCCACTTCCAGCGCGATCGGGCCGATGGCGCCGTTGGCGATGGGATTGGTGGAGAAGCTGCGCGCGTAGGAAACCTGCAGGAAGGAGTCCAGGTTATCGGTGAGCTTGTAATCGAGGTACGCCAGCCCCGTGTAGCGCTTGGTGGAGGGCTTCATCGTCGTACCGTCGTAGGCGCCCACGCCGCTCACGCCGGCGCCCTCGCTGAAGCCGAAGACCCCGGCGCCATCGGCGTAGGAGCCGGGATTGTAGATGGAGGCCCCGGTACCGGCAGAATTGAAATTGTATTGCGGCCCTACCGGTATGCACACGCTCACCGGTACGGTGCACGGGGTCAGGACGCCCGTGAGGCTCTGGTTGGCGAGCGTCGCATTGGGGCCGATGATGTAGTGCGGCTTGCCGTTGGCGGGAACCGCCGGGTTCGGCCCGGACGCCGGTGCCCCGTTGTACAGGGTATTGGTGAACAATCCCTCTTGCGAGCGGCACCAGTCGCGCACCTGCGAGCAGATGCCGATGTCCTCGGAGTTCTCGTATTCGGCGCCGACGATGAAATGGGCACGGTCCCCGAGGTCACTGCCGTATCCGAACGAGAAGTGAGTGTCGCCGCCGTCGTGGTGCGAGGTCTGGCCGTAGTCGGCCTGGAGTTTGAGCCCGCTCAGCTTCTTGTCGAGAATGATGTTCACCACACCGGCCACCGCGTCGGACCCGTAGACGGCGGAGGCGCCGCCGGTGACCACTTCAGTCCTGGCCACCAGCATCGAGGGGATCAGGGTGACGTCCACGCCGCCGCCGGTGGCTTGAGGCACGACACGCTGGGTGTCGACCAGGGTCAGGGTGCGTGTTCCGAAGAAGGGGTTCAGGCCGCGCAGGTTCGCGAGCTGTGCGCCCACGTTGAAGTTGCCAAGGCCCACGTTGTTGGCGGCAAAGAAGTTCGAGTTCTGCGGCAGCTCGCCCAGGACGTCGCCGACATTGACCAGGCCGAGATTCTCGATGTCCTTGGAGTTCAGCACGGTGACGGGATTGGGCGTCGTGAACGTCGAGCGCGCGACGCGCGAGCCGGTGACGACTACCTCACTGAGCTGGCTGTTGTCGGCTGAGCCATTCCCTGAAGCCGGTGGCTGTCCAGTGTCCTGGGCAATCGCCATGTGGCTGATTCCCCACAGCGCGGCCATCATCACGGTAAACCGGTGGAGCACCGTGGCGCGCGTTCGCGGCACCCGGTGCGGCTGCAGCCTTACTTTCATGGACTCCCCTTTACTGCGAAGGCGAAACTGTTTTCGAGCGGAGCCTGGGCGTCTCCGCGCCCGTGCTCCGTTCGCAAGCCCATTGATCTTTCATTGACCGCGGACAGCTTGTGTGGGTTTTTTGCGTAAGTCAATTAGGCGCTGCGCAGGAGTGCCGCCTCTACATACAAGTGGCTGTTTTTGCGAGAAAACACCAAAGCGGAATGAAATCCCTGCTATCTTGCCTGCGGCAAATAAGTCACGGATACGGGGAACGAATGGCAAACGCGCGCGCCAGGCGGCGCATGGTTTCGCGGCCGACCTTGAATCGTCGCATCGAGGCAGGTCCTTTGAGCCGCGAGCTGCTGACCGTCAAGCTCATCCGGCTCGTCGATTTCCTCAATCGCGCCGCCTCGCTCGCCTTCCCGCGAGTGTCCGGGCTGTCGGACTTCGAGTGGCGCGTCGTGGCCTGGCCGTGCGAGCTGCCGGGGCTGTCGCTCAACGACCTTGCAGCATTGCTGCACCGGGGCGCCGCTCAGGTGAGCCGGACCGTGAAGAAGCTCGTTGCCGCGGGGCTCCTGGATCGAGTCCCGCGCCGGGGAGGGCCCGGGGTGCTCATCAGCCCAACCGCGCTCGGCCGCACGGTCTACGGTCCGCTGGCGACGCTGGCCCGAGAGCGCAACGCCGAGATGATCGCCGGCCTCACCTCGCGGGAGGTCCGTCTCGTCGAGCGGTGCGTCGTGACGATGTTGGCGAACGTGCGCGAGCAGCTCGAGCGTGAGCAGAGCTTACAGGTGCGTCGGACACGCGCTAGACGGCACGCTCCCGTCGCGGCCCGCCGGCGCCGTTGATCGCGGTCGGATCCAGTTCCGGCCCTCCCACGATGCGCGCGTCATGCAGGCGCCCGAGGGTTGCGGAGTCCAACCCGAGCAAGTCCTGCAGCACCTCGTCGGTGTGCTGGCCAACCAGGGGAGCGGGGCGAATGGGGCCTCGGGGTTGTGCGCCGACGCGCACCGGTGTCCCCGCGGCCAGGTGTCGCCCGACACCGGCCGTTTCGATCTGCTCGAATACCTCTGCGGCCGGTGAGACGCGCGGATCGTTCGCGAGCAGGTCGCCCACGCTCCGATAAAGTCCCCAGCACACGCGATGCTGGTCGAACACGCGGGTGATCTCGGCCAAAGGTCGAGCCGCACACCACGAGGCCACCACTGCGGCGATGCTCTCGCGCGCGGCATATCGGTCACCCTCATTCCTGAACGAGAGGCCGAGGCTCGATTCGAGCTCCGCCATCGCCGCAGCGGCATCGCAAGCCTGAACGAGCGCCGTCCACTGACCGGCCGAGATCGCAACGATCATGACCCGGCGCCCGTCGGCGGTGCCGAAGTCGCGGCCGAAGGCACCGTAGACATGGTTGCCGATCGATTCGCGCTCGCGTCCCAGAAGCTCGACCTCCGTCAGCAGGCCCAGATGCGACAGTGCGCAGAAGGCCACGTCCGACAGCGCAATCTTCGGCTCTGCGCCTTCCCCCGTGCGCCGGCGGCTATCGACGGCCGCGAGGATCGCAAAGGCAGCCTGATAGCCGCAGGCGAAGTCCCAGGCCGGGACGACATTGTTGACGGGGGCATCGAGCGAGCCTCCGCCCGTGATGGCCGGATAGCCGGTTGCGCAATTGACCGTGTAGTCCACCGCGGTGCTGCCATCAGCGTTTCCTGAGATGGTGCACGTGATGACATCGGAGCGCCGCTCCGCGAGAACCGCATGTGACAGCCAGGAGCTTGCGATGTTCGTCAGCAGCACACCCGCGGCAGCCGCGAGCTCTTGAATCAGCTCGCGGCCCCGCGGGCTGCGCAAGTCCACGGCCAATGAGCGCTTGCTCTTGTTGAGGCCGGTCCAGTACAGACTGCGGCCGCCGGGCATCAGAGGCAGTCGCCCGTAGTCGATTCCGCCGCCGATGGGATCGATGCGAATGACGTCCGCGCCAAACTGAGCAAGAGTGAGTCCGGCCAGGGGTGCGGCCACGAACGCCGAGCTCTCGATCACGCGCAGACCTTTGAGCAGGGCGTGGTTCATGCGTCGCCGCGGATTTCCGCCAGCAGCCGGCGAATGTCCTGCAGGTGAACGGGTTGGCGCATGGCGTCGAACAGGCTGAGCTCCGCAAGCACGGCATCCGCAAGGGCGAGTGCGCGCCCGGCGTCGACGTTGAGTTGTCGCAGGTGTGTCGGCACATCGAACCGCGCGATGAACGACTGAATCACATCCGCGCAGGCTTGCGCGCTCGAGCGGGGCTCGCTCCAGGGCACTCTGAGGGCTTCCGCGATCTCCTCGAAGCACTCCGGCGTGCCTCGGGCGATGAACCGCATCGCGGGCACGAGACACAAGCATGAGGTCACGCCGTGCGCAATGCCGAATGCGGGCCCAATCTGGTGGCCGAGCGCGTGTGAGAGTCCGAGTCCCGTGTTGAAAGCACCGTACAGGGACAGCCACGCCGCGTCGAGACACTGCGTGCGGTGCGGGTATGAGGCGCTGTCCGCGCCGCGTGAAGAGGGGAGGTGCTCGATGATCATCCGGATGGCCCTGAAGGCCAGGGCATTCGACAGCGGATGGGCGCGTTTGGAGTAGAGGGTCTCGATCGCGTGATCCAGAACACGAATTCCCGTGCTCACCCAAAGAGCGTCGGGCGTTTGAGTGCACAGTTGCGGGTCGTGAATGACGACACATGGCTGCAGGCGCGCGTCGAGGACGGCACGCTTGACGTGAGTGACTTCGTCGGTCACGCCGCCACCTGGGGTGAAGGCTCCCGCGGAGAGGGTCGTCGGGATCGCGATGTGCACCATGCCCGGCGCGGCCCGCGGAGCGAATGCCCTCTTCAGCTCGAGTGGGCCTCCTTCGAGCGTCATATCGCGAGAGCTCATGAACGACGCAGCGGCGACCTTGGCGCTGTCAATCGCGCTGCCGCCGCCGAAGCTGACCATCGCATCCGCCTGCAGCTGCGTCAGCAGGCCGGAGATGGCTCGAACACCACTGGCGGGTGCGTGTTCGGCCGCGTGGCAACTGACGCCCGCGCAACGCTTGCCAAGCGCGGCCTTCACTCGTTCGAGCAGGTCTGACCGCCCGAGTGAGGCTCCCGTGACGATGACTGCGCGTGCCACGCCGCGCACGTCCATCTCAGCCGCCAGGGCGTCCACCGAGCCCGGGCCTGAGATGACTTTCTCGAGGCGCGTGAGATTGAATTCAGACATGGTGCGGTCCGCGGCAGGCTAACAAGCAGCCGTGCGTACCGCAATGCCCGCCAAATTGACAGCGCCGATCCTTTGTGAATATCTTGCTGGGATCTTTCCCTTGTGCGGGAGCATGCACCGTGGCGCTCGACAACGATGAAGAGCAGCAACTGCTGCAGGCGCTCGAGCGATGGGTGGAAAAAGAGGTCAAGCCCCGCGTCCTCGAGTACGACCACGCCGATCGCTACCCGCAGGTTTTGGTCGAGCAGATGAAGGAGCTGGGACTGTTCGGCGCGACCGTCGGCGCGCAGTACGGCGGGCTGGGTCTGCCGGCGAGCACCTACGCCAAGCTGGTCATGCAGATCTCTTCGGTGTGGATGGCCATCACCGGCATTTTCAATTCCCATCTCATGCTGGCATTCGCGATCGAGAAATTCGGCACCGAGCCGCAGAAGCGGGAATGGCTCCCGCGGCTGGCCACCGGGGAGGTCCGCGGCGGACTGGCGCTCACCGAGCCGGACGCCGGCACCGACCTGCAGGGCATCCGCATGACCGCGCGCCGCGACGGCGATCATTACATCATCAACGGCACCAAGACCTGGATCAGCAACGGCGTCGAGGGGTCCTGTTTCGCGCTGCTGGTGAAGACCGACCCGCAGGCGCAGCCGCGCCACAAGGGGATGAGCCTGTTCATCGCCCCCAAGCAGCCCGGTCTCACCGTCGGCAAGAAATTCGACAAGCTCGGCTACAAGGCGCTCGATTCGGCCGAGTTGGTGTTCCAGGACTATCGCGTGCCCGCCCGCTACCTGATCGGCGAGGTCGAGGGGCAGGGCTTCTATCAGGCGACCGGCGGACTGGAGCTCGGACGCATCAACGTGGCCGCGCGCGGCGTTGGAATCGCGGAGGGCGCGCTGCAACTGGCGACGCAGTATTCCCAGGGACGCGTCACTTTCGGCAAGCCGATCTGCGAGCACCAGGCGATTCAGCTGAAGCTCGCGGAGATGGCCACCCGGGCGCGGGCCGCGCGCCTGCTGACCCTGGATGCGGCCGCGGCGTTCGATCGTGGCGAGCGCTGCGATCTACAGGCCGGAATGGCAAAATACTTCGCCTCCGAGGCGGCGCTGGAGAACGCGACGGAGTCGATGCGCATCCACGGTGCATACGGATATTCGAAGGAGTATCACATCGAGCGGCTCTATCGGGATGCCCCGCTCACCTGCATCGGGGAAGGCACCAACGAGATCCAGCGAATCATCATCGCCCGCCAATGGATCAAGCAACACCCGGTGACATGAGCACTCCCCGACCGCTGGCCGGCACGCGCATTCTGTCGCTGGAGCAGTTCGGGGCGGGACCTTACGGGACGATGATCCTCGCGGACCTGGGCGCGGAGGTCATCAAGATCGAGAATCCCGCGATCGGCGGGGACCCGGCGCGCTACACCGGCCCGTTTGCGCTCGGTGAGGCGGACAGCCAGTACTTTCAGACCTGGAACCTGAACAAGCGCAGCCTCACTCTCGACATCAAATCCGATCCCGGACGCGCCGCGTTTCTTCAGCTGGTCGCCGGCGCCGATGCCGTGGTCAACAATCTTCGCGGCGATCTGCCGGCGCAGCTCGGACTGGACTACGCGGCTCTGTCCCGGATCAGGCGCTCGATCGTCTGCGTGCACATCTCAGCGTACGGGCGTGACAACGAGCGCGCCGCCTGGCCAGGGTACGATTATCTGATGCAGGCCGAATCGGGCCTGATGAGTTTGACGGGCGAGCCCGAGGGTCCGCCGTCGCGCTTTGGCGCGCCCTCCGCGATCGATCACATGACCGGCATGACGGCGATGGTCGGGTTGCTGGCTGCGCTGCTGCAGGCGCGCACGAGCGGGAAGGGATCCGATGTCGATGTCAGTCTGCTGGATGTCGCACTTCATCAGCTCGGCTACACCGCCACCTGGTACCTGAACGAAGGGCTGCGCTCGACGCGGCTGCCCCGCAGCGCGCACTTCTCGGTCGCCCCGGCGCAGACGGTGGCGACCCAGGACGGCTGGATCTTCATCATGTGCATGACGGACAAGTTCTGGCTGGCCCTCATCGAGGCGATCGGGCGCCCGGACCTGCAGGCGGATACGCGGTTCTCGAGCATCCGCGCGCGCCACACGCACCGCGAGGCGCTGACTCGTGTGCTCGATGAGGAGCTCAGTCGCAAGCCGACACGCCATTGGCTCACACGGTTCGAAGGTCGACTGCCTGCTGCACCCGTGCTCGAGGTCCCCACCGCGCTGGACAGCGAGTTCGTTGCCTCCACAGGAATGATCCACACCGTGAGGCATCCCGCGCAGGCGGAGCTGCGGGTACTGAGCAATCCGTTGAAGATCGATGGCCGTCGTCTGCCATTGCGGGCGTGCTCGGCCCTGGGCGCGGACAACGCTGAGCTGCTGCGGCCGGCGAGCCGGGAGTGATGCCATGAAGCTCCAAGGCCTGCGCGTCATCGATCTGTCGAGGTTTCTGCCCGGCCCGTACCTCACGCAGGCCCTCGCCGATCACGGTGCTCAGGTGATCAAGATCGAGGAACCGGACGGGGATCCCTCGCGGCACATCGGGCCGGCGGATGGCCCGAGCACGGTGTTCTTCCGCAACCTCAATCGCGGCAAGCAGAGCATCGCCCTGAATCTGAAGGATCCGGCGCAGCGCGCGCGCCTGCTGAATCTGTGTGACTCCGCCGACGTGTTCGTGGAGACGTTTCGTCCGGGTGTCATCGAGCGCCTCGGTGTCGGATACGAGGTGCTGCGTGCGCGCAATCCAGGCATCGTCTACTGCTCGATCAGCGCTTTTGGTCAGACGGGTCCGTACCGTGCTCGCCCGGCTCACGACCTTGCGGTTGAGGCCCTCAGCGGCATGTTGAGCATGACAGTCGGGAGCGACGGAGAGCCCGTGATTCCCGGGATCCCCGTGGCGGACATCGTGGCAGCCCTGCAAGGCCTGGCGGGAGTGCTCATGGCGCTGTGGCGTCGCGAGGTGACCGGCAAAGGCGACTATCTGGACATTTCCATGCATGATTCAATGGTCGCCGCTCTGCCGAACATTCTTGGGCCGACGCTGGCGGAGAATCGGCAGCCGCTCGCCTGCGAGGAGCGCACCACGGGCGGCTCCGCCTTCTACCGGGCTTATAAGACTCGCGACGGGCGCCACATCGTGCTCGCCGGGCAGGAGATGAAATTCGTGCAAGCGCTGCTGGCAGCGTTGGGACGGCCGGAGCTGGCGGAGCTGAGCGAGCGCGGCCCCGGGCCTCATCAGCAGCCCCTGATCGCGTTCCTGCAGGAGACCTTTGCCGGCAGGACACGTGACGAGTGGGACGCGTGGCTCGCCGGGCTCGATGTCTGCTACGCACCGCTGAAGACACTTCCGGAAGCGCTCGCCGATCCCCAGCTGCTCGCGCGCCAGATGATCGTCCAGGATGCGCTCGGCCGCCGCCATCTGGCCTCGGCCATCCGCTTCCGGGAGGAGCCGGCACATTTGAATCTGCAGGAACCCGCGCTCGGCGCCGATGACCGGAGCCTGGCCTCAGGGTCGTGGACGCACTCGACAGGAACGAGCCCCCATGAGGGAAGATGAAGTTCTGATCGTCGGCGCAGGTCCGGTGGGCCTGCTGGGAGCGCTGGGGCTCGCCCGGTCGGGAATCAAGGTCACCCTCATCGAGTGCGAGCCCTACATCGTCGATTCCCCGCGAGCGGCCGTTTATCACTGGTCGGTGCTGGAGGGGCTGGAGCGGCTGGGGCTGCTCGAGCAGGCGCGTTCGATCGGCTTTCCGAAGCAGGACTATCACTACCTGGTGTTCAAGACGCGCGAGCGGATTTCCTTCACGCTCGAGCCGCTGTCCGCGATCACCCGGCATCCTTACAACATCCACCTCGGGCAGAACAAGCTGGCCGAGCTCGCGCTGCAGCGCCTGCAGGGGATGCCCAACTTCTCGGTGCATTGGAACACGCGGTTCACGGGTCTCAGCCAGGACGGTAGCGGCGTCACGGTCAGCGCACAGACACCGGCGGGCCCGCGGGAATTTCGTAGCGGCTGGGTCATAGGCGCGGACGGGGCCGGCAGCAGCGTGCGCCGCGCTGTTGGTTTGCACTTCGACGGCATGACGTGGCCGGAACGCTTCGTCGCGACCAACATCTACTATGATTTCGAACAGGACGGGTATGCGCGCTCGACGCTCATGATCGACCCGCAATACGGGGCGATCATCGCCAAGCTGGACAACGAGGGCCTGTGGCGCTGCACGTATTGCGAGGACGCGGCGCTCGCGGAGGAGGGGGTCCTGCAGCGCATGCCGCAATATTTCAAGACGATTCTGTCGCGGCCCGCGGAGTATCGGTTGGCGATGCATTCGCCGTATCGCATGCATCAACGGGCGGCCGAGCGCTTCCGTGCCGGTCGCGTCATGCTGGCCGGCGATGCCGCGCATGTCACCAATCCGACCGGCGGCCTGGGGCTCACCTCCGGCCTGTTCGATATCTTTGCCCTCTACGAAGCCCTCGCCGCCGTCATCCATGGCGAGGCGGACCCGGCAGTGCTCGATCGCTATTCGCAGGAGCGCCGGCGCATCTTCCTGGACTACGTGTCGCCGCGGGCCACCGAGAACAAGCGCCTGATCTATCACTCCAGCGATCCGGTGCGGCTGGCAGAGGATCTGCGGCAGCTGCGCCGCCTGGAGACCGACAAGGACTTCGTGCTCGAGGTCGTCTCGTTCACCAAGCGCCTCGAATCCCCCTCGCTGGTGGGCGCCGCCGGCCGGCATTGAAGCGTCGGCGCGTTCCCTATCGATCCCGGCGCTCACGGCTGGGCTAGACTGCCAGCGTGGAAGAAATCGGAGGTCAGGTATGAGCACCGAGCCGGCACAGTTTCCCTACGCGACCCATCTGAATGCTTTCTATGCGGCGCTGCAGCTGGTCGATGTCCCCGCGCTGGTCGCGGCGTGTCAGGACCGCTGGTACAACCAGACCCTGTGCCAGGTGAACGGGTCGGTGGTGCGTCTCGGGGTCATGCAGGGGGAGTATCACTGGCACAAGCATGAGAACGAGGATGAGTTCTTCTTCGCCTTGCAGGGCACGTTCTTCGTGGACCTGGAGGATCGCGTCGTGGAGCTGCGGCCGTGGCAGGGTTTCACGGTGCCCAAGGCTGTCGTGCATCGCACGCGCGCCCCCGACAAATGCGTGGTGCTGATGGTCGAGAACGCCGGAATCGTTCCTACCGGCGACTGACTTCCGCCTGCCCCAGGCCGGCGTTGCCTCAGCGCAATGGAGATTCCACCGACGTGCGCATCCAGGAGGCGTGCTGCACGGCGTGCCAGACGAAGCGCAGCCACTTCGAACGCAGCACGAAGTGCATGATGCCGGTGAACACTGCCGCCACCAGGAACGAGGTGCCCGCGGCATTGCCCTGTTCGTGGACGCTCATATAGAACATAAAGATGAAGCACAGGGCCAGCCGCAACCAGTGACGCGCGGCTTTGTAGCCTGGGATTTCGCCTTCGAGGCGGGTCTCGGTCCGCATGAGCGCGACGACTCCGACGAAGCACCCCGTCCACGCCCAACCATGCGTCGTGTCATATCCCCCACCCACGATGCGCGCCGCGAGATAGAACAGACCGGCGCCCAGGAGGCCGGCTACCCCGGCGATCGGATACAGCGCGGCTTCGACCGGAGCCGTGAGATATACCCATACGAAGAACGCGAACCGCACGAAGGGTTGGGTGACCCAGAGCGGCAGCCCCGGACCGGTGTAAGCGGTGTTGAAGCCGCCATTTCCCGGAGAGGGTGTGTCACCGCCGCCGAGCGGTAGCCCCGGCCCACCCGGCACATGGCCCGGAAGCGGCGCGTCGTGGCGCGGAAGACCCGGTGCTGACTGCCCAACAGGATTGTAGCCGCGTGGCGTGTCCATCGTTCATTCCCCGCCTTTGTTATTCTTATAGACGTTGATGCTGGCGCAGCGTCAGGCCCCAGGCAAGCGAGCCGGGAGGAGGCCGCGCGTCAGCCTATTCCCACCCACTGTTCGCTGGCTTTCCATAGCGCTTCCGCGGTTGCGTCGTCCTGGGCGGCGGGGGCGGGCTGTTTCAGCTTGCAGTCGAAGTAGTAGCCGCCGGAGGCGCCCTGGACCTGCGAGGAGGTTGCAAGGTACACGATCGTCTCCGCGCCCTTCTCGGGTGAGCGGGCGAAACGGGAGACCAGTCCGAAAATAACCCGCCCCACCGGCGGCATGTCGCGTCCAAATTGGGTTCGAACAAACCCGGGATGCAGGCACGTCGCGGTCACGGGAGTGCCCGCGAGGCGTTTTGCGAGCGCGCGCGTGAACAGGATGTTCGCCAGTTTCGAGCTGCCATAGGCGCCCATTGCGGAGTAACTGCTCCTGGCCTGGTCGAGTTGCAGCGTGGCCCGGCGATGCGCCTCGGAGGAGGTGGTCACGATCCGCGCCGGCTTGCCGCCTTGCAACGCGCCCAGGAGCAGGTGGGTGAGCAGGAACGGGGCAAGGTGATTGACCGCGAAGGTCATCTCATACCCCTCCTGGGAGAGCTTGCGCCGGGCGAACATCCCGCCGGCGTTGTTGATGAGCACGTCGATCCGCGGCGCACGGTCCACGAGCATCACGGCGAGCCGCCGCACATCGGCAAGCGAGCTGAAATCCGCTTGCAGGAACTCGACGGCGGGATTGTGACTGCGCGCTTTGATCTCTGCGACCGCACGCGCGCCTTTTTCCGGATCGCGACCATGAATCAGCAGCTTCGCTCCCTGAAGCGCGAGAGCGTGCGCGGCCGCCTTGCCGATTCCGTCCGTTCCACCGGTGATGACACAGACTGTGTCCGCCACTTCTTTATCAATCCCCGTGTGTGAGCCGATGCTTCATACAGTAAGTCTACTGAGCGGTCACTGGATAAAACGGCTGCGGGATTTCTCCGCTTGCCTGTTCGCGACTGAGCTGTATAAATAGCCAGTCCACGTCGCCTCAGCGAGAAGTGACCGGCCATGATCCCCACACCGCACACGCTGCTCGACATTTCCATCGCGCAGCTCCAGACCCTCGCATCATTCCTGGCGGAAGAGATGGGCAGCGCGCGCGAACGCGAGAACACCGTGTCTCCCGAGACACGGGCGTGCAAGGAGATTCTGCTCACGTTGAGCGTGCTGATTCCGAAACTCCAGGCGGCGCGCTACGTGATTCCGAGGGACTCGAGCGCGCAACCGGGAGAACAGTGCGAAGCGTGCAAGGAAGGGTGAGGCCGAGGCTGCAGCTCCTCGCGCGGGCGGCGCGGTCCGGGTACGCCATCGGGGCCGCCCGGATTGCTTCTTGCTGTATGGCTCGGCATGCGATCGCAAGCCGTTTAAGAGTCGAGCCCCAGCATGCGCTCACGAATCCTAGCGCGCCGCCTTCGGCGTGTGCTGTGCCTGTTTCCTGCTTACGCTCCCGCCTTCGGGACCTTTTCGCATGCCTTCCGCATGACCGGCGCGAAGGCCTTCATGCCGCCGCAGGGCCTGCTGCTGATCGCGAACTACCTCCCTGAGCCGTGGGAAGTTCGATTCGTCGATGAGAACATGGCGCGCGCTCGCCCCGCGGATTTCGCCTGGGCCGACGTGGTCTTCGTGACGGGAATGCACATTCAAGCAGCTCAGATTCACGACGTCTGCAGGCGTGCGCACGCCGCCGGCAAGATCACTGCGCTCGGCGGACCTTCCGTGTCCGCAGCGCCGGAGATGTACCCCGATTTCGACTATCTGCACATCGGCGAGCTGGGAGACGCGACCGACGACCTCATTGCTCGCGTCGATGCCTCAGTCGCGCCTCCCGCGGGGCAGGTGCGCCTCGTTACGCACGAGCGGCTCGGCCTGAACGATTTCCCGGTGCCGGCCTATCAACTGATCCGCTTCGAGCGCTACCTCCTGGGTACGCTGCAATTCTCCTCCGGCTGCCCCTATCAGTGCGAGTTCTGCGATATCCCGATGCTCTACGGACGGCAGCCGCGTGTGAAATCACCGCAGCAGCTGATACGGGAGCTCGACTCCATCCTCGCCCAGAAGGTGGCGCCAGCCACGCTGTACTTTGTCGATGACAACTTCATCGGCAACCGCAAAGCCACCCGCGAGATGCTGCCGCATCTGATCGAGTGGCAGAAACAGCATGGCTATCCGCTTTCGTTCGCGTGTGAGGCGACACTCAACATCGCCAAGCACGAGCGGATACTCGAGATGATGCGGGAGGCGCGCTTCGATACGGTCTTTGTCGGCATCGAGACCCCGGAGTTGTCCGCGCTCAAGTCGATGCGCAAGGAGCACAACGCCTCGCTGCCCATGATGGAGGCCATTCGCACATTGAATCGGTATGGCCTGGAAGTGGTCTCGGGGATCATTCTCGGGCTGGACACCGACACGGCGGCGACCGAAGCCCATCTACGGGAGTTCATCGACCATTCCGGCATACCCATGCTGACCATGAATCTCCTGCAGGCCTTGCCGAAGACTCCCTTGTGGTCGCGGCTGGCGCGGGATGATCGCCTCGTTACCGAGGGCGCGCGTGAGAGCAACGTGCGCTTCCTGCGTCCTTACGAGGAAGTCATGGCGACGTGGAGGCGCAGTGTCGCCTATGCGTATGACCCTCACCGGCTCTATGCGCGGTTCGCGCGCCAGTTCCGGGAGACGTATCCGAACCGGCTGGCGACCACCGGACGCGGCCGGGCGACGAAGGCAAACCTGAAAAGAGGCCTGAGGCTGCTTTTCAACCTGCTGCTGCGTGTCGGCGTGTTGGCGGACTATCGCAGTGAGTTCTGGACACTGGCCCGCCAGGCCCACCGGAGCGGGGAGCTGCAGACGCTCCTCGGTGTTGGTCTCGTTACGTACCATCTGATCGAGTTCTCGCGGGAAGCGTTGCGCGGCGATCAGAATGCGTCTTTCTACTCCGCGCGGGATCGGCGCGGCCTCGCGACCCCCTGAGCACGAACACGCGCCCACCTCGGCGCGGGGCTGACGATTTCTCGCACGCTCCCATCGGTGATGATGCAGCGACACTGATCGCATGGACGCTCGAGGTAGCGGCTGACCGTCGGCGACGCTTCGGCGTGAGGATAGATCGGTATCCAGGGCGCGCGAGTAGGGATGCGAGCGACTGCGCAGATATCACCGGGGCTGTCCGTTTTCGAGGGATTCCCTCGAATCAGGACGCGTCCCCGGTGCGGAGGACGCGACTCGCATCAGGTCCTACTGACAGCGCGCGCAAAATCATGCTCGCCCGATCGGACCTATCGAGGCACTCGATGTCGCGGGCGGACCGCCTGTACCGGAGCGCGAGCTGAGCGCAAAATGCAGCGCAGTCCGGTGGCGGACCGGGGGGCACGACTATGGCCACCGCGAACGCCTCTGTCACTGCCGGATTGACTCACTCCGGCCGCCATATCGGAGGCGCCTCTCGACT
>Ga0105240_10004183_pt1 | contig 22099 bp, 25 predicted proteins | sample KBSC54metaG_FD_80426 | JGI IMG/M metagenome (GOLD analysis project Ga0105240, IMG submission 80426) | Corn rhizosphere microbial communities from Kellogg Biological Station, Michigan, USA - KBS C5-4 metaG | ecosystem: Host-associated > Plants > Roots > Rhizosphere > Soil | place: Michigan, USA... | reverse complement strand
GGGCCGGGGCTTGCACCACCACCTCTTCGCAGGTTCGGCAGCCATACTTGGGACGGCGGATCACCAAGGCGCGGAAGGTCGCCGGGATCACGTCCAGGCGCTCAGCGACGTCCTCGCCGATCCGATGCAGCGCGCCGGCGCAGCAAGGGCAGGTCTTGTCCTCGATGTCGATCACCTGTTCGACGCGCGGCAGGTGGGCCGGCAGGCATCCGCGGTTGGCCCGCCGCCTCGCCGCCCTCGACGCCTTCTCGTCCGGCGTGGCCAGGCGCACCTCGGCGGCGGCCAGCTCCTGCTCAAGGTCCTCCAGCGCCAGCGCGAGCTGCTCGGGGTCCAGTCTCTCCGAGCGGGCGCCGAAGGTCGTGCGCTGTAGATCACGGATGATCCGGCTCAGCCGCGCGATCAGCTCGTGATCGAACGTCCGGGCGTCTTCCTGGGCGGCGATCTTCCGGTCACGCTCTTCGAGTTCGGCGGCATGGCGTGCGCGCTCGGACTGGAGCAGCGCCCAGAGGGCCTCGGCGTCCATGTCGCGCGGCAGTTCCACGGGCGAGGAGTAGACCATACGGCAGGCGTTCTGAGGCGCCCCCGCGCGCGACCTGAGTCAACTCGCCGCAGGGGTCACGACACCTCCTGAGGCGTCCGCGTCCGCCGCGGCGACAGCACCCGCGTCCACTCCATCCCGGCTATCGGGGCCGCGAGCTGCACCGCGGTCAGCCGCATCACCCCATCGGTGATCTGCGGCCAACGGAACCCACCTTGCTCCAGGCGCTTGGCGTAAAGCACCAGGCCGGACCCGTCCCAGTACAGAAGCTTGATCCTATCGGATCTCTTCGCCCGGAACACGTAGACGACCCCAGAGAAGGGGTCCGCATGCAGGTCCTCCTTTACCGCCCGCGCCAGGCCGTCCATGCCGCGGCGGAAGTCCACCGGCCTGGTCGCCACCAGCACCTTCACGCCCGCGGGCGGACCCGAGCCTGGGATCACCGCCCCGCCTTCAGAGCCTGGATCACCGCCGCTACCGTTCTGGTCTCGGCGCCGCGCTCGATGCGCACGGTCACTCCGTCGATCTCGACCTGGGCGCTCCGCTTGCGGCGCTTCTTCGGCGTCGCCGCCCCCGGGGGCGCCTCTACGCGCTCGATGACCACCGGCACGAACGTCGTCGGCGCCTCCGGCGACTTGCGCGCCTCTCGCAGCCAGCCGAACAACTGCTGGGGCCGGACATCGTGCCGGCGCGCCACCTCGGACACCACGGCGCCCGGAGCCAGCGCCTCCAGCATGACCTCCGCCTTGGCGTCCGTCGACCATCTGCGACGCCGGCCCAGCTCGGTGATCACCTCCGCCCGCCGCACAAGCGGCTTCGGGTCAAGCGTATGGTCGAAACTATGCACGTGCCGATCCCTACCTGCCGCCAGGATCGGCCACTCTCACCGCAGATCCTCAGCTCCGAAAGGTGGGGTCACGGCTCCGCTTGCTGAGATGCCTGCTTCGATCCCGGCTCGGAAGTTCCGCAACTTGCGATAGACCCACCGGCTCCTGACCATGTCCTCGACGAGCAGGCCGGCCTTCTTGTGGAAGGCCATGTCGCAGACGCCTCTGGCCTTGGCCTGGCTGAGGTTGTGGAGCGTGGCGTAGCCGCCGTCGGCGGCGGCCTGACGGGGGGCGCGGCCCCACGAGGCGATGTGGCGCTCCAGCATGGGCAAGAAGCGTTCGCTGTCGGCCGGGTTGCCGCCTTCGACCACCAGATCGAGGATCATGCCGCTTCTGCCGGTGACCAGGTTCAGCTTATGACCGTACTGGGTGTCGCGCCCTCCCTTGACGATGATGTCGGCGTGCGGCTCGAACAGGCTGACGATTTTATCGCTGGCGGACACGGCCTCACCGGCGAGCACCCGGCGCTCGGTCTGGCCGATGATCTTCTCGATCAGAGGCCTGTAGTGAGCGCAGGTCACCAGCCAGAGCAGCGCCATCGGGCCGGGCCGCGGCTGGAGCCGCGCCGACGCCTCATCGAGCGAGGCCAGCGTCGCCCGGGTGTTTGATCAGCTCGCGGTAGTGCTGAACCCGGCCGGGCCTGCCGCGGACATACTGGATCGCATGCGCCCGTCGCTTGGCCGCGCGCCGCCGGTCGCGCCAGATGATCTGGGCGCCAGGGGGCTCGGCCGCCTTCAGCAGCCGAGCCATCACCCGGACCGCATCCCACAACAGGCTCGAGTCGCTAGGCTCATGCATCAGCGCCGCCGTCACCGTGCTGTCCACCCGGATGACGGCGCCACCCTCAACCTTTTCCTGACGCGCGCTGGCGAGCACGGCGCGATTGATTGCTTCCCAGGTGCGGGCGCCGATGGCGCTGATGCTCTTGTGCAGCACCGATTTTTTCGGGGTCCACGCCGGCGGGAGCCGCGCGAAGGCTCGGAACGAGGCGCTATCCTCCAGGTGGAAGGCCAACTCCTCGTAGGTCAGCTGGCGGTGCTGCTTCAGCAACGCGCAGCGCAACGCCGACTCCGCCGCCAAGCCCTGTCGGCCGGTCGGCCTGACCCCACGTCGGCAAAGGTCCTTCGCCGCCAGGGCAATCAACTCCGGATGCTCGTCCAGCCAGCCCGAGATGGCCTTTAGCTCGCGGCCGATCTCGTGGCCGGCGAACAGATCGAATATGCTGGCCTGGATGGTGCGTTGCTGACGCATTGTCGGTTCCGGCGGCGCGGGTTTGTGTTTGGAATCAGTGGCATGATCCCAAGGGCGACGGCCGCAACGACTTGCCGTTGCTGGGCAGACAGCTTCTGGTCGTCGCTGTTGTTGACCTCGATCGCCTCGTGGACACGCGAGACATGGTCACCCGATGTGAAGAGGGATTTGCTGACGGTGACCGACGCGACGACCCCCCGCACGTTCTGATCGCGTACGTAGGGCGCGGCGGGTTGCTGGGACAGGGCGACCGAGACACTGACCCGCAAGCCGTCCGAGGCCTTCGCCTGGGCGACGCGAGCGCGGGAGGCCTGTTCGGTGTAGACCGCGGCCAGAATCTGGGGGTTCGCCCTGCCGGCGGCGTCGAACGCGTCGTCGACGCTCGGCGGAATCCCGGGCAAGTCCGGAAGCGGCTCGAGCTGGCCCGGCGCGACGCCCACGGCAGCCAGATACCGCGCCTGAGCATCGGCGAACCCCGCGCGGGCCTGCACGAAGCTGTTCCGGGCGGCCGCCAGGCGCGCGCGCGCCTGTGCGCGATCGGTCAGTGTATTCTCCTTGACAGCGAACTTCGCCTCGGCTTCGGCCAGCTGCTGGTTGAGCAACTCCACGTTCTGGCGGGCGATCGTCTGCAGATTCTGCCACAGCAGGACGTCTGCGTAGGCCGTGATGACCGTATTGAGAACGACCGCTTCCTGTTGGCGCAGGTTTTCGCGGCCCGCGCGAACTTCGGCATGCGCCGCGTTGACGGCCGTCTCCAGCTGACCGCCGGCATAGAGCGGCTGGCTAACCAGCAGTTGGGCGGTGTCGGTCGTCGCGGTTTGACGAGCCGTACGCGCCGGACCGAAGATAGACGCCGGCTGTTCGACGTCGGAGTCATCGAACGAGTGCTGCTCGGAGACTCCGGCGGTCGGGCCCAGTGCGGCGCGGGCCTGGACATACCGCTCATCCAGCGCCCGCAGGTCCGCCCGGGCGGCCAGCAGAGTCGGATTGCTCTGATAGGCGAGGGATATCGCGTCTCCGAGACTTTCCGCCGAGGCGGCGCAGGCGGTGGCTAGCGCGGCGGTGAATGCAACCGCCGCCGCCGCCCTCCGCGAGGCAGCGCGCGGCGGATCAGTGCGGGTCACTGGTCGCCACGGTGAACTGCGGGCGCTCCGGACCGAATTGGCGCGACTGCGCACTGGGGTTGCCCGAACCAGATTGAGTATCTTGCGGGGCTTTCGGGCATGCAGAGGGCTTGCTTACGTGGGCGCGAAACGGCGGTACACGCGCAAGAAACTCACGACGCGAATGGCTCGCCCTGACAATGCGTCGCCACGAATGGGTCAAACCCACCTTCCCCCGATCTCGTTTCTATTGCAGCGCGATCGAGTTTGGTCAACCTATCCTTGAACCTTAGCCGTCCACCTTGGCGCGCGGCCAGGTCATGCCGACGCGTGGTGGTCATCGAGCGCGACCGCCGGGCCGCGCGCAAGCCTCGGTTCTTCCACGGTTCGGCGCCTGAGCGGCCCGCTTGTCCGCCCGGTCACCGTGTGACCCGGTCGGCGGCGAGCCTACTGCCGGCGATAGAACACGTCCCCCTGGACCGTGATCACGCCCTGGTTCACCCACACGACGTTGAAGTAGATCGGCGCCGGCCGGTAGAGCTGGTTGCTCATGATGGTGAGTATCCCGCCGCGGCTGGTCGAGTTCCAGCTGCACGAGCCGGAGGTGGTGATCCGGCCATTCCCGTCGGCCAGCGAACATTCGCCGCCGGCGGTTATCAGCAGGCGCTCGCCCCCGTCCTGAGTCACCCAAAATCCGATCGGCGGTGCGGCCTGGGCATGCGCCGTCCCCGCGCCGCCCAGCAACATTGCGACACCAGCGAGTGCGCCGGTGACGGTCGTCATGAGCTTCATAAGCAATCCTCCTAGCGTGTCGGCGTATGGCGCGCCGTGCGGAACGACCGGAAACCCTGCCACCGCTGCGGCGCCGCCTCGAGCCTGCTGAGAGTGCGGGAGTTCATCTGCCTCGCTAGGTGCAAATGGACTGTATTTTCCGAATTATCTGCGCTGCCGGCGCTGCTTGGACGGTTGGCGGCCACGATCACTGCCGCCATCCGGGCCGCTCTCCCGCGGCGCCGACCAATGTTATCCATGCCCTGAAAGGGCCCAAATCCGGCGCTTCCGACCTGCTAAGCTGTGCCTAGGAAATGCGGGCGAGCTGGGACGGCAGACTTGACCGGGACGGCTGACGAGATCACGGCCGACGTCGTGCGCTGGATCGGGGCGGCCTTGCCCGACGTGGCCGTGAACGTCCATTCGCTCGGCGACCGCAAACGGCAACCCGGCGTGGATCTGCGGATCCTGCGGGTGGCCCCGCGACCCGGATCGCGCACGGCCGATGCGCCCCTGATCGCCGAACTCGACTACCTGGCCACGGTGCAGCTCGACGACGCCGCGGCCGAGCAGCGGGTCGTGGGCGAGTTGCTGTTCGCCGCCATGGACCGGCGGGACGTGGAAGTGGTCGCGGCGCTGGATCTGGTCCAGCTCTGCGCCTCCCTGGGAATCGCCGCCGCGCCGGGCTTCATCCTTCGCACGCCGCTGGTGCGGGCGCGTCCGGCTGAGGCCAAACCGCGGGTGCGGGCGCCGCTGGTGGTCCACACGTCGGAACTGGGGATCATCACCGGCCGGGTGCTGGGTCCCCAGGACACGCCGGTCGCCGGCGCCACCGTCTCGGCCGTGGGACTGGACCGTTTCGTCCGCACCGACCGGCACGGGCAGTTCAAGATCACCGCCGCGCCCGGCGACAGCGACGTCCGGCTGATCGCCCGGGCGCGGGGCGCCCAGATCGAGGGCGTCGCCACGGTCGGTCAGCCCGTAACCCTTCGTCTCCCGCTGGAGGTCTGAAATGCCCGCCTACCTGAGTCCTGGCGTATTCGTCGAAGAGGTCGACAGCGGCGCGCGGCCGATCGAGGCGGTGGGGACCTCCACAGCCGGATTTGTAGGGGCCGCACCCCTTGCCGACGCACATCTGGACGAAGCGGTGGCGATCAACAACTGGACCCAGTTCCAGCGCGAGTTCGTGGGCGACTCCGTCGCCAGCTCGCCGTTGGCCAACGCCGTCTACGGCTTCTTCCTGAACGGCGGGTCGCGCTGCTACGTGGTCAACACCAAGGGCCCGATTTCCGGCAAGGGCCGCGGCCTCGACGCCCTGGCCTATATCGACGAGGTGGCGATCATCGCCGCCCCCGGCATGACCGACCCGGCCTCCTACTCGGCGCTGCTCGACAGCGCCGAGTTGCTCAAGGATCGGGTGGCCATCCTCGACGGGCCGGCGATGTCGGTCGACGTCGAGCCCCTGACCCGAGCCTCCGAGATCGGCGGGCCGGCCGCGGCGGCCGCGCCGGGCGTCAAGGACACGCCGCCGAAGCGCCCCGGCGGCCTGCGCTGCCGCGACTCCGACGGGGGTTACGGCGCCTACTACTTCCCGTGGATCAAGGCCCGCGACGCGATCACCGACGAGATCGTCCAGGTGGCGCCGTCAGGACACATCGCCGGCATCTATGCCCGGACCGACACCGAGCGCGGGGTGCACAAGGCGCCGGCCAACGAGGCCATCCGCGGCGCGCTCGGAGTGACGCAGAATGTGTCGCGCGCGGAGCAGGATCAGCTCAATCCGGCCGGCGTGAACTGCATCCGCTTCTTCTCGCGCGAAGGCGTGCGGGTGTGGGGCGCGCGGACCGTGGCGCCCAGCGCCAGCAACTGGCGCTACCTCAACGTGCGGCGGCTGTTCAACATGGTCGAGGAGTCCATCGGCGCCAGCACGCGCTGGGTGGTGTTCGAGCCGAACGACCGGCCGCTGTGGAAGTCGATCCAGCGCGATGTCGGCGCATTCCTCACCCTGCTCTGGCGCCAGGGCGCATTGCAGGGCGCCAGTCCCCGCGAGGCCTTCTTCGTCAAATGCGACGAGGAGACCAATCCCCAGGACGTGATCGACGCAGGCCAGGTCGTGACGCTGATCGGCATGGCCCCGGTGAAGCCCGCCGAGTTCGTGATCTTCCGCATCGGCCAGAGCCAGGCCGGCGTGACCGTGGAAACCACCTGACCCAACTCCTGACGCAGAAGGACTCCGCACATGGCCGAGGCCCAACCGAAGGTCGGAACGCCCGTCGATCCCTATCGCAACTACAACTTTCTGCTGCAGGTCCAGGATGTCGCCGAGGCGCGATTCGTCGAGTGCACCGGACTGGGAATGCGGGTTCATCCGATCCGCTACCGCGAATCCGGCAGCGCCCAGATCGTGCGCATGCTGCCCGGACCGGTGGAGTATGGCGAAGTCACCCTGCGCTACGGCCTGACCACCTCCCTCGATCTGTGGAACTGGCTGCTGGCGGCGGCGCAGGGAACGGTGCAGCGACGGCACGTGTCGGTGGTGATGCTGGACCCGGACGGGGCGCGCGAGGCGTTCCGCTGGAACCTGATCAACGCCTGGCCCTGTGAATGGCGCGGCGCGCCCCTGGACGCCCTGGGTCGTGAGGCCGCCATCGAGGAGATGCACCTCGCCTACGACTCGCTCGACCGAAGCTGACCGATGTCCGGCGGGGTGATGGACAGTGTGGGGCGGACCTTGGCGCACGTCCTGCGGCGCGCAGCCAGGGCGCTGCATGGCCTGTCGGCGCGGCTCGACCCGGCGCCGACGTCCGCGGCCGCGCCGGCGGCGGTGCTTGTCGAGCGCTTTCCGGGGGCCCCCGAACATTGGCTGGCCTACATCGCCGAACGGGCGCCGCACCTTGTGGGGCGCGACGAGGCGCGGCCACCCCGGGCGCCGCGTTCTTCGGTCCGACAGCCTGCTTTCCAGACCCGTGCGTCCGGCACTCCTGTGGAGGCGTCCCTTCCGCCTGCGCCCGAACCTGCTCGACGCTCTCGCAGCTGGTTGAGGTTCCTCGGCGCCGACGCCGCACCGGCGCGCGCCCGCCCGGAGCCACGGATCGAGACGCCGCATCCACCCACCCGGACAGCGTCGCTCGAGCTGGCGCGCGTCGAGGCAAGACCCCCCACGCTCCAGGCCAGCGCGCCCCGCCCGGCGACACGGCCAACGCCACGACCGCGACTGATATTCCTCGACCCCGCCGCGGCCCGCCCCGGGCGACAGGCCTCCGTGGGGTCGGACGCCGCGGCCGCCGCGTCATCGCCGAGGCCCAGGCTGTCCGTCGTCGCCCCAAGATCGGCGCTCACCGCCGACCTGAACCGGTCGGCGCCAGGCGCCCAGGCCGTGCGGGAGCAACCTTCCTGGGGGCGCGGCCAGGCGCGGGCGGAAGCCGCGACAGATCCGGCGCCGGGATCGGCCGGCGCGCCGAACCGGGCGCCGGCGGCCGAGGCGCCTGGGTGGGCAATCGGCGAACGGACCCGTCCCACGCCAGCGGCGGCGTTCGTCACCGCCCCCGCGCCTCGCGAACGGTCGCGCCCTCAGGTTTGGCCGACGACGCCGGGGGTCTCTCGCGCGGACCTCCGAGGCGACCTGTTCGGCCGCCGACGCGGCTTTGAAGCGACGGCGACCGCGGGCGACGACGACTGCGATCCCTGGCCTGCGCTGCCGGAGAGCCAGCCAGCCGAGGCGCCGCCGGCACCCCCGGACATGCGCCGGCTGCGCGCCGAACAGGATGACGGCGCATGGAGCGCGTAGCCTTCCTGGTCGAGCGGACCGGCGAGCGGATCAGCTGCCTGCTCAATCCCGAGTTCCTCGAGACCCGTCGGGTGTCCGGCCTTCGCACCCGGCGCGAGGCGGGCGGCTTCCTGGCGGGCACGGGGCGCACCGACCATCCGCTGATCGCCACCGGCGGAGGGGTCACCGAGTTCGACCTCCGGCTGCTGTTCGACACCGAGGTCGCCCTGTCCGAACGCGGCCAGCCGTCGCCCGCGCCGCCGGACTTCGCCGACGCGGCGGCGCCGACCTCGGACGTGCGCGAGCTCACCCGGCCGATCTGGAATCTGTCGGAGAACGCCTCGGCGGACGGCTTCAGCGGACCGCCGTCGGTGCGCTTCATCTGGGGCAAGTCCTGGAACATTCCTGCCGTGATCGTCTGCGTGGCCGAGCGCCTGGAGCGCTTCGACGCCAACGGGGCGCCCCAGCGCTCGTGGCTGTCGCTGCGCCTGCGCCGGGTGGATGAGCCGGATCCACGGCCGGTCCCGCCGCTGCCGGTGACGCCGCAGTTCGAGGTTCCAGCCCAGAGCACGGACGCCGGTCAGGACCAGTACAAGTCGGTGGACGTGCCGGTGGACGACCAGGGCGCGCCGCTGGATCGGCTGGATCAGATCTGCGCCGAGCACTACGGCAATCCCGGCCTCGCCCCCCTGCTCGGCGACTTCAACGGGCTCGAGGACCTGCTGCTGATGGTCGAGGGCACGGCGCTGTCGCTGCCGCCGATCTCGCTGCTGATGGGGGGCGCCCCATGACGGCGGCGTTCGCCAACGCGGCGCTGAGGATCGAGCTGGACGGCGCGGCGCTCGAGGCCGGGCTGGCTCGCGCCGCCACCGGCGTCGTGGTGCGCCAGCGCCTGAGCGCGCCCACGCTGGCGGAAATCTCGTTTGCCGAACCCCCCGGCGACGCGATCGCCGCCTTCCGGTTCGGCGCCGCGCTGCGCCTCAGCCTCGCGGCGGGTGAGATCTTCTCCGGCGAGATCACCGCGGTCGAATACTTCCGAGACGGGGCGCAGGGCCACATCGTCCGGGTCCGCGCCTTCGACCGCCTGCATCGCCTGCGCAAGAAGCAGCGCGCCCGCACCGCGGCGAACGTGAGCGTCGGCCAGTTCGTCGCCGATACGGTGCGCGAGATCGGCCTCGGCTGCGAGGCCGCCAGCAACGGGCCGACGCGCCGCTTCGTCGTTCAGTCCGACGAGAGCGACTTCAACCTGCTCGTCGGCCTCGCGGCCGACGCGGGTCTGTACCTCTACCTGGCCGGCGATACGGTCCGGCTGGTCAGCCTGGCGGGCGAAGGCGATCCGGTGGAACTGAAGGTCGGCCGGGAGCTGGCCGCCGCCCGCGCCACCGCCAATGCGGAGTCCATGCGGGTGAGGACCGAGACCAGGGCCTGGGACGTGTCGCGCACCCAGCTGGTCGCGGGCTCGGCCACCCTCGCCCGCCAGGACGCCAACGACATGCACGCCCTGGACCTGACCGCCTTCAGCGGCCTGGGCGCACGCACCCTGTTCAACCGCATTGCCGGGGCCGCGGACGAGGCGGAGGCCCTGGCCCAGGCCGACCTGGACCGCAGCGCCGGCCGCGAGGTCGTCATCGAGGCGACGGCGGACGGCAATCCCGATCTGCGGCCTGGGCGACTGGTGACGATCGTCGGGTTGGGCGCGGCGGCCGACGGCATCTTCACGGTCACCGAAGCCGTGCACAGTTTCAGCGAGGCGTCCGGCTACCTCACCGAGTTCACCACCGCGCCACCGCAGGTATCACCGGGGCGCAGCCGGGCGCCGGTGTTCAGCTTCGGAACCGTCAGCGATCTTGGAGACCCGGACCGGCTCTCGCGGGTGAAAGCCCGACTCAACCTGTGTGGCGACCTGGAAACCGACTGGATGCCGGTGGTGATCCCTGGCGCCGGCGCCGGCAAGGGATTGGCGGTCATCCCCGAAGTGGGGGACGAGGTGCTGATCCTGTTCCCGCAAGGCGACCTCGCCGTCGGCATCGTGGTGGGCGGCCTCTACGGCGAGCGCCAGTCCCCCGGCCTGGTGGAGGCGGGGATCCGGCCCTTCGCCTTCCGCACCGGCAATGGCCAGGCCATCACGCTCGACGCCGAAGGCGGGCTGGCGCGGATCGAGACGAGCGGCGGCGACGTCTTCGAGATGGGCCCCAAGGGCGCCCGGATGCACGCCGTGCAGGACCTGGTGATCGAGGCGCCCGGCCGCACGCTCACCATCCGCGCCAAGGCCGTGGAATTCGAACAGGGATGACGATGCTCTGGCTCACCGAAGACGCGCGACTGAGGTGCGACCACGGCGGCCACGTGGCGATCGCCGCGACCCAGAACCTGGTGCGGATCGAGAAGCGCCGCGCGCTCGTGCGGCCCAATCCCGAGGGCCGCGCGATCGCCGCCTGCCCCAACGCCAACCCCCTGGCCGGCATCCTGCCCTGCCTGCATACGCTGGAGGTGCGCGAGGGCTACTCGACCCTGGTCCGCATCGAAGGCCAACCAGTCTGTCTACAGAGCGTCCTCGGCTACACCGACGGCTCGCCGCCCCGGGTCGCCAACTACAAGGTGGCCGACCCTGCCCAGGTCTTCGTCGAGGCTGACGCATGACTGCAGCGCCCGGAAGCGGCTGGCTGTTCAAGGGGGCGGAGCTCGGGGGAGCCCGCTCGGAGCTGACGCCGCCCGAAGGGATCGTGCTGACGCCCGCCGGGCGGGTCGCCATGGTCGCCGGCGACGCAGCGGTCCGACAGTCGATCATCCTGCTGCTGACCACCCTGCCTGGCGAGCGTGTGATGCGGCCGGACTACGGCTGCCCGCTCAATCGGCTGATGTTCCTGCCCAACGACGCGACCACCGCGGGCCTGGCGATCCACTATGTCCGCCAGGCGCTGATGCGGTTCGAGCCGCGCGTCGACATCGTCGCCCTGGACGCCTCCGCCGCGCCGCTCGGCGATGAGCGGGAACAGGCGCTGGACGACGGCGCCCGGCTGACCGTGACGCTGGTCTATCGCGTCAGGGCCAGCAACCGCACGACGACCCTCGACTTCGAGATCGGTCTCGACGCCGGAGGCGTCCGATGACGCTTCCGGTTCCGAAGCTCGACGACCGTCGCTTCGACCAGCTCGTGGCCGCGGCCCTGGAGCGGGTGAAGGCGACCTGCCCCGAGTGGACGGACGTAAGCGCCGGCGATCCCGGGCTGACCCTGATCGAGGTCTTCGCCTTCCTGACCGAGAACATGATCTACCGGCTGAACCGGGTGCCGGAGAAGCTCTACGTCACCCTGATGAACCTGGTCGGCGCGCAGGTGCGCGCGCCCTCAGCGGCCGCGGTCGCCTTGAGCTTTTCGCGCACCGGAGACGACACCGGCGACCTCGACATCCCCCTGGGCGTGCAGGTGAGCACCGGCGACGGATCGGTGACGTTCACGGTGACCGAGGCCGCGGTGCTGAAGCACGGCCAGGCCTCGGTCAGTGTGCCGGCCCTGCATTGCGACGTGGTGGACGCCGAGCTCATCAGCTCGGTCGCCGGGCAGGGCTTCCGGGTCCAGAAGCCGCCGATCATCGCCCCCTCGGGCGACGGGCTGGACGTGATCGTGGGCGTCGAGGCCGCCGCCGACGAGATCGCCGAGGTCGCCTCCCGCTCGGTGGGCGGAAAGGCGTTCGCGGTCTGGAAGCCGGCGGCCAGCTACGCCGAAGCGGCCGGCGAACCGCGCCTGTTCATCGTCGACCGCGCCTCCGGCCTGATCGTGTTTCCGTCCGGAGTGGTCGGTGCGGCCCCGGCCGGCGGGTCCCGGGAGATCCGGGTCTGGTACCGGCGCGGGGGCGGGCGCGCGGGCAACGTCGCCGCCGGCGCGCTCAGCGTGATCAAGACGCCCGGCCTCAAGCTGGCGGTGACCAACCCGGCGTCCGCGGCCGGAGGGGCCGACGTCGAGACCGTGCAGGAGGCCATCCGCCGCACGCCCATAGCCGCCACGTCGATGCGGGCCGCAGTCACCGCACGCGACTTCGAGCGCGAGGCCTGTGCGGTGGGCGGCATCGCCAGGGCGCGCGCCTTCGCCCTGGCCCAGCAATGGCGGCACGCCGAGCCGGGCGTCGTCGAGGTGCTGGCGGTCCCCTCGATCGATCTCGGCGCCCTGGTCGAAGGCCAGGTCACCGCCGAGACCATGGCCGCCCACCGCAGCGAGGACCTGCGCAAGCGGGTGGCGCAGCTGATCGACGACAAGCGGCCGTTGGGGGTGCGGGTCGCGGTGGACTGGGCCAGGGTGCGGCCGGTCGCGGTGAGCGCCCGGGTGGTGGTCACGCGCGGCGAGAACATCGCGCTGAAGGCCCAGGCGATCCGGGGCCGGCTGAACGCCCTGTTCTCCCCTTTCAACGCCCAGGCCTTCGGGCGCGCCCTGCGGGCGTCGGACGCCTACGAGGCGATCCTGGCCGAGCCCGCGGTGCGGTACGCCGATCAGCTTCGGTTCACCATCGGCGAGGCGCCCAGCGCCAACGTCAACGACCTGATCAGCGATCCGCACCAGCCCCGCACCTGGTTCGCCGCCGCCCAGGGCGCCCTGCATCGCAGCCTCGACAACGGCGACAGCTGGTCCATCGTCTACCAGGCCAAGGACGAGCAGCCGCTGTTCGTTCGCCGCCATCCCGACAGGCCCGGACTGGCGGCGCTCGGCGTCAGCCGCCCGGGCGGCGGCGCGATCCACCTCTCGTCCGACTGCGGCGAGACCTGGTCGACGGCCGAGGCGGCTTTCAACTGCCAGATCAGCGACGCGGCCTGGACCATGCGGGACGGCGCGCCGATGCTGCTGGTGGCGACGCAACAGGGCCTGGTGCAGTTCCAGCCGGGCGCCGGGGCCGGACCGGCGCCCGTGAGCGTCGACACCGCTGTCGACAGCCACGGCTTCTATGCCGTGACCGCCTCGACCTCGCCGTCCGGCGCGGTCACCGTCGCGGTGGCGGCGCGGGAGACGCTCGGCGTCTATCTGTCGCCGGCCGGCGGCGTCTCTGGCACCTTCAAGGCGGCTGGCCTCAAGGACAAGGACATCCGCGCCCTGGTCATTCAGCGGTTCAATGCGCGCGACTTCCTCTGGGCGGCCGCGGAGGCCGAGGCGGGCCAGCCGGGCGAAGGCGCGTTCCGGCTCGAACTGGCGCCCAACGGCGAGGACTCCGGCGGCGGATGGCTGGACTTCAACATCGGCTGGCAGGGCGGTTCGTGCCAGGGCCTGGCTTTCGTCGACGGCGCCGGCTTCGCCGCGTCCAACCGAAGCGGCGTCCTCAGCATCGACACGGGGGCTGCCTCGCCTGCCTGGCGGCCGGTGCGGATCGACGCCGGCCTGCCTCTGCACGATCGCAACCGCGTGCTGGAAGTGACCGCTGCGGTCGCCGCCGCGCCGGCCCAGCCCAGTCCGATCGTGTTCGCCGGCGGACCGGCCGGCGTCTACCGCAGCCTCGACGGCGCCGAGCGCTTCAGCCTGGCCTCGGCCGAGGAGTTCACCGACCGCATCCCGCTGCCGCCGAACTGGCTCTACTGCGCCGGCGCGCACACGATCACGGTCGTCGAGGAAGGCGAGACCTGACCGTGCGCGCCGACCGCATCGCCCGCTTCCTGCCGGAAACCTACCGGGCGGCCGACCAGCCGGCCAGCGTGCTGCGGTCGTTGATCGAAGCGATGGAGACCCTGCAGCAGCCCGCCGAGGACATCCTGGCGGAGGTCGACCGCTACCTGGATCCGGCCCGCGCGCCCGATGCCTTCGTGCCGCTGCTGGCCAGTTGGCTGGATCTGACGCCTTACCTCGACTGGAGCGGCGGACGGGCGGGCTTGGGCTCGCCCCGCTTCGCCCCAGGCGTCGAGCGCCTGAGATTGCTGGTCACGCAGGCGCCCGACCTCAACGCCCGACGCGGCGCACGGGCGGCGCTGGAAACCTTCCTGACCACCGCCACCGGCTGCACGGGCTTCACGGTCGAGGAGAATCCGCCGGACGCGAACGGCAGGGGCCGGCCGTTCCACATCCGGGTGCATGCGCCGAACGAGGCGGCACGTTACTCCGACCTGGTCGCGCGCATCGTGGACGGCGAGCGCCCGGTCTACGTCACCTACGAAATTGCCTATGCTTCCGGCGCGCCGGACGCGGCCGGCGAGGCGGCGGGGGACAGTCATGCCTAGCTTCGAAATTCCTGACGGGCCTACCACCGTTCCGCTGATGAGCCAGTCGGTGAAGGGCAAGGCGCTGCGCACAGCCAGCGTCACCTTCACCGTCACCAACAAGACCGACCAGCCGCTGTCCTGCCGGCTGAAGGCCGCGCCACAGGCCGACGCCCAGGCCGGATGGTTCGAGCTGCAGGGCGAAAAGGAGCGCCCGTTCGCGGCCGCCGAGACCCAGAAGGTCACCGTCAACGTCGCCGTGCCGGCCGACGTGACGCCGTCGGACTTCAAGTTCCGGCTGCAGGCGATGAACGTCAACGACCCCGGCAACGACTATGCCGAGAGCGCCGTCGCCACCCTGTCGGTCGCCGCGCCGACGCCGCCGAAGCCGGGCAAGGTGTGGCCCTACCTGCTGGTGGCTGCGGTGCTGGTGCTGATCGTGGGCGGGGTCGCGGCCCTGCTCCTGGGGCAGAAGCCGACGCCCCCACCGCCCGTGACCGTGCAAGTGCCGGACGTCTCGTCACGCAGTCTCACATTTGCAGGCGCGCAGGCGATCCTGGAGGAGCATGGATTCACGGTGACGCGCATCGCCGGGCCGGCGACGGGAAAGCCGCCTGAGACGGTGGTGTCCCAGGATCCGGCCGCAAACGCCAAGGTTGCGACCGCGGGCGAAGTAAAGGTCACGGTGGACCCAGGCGTCCCGATTCCGGCTGACCTGCGCGGCAGGCAGATCACCGACGTCGGCGATCGGCTGGCGCAGTTCTCGACCACGATCACCGCGCTGGGGGACAACGGCTCCACAGGCCAGATCGTCGGCTTCGACCCGCCATCGGGTGTCGTCGCCAAGGGCAGCCCCCTGATGGTCCTGATCCACAGTCCAGGATGCCGCAGCTTCGTCTGCCTGGAAGGGCGCGTTTCGATGGAGCAGATCAGGGCCTTCCAGGCCGCTGGCGGCCATTAGCCAGGCAAGGGGAACAGCATGCCCAGCTTCGAAATTCCCGACGGGCCGAGCACCGTTCCGTTGATGAGCCAGTCGGTGAAGGGCAAGGCCTTTCGTACGGCCAACGTCACCTTCACGGTCACCAACAAGACCGACCAGGCCTTGTCCTGTCGGTTGAAGGCCGCGCCGCAGGCCGACGCCCAGGCCGATTGGTTCGAACTCCAGGGCGAGAAGGAACGCCCGTTCGCCGCCGGCGAGACCCAGAAGGTCACCGTCAACGTCGCCGTACCGGCCGAGGTCAAGTCGTCGGACTTCAAGTTCCGGCTGCAGGCGATGAACGTCAACGACCCCGGCAACGACTACGCCGAGAGCGCCGTCGCCACCCTGGCCATCGCGGCTCCGACGCCGCCCAAACCCGGCAAGGTGTGGCCCTACCTGCTGGTGGCCGCGGTGCTGGTGCTGATTGTCGGCGGGGTCGCGGCCCTGTTGCTCTGGCCCAAGACCCCGCCGCCACCGCCGGCCACGGTCAGCATGCCCGACGTGACGGTCGCGCCACAGAACCAGAGCTTCGACATCGCGAAGGCCTTCCTGGCCGGCAAGGGCTTCACGACCGTGAGCCAGGCGCCGGCCGCCGCGGCCACCGGCGCGCCTCCGGGCACGGTGATCAAGCAGGATCCGCCGGCCAACACGGCCGAGCCTGCAGCCGGCATCGCCGCGTTGCCGGTCAAGCTGTCGGTCGATCCGGGCGTGCCGCTGCCGACCGGGCTGATCGGGACGCCGGTCGCCAGCGTCGGCAATCAGCTTTCCGCCTTCTCCGTTTCGATCGTCCAGCTTCGTGACGTCCACGTGTCCACCGACGCCTCGATCGGAATGATCGCCTCCTTCACACCCGGCGCCGGTCCCCTGGCCAAGGGCAGCGCCCTGACGGTCAACGTCCACAGCTATTGCCCGCTGTTCCGTTGCCGTTTCATCCGCCGGCGCTGGGCGGACCGCACGACCCTGGGGGACGCCCCCGAACAGGTCGGCCCAGGGCCGGGCCAGTAGGATGCTGGGCGCCGTCTTCGGTCACGGCGTCCTGATCGCCGCGCTGCTCATCGGGGCAGGCGGCGCGCTCGTCGCCTTGATCGTGCGGCTGGTGAAGGGGGATGGCGCGCCGCCGGCCTTGTTGCGGGCGCTGGAGACCTTGCTTACCGGCGCGCTCGGGGCGTTCTTCGCCCACACGTTCATCTATCTGATGCTTGCCGCCGGCCATCACAGCGACCTCGCGGTCACCCTCACCAGCCTGTTCTTCTTCATCTGGCCAGGGCTGGTGAACGTGATCTCGCTGATCGCCGTGCACCACCCGGTGATCGGCGAGGCGGCGCTGCTCTGGATCGCGTTGGCGGTGGGCGGCGCGGTGGGGGTGATGGACGGCCTGTGGGCCACCCACAAGTGGGCGGGCCTGGGCATCATCGGCTTTCCGCTCGACGTGACATGGGGCCTGGGCGGCTCCACCAACGGCGTGCTGCTGCACCTGATCAACACCCTGATCACCCGGCACGCCGACGGGCCGGACGAGATCCGTCACGAGGCGCACCGGTACATCAAGGGCTTCCGGATCAAGGAGGACTTCGCCTTCACCCAGGGCGCGGTGATGAGCGACATGGGCGAATGGACGCCCGCCAGCGACCTGTTCCAGCACGAGTCGCTGCACGTGTGGCAGAACCGGCTGCTGGGGCCGTTCTTCTGGTTCTCCTATACCGCCTGGATGCTGGTGACGCTGGTCCCCGCCCTGATCGCCGGCCTGATCGGCGGCGCGGTGGGCGACGCGCTGCAGTGGTGGACCTACTTCAACAATCCCTGGGAGGTGATGGCCTACGGCATCGCCAACCCAACCGGACGCACGGGCTGGAACAAGGCCGGCTGGCTCTGCTGGCCCTGGGTGGTGGCCGCCGCCCTGGCGCTGCCGATCATGGGCGCCATCGGCGTGCTGTTCGGCTTCCTGTTCCTGAAGGCCTACTGAGCCGCCGCCGTGCGCATCGCTATCATCGTCCTGATCGTGCTGGCGGCGGTGATGGCGGTCTATTTCGTCGCGGCGGGGACGGGTCACGTGCGGATCGGCGGTTTCGACGCGCCGGACAAGGACCACCCGGACGACTGGAACCCGCCGCCCATCGCCACCGGCCTGGGCGACCTGCTGGCCCCGTTCGCGCCTCACGCGCGGTTCGACGTGCAGACAGTGGCACTGGGTCCGGCTGCACAGAGAAGCCTCACGGCGGCAATGCCCACAGACCGAAATACCAGGATGGAGATCGCGCGGTTCGAGGTCTCTGCCTCAGGGGGTTTGGGGATCAGCTACAGCTGCGCGCACCAGGATGGCAGCGACTGCTCGCAGGTCCTGTGCCTTTGCCCGCCGGGCGGCATTGTCACCCCCGCCAGGCTCGCGCTGTGCCCACAGGCCTTCCGGGCCAAGGTGAGCGGCAGCGTGTGTTCACCGGACGCCAAGGCGAAGGGATCGCTGGTGATATATCCCGAAGCCCGGACGGTGACCCTGTTCAACCTCGGCCCAGCGACGGTCCATGCCAGCATCAGGTAGTCCGAGTAGGAAACGCGAGGGTCCCGTACACGTCATCGGGGAGAGCCTCACGGACCCCGCTTAGGTGCGAACGCTCCGGAGCACCGAGATCAGGTTCAGCAGCGAGCCGATCGCCAGCAGCAGCAGCCAGATTATCCCCACGACGGCGATGACCAGCGCCCCGATGACGTCGGCGATGCTGCTCAGAAACGTGGGCGGGAAGGCGATCAGGAAACTCACCAGCCAGGTGGCGCCGAGGGAAAGGGCGGTCAGGATCACCAGTCCCTTGTTGGCGAGAAAACGCTGCTGGGCGAGGAGGAGAAGCCCGCAGAAGGCGAACTTGAGGAACATGATGAGCGCCAGCGTGGTCTGGGCGTCGCCGGTGGGAAAGGTCCCCCACGCTGCGAGATAGGCCAGGGTGCCGAAGGGCACGGCGACCAGCAGCGTCACCATCAGCACCAGAAGCCCGAACGCCAGGAACGCGAGGCCGATCGCGCCGAGGCAGCCGAAGAACGACAGCACCAGGGCGACGATCCCCTGGATCCGCCCCACCAACCCGCGTGGCAGGATCAGCCCGAGGCCGATGACCGTGACCCCGAACAGCAGCAGCAGGTCGATGATCGCCAGGTAGCGGATGCCCCAGCCGGGCGTGGCGGGGTCGCCGAGCGCCGACACGGCGCCGTGCAGCATGGCCAGAGACCCCAACTCCACGAGCACCGCCAGCACCAGGGCGAACACTGCGAGCCAGAAGAACGGGGCGCGGAAACTGTCCACCAGCGCCTCCGCCTGGGATCTGGCCCGATGATAAAGTTCGCCGGCCCCCAATCAATAGCAGCGTTTGGCGATTTCCTGCCCCAATGATCAGCTACGTTTGTTCCGGTGGGGCGTTGAACTGTCGGGAGGAGGCAGTCGATGTCGACAGCTGTGAAGATTGGCGCCTACGTCGTCGGGTTCGGGGCGGCGGCGGGCAGTATCGTCATGGGTATAGTTAACTTCGCGGGGCACAAGCCGGTCCACAATTCTCTGCCGCTGATCGTGTTCGGCGTCCCGCTACTGGTCGCGATGATCCTGATGGTGGCCTGGAACAAGTCCGGGACACTCACCGCGGGGGCCGGCGACGCCGACACCGGCCTCTCGGCCAACTTCGATCTGGATACAGGCCAGTGGGTGATCGTCTTTGCGCTTGTGGTCGTTGGCGCGGTCGGCGGCGTCCTGACCGGTACGATGATCCACGGTTGAGGCGGTCGGGGCCCGCGGCGCGATTGCCTCGGCCCCGAACTCGTTCACTCTGAAGTCCGGCGCGGGTCCGCGTCGCTTGGAAGGCTGGGATGGGGCCGAACAGGGGCTGGGTGGTCTGGGCCGGGGGGATCTTCCTGATCCTCGGCCTGTTTCTGGTCTTCATGGCCGCCGGCTGGCCGGGGGGCCCCGACAGCTGCCTGCATGTCGTCAACGGCGTCCTGACCCCGGACGCCGACGGGCATTTGGACCAGTGCTATTGCGAGGCCTACAACTTCGACAAGGTGATGCGCAACGCGCCGGGCGTGCGCCAGCCGGTGAACACCTGGTTCAACCTCTATTCGATCGCCACCTCATTCATCGTGGCGCTGTTCGTCTACCTCGACCGGGTGGCGAAGCGGACCGACAACGTCATCCGCTCGGACAATCCGATCGCCGACGTCTACATCTTCGCGGTGCTGTTCCTGGGCCTCGGGAGCATGTGGTTCCACGCCTCCCTGACCACCGGGCTGGCGTGGATGGACGGCTTCTCGATGTACGTCTACGCCGCATTCCTGGTGTTCTACACCGTGCGGCGCTGGTGGAAGTCGGACCTGTTCTTCTGGATCGCGTACCCCGCGACGGTGCTCGCGTTCACGATCACCGGGGCGCTCTGGCACTGGCAATACAGTTCGCTGGTGCTCATCGTCACCCTCGTGGTCGCCTACCTCGCCCTCGAGTTCACGGTGGGCGGCCTCAAGCACAACGTTCTGCTCGGCACGTCCCTCACCTACTGGCTCTGGGGCCTTGCGGTGGCGTCAATCCTGGCGGCGACCGTGTTCTGGAAGCTCTCGCAGACCGGTGGGCCGATGTGTCACCCGTTCGATTTTTTCCAGCCTCACGGCCTGCTCTGGCATCCGCTCGCGGGCGTGATGGCCGTGCTGCTCTACTTCTATTGGCGGGCCGAACCCGCGGATCCCCCGCCCGCGCCGTAGCAGCGCCTGAGCAGGACGGCATCCGGAGCCGGCGGGGGAACGCCCCCACCGACTCCGGCTGTAGCCTTCGTGCTAGCGCTAGTCGCGTTGCGACACCCAGTCACCATCGGCGTCGTAGTAGCCGCGCGCAGGTCCCGCACGCCACTGGCCGTGGTCCCAGTAGCCGGGCTGCGGATCGGCGATCCAGTTGTGGTGGGAATCGTAGTGGCCGTTGTAGGCCCCGGAACGCCAGCGGCCCCGCGAATCGTACGACCCGGTCGCCGGACCTGCGATCCACCGCCCGCGGCCGTCGTAGTGACCGCTGACGGCGCCCGCAACCCAACGCCCGCGGGTGTCGTAGTAGCCGTTCACCGAAGCGGGGATCCACCGGCCCTGGCGATCGTAGTAGCCAGACTCCGAGCCGTTCGAAGTGCCAGCGACCCACCGGCCGTCGCCCGCGTAGTAGCCGTTGGGAGCGCCGTCCACCCAGTTGCCGTCGCGATCGAAGTAGCCGCGCGCGTTGGCGCGGTCGATGGCGTTCGCGTGCCATCTGCTGTCGCGGTCGTAGTAGCCGTAGGCATGGGTGCAGTCGGCGTCGGGCCGGGTCAACTGATTGCCGACGATCGCGCCGCCGATCGCGCCGATAACCGCGCCGGCCCCACGATTGTCATGGCCGGCGATGGCGCCGCCAGCCAGGGCGCCCGCGCCCGCGCCCGCCAGGGTGCTGGCGGCCTGACCGTTGCGCTGCTGTTCGCAAGACTGGGCCATGGCGAATGAAGGGATGAGCGTCGCCAGGCAAAAGCCGGCGGCCAATAGGGTTCTACGCATTATCTTGGAAGTCTCCTGGAGCGATGAGTCGCGTCCCTGCCCGAGCAACGCGCCGAAGTGGCAAAGGTTGCCTAGGTCACCAGGAGCGGCGCATTGCCAGCCTGGAGCAAATCATACGAGCTATTCGGTGGCCGGCCCGCGTCTCGCAGCGTTGGCGCGCTGACTATTGTCGAGACGACGAGCCTTCGTCGGCGGGACCTGTCGGCGGCCTCGTCCCGTCTCGCCGGCGCGCCATGGCGGCCGAGACGGTGTCGGCGGCCTTGCGCACGCTGTCGGCAACCACGCCGTCCAGTTCGTTCATCCGCCGGGTGAATGCGGAGTCTGGTCCGATGCTCTCGTTGATCCTGCGCCCGAGCGATGCAAGTTCGTCCTGCAACCGGCGGCCCATCGCCTCGAAGTCCCCGGGGCCGCGGGCCTCGTCGCCGATGCTGGCTCGCACCGCCTGGGCGATGAACCCCGAGCGGGTCATCCCCTTGGCCTCGGCGGCGGCGTCGAGCCGCTGGACCAGGCGCTCGCCCATCGAGATGTTCACGCGGATCGGCGGATCATCGACCGCGACGTCGATGGGAATCGGCATCGCGCCGGTGGGCGCGACGATCCGCTCGATCGGCGTCGCCGAGGGCCAGGCCTCGCCGGCGCCCTCGATCGCTTCCAGGCGCGAGAGCAGGGTCTGTCGCGCATTGACCAGAAGCTGGGCCAGATCGGCCCCCTCGGCCGTGCAGCCGGGCAGATCGGGAAATTCCGCCCGATAGCCCGTGGCGGCGGCAGGCGCGACAAGCGCGACGTAAACGACAGTGCTCATGATTTCACTCCAGCGGAACCGTGGCTGGCATCAAGATTGTGTAGTTTTGCGCAATTTCAAGCCCAGGGAACGATGTTGGGCCCTGGGGCTTAAGGCTCTACCGCATGGGCGGTCGGAGGGCTTCCAATGTCAATTCTCGCATGGCTCGTTGTGGGCCTGATCGCCGGCTTCCTGGCCAGCAAGGTCATCAACAAGACCGGCTCGGGCCTGATCATGGACATCGTCCTGGGCGTCGTCGGCGCCGTGGTCGGCGGCTTCATCTTCAACTACTTCGGGCACTCGGCGGCGACCGGCATCAACTT
>Ga0105240_10004181_pt1 | contig 22114 bp, 16 predicted proteins | sample KBSC54metaG_FD_80426 | JGI IMG/M metagenome (GOLD analysis project Ga0105240, IMG submission 80426) | Corn rhizosphere microbial communities from Kellogg Biological Station, Michigan, USA - KBS C5-4 metaG | ecosystem: Host-associated > Plants > Roots > Rhizosphere > Soil | place: Michigan, USA... | reverse complement strand
GTGCTTTGCCGGTTGAATCAAGTACTTCGCACATTACCAGGTAAGCGTCTTTTCTTTGAGGATCAGGGCAAATGAAAACAGGTTTCAAAATACAATCAGAAGATCCGCCTGGTGCCTGCTCGGTTGAAGAACCATCAAAGCTCCAATTCGGGCAATCTTCTAATTTACCGCTAAAATTGCTTTCAATTTTTGTTTTGCTACGAAGGCTTTGTGTTGGTTTGTAGCCGTCAAGCCAGATGTACTCTAATTTTGCCATTGTTTAGTTGTTTTTGAAAATTGGATCAAGTATTATTTTACTGTCGTGAGTTTAAATTTCGAAGGCGAATTTAAATATTTTTTACAATTTTCATCACAATTACGATAAAAAATTAAAAATATTTTCAAAAACACTCATTTTGCCCGCCTAAAAAGACAAAAAGTAAGCCAAAAAGTACTTTTATTAGAAATTGGATGATTTTTTATCATAAAAACGGCGGAACGTCCGGTTTTGTGATATCAATTTGGAATTATCGGACATTTTATGATACTTTATTGATCGTTTTTAACAAAATGATAAAATCAAAGGTTGTTTAGTCTCGAAAATAATGAAAATGGCAATTTTCAGAACATTGTTATGATGTGGTTTATATTTTCAATTAATTAAAGATGCTGTTATAAAAATTTCTTAAAATTGCCCTGAAAATTTTTGACAGGAAAATCTACCAGTCATTAATTAAATGTCTCTTCCATAAATTAATTACAATATGAAAATAACTGTTGTTGGTGCCGGGGCTGTAGGCGCCACTTGCGCAGATAATATCGCAAGAAAAGAGCTGGCCGAAGAATTAATTTTATTAGACATCCGCGAAGGTTTTGCAGAAGGTAAGGCAATCGATATGATGCAAACTTCGGCACTGCTTGGTTTTGATACCAAGATAAAAGGTGTAACTAATGATTATGCTGCTACTGCTGGTTCAGAAGTAGTGGTGATCACTTCGGGCTTGCCACGTAAACCGGGTATGACACGTGAAGAATTGATCGGCACCAACGCCGGTATTGTAAAGAGCGTTACCGAAAGCATTTTAAAACACTCTCCAAATACTATTATAATAGTAGTATCTAACCCGATGGATACTATGAACTACCTTACCCTGAAAACTTCGGGTCTGGCTAAGAACAAAATATTAGGTATGGGTGGTGCATTGGATTCATCACGTTTTAAATATTACTTGAGCCAGGAATTAAATTGCTCGCCCGCCGATTTGAATGCAGTTGTAATCGGTGGTCATGGTGATACCACTATGATCCCGTTGATCAAACATGCAACCTGGAACAGCATCCCTGTAACCGAGTTCCTGAGCCAGGAACAACAGGATAAAATAGTTGCCGCTACAATGGTGGGAGGTGCTACATTAACCAAATTGATCGGTACTTCGGCATGGTATGCACCAGGCGCTGGTACAGCTGCTATGGTTGAAAGTATTGTACGTGACGAGAAAAAACTGATTAGCTGCGGTGTTGCACTGGATGGCGAATACGGTCAGAAAGATATTTCGCTGGTTGTGCCTGTTGTTATAGGCAAAAGTGGTTGGGAGCAGATCGTTAACTTTAAATTGAGCGATGCTGAACAAGCTGAGTTCAACAAGAGTGCTGACGCTGTGCGTAACATGAACCAGGTATTAGTTGACAGCAAGATCATATAATTATAAAATAATAGCGACGGGTTTGAAACCCATAGCTATTATTTTCGACAAGTTATCAAACGGCTTCTCTTAATAGGGAGGCCGTTTTTATTTAAACCATTATTTAGCTGTGCTGTTATTGATAAAAGGCTAAATTAGCTTAACATTTATCTGTAATGCCCAACGACTCAAGCACACAACTGCCTGTTATCAAAATAGCTGATAACGAAGTACTTGCTATTAATGACGCACTTGCTATCGAGGAGCCATTAGAGATCCGCCTGGAGTATGGTGATGCTGGTCGGCGCCAGGTGCAAAATATCTCCGTCACCATGCGTACACCCGGAAATGATGCCGAGCTTGCTTCAGGTTTTTTATTTACTGAAGGAATCATCAGAAAAAAGGAAGATATTGAATCTGCTGAGCATTGTTTCATTGCTTGTGCTGAGAATAAAGAAAATGTGATCCAGGTAAGTATGAAAGAAGGCATTGAACCGCAGTTACATAATACAGAGCGTAATTTCTATACCACATCAAGCTGTGGCGTTTGCGGGAAAGCTTCAATAAAGTCGATAAAAACGGTAAGCAGTTATAATAATAGTAATACCGAAAATCAGGTTAGTGCAGATATATTGTATCAGCTACCGATTGTTCTAAAAAAGCATCAGAAAGTATTTGCCGATACTGGCGGACTTCATGCTTCGGCTTTATTTACTCTTGATGGCGAATTGTTATTGGTTAGAGAAGATGTAGGCAGGCATAACGCTTTGGATAAATTGATTGGTGCTGCATTGAATAAAAATCTGTTGCCTTTAGATCAATATATATTATTGTTAAGCGGCAGGATAAGTTTTGAATTAGTGCAAAAGGCAGCAATGGCAGGTATTGGCATTATTGCTGCAGTAGGTGCGCCATCAAGCCTGGCGGTACAATTGGCAGAGGAATTTAACATAACATTGGTGGGTTTCCTGCGCGACCAGCGGTTTAATATTTATACCCAACCTAAGCGCATTTTATTATCGAAATATGAAGATTCGTATTAAAGGGAATTCGTTACGTTACCGGCTTACTCAAACCGATATGTACCGGTTGTCGCATGAAGGTTATTTAGAAGACAAGACTAATTTCGGGAAACGGGAATTGGTGTATGTGATCCAGAAAACCAAGGAACAGAAGTTGTCTGCGTTTTTTGATGATAATGTGATCTGCCTGCAAATACCGGGCAACATGATAGAAGAATTGGATAAAACGGATAAGGTTGGATTTGAAGGTAAGCAAGGTGATCTGCTATTATTGGTAGAAAAAGACTTTACCTGCCTGGATAATGTTGATGAAGACCAGAGTGACAATTACCCTAATCCATTAGCTGAGAAATTGAAATGAATAAGAAAATTGAACAGCCGGCAGCCGAAAATCCCGAAAAATTAATAGACCTGGAGGTAACCGAACCGAAAGAATGGGCGGCTGGAATGCCTGCGGTATACGAGGCTGTTAAAGATATCGTTCACGAAACCGGCTTGCTGAGAGGAATGGGCGCATCTTTAAAAATGAACCAGAAAGGTGGGTTTGATTGCTCGAGTTGTGCGTGGCCCGACCCGGATGATGACCGTTCCCCGATTGCGGAATACTGTGAAAATGGCGCAAAGGCATTGGCTGAAGAAGCAACGACTAAGAAATTAACTGGCGAATTCTTTGCTCAAAACTCAATTGCCGAATTAGCTAAGCTGAACGATTATGAAATAGGGAAGAAGGGTAGAATAGCTCAGCCGGTTTATTTACCTGCGGGAGCAACACATTACCATGTTATCAGTTGGGAAGATGCTTTTAAAAAGATAGCCTATAAATTGAATAGCCTTGCATCACCGGATGAAGCGGCTTTTTATACTTCGGGCCGAACCAGTAATGAAGCATCCTTTATGTACCAGCTATTTGTGCGCGAATATGGCACCAATAATATGCCTGATTGCTCTAATATGTGCCATGAATCCAGTGGGACGGCGCTTTCAGAAGTAATTGGTATTGGCAAGGGCACGGTCACACTGAATGATTTTTATAAAACTGATGTGATCATCATCATGGGGCAAAATCCGGGAACTAATCATCCGCGAATGCTCACGGCGCTTGAAAAAGCTAAAAACAACGGAGCAAAAATAATTGACATTAACCCATTGCATGAGGCTGGTTTAACCGCGTTTAAAGATCCGCAGAAGGTAAAAGGGTTTTTAGGTATAAGTACAAAGCTGGCTGACCTGTATTTACAAGTGAAAATAAATGGTGATTTAGCCCTGTTAAAGGCAATTGAAAAACTACTGCTGGACGCCGAGAAAGAGACTCCCGGAAAAGTATTTGACAATGATTTTATAAAAGAAAACACAGCCGGATATGACGAATTAGTACAGCACCTGGAGAAACAAGATACGGAACAACTGGCGGAGCAATCGGGGGTGCCCATTGAAGCAATAAGGGTAGCAGCTGAAATGCTGAGGAACAAACAGCGCATTATTATTTGCTGGGCCATGGGCATTACGCAGCATGTGAATGGTGTGGATACAATAAAGGAGATTACCAATCTTACTTTATTAAAAGGTGCCATTGGAAAACCTGGCGCAGGATTGTGCCCTGTTCGCGGTCACAGTAATGTACAGGGTAACCGCACGATGTTGATTTGGGAAAAACTAAAGGGCGAGACTGCAAAAAAACTGAAAGAAGTTTTCGGATTTGATCCGCCTAAAGAAAATGGTCTGGACGTTGTTGAATCAATAAAAGCCATGCACGAGGGGAAACTCAAAGTTCTATTTGCAATGGGGGGCAATTTTCTTTCGGCTACGCCGGATACCAATTACACGGCTAATGGCCTTCGTAAACTGGATATGACGGTGCATGTATCTACCAAATTAAATCGCAGTCATTTAGTGCACGGCAAAGAGGCACTGATCCTGCCTTGTTATTCGCGCAGTGATAAAGATATTATTAATGGTGTTGAGCAAATTGTAAGTTGTGAGAACTCGATGGGGGTGATACAGTCATCCAAAGGTGTTTTAAAACCTGTATCAGACCAGTTTTTGAGTGAGACACAGATAGTTTGTCGGCTGGCTAAGGAAACTATAGGTAACAGGACCAAGGTAGATTGGAGCAAGTACGAAACGAACTATGATCATGTGCGCGACCTGATTGCTAAAGTTATTCCCGGTTGTGAGGATTACAATAAGAAGATTCGTAAGCCAGGCGGATTTTATCTGCCTAACGGTCCGCGCGAGGGCAAATTCAAAACCGAAAAATATGGTGATAAGGCAGCTTTCTCAGTTGTAGAAGTGCCTGAAGAGAAACTGGAGCCTGATGATTATATCATGATGTCTATCCGCAGCCATGATCAGTTTAATACGACTATTTATGGATTGGAAGATCGCTACCGTGGTATTCATAATGAACGCCGGGTGATTTTTATGAACCCTAAAGACATTGCATTAGGTGGTTTTCAGTCGGGTGAGAAGGTAGACCTTTTTAATTATGGGGGAGGAGTGGCCCGTGTGGCCCGCTTATTCATTATTGTACCTTATAATATACCTGAACGAAACACAGCTACTTATTACCCTGAAACCAATGTGCTTGTGCCAATCGATAGCGTTGCCATTGGCAGCAACACGCCGGTTTCTAAACGAGTAATTATTAAGATCAGAAAGCATACGGAATAAAAATTATTCTCACACATAAATTTAAATTGCTAATATTTTTAGTAATTTTGATTTTATGGATGCAGAGAGGATAACTGAGAAATTGAACATTCTGGCGGATGCCGCAAAGTATGATGTATCATGCGCATCAAGTGGCAGTAAGCGTAAAAATGAGAACAAAGGACTGGGAAATGCCAGCAATGGAATTTGCCATAGTTACACCGAGGATGGCCGTTGCGTGTCCTTACTGAAAATCCTGCTGACCAATCATTGCATTTATGATTGTGCTTATTGCATATCCCGTAAAAGCAATGATATTAAACGTGCAGGCTTTACTGTTCAGGAAGTTGTTGATCTGACCATTAATTTTTATCGCCGCAATTATATCGAAGGGCTTTTCCTGAGCTCCGGTATATTTAAGGACGCTGACCACACTATGGAGCGGCTGGTTCGAGTTGCCAAAAAACTGCGTACGGAACATAATTTCAATGGATATATTCATCTCAAATCTATTCCCGGTGCAAGCGATGAATTGATGCGCGAGGCGGGCTTGTACGCCGATCGATTAAGCATCAACCTGGAAATGCCTACCGAAACCGGACTTAAGTTATTGGCTCCAGATAAGAACCGGCAGGATATGATCCAACCGATGGGTTTTCTGAAGCATGAGATCATCCAAAATAATGAGGAAAAGAAACTGTTTAAAAAGGCGCCAATATTTGCACCTGCCGGACAAAGTACACAAATGATAGTAGGTGCAACTGCTGAAAATGATAAAGAAGTCTTGACCTCGGCCAATTATTTCTATAAAAACTTCAACCTGAAAAGAGTTTATTACTCAAGTTACGTGCCTGTGTTGTCAGATAAACGATTGCCGGGTTTAAATACCGCAGTACCCATGATCCGTGAGAACAGGCTTTTCCAGGCCGATTGGCTGATGCGCTTTTACGGCTTCAAAGTAAATGAGATAGTGAATGATCAAAATCCGATCCTCGACCTGGATATCGACCCAAAACTAAGCTGGGCTTTACGCAATCAGCAGGTATTCCCGATTGACATCAACAAAGCTGATCTGCAATTGATATTACGCGTGCCGGGCATTGGCGTTCAATCTGCACAAAAGATAGTCAGCGCCAGGCAATTCCGAAAGTTGAGTTGGGATAACCTGAAAGCATTGGGCGTGGCGCTCAATCGCGCCAAATATTTCATTACCTGCAACAGCAATATCTTCGAAAAACGTGACCTGACGGGAACAGCCATCAAACAATTTATCCTAGCCGAATCGCAAAGCAAATACCTCAAAAAGATCCAGCCGCAATTAAGCTTATTCTAAGATGACCACCATAATATATGACGGCACATTTGAAGGGTTACTCACGGTGGTATTTGAGATATATGAACGTAAGCTGCAGCAAGTAAGACTTCATAAAGATGAATGGCGCAACGGTGCATTGTTTGAGGAAGTATTAACAATAGTTACCGATCAGCCAAAAGTCAGGCGTGTATTAAATGGGTTGAAAGAACGCCTGTCACCGGACGGATTGAAACGTCTATATATTACTCATCTGGCGGAAATGCAGGATAGTGACAACACGTTATTGGGGTACATCCGCCATGTTTTTGATAGTGAAATAAATATTGAGGAGGACTACGGTAATAAATATGTATTGCGTCTGTCAGAATTGACAAAGATGATAGGCAGGGAGCGGCATAGGATGGAGGCATTTATCCGGTTTCAGAAATTGAGTGACGGAACATTTTATGCCGCTATCGAACCTAATTTTAACGTATTGCCTTTACTGATCAAACATTTCCGCGACCGGTATGCGGATCAAAAATGGCTCATTTACGACCTTAAAAGAAAGTATGGAATTTATTATGACCTGGATAAGGTAGAATATATCGAAATGGAATTTTCTGCTGATGTTGGCAATAACAAATTGCCGTCAATTTATTTTGAAGATGAACAGCTTTACCAGCATCTATGGAAGAACTATTTTAATAGTGTAAACATACCTTCACGCAAAAATATGAAGCTCCATTTAAGGCATATTCCTAAACGATATTGGAAGCATTTAACAGAGAAAATTTAATATTTTCTCCATTTTAAGAATTTTTTAAGTTCTTGTTATCAGTATTTTCCGGCGTTTATGTTGATAAGGACACTGTTAACAAGAAACCGGTTTCTTCATTTTATTTACCTTAAAAGGTCTAAGAATGAGAGGTATCCGAATGTGTACAAACCATGTACTTTTTGTTAAGAAACTGTTTATAAAAATCACAAAAAAAACTTGACAGATGTTCATTTGGACACTACCTTAGATAACATCAAGAACGACGTACTTTGATAACCTTGACAGGAAAACAGAAAGTGAATCGGGCGAATCTTCGGAAGAGCTAAAGATCACAAGAAGTCAACTGGGAGACACAAAAGACAAAAGACGAAAGTCCGGAGAAACTGGGTGTCGGAAAAAGCGAAAGGAAACCAAAATGGCGAAAGTCACAGAAAACGGAAAACGCTAAGAGGTATTGGAAACTATGCGGTATTTTACGGAGTAACGCAACAGGGAACAATGAGACGCAAACAGTCAAAGACCGCAAGGACTACGACGAGAGCAGATCGGTCAACTTACACAAAACTTGGTGCTTCGGCGCAACTACGGTTGAGCAGAGGTCAGGGAACGGAAGTCATTCGCAAGAGTGTGCTTCCGTTTTCAATTTATAAGCTTTTCGTTGGAAGGTTGTAATGTTGGAAAGTTGAAACGTTACCGCTTGACGTATCTTTCTTAAAGATAGTATTTGCATTATATTTCATTTAATCAACCTTGCAACTTTTCAACTTTCAAACCTTCCAACAACTAAAAAATAGCTAAATTTAGGCCCTATGTCTGGCACTAAAGCAAACGGGAGAGAAAAGATATTTGTATTAGATACTTCGGTTATCCTTTACGATCATAACGCCTTTGAAAATTTCCAGGAACACGATGTAGCTCTGCCCATCCAGGTGCTAGAGGAGTTGGACAACATGAAAAGCGGTAACGATACCCGCAACTTCGAGGCCCGTAGCTTTATCCGCTTGATGGATGAAGTTTCCCGCAAAAACTTATTGAATAAATGGGTTCCGCTTAAAGGAAAGGATAAGGGCAGCTTTAAAGTGGTAATGGACGTGAAAAACACCACGGCTGATGCTGAGAAAGTGTGTGGCAGCGATAAGATCGACCACCGGATATTAAATGCCGCTCTTGGTTTACAGGAGGAATATCCTGAAAAGAAAGTGATCCTGGTATCAAAAGACATTTGTCTGCGCCTGAAAGCTAAGGCATTGAGTATTCATGCTGAAGATTACGAAACAGGTAAAATCAAAAACCTGGAAGAACTTTATACTGGTGAAACCTTTCTAAATAAAGTAGCAGATAAAACCATCACTCAGCTGACCAAAACAAATGTATTAACCGGCAGCGACCTGGATATGCTGCCGGCAAAAAACAATCATTTTTATAGTTTCAGCGGCAAAAAGCAAAAGGTATCAGGATTTTACAATAGTCAGACTGGTGTATTGGAAAAAGTATCCGAGCAACCCGTGTTTAGCATCCAGCCCAAAAATCCCGAGCAGGCTTTTGCTATACATGCACTTTTGCACCCGAATATAAAACTAGTTACAATACAAGGGAATGCAGGGACAGGTAAAACCTTGCTGGCCCTTGCAGGTGCGTTAGAACAACGTAAGTTTTACAGGCAGATCTATGTAACACGGCCCATCGTTCCGCTAAGTAATAAAGATATCGGCTTTTTGCCCGGTGACGTGAAATCAAAAGTTGACCCATACATGGCACCGATATGGGATAATCTGAAATTTATTCGTGATCAGTTCGCTGATGATGAAAAAATGCAGCTAAAGATTGATGAACTAGTGTCAAATGATAAGATCACTATCGCACCACTGGCATTTATCCGTGGACGCACGCTGACCAAGATATTCTTCATTGTAGACGAGGCGCAGAACTTGACCCCTCATGAGGTTAAAACCATCATATCCCGAGCGGGAGAGAACAGTAAATTTGTTTTTACCGGAGATATTTACCAGATAGATACCCCTTATCTTGATGCCGAAAGTAACGGATTATCCTACCTGATTGATAAAGCCAAAGGGCATCCACTTTATGCGCATATAACCCTTCAAAAAGGGGAGCGGAGTGAGCTGGCTAATTTGGCGATAGATCTTTTATAATTATTAAAATAACAACCTAAACCATGAAAAGAATCGTTCTACTACTCTTGCTTTCAATCTTTGCACAAATTTCTAATGCTCAAAGACCAGCAACCGGCCTAAAAAGATACCATGTAAAGGGGCAGGTGAAACAAATTACTTATTTCATATATACAAAGATTGGGCCTGTTGGAAGCACTACTATTGATACGATATCACGACCTGAAAAAAGAATTGTCGAATTCGATACGAGTGGAAACATTACGAGTGAAATTTATTACAGCGAAAATCGTTCGGTTAAAAGAAAGGTAGCGTATAGTTATCCGGATGACAGAACTATCGTTATAAATTATTTTGATCCATGGGACAGCCCGATAAGTCAATCGATAGAAAAATATGATAAAAATGGATTTGAAATTGAATATATAAGTCGTAAAGGATTGGAAGTGTCGAATAGATTTGTTTTCAAAAACGATATGGCGGGGCACCTAATGGAACAGGACGACTACATCAAAAATGACAATTTGCTTCTCAGAACGCTTTTTCATTATAATGACAAAGGTGAAAAGGTAGCAACAGATCTTTTTGGTAGCAATGGAAAGCAGTTTGCCAAATCCGCGATCACTACCGACTCCTTGAGCCATTTAACTCGTAGTGAAACATCTGATATGGGTGGCAAATTAGAATCGACTTGGAGTTCAGTTACGAGTCTATTTGATAAAAATGGCAATTGGCGGGTAGAACAAATAGAAACATTTTATCATACACAACATGGTGGTGATATGACTGAAAAAATATTGACGAAAAGAGAGATTGAGTATTATTGATAAGACAAGAGGATTAATCGGGATTTAATATATTATCCGTCACCTTAGCAATATCATAACTGATCTTATTAATAAAACCTAATTGTTCAGTAAGCAAGGCTTCATTTGCTGTGGGCGTTCTCTTTTCATCAGGTATGACCGCTTTTTCACATATAAAATCAGCGCATTTGCCGCCTAGTTTTTTACTGGTTTCGTTTAATATATTGATACTTTTCCGAAGCAGACGTACATTATCCGGCTGTGTTTTATGCAGATTTTTTTCGGAAACGCTGGATGCCAAATTTGCCAGGTAGGAGGACAGGATATGCGTAAGCACCACGAATTTGTGTATCTCGCGTATCTTTTTCTGTTTGCTTTTAGGTTCTGAGGTCATTCGCTCGAAAGTGGCAGATAAGTTGGCTGATTTTACGTAGATATCTTTCCTGGCCAATTTATAGTCTGTAACCGATATATTTTTGCCTGTAATGGATTCGGCAATTTTTACCAGGTAATTTACATTAGCATATATCGTGTCGCGCAGATTTTCCTGTACCTGCTCAAACTCCCATGTTGGGAATATAATATAGGTAGCTATAAAGGCAATTGAAGAACCGATAGCAGTGTCAATGATGCGCTCTTCGGCCAGATTTAAATGACCGACCCCTAAGAACTTGAACAGGATCAACACATAAGGCGTCATGAAAATAACACTCACTACATAGTTCAGGCGAGTAAAGCTATATGTGCCCAGCATGAAGATGATAAAAAAGAAGAATTGAGCATCCGTGTTTTTTATCAATGTTAAAATCAATATACCGATTGCGCCACCTGCTATAGTACCTATCAAACGCTGGTAATTGCGCTGCTTTGATAGGCTGAACCCCGGTTTCAGGATCACAATGATCGTTAGTAAAACCCAGTAACTATGATGCCCGAGCGCAAATAACTTGGCTATGGTAAATCCGATCACACAAACTAACGATACCCTTAATGCATGTTTAAACGAACCAGATGACAGGGAAAAGTTGTCAAAGAATATCCTCGGAGCGTAATCCTGGTGCGTTACAAATTTTGAATACTCCACATCTTCAGGTTTATCAATCAGTGTTTTAGATGATCTTGAGTTATAGTAGACAAAGATGTTGTGGATGTTCTTATTCAGATTGCGCAGGTTGATCAATATCTTTTTTAATACCAGATTACTGGTACTTGTATCTTGCGCTGCAATCTCATCAATTTTCTTTTTAAGCTGTTCCAGTTCAGCATCAAAATCATGTGAATGATTATACCGGCGATTGGATAACACGGCATAACCGATGTTCTCCAGTTCGTGCGCCATCTGCTCCAATACGCGGGCTATAGCTTCTAATATCCCAGTGCTGCCGAATTTTTCTCTAACTTGCCTGTAGTCATAGTGTGTCGCCAATATCTGTTCATAAAGGTCGATCAGGTCAATAAACGTAAGCACCAAAACCCGGCTGGCATTTGTGGATTCCTTTACCATTACCCGGCTCTTGAAAAGCAACTCGCGCACGGCATCCTGGTGCTGACTTACCTGTATTTGATGGGAAACCAGTTTGCGGTAATTTTCGTCGATATCGGTATCTGGCAAATAGAAATCTGCTTTGATGCGAAGAAATTTTACAACGTCTAAAATGCTCTCGCCCAAAGCCTGTTGTGTGGCTCTATAGGGGCGTATGCTGAAAAACAAGATACTGAATGCTAAGTACCAAATGCCGCCCAATGTCGTTTCTAAGCTATAGATCAAAACCTTATTGGCCGGCAAGCCTTTTTCGATCATGAAGATCATTATCAACAGCGATCCTGTGCCAACAGCCGCTGCGCGAACACCATAGACGATCAGCATAGAGAAAAGAAACGAAAATATAGCGATCTCAATCCCAAGCGTAACTACATTCATTCTTGCAAAACCAGTGATGACTGCGACTACAAAAATGCACAAGTTGCATATAGCCATTGCATTGCGCTTATGTGCCACCGGCCCTGGAATATCAACTACCGACACACACAACGCACCTAACGAAAGCGTAACGCCTAACTCAAACTGGTTTAAGTAGTTAAGTATCAACGCCGGTAGCAAAATGCCAATACTGGTTCGGATACCGTCAGAAAAATACTGGCTGTAAAAGAAGTTTTTTATCTCGCGAACGGGTATTTTCATCGGTCGGGGCTGAATGGGAAAAATACGTATGCAAATTTACAAAAATTAAATCTTTAGGCGATGTTTTAATCATTATTGCATCAATATCGATTTTAAATTAATAAATATTCATATTTAAATGGATTTTATCATTAATATGATTAAATTCACAGCGAAATTTTATAAACCCTTACATCAAGCTACCAAAATTTATGTCATCACCTGTAAAACTCAGCCACAGAGAAACGACTTTTAACCAGGAAGTTGTCACCAGATTTGAGTTGTATAACAGTCTGTTCCAGACGTTGCCTTTTTATCAGGTGAAGGACACGGGCATTTTGCTTCCATTTTTTAGTTCGCACTGCGAAAAGGGCACGGCTTCCTATTCGTCTCCGACTGAAATAATAGAATCATTCTTTAAAAAATATGTTCCGGGCATTGATCACCAGGAGCAGATCAACCGCATGTTCCGCTTTATCCAATATATTGAGCGGCAAGTGGTTTTATTTGATGCGGTTGAGGATTCATCCTTTAATAAGATCGGTCGCACAGACGACAGCGGTTCATTACAAAGCTTGCTTCAATTAGCTGCTCAGAATGATAAGACGCGGGACGATATCAGCCAGAAGTTAAAAAACTTTTCATTGAGGCTGGTGCTTACTGCGCATCCGACACAGTTTTATCCGGGCACAGTACTTGGCATCATGACGGACTTAATTGAGGCTCTGAAACATAATGATCTGAACAATATCGACGTGTTGCTTCAACAGTTAGGTAAAACACCATTCTTCAATAAAACTTCACCCACACCGGTTGATGAAGCGACCAGTTTGGTATGGTTCCTGGAGAATACCTTCTATCATGCTATTTCGGGCATATTATCGAAATTAGAGGAAGAGTTTAATATCGATCATACAGGAGATCACCAAGTGTTAGAGTTAGGCTTTTGGCCAGGCGGTGACCGTGACGGTAACCCTAATGTAACTACTGAAACCACAGCTTCAGTAGCCAGTCTGTTAAGGCAGTTTGTTTTCCGCAGTTATTACCGTGATTTCAGAATACTGAAACGCCGCATTACTTTCAGAGGCATTGAGAAAACGATATCAAGGCTTGAAAAACTGCTTTATCAAAATGCATTTAACGTTCAAGCTAACCCTAAAGATCTGCAGGGCGAGTTACTGTCGCTTTTAGATTCTATTAAACAAACCCTGATAACCGATCACGGTGGTCTTTTTGTGAACATTGTAGATGGTATGTTGCAGAAAGTTCGCTTATTTGGTTGTTACTTCGCAACGCTTGATATTAGACAAGACAGCCGTGTTTTGCGTAGCGTATTCAAATATTGTATAGAGCAGTCACAAATAAAATCGGGTCTGACCAAAGAATATGAAGCCTTGAGTGAAGAGGAAAAGCTAAAAGCAATCCCTTTCAACGAAGCTGATTTTCATTGCCCGGATGATGCGGATGACATGACTAAGGATACGCTGAATACCATCCGCCTTGTTCAACAGATACAAGAATCAAATGGGCAGAAAGCCTGTCAGCGATTTATTATCAGCAACTGTCAGCGTTCATCGGATATTTTGCAGTTGATCAACCTGTTCCTTTGGAGTGGATGGAAAAAAGAATCGCTGAATGTTGACTTTATGCCGCTTTTTGAAACAGTGAATGACCTGACCCATGCTGCAGAGGTGATGGAAAGCCTATATGTTCATCCTTTTTATAAAGAACACTTAAAACTCCGTGGTAACCGTCAAACCATTATGCTAGGCTTTTCTGACAGCACCAAAGATGGCGGTTATTTGATGGCCAACTGGTCGATCTATAAAGCGAAAGTCGAGCTGACCGCAATGGCCCGTAAATACGATATAGACCTGGCTTTTTTTGACGGACGCGGAGGCCCGCCTGCTCGTGGTGGTGGCAAAACTCACCGTTTTTACGCCTCAATGGGCAGCGAGATCGCAAATGAGCATATCCAACTGACTGTACAGGGCCAAACTGTAAGCTCTCAATATGGCTCTGCCGAAACTGCCCGTTTCAATATGGAGCAGTTAATCAATGCAGGTATCGTCTCGTCGCTTAAACCGAATGAAAACGATTTACTGAACAAGGACAGCAAGGCTTTGATATCAGAAATGGCTGACGCCAGCTATAACCTGTTTATGGATTTGCGGCAGCATCCATTGTTTGTTGAGTACCTGGAGAAATATAGTCCGCTTAAATTACTATCTAAGATCAATATCAGCAGTCGTCCAACCAAGCGTAATGCTGATGCTCAACTAAGATTGGAAGACCTGCGCGCTATCAGCTTTGTAACCTCCTGGAGCCAGTTGAAACAAAATATACCGGGCTTTTACGGTGTGGGAACAGCACTTAAAAAGATGAAAGACGAAGGCAAATGGGAACAGGTAAAACACCTTTACCATAATTCAGGCTTTTTTAAAACCATGCTGGATAACTGCAGTATGTCTATGTCTAAATCAGATTTTCGCGTAACAGCCTATTTGGGTGAAGACAAGAAATTTGCTGCTTTCTGGAAAATGCTGAAAGATGAGTATGAGTTGACCAAAGCCATGATATTGGAATTGACTGATACCGAAACGCTGATGCAGGAATACCCTGTCGAGCGGAAATCAATTTTTATCAGGGAGAAAATCGTACTCCCGTTGGTTGTAATACAACATTACGCTTTGCAATGCCTTAACAGGAACGATCATCCTGAATTAAAGGATGTTTATAACAAGCTCGTGATCCGTACAGTATATGGTATTGTGAACGCGGGGAGGAATTTGGCTTAACACGATTTTTAGTTGATTGGATTGGATTGAGTTGATTAAGTTTGATAGATTTACATTATTGCATTCTGTCAATTCTTAAGTCCTGTAAATTCTGATTCAGACAACAATGGCAACCATCGCACTTAAAAGCGCTGAAGGTAAATGGATCATGGGCTCGGCCATACTGGCTTCGGCTATGGCGTTTATTGACGGCACTGCGCTAAACGTTGTTCTACCTGCTCTTCAAAAAAGTCTGAATGCTACCGGAGCCGATCTTTTCTGGCTGTTGAATGCCTACCTTTTAATGCTGGCTTCTCTCATTCTTGTTGGTGGCTCTTTGGGTGACAAGTTGGGTCGTAAAAAGATCTTTATGCTGGGCATCTTTGTATTCATCATTGGCTCGACTGCGTGTGGGTTTGCACCAACGGTGTTTCTATTGATCATATTTCGTATTATACAGGGCATTGGAGGCGCTTTAATGATCCCGGGAAGCTTGTCGCTGATCTCATCATCTATTAATGAAAATGAACGTGGAAAGGCTATTGGCACATGGTCGGCTGTCACTACTGTGGTTACTATGGGCGGACCGATATTGGGCGGAACGCTGGCTGATGCAGGCTTATGGCGATATATCTTCTTTATAAATGTTCCTATCGGCATTATTGCTTTAGTCATTTTAGCATTCAAGGTAAAAGAAAGCAGGGATGAAGATGCTGACAAAGCGGTTGATATAACCGGAGCAATTTCAATAGCCCTGAGTCTTGCCTTGCTTACATTTGGATTTTTAAGAATTCCCGCAGTTGGTTTTAAATCGCCACAGGTATACCTGACATTGTTTAGTGGAGTTATTCTGCTAATCGCTTTTCTTGTTATTGAAAAGAAAAGCAAGCACCCGATGATGCCTTTGTATTTATTTGCCAACCCGGTTTTTACCGGGGTGAACTTGTTGACGTTTTTCCTTTACGCAGGACTAGGAGCAGGGATGCTTTTTTTGTCACTTAACCTAGTGCAGGTTCAGGGTTATAGTCAATTACAATCAGGGCTTACGTTTTTGCCTTTTACAGTTTTGATGATAACTATTGCCCGTTTTTCAGGAACATTGGCTGATAAATATGGACCGCGACTATTATTGATCATTGGACCTGCTACGGCAGGAACCGGTTTGCTGTTGCTGTCTTTCGTGAAACAAACTGCCGGACCCGCTGAATATTGGACTACCTTCTTTCCTGGAATTATCATGTTCGGCTTAGGTATGTCTTTTACAGTAGCTCCATTAACAGCAACAGTGATGACTTCTGTTAGCGATCATCTTTCAGGCACAGCATCTGGCGTAAATAATGCCCTCACACGCATATCCAATGTTTTTGCAAATGCAATTTTCGGAGCATTGGCTGTATTGTTATTTGCAGGAGCATTGCAGGATCAGCTTCAATCGATCCCTCTTGATCCAAATGTTAAACATTCTGTTGTAAATGAGGCTTCAAATCTTGGAAATGCCGCAGTACCCAAAGGAGTTGATGCAAAATATGTGAAGGCGATTAGTGCAGGTTATCGCGAAAGCTTTATCCATGCCTATAGTGGCATCATGAAAATATCGGCAGGATTGGGGTTTTTGGGAGCACTTATGACGGTGATCTTTATCAAGAATAAAACTTTAAAGAAAGAATAACCATTTATCACTAAAACTATTTTCCCATTAGGTAAACCTTTTGGCATTCCTGTTGTTTTTGAGGCATAAATACCTAAAAAACTCAGCTATGAAAACCAAAGTTTTGCTGGCATTGCTTGTGCCGGCTTTATATGTCGTAACATCATGCGATGACCCAAAGAAAGCAAATAACTATAACCAGGAAACCACAGTAGACCAAAGTGGCCTTAATTTTATTAATACGGCCATAGATGGTGGTCGCACCGAGGTTAAACTCTCTGCAGCAGCGGTGAATATTTCTCAAAATCCAAAAATTGTAAGTTTTGCCAAAATGATGATCACAGATCATACAAAGGGTATTGAAGAACTAAAAGCACTCAGAAAAAAAGAGTTGATCAATCCGCACGATGCCTTGAGTCCTGAACATAAAAAACTGGTTGACAGTCTGTCCAAACTTTCGGGAACTGAGTTTGACAAAGCCTACATGGAAGTGATGGTGGCCGATCATGAAAAGACTGTAGATCTTTTCAAAGAAGAGACACAGGAGAGGGTGCCGTCTGTTCAAACTCTTGCACGCAATATATTGCCAACAATCGAAATGCATTTGGAGTCAGCAAAAGCTATTGCAGCGACCTTAAAATAAAGTTGAATGGTTGATTGTGTTGATTAAGTTTGCTGGATGGCTATTTAGCTTCTGTACCGTGTAACGCAATCTTCTTAGAACCATAATTGAAACTATATTCAACGTCAGCATCCAGTTGTTTATCATTAAAATGCAAAGTGATAGTTTCAGCATGCGGACTTTCTATATAACGCAGTTTTAGTTGCAGGGTGTTGGCATCTTTCCAGCCATAACTACCCTCAACCTTGTAAGGCGATAGAAATGAAAAGTCTTCTTTGGCCCCCAATAATAGGTAAGGGCCCTGCATTCTTGTTTCACCAGCTTGCCATTTGCCTGATGCTAGTTTGAAGGTATACTTAGCAGTATCCACATTCAAAGTAAAATCACAGGAATTATCGTTTGATTTTAATGATATTGACTTGATTTTTAAATCATTATTGTCAATTGTGAAAGTTTTACTTAAAGATGTATTCCCGCTTATGGTATTCGATAATGGCGGTAAACTTAACGCTGCTAAATGCGCCCAAAGATTCTTTTCTGCAGGTTGATCAGCAGGCAATGCCTGAGGCTGCATAGCAGGAAGCAGGTATTGCCAGACTAAATTTAATTCGTCCTGCATATTAGGTGTTTCCGAGGTGATGGCTATCACTGCATCCTGATCCGGCATCACTATAATGTATTGCCCAAAGGCACCATCCGCCCTGAATGCACTATGCCTGCAACGCCAAAACTGGTAACAATATCCCTGCATCCAATCGCTCGAATCCTTTTTGCTTTGAGGTACGCCTGGTGCCTGATCTATTTTGAATGTGGTAGCTTCTTCTACCCATGCTTTTGGTAATATTTGTTTCCCGTTCCACATGCCTTTTTGTAAGTATAATTGCCCCATTTTAGCTAAATCTTCTGTCTTTACGCGCAAACCCCATCCTCCTGTGTTTACTCCTTGCGTATTTACCTCCCAATCTATTCCCTTAATGCCCAACGGGTCAAAAAGACGAGGCTTTAAGTAATCGACTTCTTTTTGACCGGTTACTTTCTGTACGATGGCTGATAAGGTGTAAGTAGCCATGGTATTGTATAAAAACTTACTGCCCGGAGCATACTTGATAGGCAAGGCCAGAAAATCTTTCACCCAATTATCGCTGCCCATAGCGAGTTTAGCAGTCGGGTCTGGTTCCTGCCCAACACTCATAGTCAACAAATCTTTTACTGTTAAAGCAGAAAGATAGGTGGATACCGAATCAGGCAAACTTCCCGGGAAAAATGAGATCACCTTGTCATTTACTGAAAGCAGTTTTTCGCTCACGGCAAAACCAACAGCCGTTGAGGTGAAACTTTTGCTGCAGCTGTACAGCGAATGCCTTAACTCAGGACCGTAAGGATTCCACCAACCCTGGGCGATCACTTTACCGTGCCGCAGAAACATGAAACTGTGAAACTCATTTTTACTCCGGCCAACGGCATTTAAGAAACTATCGATACTAGCCGATGATACACCCTGAGCTTCAGGCTCACTGGTTGGAAAAGCCTTTGATTTTTGCGCGTAGAGAGTATAATTTAAAAAGGTTAAGGCCAGTATCGTTAAAATACATTTCTTAGCGGCAGACAGGTAAGTTGCAGGCATTACGGTAATTTTGGTGGTTTACAATCTTTGTGAAAATAGGAAATGTAATCTGGAAATTTGTATTTTTATAAATAGAAAATGAAGAAAGATTATACCATATTTTATTACCTGGTACGATGCAATCTCGGCACTTGGGTATTGATACTGGTACACCTATTTATCCTGATAGTTTTGATATCGACGTTCTCTTTTCTTATTGGAAAGATTCAGGGTCTTTAACAAGGAAAGCTCTAAATTCTTCAGTCTGGTTCTAAATCTCAAAATAATTTTAATTGCGCCTCAACTGGCGGTTTTGCTTTTCCAAATACCGTTCTACCACCATAACGCCAGGAGTCATTTCGTTCCTTTTCTATTACTTTATCGAAATTAGCGTTCGGTACAAAATCCTTTTCAGCGTTTTCTACTATTTTGGAAAGTCGTTTAATTGCTTCACTTTTTTCAGTTTGACCGAGTTTGGCTTTGTAAATCGCGGTTTGCAATACCCCTAGGGTCTCGTCATAAACCTTTGTAGGAACAGGGAAGGGGTGACCATCCTTGCCGCCATGGGCAAAGGAAAAACGGGCAGGGTCTTTAAACCGGGATGGCGTACCATGGATCACCTCGCTTACCAAAGCTAAAGATTGCAAAGTCCGCGGACCGAGGCCCTCAAGCAAAAGCAGGTCTTCAAAATCAGAAGGCTTCTTTTCCTGCGCCAGCCAAAGCACTGCACCCAAACGTTTCAGGTCGACATCTTTGGCGCGAACATCATGATGTGATGGCATTACCAGCTTACTGATCTCGCTCAGCATTTTATCGGGTTTTTCGGCAGCGATCTGCATTACGCCATTGCGTGAACCAGATGCTTGCTTATCGGCCATATTGAGGATATAGCCACTGTTTTGACCGTAAATAAATGTATGCGGATCATCCACAAAAGAGCTCAGCGTTTCTGAATGCCAATGATAGCGGCGCGCTGTTTTACTTTGTGCGCTCATGCCTTGCTGCACCACTGCCCATTTACCTTCATTGGTGAGGATAAAATTGTGAGTGTACAGTTGGAAACCATCCTGGATGGCTGTATTGTCAACCTTAGCGCTCAGCTTACTGCATTTTACCAGGTGACTACCATCGAGGCCAGTCTTTTCGCTGATCTTTAATAATTCATTTGGCGTTTCGCGGGAGTGATTACCTTTACCACCGCAAATGTATATTCCCAGTTCACGGTTGTGCGGATTGATGGCTCGCTTTAAAGCGCCCATTACCGAGGTGGTAATACCGGATGAATGCCAGTCCATGCCCATTACCGCACCCAAACTCTGAAACCAGAACGGGTCGCTTATGCGTGTTAATACTTCGTCCTTCCCATAATCCATCACAATGGTTTCCACCACAGCCAGGCCCAGCTTTGCCATACGTTCGGCCAGCCACCTGGGTACATAGCCATAATGCAAAGGCAGGTCAGCACTTCCCGATCGCTTCATGCTAACAAATTTAGCAAAATGCAATCAGAACAACAAGCACTTATGAAATATCTTTTGCCAAAGGGAAATCGATAGGTATCTGCACCAGGCGGAAAGCGTAGTTGGTAAAGCTCATTACATTGATGAGCACAAGCAAATCAATAATAGCAGCTTCCTGGTAACCCAGGGCATAAAACTCATCCAGCAGATCGTCGCTAACTTGTCCTTTATTATCAATAACTGATTTAATGACGCGATAGATCACCTGCCATTTTTTATCAGGGTGATTACCTGCACGCAGTGAAAGCGTTTCATCTTCTGTCCAGCCGTTTTTGATGGCCGATTGTGTATGGGAGGCCAGGCAATATTCACAGCCGTTGAATTGTGACACGATGAGATAAACCGCTTCGCGCTCTTTGGCGTGGAAAGTTCCGCGCGCCTGTTCATTTACATAAGCCAGGTAGGAGTTAAGCGCATTGGCAGAATAACCTATAGTTGCATACAAATTGGGCATTTTACCCATGATCTTGATAAAACGGTCGAATGCTGGTTTGGCGGCGTCTGGCGCCTGGTCATAGGTGGGTACGGTGAATGATTTCATGGTGATGTGATTTGGAAATAAAATTAGAAATAAACCTTAAAGGAACTGCATTTATTTAGCAGACGCAATGCATTGCGTTTCCAGGGGCTTATCGTTTGGAATAGATTCTCCATCGGCATTTCCTATATATTCATCTATTAAATTTTGGATATATCAATTATATAACTACATTTAGTTGTGTCATTTGTACACAATCAATTATAACCTGTTATAAACCCTTTCCTACAACAACATGAAGAGAAGCATTACCCATCCTGCAATTTATTTTGTCGGTTCATTGTCGTTGCTTGCGTTTGCGGCAACGATTATCAGTAGCACTAATGGTGGTCCGCTTAAACGGTGGACGAGCATTGATGATGGCGATGGCATTACACTGGTAAAGAACCCTAACGGTCCGACGTTGGGTTATTCGTCCAAATCGGGTATAAAAATTCTGACAGTTGATGGCTTGGCTTTTAAAGACCTGAACAAAAATGGCAAACTGGATAAATATGAGGACTGGCGTTTACCGGTTGAGGAAAGAGCGAAAGATTTGGCCTCGCAAATGTCATTGGAGCAAATAGCCGGATTGATGCTGTATAGCGCGCACCAGGCTATACCAGCTATGAGCGGCGGTCCATTTGCAGGCGGCACTTACAACGGTAAAAAATTCAGTGAGGGTGGGATTGATGCTGCAGAGGTGACAGATCAGCAAAAGAACTTTTTACTGAAAGATAACCTGCGTCACGTATTGATCACGTCCGTGCAAACCCCGGAAGTAGCTGCGCGATGGAATAACAATGTGCAGGCTTTGGTGGAAGGCGCAGGACTGGGAATACCTGCCAATAACAGCTCTGACCCGCGCCATGGAACTTCATCAGGCGTTGAATATACAGCAGGAGCAGGTGGCAAAATATC
>Ga0105240_10004180_pt1 | contig 22117 bp, 22 predicted proteins | sample KBSC54metaG_FD_80426 | JGI IMG/M metagenome (GOLD analysis project Ga0105240, IMG submission 80426) | Corn rhizosphere microbial communities from Kellogg Biological Station, Michigan, USA - KBS C5-4 metaG | ecosystem: Host-associated > Plants > Roots > Rhizosphere > Soil | place: Michigan, USA... | reverse complement strand
TGACGTGCCAGGGTTGTGTCAGAAGCATTGAAAAGAAACTATCGGGTCTCAAAGGGGTAAAGTCCGTCAATGTGGACCTGTCCGGCGGCAAGACGGCAGTGACGTTCGACGACTCGCAGATTCAGCCTTCTCAACTCATCGGCGCCATTGAGCAAATCGGTTTCCATGCGCAATGAAGGTAGTTGAGGAAATAGAGCTTCCCATCGCGGGAATGACCTGCGCGGCCTGCGCCCGAACCATCGAACATCAACTTGGCGGCACCGCGGGCGTGGAAAAGGCCGCCGTGAACTTCGCGACGCGGACGGTCTCTGTGCGCTTCGACGCTTCGAAAACGGGCCGGGAAGGATTGGTTTTGGCCATCGAAGAGGTGGGGTTCGAAGTCCCCTCGGAGTCGCAGGAAAAAGCGCGGGAAGCGGAAGCGGCGGATCTGCTTCGTCGCCTTGTGGCAGGCGCGGTCGCCGCAGCTCCTGTGGTCGTACTCGGGATGCTGGAGCGCTGGCCCGCGGTTCAATTCCTGCTGACTGGCCTGGTGCTGGGATATTCGGGCTGGCCATTTTACAGGGATGCCTGGATCGCGGCGCGTCATCGCTCGGCCAACATGAACTCCCTGATCGCACTTGGCACGGGCGCGGCGTTTCTCTATTCCGCCTGGGTTGTTGCGCGGGGTGGGCAGGATGTCTACTTCGAAGCGGCGGCGGTCATTGTCGTCCTCGTGTTACTCGGGAGAACACTTGAGAACCGCGCCCGAGGGCACGCATCTGACGCGATTCACCGGTTGATCGGGCTGACTCCCGACAGCGCTCGCGTGATCCGGTCGGGCGCGGAGACCGAGGTTCCGCTTAGCGAAGTGTTGGTGGGCGACACGGTCGTTGTCCGGCCCGGCGATCGAATCCCCGTGGACGGGCGTGTTCTCGAAGGGGCCAGCGAGGTTGACGAGTCTATGCTGACGGGCGAAACCATGCTGGTTTCAAAGTTCCCCGGCAGTTCGGTTGTGGGCGGCTCCGTGAACGCGACAGGGGCATTCCGGTTTGAAGCTACCAGGGTCGGGAGCGATACGGCGCTCGCGCGAATTATCGCGCTCGTAAAGAAGGCGCAGGGTTCGCGGGCGCCGGTCGCGCGCCTGGCGGATGTGGTGAGCGGCTATTTCACAATGGCTGTGCTCGGCATTGCATTGCTCACGTTTGGCGTTTGGCTGACGTTCGCGCCATTGGGCGCCGCGTTAGTGAACGCCGTCGCGGTCCTAATCATTGCGTGCCCTTGCGCGATGGGCCTGGCGACTCCCGCCGCCATCATGGTGGCCACCGCGCGCGGAGCCGATCTGGGCATTCTTATCAAGGGCGGGGAAGTGCTTGAGGCTGCCGCCAGGATCGATACCGTCGTGTTTGATAAGACCGGCACTCTTACCAGCGGAAAGCCGCGGGTCACCCGCATTTTGCCGGCAGAGGGCTTTACCGAGGAGCAGGTTCTATTACTTGCCGCGGCTGTGGAACAGTGGAGCGAGCATCCCGTTGCAGACGCGATTATGGCGCGCGCCGCCGGGCTTCCGGTGGAACCGGGATTGAGCTTCGAATCCATTCCGGGCAAGGGCGCGAAAGCAATGGTAAACGGTCGCTCCGTCTTTGTGGGCAAGGGCGCGGAGGGGGCTATTGTGGCGGAGGTGGATGGCGCCGTCGCCGGCACTTTCCAAATTGCGGATGAGGTTAGGCCGGAAGCGCGGGAAGCAGTTCACCAGTTGCGCGCGATGGGAATCGACGTTTGGATGAGTACTGGTGACCATCACCTTGTGGCTATGCGGGTGGCGAGCGAAACGGGGATCGATGCATCCCGCGTCCGCGCAGGCGTGCTGCCAGGCCAGAAGGACGCCGAGATCGCGCGGCTGCGTTCGGAAGGCCGCCGTGTCGCCATGGTAGGCGACGGCATCAACGACGCGCCCGCTCTCGCGCGCGCGGATTTGGGCATCGCGATCGGCCGGGGCACGGACGTTGCCATCGAAGCGGCGGGCATCATTCTGATGCGACACGACGTTCAAAGCGTTCCCGAAGCTCTCATGCTCGCGCGCCGGGCGCTGCGGGTGATTCACCAGAACCTATTTTGGGCCATGGGGTATAACGCTTTGGGGATTCCGGTAGCGGCGGGTGTTCTTTATCCATTTACCGGATGGATGCTGTCGCCGATGATCGCGTCGGCGGCGATGGCGTTCTCGAGTGTGTCGGTGGTTCTGAACAGCCTGCGGCTAAAGCGGTTTGGAGCGGCTGATTAAGAGATCGCGCGATGACGAAACCAGGAATTTCCGGGAACGAAGTACAGATCCTGGTGCCGAACAACTCCGGATCGCCACGAAGCGCTCCGGAATCTACCGGACCGGACCCATCTTAGTGAGCGGCCAGTACACGAATACCGCTTTGCCATAAATATCGGCGCGGTCTACCAATCCCCACATGCGGCTGTCGCTCGATGAACTCCGGTGATCGCCCAGCACAAAATATTCGCCGGGAGCGACCTTCCTTTTCGGTAGCGAGATATGGTCGCGGTACTCCCCCGGAACATAAGGCTCAGCGATTTTCCGGCCATTGACAGAGACCACGCCGTCATCGATCTCCACCACATCTCCGGGCACGCCGATCACGCGTTTGATGTATGACTGGCTCCGGTCCAGCGGAAAGTGGAACACCACCAGGTCGCTTCGTTCAATGGAACTAACGCCGAACTTGTACTCGTACTTGTTGATGAAGATGCGCTCCTGATCGGTCAGGCCAGGCATCATACTCGTGCCTTCCACTTTCACGGGCTGATAGATGAAAACAATGAGGAATATGGCCAGGATAACTGAAATCGCTATATCGCGTAAGAGGGAAACAGGATTGAGTCCTTTGGCTTCCGGAACAGGCTGACTATCGAGGACTTGCGTTTCTTCCATGCTGAAAACGCCGGGGTGGCAGTTGAATTATAGAATACAGGGTGTGGAACCCCGCACTTTGTAAGACGCCTGCCACCGCAAAATGTAACGCGCCTACATCGCGTAAAAGAATTCTTCGTACACCACTTTGCCGTCCGCAACCTTGTAGACAGCGATTTCCTCCATCGTAAACCTCTTGTTCTGAGGTTTAAAGGTTATGTCGAGTTTGAACGCCACGGAGAAGTGCGCTCCCGCCACCAGCGGCCCCTCCACCTTTGCCGAGTGGACGTCGTGGTTTGCCTCCCACCACTCGCCCTTCGCCTTTACCGCCTGGATACCTTTCGCTTCACGGGAACCTCCTGGGGGCGCGCTCGCCTCCATGCTGACGATATCCGCCGCGTACAGTTTTTCTGTCGCCTCCCTGAATTTACCTTCGGAGGTGAGTCGAACTAGCTCATCTGCAACTTGCTGGGTTGTCATATCTGTCTAAATCTAATACGAAAACCGCGATAAACTCAACGGCATGAAGATCTCGCGACGTGATATAGCAGCCCTGTTGCCCGCACTCGCGGCCTCGGCGAGTGCCGAGGAACCCGACAACAGGAAGATGCTGAAACCGAAAACATGGCGCTATGAGGATTTGCCTGTGAAGCAGAACGGCCAAAACAAAGGCCGGGCCGTCTTTGACGGTGAGACCCACCTTGGGTTTCCCGTCGAACTGCACATGACGGAACTTGCGCCGGGCCAGATGCCGCACGCTCCGCACAGCCATTCCCACGAGGAGGTCCTGATGCTCCGGCGCGGCGTACTCGACGCGACATATGGCGGCGAAAAATCTCACCTCACAGCCGGATCCGTGATCTACATGGCTTCCAACGTGGAGCACGGGTGGAAAAAGCCCGGACCGGAGCCCGCCGAATACTTCGTCATTGCGTTGGGGAAGGGTAAGGGTTAAGACGGGGCGGGCGGGAGTCCGGCTCGATCAGCCATGCCGTCCGGTTGGGATAATACCGAATCAGTTTTGCATCCTCCTCCGGACCCAAATCGAGCGCCCATACCACCCTTGAGCGATCGATGTCGGCCTCGTTGTGGACCCATTCCCGCAGCAGGTGGCGCGGGCTGAACCGAACGAATACCAACTGCTGGCCCGGTGAGGCGGCGAGCTGTTTGTCAACGCCCGCCCGGCCTTCCCGATCTCCGTAGTTGATGTAATCCCAGCTTTCATATTGGCCGGTGGCGATGAAGATATCGTCGTTGCCGAAAAGGTGCAACCCGTACCAGAACGTGAACTGCGCGATGCAGAGCAGCGCCAGATAGCGGGCCGCATCGCCGTTGATCCGGCTCAGCCTCTCGAGTCCCGCCACGCTGAACAAAACGAACACACAAGTCAGAACGGCAATGTAGTGAGGGTAATAGTAGGGATACAGATTTGAGCCAAGCGCGAACAGCAGAACGCAGCCGGCGGCCCATACAAAACGAACTCTCCGCAGCGCCGGAAGAAAGAAGAGCAGAGCCAGAAACAGCGGGGCATAGAAATAAAACCTGTAGAACCGAATCCGCTCGGCGAAACGAATACAAAACGAACTCACCGTCTCGGGCTGATTGCCGTGAACCTCCGATTGCGCCCGGTAGTCCATCGCCTGTTCCTGATTCAGCGGGCGCGAGGGCCGCGGGACTTTCTGGAAGGTAAAGGTGGTCGGGATTCCGTATTGGGCGCGGCTCAGCATGTAAGGCAGCGTATTGAAACTTCCCGTAACTGCTTTGTTTTGTGCCAGAGTTAAGCCGACAGCTGGCAGGAATGCCAGACCGGCGAAAACTACAAAACGAACTGGTATGCGCCAGATGACCGGGATCAGACAGACACTTAACAAAACGAACTCCCAGGGGCGGGTCAACAGCTCGAGTCCGATCCCGAGGCCGAGCAGCGCGGCATCGCGTCGCCGGGGACATTTCCAAAGCCGGGGAATGGCGCCGAAGACCAGACATCCGGCAATGGCCGAAACCGCGCCGCCCCAGTAATTGTTCATCCACTGGTTCAGTGGGCCGAACTCCATGACGCACAGGAGTCCGCCGGCCAAAGCCCAAACCGGTCTCACCCAGCCGCGCAGCATCCAATAGCAAAACGAACTCAGCGCCGAAACGGAAAGCACCACACCCGCCCACGGCAGGCGGAACAGCAGCTGCCCCAGAGCGAGCGCGAAACCCTGACCAAGCGGGTAGATTGAGCTGTATGACGGATTTTGCAAAACGAACACAGTCTCGAAAAACCGGGACATCGCATGGGGCGGATTGCTGAGGCGGAAGTGAGCGAGAGTGTCTCCGAGCAGCAGGTAACTGAAATCGTCGGCAACGGCGGGCAGCGGCACTGGGTGATTCGGTATCAGTGCCAGCCTTAAAACTGCCGGCAACAAAAACAGCACAGCCATCGCCAGGGTGGGGCGCCCGGCCACCCAACGCAAAATGGGTTCGAATTTTCTTCTGCCCGCAAGAAAAACCACCGCCAAAACGGTGAATCCGAACTCCAGGAAATCGGCGAGCCCAAAGCCGACGGGGTTCTGCAGCGGCAGGAAGTACTGCAGAAGGCGGTAGACGTTCATCGGGAATTCCCATTATTTCCTACGCGGTTTTCCGTGCGGTTTCCCGGTGTTATGCTCAAGGGCGAAGGCGGTGCCGTTGCGGGCTCGAAAGACTCTCTGGTTGACGGTCGGTTCCCTCGCATGTCTGGGGACTCTGTTCGCGTTTCAGAAGCCTTTCCGCGAATACAACGGCGTGGAGCACTCCATCGGCGAGGTGCCGCTGCCGGACGATTGGAAGCAGCCCGGCGAGTTCGTCTTTGCCCGCATGATGTTCCCCGGTGGCGGGCCGCGCATCGACGGGTACTATCCGAGATATCAGGGCGACTGGCGCGAAGGCATGTCCTTATGGACTCAGGACTATCCGCCCGCCGACCGGCTCTTCTCGCTCGCCGTGCGGCGCCTCACCCGCATTCATGCGCGCTCAGTTGAGCAGCCCGTGAACCTTGACGAGAACGAACAGTTCGATTACCCCTGGCTCTACGCCGTGCAGGTGGGCGAGTGGGGGCTGACGCCTAAGCAGGGGCAAGAGCTTCGCGAGTACCTTTTGCGCGGCGGCTTTTTTCTCGCTGACGATTTCCATGGAAATTTCGAGCGGCAGGTGTTTCTCGAATCCATGAAACTGGTTTTTCCGGAAAGGCCCGTGATCGAAATTCCGGATGGCGACCCGATTCTTCACACCGTTTACGACCTGAAGGAGCGCATTCAGGTACCGGGCCAGGCGCATCTGCGTGAAGGCGGCTGCAAGAACTGCAACGACGGTGGCCGCGGCGCGCACTGGCAGGCGATTTACGACGACAAGGGCCGCATCATGATCGCGGTTTCATACAACTCCGATCTCGGCGACGCCTGGGAATGGGCGGATTCACCGCGCTACCCCGAGGCGTCGGCATCGGTTGCGATTCGCCAGGGCGTCAACTATGTGGTTTATGCGATGACGCATTGAGATTCGCGTGAGAAAATCACGCGGTCTGCCGAATTGCTAGTTGACTCGCCCTCGTTTTATTCGCTGCCACGTGATATCGTCACGAATAGCGGATGCTCATTTCATTCTCGGTTTCGAACTTTCGTTCGTTCGATGAGGAACAAACGTTCTCCCTTGTGGCCAGTAAGCGGCACGCGGGTGACCACAAGAACCACGCTGTGCCGATTCCCGGTTCGGAGGAGGAAGCCCTGCGTACGGCGGTGCTGTACGGGGCAAACGGGGCAGGGAAGTCGAACCTGTTCAAGGCACTTCAGTTTCTTCAGGATTTGGCCATGGTTGATGACCGTGCGGATCGTGAACCCTTTCTGCTTCGCGCGGGAGATCGCCCGTCATGTTTTGATATTCAGTTTCTGGCATATGGGAATCATTACCGTTATGCAGTTGCATTGGACGATTTCCGAATTGTCGAGGAATACCTCGCGACCGTCGCATGGGGGAAAGAAACGAAGGTGTTCGAGCGGTCGACGTCCGCCGAAGGAAAAGTTGAGGTGAGGATCGCCGATGTTCGGGAATCGGATGAGGGGTCGAGGACCAAACTGGAAGCTCTTGCTGTCGTTGCCGGTCCGCGGGATCAGACCTTCCTCGCCACCGTTTTCACCACTCTTCCCGAAGAGGATTGGCCGCGGCATCTCCGGGCGGCGATTCGGTGGTTCGGCTTACAACTGCGATTGATCCGCCCAGCCGAGTCGAATCCACGAGGCAAAGCGACATTTGCCACGGATGCGGATCTGCGGCTGTTCGCGGGCCAATTTCTGAATGCCGCTTCCACAGGAATCGATCACCTTGCCGCGAAGGAGACTGTGCTCTCCGACGAGGAGGTTTCCAGAATGGTAGCGCCAAGGCTTCGCCAGCGGCTTTCTCCGGTAACGGATGGCGATGTCGCACACCAAACGCTTCCGAACGGAAATGTCATTCTCGCGACCCGGTCAGGCGATCAAATCACACATAAGCTGATCGAGGTGGAAGCCGCCCATAGAGATTACGAAGGGAATCTGATTCCGTTCCGAATCGAGCAAGAGTCTGACGGAACTCGGAGGCTTCTCCAACTCATCCCCGCGCTGCATTCCATGCACCAGCATCCGAGATGCTACGTCATCGATGAGATCGACAGGAGTCTGCACCCAATTTTGGTCCGCGATTTCCTGGCTTATTTTCTCGACTCCTGTGAAGGAAGGGAAGCGCAGCTCATCGTCACTACTCACGAGTCGAACCTTCTCGATCAGGAACTGCTTAGGCGCGATGAAATATGGTTTGCTGAAAAGAACCAAGAGGGAGCCACGACCCTGTATTCTTTGCTGGATTTTAATCCTCGCAACGATATGCAGCTTCGCAAGAACTACCTTCAGGGCCGGTTCGGAGCAGTGCCGTTTCTGGGAAGGATCGAAGACTTGCTCGAAAAGGAACGGAAGGTCAGTTGAGCCTGATTTCGCGGCTACCCAGGCCGTTGGCGCGCGACAGGCGCCCTGACCGGTTCCGGGATGACCGGATCTTTCTCATTGCCTGTGATGACCGATACGCGCCGAAACAGTATTTCGATTTTTTTAAGCTGAGCCGGATTACGATTTTGGTCGCGGCTGCTGAAGATAACAGGTCAACCCCCCGGCAGGCTTTGGAACGGCTTCGCCGAAGGAGAGATGGCATGAATCCTCCCCTGCGAGAAGACGATGAGTGCTGGCTTGTTCTTGACACCGATCATCATTTGGAGGGACCGCATCGTGCGAATTTGATCGAAACAATACTTGAAGCGGAGAAAGACGATGTCCATGTAGCCCTAAGCTGCCCCTGCTTCGAGTTCTGGTTGTTGCTGCATCATATGGATGAATTTCAGGCGCAGGCAGCTTCGAACTGCGACGAGATCCAGACTTTGATTCGATCTTCGGTCGGCGAGTACAACAAGACGAACCTGAAGAGAGAACATTACGGAGCGGGCTCGGCTGTGGATGCAACCGTCCGTGCCGAACGTCTCGATGGCGGTGTGCCTGGAGGTCATCTTCCGGAAACGCACACGACGCGAATTTACAAGCTGATCCGGGCGATTGCCGCGAAAGGACTTCCATCGGATTTGCCGGCGGAGCTTCGGAATCTCTCGCCTGTTAGGTGAGAACGCATCAGCCCGTGCGAACTGCGCTGAATGGATTTGCGTAAGTGATGGTATGAAGACGCTGCTTGTGGGGTTTGCTTGCTTTGTTTCGTGCTTGTATTCGCAGACCACGACGTGCGCAAAGCCTTTTGAGGCAGCGCTGCAACCGGCGCGGCAGTTGTCGATCGATATTCGCTCGGGCGACATTGAGATAGTGGGTACCGCGCAGCCGGTTCTGCGGGTTACGTGCAGGCTGAAGGGCGGCGATTCACCCGACAGCGTGAAGGTGAGTTTGGCGGCGGGTCATCTTCGGGTCTACGGCGGTCCTAATCGCGACCTCAGATTTCGCATTGAGGTGCCGGGCAGGACGAACCTGATCGTAAGGGCAACCGCGGGCGACATGACGATTTCCGGTGTTACCGGCGACAAAGATGTGGAACTGAGGGCGGGGGATTTGACGATCCACGTCGGCGCTCCCGAGTCTTACCGGGTCGCCGAAGGATCGTTGTTGGCGGGCGATCTGAATGCGTCCGCGTTTGGTGTGGTCAAGGACGGGCTGTTTCGGAGTTTCCGGAAGGAGAACTCTGCCGGGCAATACCGGCTGCGGGCGAAACTGATGGCGGGAGATTTGACGCTCAAGTAGTCTGTCGCCCTTTTCGCAATGGAAGAGTTCCTGCAATACGCGTTTGTATGAGCGGCAAAACAGGCAAGAGACTAACAGGCAATAAGCCTTCTTCCAGTCAGCGCACAGACGCCAAAACCGATGGAGCGTTCGGCAAAGAAACGATCGCTCAAACCGTCACCGAGACAGAGAGGAACCGGCAGAAGTCGGCAGCCAGGCAATCGAAGGCGAAACGGTAATGCCCGCAGCGGCTTTGCCTCAGCGGCGATAGCCGTTACTGTATCCGCCGTGTTCGCGAAACGCTCTGTAGTCCCGCATCCGGCGCACATCGTCGGCAAGCGCGCCACGGTCTCGCGGATCAAGAGAATTCTGGTTCACTACCCGCTGGAGTTTATCGATGGCCCTGTCCATCTCGCGCCGCTCGTAGCGACCCTGATCGAACCGCGATTCGAAGTCGAACAAGTCACGTCTCGCTTCGTCGAACCGTTTCCGGTCTGAGCGGGAGGAGTACGGGTAATTGGCGGCACGGTCGAGATCGACACGAGCACGGTCGAAGACAGCACGGTCTCTCCGCGCACCGTCCGGGTCGCCGTAAGGCCGGTTGTAACCCCCGTTGTAACCCCCGTTGTAACCCCCGTTGTAAGCCCCGTATTGAGCAAAGGTCGGGGCGGGAACCAGCATCAGCCCGCTAATTACGAGGCCGGCGGCAGTGAATCTGAGAAACGTATGGCGCACTGTGGATAACCCTCCGCACAGTGAGACGAAGCACGACTCCGAAGGTTGCCTGCCTTAATCGACCGTTAATGCGCCCCGCCTGTATACGATGTTACCTGCCCGAACAGCCATTCTGACGTCGTTGTGGCCAACCCGTTGAACCAAATCCCGGTAGTCTTTCACGTCCATGATGAGCATATCCGCGGCTTTGCCCGGTTCAAGCGACCCGGTCACGTGCGACATGCGCAGTGAGCACGCCGCATTATATGTGGAGGCAACAATGGCTTCTTCGACACTCATGCCACACCGCTCCCCTGACAGGTAAAGAAGAAACTGGGGGTTCATCGGAACTGTGCCGTCGCCTGAAGCTCCGGCGATTGCAATCGGCACGCCTTCGTCGATTTCTCTGCGAACCGCCTCGGCGTGTGCTTGAAAGTCGCTCATCGGTCGCCCGGCAGGCAGAACATGCACGCACCCGAAATTGCCCAAAACGTTAATAGTTCGCAGACCTCCAACTGTTTCGACGGGCCCCGAGATCAAGGAAACCGCCGAAGTGGCGAGTGCCAGACGCAGCATTTCCAGCTCGGGCGTGCCGGTGATCCGGAACCGGATGGACATTCCGATTTCCGCCGCGCCAGCCGCGCTCTGCCGGATGAAATCCGCATCCGCCTCGCTCTCCGCCGTGAATTCAACAATGGCTGCCAGGCTGCGTTTGCGAATTGCGCTCAGCGCCACGCTTAAGTGCGAAGGCCGCGAATCAGTGGTTTCTTCACTAACTTGCAAATTGGGCCGGAAGATCGAGCGAATGCGCAGGGGTTTCGACTGCAGGGTTTGATGGATCCGCAGAATCCTTACCGCATCCCTTGATGATTCCGCGTAACCGGTGTGGGCGCCGACCGAAAGCACTCCCGAGCGCGCCCAATCGGCGGCGGCATTCGATCCGGCGCTCAACAGCAGATGGCTCGACATAACCCGCAGCCTTTCCGCTTTGCTGGTTAGCGTGGAGGCTTTGCGTCCGCCGGGCGGATACACCAGCACGACATCGGGATCGACGAATGCCGGCATCACGATTCCGCCGCCCGCCTCGATCACCCGCGCATTGCGGGCTTGCTTCAGGTTTTCGATGCGCCGCGCGATTCCCACTTCCTGAATCACGCCGTTGCAGCAAAGGATTGCTCCGTCTTTGATGATGTTGAGCTGGCTAAGCGCGGACCCGCGGCGTGGTCCGCTGGCTCCGCGCAGCGTTAACAGCTGGCGGGCCCCCCGAAGCATGGTCCAGGTTTCCCTGGGCGCTGCTTCCGGCAGTGAGGAAGTCAAAAAAATACCGATTAAATCCAGTTTACAATTAGTTGGTTATTTTTCGTCCCGAATCAACTTCCTCAAACCATGCACTTTTTCCTTTAGTTCCTGCGTCGCCTCGGCCACCTGGTTGGTGTCGTAGATCACGCGGGGCGTCAGGAAAATAATCAGCTCCGTCCGTTTCTTCGTCGAAGATTTTGTGCCGAACGCGGCGCCCAGATAAGGGATCCGATCGAGGAAGGGAATGCCCGCCGACGTGTCGGTGTTCGATTCGTTGATAATCCCTCCAATGGCAATCGTGTCGCCATCCTGCACGGTGACCTGTGTGCTGACGTTGCGCTGCGAGAACGACGGTGAATTGATACTCGTGCCCGTCGGGTTCGGTTCGGGCGCGGTGACATTCTGATTGATCACCATGGTCACGATTCCGCTTGAATTTACGCGCGCCAGGATGTTCAGTCCAATGCCGGTGCTGGTATTGGAAATCGTTTGCGTAAAAAGTGAATTACCCCCCGCTGTAACGCCCGGATTCACCGCCTGCGAGGAAAGGGTCGGCACGGAATCGCCAACTGTAATTGAGGCGGGGATGCTGTCCGTCGCGATAACGCTCGGAGCGGACAAAACGCGGGCACGCGTCTTGGTCTCCTGAAGGTTGAGCAGTGCGAGCAACTGGCGGCTTTGGCCCACCAGGGTTCCGGCCGAGAGCAGTGCGGAGGCTGAGCCGAGCGCATTGTTCGACCCCAGCAACTGACGGCCAGGAATGCCCGCCGGATTTGCCGCATTACGTTGTTGCAGGTATGCCTGCACGCCCGCATCGAAGCTGCCCGATAAATCCACTTCATAAATCTTCGCGTCGATCAGAACCTGACGCGGAGAGACGTCCAGCTGGTCGAGAATATCTTTAATCTGTTCCCATTGTTCCGGCGTGCTCTGAATCACCAGCGTGTTGTCGAAAGGGTTCGGGATGATCCTGGGCATAATGCCGCCGAAGCCTGAGGACGATGGCTGTGTGGAACCAAGATACGAACCGGTTTGGTCGGGCTTGGCGCCGGTTGTGGAGGGCGTGCCGCCAGACGCGGGGGCCGGCGCGGCGGGCGTCGCAAAAGCAGCCAGCCCGGATTGCGGAGCCCCGCCGCTGCCTCCGCTGTATGCGCTGGTGTAGCTCCCTCCGCAATTTTGGCCGCCGTAACCGCCGCCGCCACCGTATGGCGAACCGTTATTGTTGTACGAAGACGAGGGATATCCGCCGCCACCGCCCCCGAAAGCGCCGCCACCGCCAACATTACCGGCGCTGCCATAGGGGGATGTAAAAGGGCTGCCTCCGCCCGCATAACTTTGCGATGGGTAAGAAGAGTTGCCGGCGAGCGCATACGAGCCCTGGCCGCCGCTGGGCGCGCAGCCGCCGTATAGCTGCGTGATCACTCCGCCCAGGATCTCAGCGCGCCCGTACTTCAGGCGATAGACTTTGTTTTGAATTCCGCCCGCGGCCACCTTTGGCGTGACGTCGAGCTTGGCCAGCCACTCTTCCACTTTGGCAAATACACCGGGGTTGGGAGCGACCGCGAGAATTGTATTCACCCGGTCGATTGCGATGAATTGCAGCGCAGCGTGTTCCTTGCCACCTGTCAGCGAGTAGGCCTTGAAGACATCGCCGAGTTCTCTGGCGACGTCACTGGGCCGTCCGTTTTTCACCTCGAATGCCCGCACCCGCTGGCCGGCGAAGGTATCGCTGTCGAACATTGCCACCAGTTCCAGGGTGCGGCGCATATTCCGGCTGTTATCGAGAATGATGAGCAGGTTGGCCGGATCGTAATTTGTGATTTGCCCGCCGTCGCCGATAAATGGCGCGAGCACTTTCGCCATTTCCGAAGACGTGGCGTAGTTCAGAAAAATCAGGTTCAGAATCAACCGCTCGTCTTCGGGCAGCTTCGATGGGTCCGTCTGGCTGATGGGGTTGACCGGCTGCCTGGCAACGTTTGAAATCGGCACAATCCGGTAGATGTTCCCTGCCTGCACCATGGCCAGGTTGTTCATCCGCAAAATGGTTTCGAGCAGCGGACGGACATCCACGTCGCGCACGGTGCCGAAGGTGTTCACCGTAACACTGCCGCCCTTGATGCTGGCATCCAGTACGTAGTTAATCTTCAGTTCGCCGGCCAGATCTTTGATGACTTCGAGTAACGACGCGTTCGTCAGATTGATGCCGCCAATGGGATTGCCCGCCGGAGGCGCCGGTTGTGGCGGCGCCTGAGCCGCGGGAGGGGGCGGCGCCTGTCCAAACAAGCTCGTCAGCGTGAAAACGCACAGGCATGCGGTGCGGCGTATGGAAACTCTCGTCATCGGTTATCGGTTCCTTACTCGGGTTTCTGCTCGGCCTTTGCGGCCTGCCGCGCCAGTGCCGCGCGCTCTTCATCGTTTAGTTCCGATTTATTCTTCTCCCATTTCGTGTTTCCAAAAGGAGACTGGCGCTCGAACTTAACGGTGTCGCCGTTGTCGGTCGCGTTGATATATTGCCCGGGCGAGGTGGTGGCGAAGACCGGCGCCTTTCCCGTCATGTCCTCGGTGCGCGAGATGCCGAACGGCGTCTTGCTGAATAGCCATTTCTTGCCGTCTTTATCGGTATATGAGTACGTGCCGTCCGGGTTTTCGGTCGCATCTTTCGGAATCGCGAGCGGCTTGCCGACAGGCGCCGATGGCTTGGCAGCGGGTTTAGCGGGGGCTGCCGTTTTCTTTTTGTCCTGCGCCTGGGCGACGCACGACGTTAGAGCCACGGCGAAAATCAAGATCGTTTTGTTCATCTGAATCTCCTTTATTGCTTAGTCCAGCGGCAGTTCAGCGGGCCGAAAGGGCTCGGCGAGAACTGCTTGACGTAGCCATCCACAACAGTCCCGGGCGGCGCATTATCGCCCGAACAGGCCTTCTCTGTTGGGCTCAGGTCACGGCCTGGCCTGCCGGCCGGCGGATCCGATGGACCGCGCGGCTGGCTGGGACTGATGCCAGGCTGTGCGGCCGGCCCAGGCGGCGGCGCCGCCGGCCCCTGCGAAGCACTGGCCGGCGCGCCCGACCGGTCCGCCAGGTCTTCAATCCGTTTCTCCACTTGCTTGTTGTTCCACTCGAACGTCACCTTCTGGCTGTTGAGCGCCAGAACTTTGAAACTTCCAATCATGTCGCCCGTATGGACCACCACGCTTGGGTCACCCGACTTTTCCGCCATCAGTGCCTTGATACCGCTTGGCAGCGACATGGTTCCATACACCACCGGAAGGGGCGGCATCGGCTTCGGCGCGGGCGGCGCGGGCGGCGGATCGATAATCACCGTCGGGTTGCGATCGGCGGCGAACAGATTCTTGTTTGCCACGTCCGCGTATTTCACCGCGGGCGGTGCTTCGGGTTTGGGAATGGCCGAAACCCGGGGTGGTTGCACGGGCTTGATCCGGATATTCAGATTCGCCTCACGCTCCGCCCGCGCCTGCATCCATTTCACGCGCGCTTGCCAAGCCACGGCGCAAACGCCCGCCAGAAGCAACAAATTGAGTGCGATTAGCTTTGGTTTCAAAATGCCCCCGGCGGTTTCAAAACGCGCCCAGCCCTTTCTTTTCGGGAACCAGCTTCTTCGCCACCACTCCGGCCAGCACCATTCGCACGTTGAGGATCTTCTGTTTAGGCGGGCCGGAAACAATTCGTTCTTCCGAAGGCACCACGAGCTCCGGCTGCTTTTCAAGATCGGCCAGAAAATTGACCAGCTGCTCAATGTGGCATTCGAACGTGATGGTCGCGTAGACAAACCCGTAATCGCCGAATCCCTTAGGGGCTCCTAAATCTCCGCCGCGCACGTCGAGCTGCTCGGTCTGGCCTACACGGCGGGCGATTTCGAGCAGGGTCGCCTGAGCCTGCGCCGCCGTGTCTGCCTGAATGATTCCCTTTTCACGCTCCGTAAGGTCCGCGGTGGCCTGCTTCAGAATCGCATCGCGCGCGGGCGTGGTGGCGATTATCTGCCTGAGCCGCGTCGCCCGCTGTTGCGCCATTTGTGGCGCCATAACCGCATTTCCACCAGATGTCGCGGGCGCTGAGGAACCACCGGCCGGCAGGAAGACTTCCACCAAAGCCAGCAGCACGAGAGACGATACCGCAAAGATCAGCAGATTGCGGTTACGCGTGGTAAGCGTCATGGCGTCGACCTTCCCGCCCGCCCGCGCCGCACGGTTTTGATACGGAACTGCTCGTTTTGCGCATTGTGCGTAACAGATAACGCAAATTCCGAGTTCTGAAAAAGCGGCGACGAATCGAGAAGCTTCAAGAGGGGCGCCGCCTGATCCGCCTCGCCCGCCAGGATCACGGAGTCCGGATGAATTTCAATCGAGTTCACCCAAACCTGCGAGGGCAGAATTCGCGTGAGTTCATTCAAGACTTCGAGGTCAGCCTGGGGGCGGCGCCGGATCTCATCCAGAGCCTCAATTTTGGCCCGATTGGCCGTGGCGCGCTTCTCAAGCGATTGCGCCAGTTGCGCACGCGGCTCAAGCCTTCGAATCTCCGCGTTCAGAGATGACAGATAACTGCGCTGTTCGAGCGCGGGCATCACTACAAAGACGCCAATCGCCCCCAGCGCCAGCAGCAAGCCGAGCACTCCGGGCAGGAGATATTGCCTGCGCGCGCTCGATGCGCGGCGTTCCTTCGGCAGCAGGTTCGCGAATCGCGTGAGCATCGGCGCAGAGCCCGCGAGAGCCGCCGCATAGGCGAAGGGAGAAACGTTCTCCGCTATGCCGCTTTGGTTGCGCAGGGCGGCCGCGCCGGGCAAGACCTCAGCCAGCGGACGCGCCGGACAGTCATGAGGCAGCCTTAGCTCGCCCCGCGACAACGCCAGGGCTCGTTCAGCGGAGGTGGGAAATTCGGCTGAATAAAGAGGCCGCGCCTCGCTCTCGCCGTAGACCTCCGTGCGGCTATTCAGGGTGGTGAAGGCCAAAAGGGAAGCGGGCGCGGCACTCCAGATTCGGAGCGCCGCATGGATAGCGGCGGAGGAGAATGAAAACGCCGCTACCGGTATACCCGCTTCAGAGAAAAGCGTTTCATAGGAATCAAGAATCGCTTTCCGAACCAGTCCGATTACATAGTGCGCGCCGCCCGCCGGCATGAAAGCCCAGGCGATTTCTTCATCGCCGTAAGGGTGAAGCGAATCAATTTGCAGTTCGATGGCGCCGGCGATATCGCTGTTCGCCACGCCCGGCAAATGAACCAGCCTGACGATGGTTTCCTCTCGCGGCAGCAGGACCGTAGCGGCGAGGCGCTTCTCGCCCGCGCGTTCCAGGAAGCGCGTCAACTCCGCTCCCCATTCGGCAGCGGGGCGGGCACGGAAATCTTCAACGCGGGCGCCGCCCAGAATTACGGGCCCGGAAGGGCGCGCACGCACCGCCGCCGCCTCAAGATCTTTCGCGCCAATCGCAATGCCAAAGCCGGTGCCGACGATCAGCATGCGGCGCCATACAGGCGTTTCGGCCTGCGCGGCGGCGGGCGCTGTGGCTTCAGTTGCGGTCATACCACCGCACCACCTCGAACCCGGGCGCCCTTCCCGCTTCTGCTTGAAAAACCAGTCTTCCGAGGGCGGAGACGGTCCGGCGCATGTCGGATAATTTTCCGTCCGGCTGTTTCAATCGCGCGGTTGCCCGCAGCGTATACATGTAATTGCCACCGATGCGAATGCGAGAGCCGACAGGCCCAAGCGCCTGCTGAACTTCCGCCAGTTCCTTGTAATCGGCGAACGGGCGCTGCTGACGGCGAGCGACGATGGCGGCCGCATCCTCCGGAGTCAGCCCTACAGCGATCATCGTTTCGGCGCGGGCCGTGTTGGCGTCTATGGCGCTGCTCACCGCGTACGCCGACAGGCAGTCGCGCAAACCTGCGCGGCTGTTGTCCAGCGATGTCCCGAAGTACAAATCCGGCGTGATTCCCTTCACCTGCAGCAACTCCTCGTTCTCTGAAAAAGACGTATGGCGGGGCAAAAAAGACGGAGACTGCGCTAAATAATACGCATCGAACGGACTTGGGTGTTCAGGCGAGACGGGCGTGCGCCAGTCGATTATCGCTTCGGTGATTTCAAAGGCGCGGTCGTCAGGCACGCCAAGGGCAACCAGCAGCCTTCGTATTTCTTCCGGCGGAGCGTTCCGGAGACTCAGCTTTGAGGTTTCCGGGATGATCTCCACCCGCACCTGCGCATTGGGAAAAGGCAGGTCCATCGCGACGGTAAGGGATGTAAAGAAATCCGCGCCCCAGAACATTCTCATAGCCGTCCTCTCGATTGCGCCGCGGGCGATGAAATAGGCTTTCACGTCGTCCACATTGGTTGCGGCGCGCTCGGTCTCGCTGCGCACGTTGTTGGCAACGGCGAGGCCAATGGCGGAGAGCGCGGCGGTGAGCCAAAGGACGGTAAGCAAGGCTGAGCCCGTTCGCAGCCTCACTCCTGGTGGGGCGGGCAATCCTGCCCGAGGAGTGGCTCTCCAGCCGCTCCAGCGACCGCAGGTCGGCTCTGCCGCGCTCTTACTGCCGCGCATCCACATACCTGGCTCCAACAGGCCGGTTCACCGGCAACGCTACCGTAACTGTAGTCACGTGAAGTTCCGAAGGCGTGCGATCGAGCGGCGCCATTTCAATCCGAATCCCCTGCGGTAATTGAACCCTTTCCCAATCGGGCCGCCATATCTGAAACGGCGGTTCGGTGAGCGGCTGAAGATACGAAAATCGGCAGTACGCCAGTTTGTCCGCCAATACAAACGACTGCGGACCCGGAGCCACTCCCGCGAAGTGAGTCATCTGCCCGCCGGTTCTCGGGTCCGGCTCAATGGAAACGATTTCGAGACCGGTCTGCGCCGGACCGGTGTAGGGCGTCTCATTTACAATCAGCCTCACGCCGACGTTGTTATCACCGGCGATTACCTGGAACTGCGCTATTTGCGGACGTCCCCTCCAGGCATCCTGAAGCGAATAGGCGGTAACGAAACGCATACTTTGGGGCTGCCAATCCATGTACGGCACTTCAATCGTTACCTCCGGTTTCGGGCGCCACTCGGCCCGCGTGATCATGAGCCCCGCGATCTCGTTCTCGACGATCTTGCGCGCGTTCGAGACGCGGCGGTTCTGCACCAGATGCGCATCCGTCTTCTCCATCGTGTTGAAGCCGATCCGCATGGCCATCAAAATCCCCACGGACAACAAACTCAGCAGGGAAACGGCGATCAGAATCTCGATCAGGGTAACGCCGGCCCGCTTACTCATTGACTCACCGGCAGCGGAATACGGGTGCGCCTGTAGCCTTCCAGTTCCAGGGTTCGCCGGGTTCCGGTAGGAGGCTGCCACCATATCTGCAAAGCGATCTGCTGCAGGATTACCGAGCCGGGCCCCGCGTTTTCAGGGACTTCGAACGGTCGCAGCGTCGCTGTCCATCCACTCGGCTCCGGAGCTTCGCCGGCATCGAACGTGCCATGCGCGGAACCCTCGAAGGGAAGATTTACGTCGAGCAAGAGATCGTTCATCTTCGTGCGGGCCAGCATGGCTGCCCGATCGTAATCGGAGAGACGCGAGGCGTTCCTGACGGACTGCGACAGCCCGACTATCAGGCCGGTCACCGCAATGCCCATGATGACCGTGGCAACCAGAACCTCGAGAAGACTGAATCCTTTTTGCGAGGTCATTTCGCAGCGTCCGCCACAACGCGCTCAATTTTTGGAACAGCGGTAACGGGATCGATCTGTATAGACCGGCGGGCGCCCTTTTCACTCTTTAGCACAATCAGAATCCGCGGGCATGCGCCACCCGGAAACAAGAGGAAGCGCCTGCTCTCGTCGCCTTCGATCATGACGCCGGAAGGCATGTCGAGCTTCTTCTCAGGCTTATCGCCCGAATCCGCTGTAAACACGAACAGTGCGTTATCGTGAGGCGAAATCACCAGCGCGGCGGGTTTTTCATGGCGGTCCACATTGTTCAGCGCCGAGGTTAGAAAGCTGGCCACCGAGCCCGATGCAGACGTCAGACGCACGCCCGCCAGCCCTGAGGTAAGGGCCGGAAACGAGACGCTGACAATAGCGGCGACGATCGCCACTACGATCAGCATTTCGAGAAGCGTTACGCCGCGCCGGCTCGACATAGCGGTTCATTTCCAACTGACGACGTCGGCGTTCAGATCGGTGCCGCCCGGCTGCCCGTCCCCGCCGTAACTGACAATGTCCGGTTCATCGCCGTGATCGCCCGGATACTTATAAACGTACGGGTGGCCCCAGGGGTCGTTGCCGAGATCCTTCACCAGATACGGGCCGTGCCACTGGTCCATGCCCGAGGGTTGCTGGCGCAAGGCCGCGAGACCGAGTTCCTGAGTAGGGAATGTGCCGGTATCCAGCTTGTACTGGCCCAGCGCGAGCTGGATATTCGCGATCTCCTGTTTCGCGGCCACCACTCGCGCCTGATCTCCGCGATGGAGTAAGCGCGGCCCCACAATCGCCGCGAAGAGCGCGATGATTGTGACCACCACCAACATTTCTATGAGCGTGACGCCGGCCCGAGAGTTCAATTTCCTGTTCATGCCTGACCTTCCTTAAATAACCTTGCCGCGAATTACGCAGTGTCAGCCCGCGCGCGCGGCTCAGATCTAAATAGCAACATCGTTAATGCTCGTGATCGCAATCAACATACTCAGCACCAGCGCGCCCACGATAATGCCCATGATCAAAATCACGAGCGGTTCAAAAATCGACGTGAAACGCCGGATGGCCGCGCGCGTTTCTTCTTCGTAGATCTGTGCCATGCGCGCGAACATCAAATCGAGTTTGCCGGTCTCTTCGCCCACCGTCAAAAGATGCGATGCAAGCGGCGGAAACATCTTCGTGCGCGCCAGCGGCTGCGAGATACCCTCGCCGCGCTTCACACCCTGCGCGACATCCTTCAATGAATTCGCCATCCGCTTGTTGTTCAGAATTCCCGCCGAAATGCCTAACGCCTGCACCAGCGGCACCGTATTGCCCACAAGGGTTGACATGGCGCGCGCGAAGCGCGATGTCTCGGCCTTGCGGAGCGCGTCGCCCAGGATGGGTATTCTGAGGCGTGAATCGTCCCACCATAACCGTCCCGCCGGGGTTCGCGTATAGACGCGAAACGCTGTAATGGCGCCGGCAATCGCCAGCGCCACCGCCCAGGCCCAGTTTTGCACGATTTTACTGGCCTCCAGCATAATCATCGTTGGCACGGGAATCTTCATACGTCCATCGCTGAAGACGCTCGCGAAGCGGGGAACGACAAAATCGAGCAGCACAAATATGGAACCCGCGCCAACGGCCGCCAACAGCGCCGGGTACACCATCGACGAAATGATGTAGCTTCGAAGCTCATCGCGCGAACGCTCAAATTCCGAAAGCCGTTCGAAGATTTGCCCCAGATTGCCCGATGCCTCGCCCGCCCGCACCATGTTCAGAAATAAGTCGGAGAAGTACAACGGATGCAGGGCCAGAGCGTCCGCCAGCGACTTGCCGCCTTTGATGGAACGCAACAGATCGCCGATGAGCGCGCGAAACTGCGGCTTGGTGGTAAGTTCATTGGCGATGGACAGAGCACGGTCGAGCGGCACACCGGAATTCAGCAGCGTCGACAATTCCTGCGTGAAAAAAAGAACATCTTTACGCCGGCCCGCGCTGAAACTGCTCAGCGATTCCGGCATCGCGAGCGAGATTTTGTTCTTCTTTTCTTCAGACCCGACGTAGATGGGCGTGAGGCCCTGGCGCTGCAGTTCACGCGCCACCGACCGCTGGTTCTCAGCCGTGATAATGCCGTTGCGCAGTTTGCCATCGGCGCCGACGGCCCGGTAATGAAAGGTCGCGGTGGGCATCGGCTAGAACTCCTGCGTGACTCGTGTAACTTCGGTGGCGGTGGTGAGCCCCCGCTCCACTTTCATCCAGCCATCCTCGCGCAGATTCCTCATCCCGTTGCGCCGCGCGGCATCGGTTAAGCGGCTCGCATCGGCGTTCGCCATGATCAACTGCCGAATCTCGTCATTCAACTCCATCAGTTCGAAAATCCCCGCGCGCCCGCGATACCCGGAGCTATTGCACTCCTCACATCCGCGGCCCCGAAACGTCTCGATCTCATTGCCGAACGGCGTCATGGAGAGGCCGGCGCTCTCTTTGCAATGCAGGCAAATCACACGCACCAAACGCTGCGCCAGCACCGCAACCACAGATGACGAAATCAGATAATTTTCCACCCCCATATCGGTGAGGCGCGTCACGGCGCTGGGCGCATCGTTGGTATGCAGGGTCGAGAACACGAAGTGCCCTGTGAGCGCGGAGCGAATGGCGATATCGGCGGTCTCGCGATCGCGGATTTCACCGATCATGATCACGTCCGGATCCTGCCGGACAATGTGCCGGATACCCGTGGCGAACGTCAGACCAATCGCGGGATTGACGTGAATCTGATTGATCCCGTCCATCTGATACTCAACGGGATCTTCGATCGTGATGATCTTCTTATCCGGCAAATTGATGCGCTTCAGGGCGGAGTAAAGCGTAGTCGATTTACCGCTGCCGGTAGGCCCGGTCACCATGAAAATACCGTGGGGCAGGGAAGTGTAGTGTTCCATGCGGCGCAGCATGTAATCGTCAAAGCCGAGCTTGCGCAGATCGTAGAAATCGCCCGCGGAGCGATCGAGCAGACGCATGACGACACTCTCCCCGAACAGCGTGGGCAGGGTAGAAACGCGAAGATCCACTTCGCGACCCAAAATGCGAAGCTTGATGCGTCCGTCCTGCGGGAGGCGGCGTTCGGCGATGTTCAGTTTCGCCATCAGTTTCAAACGGGAGATGATGGCCGCCTTTAGTTCACGCGGGGGCTGTTCCTGATTGAAGAGCACTCCGTCGATACGGAAGCGAATTCGGAACTCCTTTTCAAACGGTTCAATATGAATATCGCTCGCGCG
>Ga0105240_10004178_pt1 | contig 22127 bp, 26 predicted proteins | sample KBSC54metaG_FD_80426 | JGI IMG/M metagenome (GOLD analysis project Ga0105240, IMG submission 80426) | Corn rhizosphere microbial communities from Kellogg Biological Station, Michigan, USA - KBS C5-4 metaG | ecosystem: Host-associated > Plants > Roots > Rhizosphere > Soil | place: Michigan, USA... | reverse complement strand
TACTTCTCGCGGCAGGACAAGGCGCCCGGCGACGTCAACGGCTACGACACCTCCAATCTCTGGCACATCGCCCGGCCGGCGCAGTGAGCCGAGCTCACGTTAAAAGGCAAAAGCCCCGTCGGCGGAGCCAACGGGGCCTCAACAATCTCCGTCAGAAGGCTTAGCGGTGGTCGCTGACCAGCACGACTTCCTCAACGGGCTTGCGCGTCGCCTCGACCGCAACGGCCGAGGTCTGCGAAGCCGCGGGCGTGGTCTGTTGAGTCTGCGGGGCTGGCGTCGCCGCAGCGGCGGTCTGTTGCCCGGTGCTCGCCTGGCGATTCCAGTCGCAAGCAGCGGCGGATTGTACGGTGAAGGCAACGGCGGCAAAGGCGGTAATGGCAACGAGCTTTCGCATGTCCGGGCTCCTTTGATGACGCTAACCCCAGCCTAGCACGACGCCGGGGTTCCGCGAATCGCCCAGGGCATCACGAACGCGCGACAGCCGGCGCGCAACGGATCTTGCCCTTGGCGAGATATCCACTCCGATATCGCGGGCCGCAATTCATCCAACTTTCCGAATAAATTCCGCTCACGCTACACTCGCCACCGATTCGACACCTGCGACCGATTCGGCGGACGGTCTTTCGACGCGAGAGGGGTTGCTGATGGCATTTTTCAAGCGCGAGCTCGGCCCAGTCGAGCGGTTCGAGGCTGCGCTGAAACTCAAACAGGCCGAGCGTGACAAGCTCGCCGGTCGCTTGGCGCTGGCCGAATCCGCCTTTGCCGAAAAACGCGCCGCCGCCGAAAAGCTCGCCGTCGCGGGGGCCAGCACCGCAAAGCTTGAAAAGGCCGAAGCGCAGATGCGCGCCGACGAGGACCGCGCCCGCACGCTGCGCACCGAGCTGGCCGATATCGATGAGCAGGTGGTCTCGACCGAGCGTACGCTTGCCGATGCCCGCGCCCAGCGCGACCGCGAAACGCTCGCCGACCAGATCGAAGCCCTTGCCGCCTCGGTCGAACGCTCGGTCCCGGCTTTCGGCAGCGGCGCCTCGGCGTTGGTCGATGCCGTTGCCAAGGGCGCGACCCAGGTTGCTGAAGCAACCCGCTTTGCGGCGAGCGTCGACGCGGTGCGGCGCGAAGTGCTTTCGGCCGCCGATCTTGTCTGCTGGGAGCTGCGAACACTTGCGGTGCGAACCCGCGCCGGCAATGCGAACGCAAGCCCGGCAGTCCAGACCGAGTCGGAGGTAGCGACGGCGCCGGTCATCGAGCGCCAGATGGTCTATACCTTCAATCCGCTGTTGTGGCGGGAAGGAAGCGAGGTGAAGAAGGCGCCGGCCTTCGCCATGGTCGCGCTGCCGAAAGTGCTGTTGCCGACCGCGTTGCAGCATCAGCATGCGGATTACGTCAATGCAAGACGCGTGCAGACGCTGATGCATGTGCATGGCAGCGGCGAAGGCAAGCCTGAGCCTGAGGGCGACGATCCGCTTCTCGTCGACCTCGATGCGCTCGCCGCCGGCGAGCAGAATGCGCGCGCCAACGTCGCCTGAGGGCTCGCGCCCGTCGCTTCGGGCCGGATTCGGTTCGGCCCAAAGCCGCGCCATTTGCAACAAAACGGCGGGGTTGTATGCCGCCGCAGATCCGGGTTCCAACCGTCTTGATCCACAGCGGCCTCAACCTCTTCACGCTATTGCCTTGCTTTGGTCAAACCCGGCTGAAGTTCTGTGCCGGCATGGATCACTGAAGTCGCGGTGGGACCGACGATGCCTTCCAATCAGGACACCAAGAACGATCCGCATGACGTGGTGGAGATCGCGCCGGACGTTGTTCTGGTCGCGCGCGCGGCTGCGGAGTTTCCGTCACTGGCGCCGGATGCGGCGAACCAGGCCTTCAACCGCCAACCGAATATGGGGAACATGGGAGCCGCTCCGGACTTGGCGGCCGCCCCCAAGGTGGACACCACGTTCCGCGCCAGCGACGTCAACGATATTCCAGGTCGCAGGTCGGGGGCCCGGTGGATGCGGACGGCATTGATGGCCTTCCTGTTCGCCTTCCTCAGTGTGATCGCCACTGCCACCTGGCAGCGCTATGGCAATGAAGCACAGGCGATGATAGCTTCAGGCCTGACGATGCGGATTGACCTCGCGTCCTGGCTGCCATGGCAAAAGAGCGATGCGGCCGCGCCAGCGGATACGTCGACTGCGTCCCCCGCCCCCGCCGCTGTTGCGACCGCTGCGGATCAGGTCACGCCAGCGGCCCAGCCCGCCGATAGCGCCGCTGCGCCGGCTGCCGCCACTCCGGCCACGCCACCACCAGCCGCGGCAACCTCGCCCCAGGCTCCGCCGGCACAAGACCCGGCGCAGACGCTGCAGTCGGTGACGCAGGACGTCGCGAGCCTCACGCAGCAAATCGAAACGCTCAAGGCGAGCATTGCGGAATTGAAGGTGAGCCAGGAGCAGCTTTCGCAGCAGTTGTCGCGCGAGATAGCAAAACCCCGCGAGACCAGGCCGGTGGAAGCCAGGCTTCCGGAAAGGCCGGCCGAGCGTCGTCCCGCCAAGCTGGGAGCGCCGCCACGTTCGCTGGGGACGATCGTGCAGCGCAATCCGAGGCCAATGTATCCGCCGATGCACGAAACGGCCGCGGCTCCCTTGCCGCCACCGGGTTATGGATCAGCTCCGGTGCAGATCGCCCCCGGACCGCCGCCCGCCGCGCCTGCGGATGCGTCGGATGATGGCGTGGTCGTACGCCCCCCGATGCCGGTGCGATGAGCTAGTGCTGCGGGACCGGCATCGGCGGCTTTAGTGCCGAGTGCGATGCTGCTGGCGGCTTTTTCGGCTTGCCGGGCGGCCGTCCATGTGACGCGTTATCAATGTCTGCGAGGTACGAGGCGAGCGCCCAGGCGGTATCCGAACCGGTCGAATAGTGATCCTTCAGGAACATATAGAGCGTCAGCCGAAAGCGCCCCTTGGCGAGCCCTCGGGCGCTGCGATGGCAGGTCGCGCAACTGTCGGCGAATAGCTTTGCCGCGGACTTGCCCTTGTCCAGATTCTGCGCACGCGCCGGCACCGATACCGCCAACGCCATCACCGCGAGCGCAGCAAGGCGCCTCCAAAACATCCTGTTCATCACGCCCCGCAACGTTCGCTCCTTCACGCTCTCGGTACCGATATCCCGGACAAGGCTGTCAAAATCACGGCAGCGGGCGCAAGGGGTCACCGCTTGAAAGATCGAAGGGGAACCAACATGATACAATCGGGTGCCCCGAGCTTGATGCGCGAGCAACAAAGCGAGCGGCGAACCGCTTTCAAGAGCTCACAGGAGACCGGCATGACCGATCTTAGTTCATTGTCATCATCGGAGCTTGCCGACCGTATCGCAATCGTCCGCGACAATATTCGCCAGATCACCGAGCAGGCCGCTGCGGCGTCCGGCGCTGCGGATGAAGAGCGCAACGCCGATCGCCTTGCGGAGCAGAACGAGGAGCTCGATGCGCTCTTGAAGGAGGAGGCGCGACGCTCGCGCAAATGAAAATCACGAAGCGAAGAAAAAGGGGCGGCCCGTCAGCCGCCCCTTTCGTTACGCCCGGTGAAACACCAGCGCGCGGATCTCGATGCTTTCCCGGGGTGGCGTATCCGGCGGCGTGGTCGGGTCCACAAAGGCGGTATGGGGCCCAAAGCGTGTGCGCCCATCGGTCGCAGAATCGTAGCACTTGAGCAGCAGCGCCTCGTCGGCCGTCATTTCCGGGAAATAGAACCAGCGGTGGTTCGGGTTGTATTTCACCGAATAGGTTTCGCCGCGGCGGTTCGGATAGATCAGATCTGAAGCGATGAGATCGTCCGGCGCCACCGTGGTGCCGTCGGCCATCGCCAGCGGCGCATCGCGCACCGGTCCGTGGATCGGCCGCCACAAATTGATCACCTGCACCCGGCCCTTGAGCAACTCTTCGGCCTCTTTGGGCACATGCTCGTGAACCCGGTTCGGCCCTGACGAGAGGGTCTGGTCGACATGTACGCGGGTTGCGGGCTGACGCGGACCGGCGCCGCGGATATCGGCCGCGCCATCGACCCGCTTGCGCACCGTGTGGTCAAAGATCACCACGCGGTCGGCCTTCAGCGTCGCGCGCATGAAGGCTTCGACAGCGGGATAGTAGAAGCGCTTGATCTCGGCCTCGTCGTAAAAATCCTTCACGGCAGTTGGATGCCGCACCAGCTCAAAGCCTTCGCGATCGAGCGAGAAGTTCTTCGCAATCAGCCGCCCGTCGAAGATCGGCACCTGGTGCGGTTCGGGCAGATTGGTCGATTTCGGCTCGCCCGGCGGCGGATCGTAGGCATAGGTGCGAGGCTTGCCGGATGTCGGCGCCAGATAGTTCAACTCGGCGGTCACGAAGGGAAGCGATTCTATTCTTGTTTCTTGCAGGCCCATGTTTCTTGCAGGGCTGTGGCCCTGTCTCCCGACTGATAAAACCTAGACTAAAATGTTTGCTGCAATGCCCTTCCCGGCAAGCGCCGGCGCGAAATAGCAACGTTGCTGTTGCCGCATGGGCCGGGCAAAGAAAAATTCTGCCGCCGGCCAGGGGCTGGCCGACGGGTTGTTCTCAAAACTTCACGGAAATGCGAGCGGGCGGGCTCGAGAGCTTTAGCCCACCACGACCTCGCTGACCTGAATCACCGGCGCGATATCGGTGTAATTGGCGATATCGCCCATGATTTCCTTGCCGTGTTTGGCCATGCCGGCCTGGAACGCCTCGAGGGAGTCGCAGTAGATATGGCACATGCCGACATAGGTCGCGGGCGCACCGGGTGCACCGCCTGCCAGACCCTTGTCCACCGTATAGGACTTGCAGCCGTCGCCGAGCCGTTCTTTCACCAGCGGCATGTGCTTGTCACGGTAATAGGTATGATCGAAGCGCGCGCCTTCCTTGTTCGGATACATGACGCTGACCTTGAACATGGCGATTTCCCTCCGGTGATTTCGCCGGCTGAATGCGGCGTTCAAGGAGGACTTTGCGTCAGCTTTGCGCTTTTCGCAACTGCCGAACGCGCCCCACATGCGCGCTCGGCAATGACAAGATCGTCAGCTTTGATGTGGGCCGCGCATCATCTTCATGGCTTCCTCGATATGGCGCCACTCCCGCGCTTCCTCGGCATCGCCATCCTTTTCGCAGGCCAGCGCTCTCTCGGCCGCCGCCGCGATCGCCCCGGGCCCGTGCTTTTCGAACATCTGACGCGCGATCGTGTGAACCTGCGTTTCCGACATCATGTGGCTCTCCCTGGTTCCACTGTCTGACACCACGGCAACCGTCTGCGGTTGCCGGGCGCTCTATCAAACGGTTCGAGGCAAGCCCTCGTTCCGCAGAGGCGCGGACACATTTTGCCGCGGCGCCTATAGGTCGAGCGCCGGTGGGTCGAACCAGTTGGTCAGCGACAGGCCGCCATCGACCACGATCGATGCACCGGTGACGTAGGCCGAGATGCGGTCCGACAGCACGGCGAGCGCCATCGGCGCCAGGTCCTCGGCCCGGCCGATCCGGCCGAGCGGAATGTGTCTGGAAAGCGAGGGATCGGCGACGAAACCGCCGGCGGCGATGGCGCCCGGCACCAGCGCATTGATGCGGATGTTGTAGCGGCCGAACGTCTTGGCCAATTCCCTCACCATCATCGCCAATGCCGCCTTCGCGCTCGAATAGTGCGGCAGGTTGCGCGGCGTGCCGGCGTGCAACGACGTGAGCATCAGGAACGAGCCCGGCTGTTTCGCAGCGATCAGCTTTCGCGCCAGCTCGCGTGAAAGATGGAATCCGGCATCGACGTTGACGGCGTGCATCTGCCGCCAGGTCTCGTCGTTCACCGCAAAGGCGTGATCGGCCTCGCGTCGCGGCGGCGAGGCCGAGTGCACGAAATGGGTGACGTGCCCAATGGCTTTGTCAGCATACGCAAGGAGAGCCTCGCAAGTGGTTCGTTCGGCGAGGTCGCCTACAAAGGGCACCGCGAGCTCCGGCTTGCTCGCGGACTTGATCGCTGCCGCAACGCGCTCCTCGCTGACGTCGGCGAACATGGTGCGCACGCCCTCTGCCACCAGCGCCTGCGCGATCGCGCGGCCGATGCCATTGCCGGCGCCGGTTACAAGGGCCGCCTCGCGTGTTGGATCGAAGGGAGAGCTGAAGGGACTCATGAGGGCATGCTCCTGTGCCGCAGGCTGACTGACGCTACGTCAATGAACCTCAGTCGCGCCGCTTGCGTCAATCGCGATGGAACCATTTGCGCTGGTCGCATCACCTCTGCTCTGCCGCAATTGGACTCTCTTCCGGTCGCATTTTCGGAGTAACGGCCGAGTGATGCGGAGGGTATCGGGATGAAAAAGGCAATCGCAATCGCGGCCGTGTCGCTGTCGCTGATTTGCTCGCAGGCGCGCGCAGACGGGCATCGCCCGGGTGACGCTGCGCTCGGGGCTCTGTCGGGCGCGGTGGTGTTCGGGCCGATCGGAGCGGTCGCTGGCGCGGTCGTGGGCTATACCGCAGGCCCCTCGATTGCGCACTCCTGGGGTTTTCGGCATTCAGCGCATCGGGCCAGACCCGCGCGGCGGACGATGCCGCCGGCCGAAGCTCATGCGCAAGCGCCGGCGCCATCGGAGGCTCACGCCGCGACGGCTCCGCCGCAAGCACCGCCCGTACCTCAGACGGCTTCCACGTCACCGCCGCCGGTGCAGACACTCGAGTAACAGGTCGCGCAGCGGCGATGGGCACTTCGCGCATCGAAGAGCTTATGCGTGCCGATGCGCCTCTGTTCTTTGTCTGACTCTATTTCGTTCTCAAAGAACGAATCGGAATCGCGCAAATCAGCGCGCAGCGATTCCTAACAATTGGTTCGTTTGATGATCGTTGCGACGCGGTCAACGCGGCCGCGCACTCACAGGAGCTTCGCCTGTACCGTCAGCATGGCGTTATCAGCGGCGCGCTCGAGCAGATCGACGGCGTCGTCATGCAGCGAGCGATATTCCATCCATTCGATGGAGTTCAGCGTGGTGAGAAACTGATAGGCTTGCCCTACGGTCGAAATCGACACCAGCTTGCCGTTCAGTCGAAAGCGGAACGTCGTGCGCAGCGGCGTCTCGGAGTTCGACACCTGACTCATGTCGGGTGCGAAGTAGGTCAAGATTGCGAAGTTGAGCGCTGCGCGGCCTGCACCGAACTCAGGCTTGGCACGACGACCATGCGCGTGATCTGGCCGTCGTCGTAGGCTTTGCGGAAACGATCATAGTCGCGGATCGAAACGCAGCCGTTGGAGTCGCCTTCCGGGCCGAGCATATAGGGATGCGCCAGTATCCCGGCGCGGCCAAGCGTCGAGCTGCCGTCAGTGGGCAGCAAGCGCAGCGCGCGGACGCCGTGGAAGAGCGCCTCCCGCGGCTTCAGTTCGTAGGTGGCAGGCGGCGTAGCACCGACCATGCGCTGATCGACGTGGTCGGGATCGTCGCGCATACGGCCGAGGCCCGAATGCGCTTCGAGGGTCATACCGTTCGGCATGTAAACCGCGTGCGCCGAAATGTCGTAAACCGCAGTCTGGTTATCATAGCCAAGGGCCGCGAGGTCAGGCCCGCGCTGGAACGGCGTCAGCGAGGCCAGCGACATCTTGCCGGGGAGGAGATCGGACAGCTTCTGCAGCATCGAACGATCTTCCGTCCGCGGTGGTGCCGGCGGCAGCGATTGCGCAGGATCGGCGGAAGCCAACTGCACATCCGCGGCGGCGGGTCGCGACCGCGGCAGTGGGATATCGTTCGCCGCTGTAGCGGGCTTGCTCTCGGGGACCGCGCCTGCACTCTGCGGGCCGATGCCCCGGCGCCAGTCGGAGGATGCGAGACCCTGTGTCAGCTCATCCCTGGCATCGCGCCACTTCGCCTGCAATGCCGCCAGCGCGGAGCGGTCGAGCGGCTCCAGGGCGGTGGCGGGACGCATTTGAAACATCTCGGAGGGCGTGAGCGGAACGAAGCGCTCGTCGAATGAGGCAACGTTCGCGGTGGCTTGCGATACGACGGAGGTATCGGCTCCCGTCAGCCAAGCGGCGGCGCCGACTGACAGGGCGAGCACAGCCGCAACAAGCACCGCGGCGTCGGATCGCCCAAAGCGCCGACGCGGCAGGAGTGTATCGACCGTTACGGGGTCGAAAGCCATCACGTCCCCAAATTCTACCCTTCGCGGGGTACCCAACCCCTCGAACGAGTCGTCTACCAGCCAAGTGTAATATGAGACCCCGAACTACGGCAACATCGAGACGCCGATACCCGTTTCTCGCAGGCCCAAAAGGCATTTCCCCGCTGCTGAACACCCGCCGAAAGGAGGATAGCCGTGACGCAAAATTACCGCAATCCACCCCAGAATTAGGGGTGCCTTCCAAGGGGAACTCAAGATGCGGATTGCGAAAGTAATCTTCGTCGGTTCTGCGGCCGCGCTGCTCATGACCGCGCCGGCATTGGCCAGAAACGCCCAAACCCAGAAAACCGACGACCAATCGACCTCATCCTCCTGTCACGCCTATCAGCAGGCGCCGGACGGGTCATGGGAAAAGCTTCCGTGCGAGGAGGCTGGCGGCGGGACGACCCAGCACAGGCCGCCTCCGAAGTCTTCCGAGGAAGAACAGCCGCGCTAGCCGCCCGTCATTCGGCAAAACCGACAAAACGCACGAATTCGCCGTTCGGCCGCCGGTCCGACCGCACACCATTGGCCGCAAACGAGTCGTCCGGGTAACCCATGGCGACGCAGGTGATGATGACCTGGTCGTCCGGGATGCAGGCGACCTCACGCACGATGTCGGAGCGCGTGATCCCCTGCCCGTTGATGACAGTGCCGAGCCCCCGGTCCCAGGCGGCCAGCACGATGCCGTAGCAGAGCGCGCCGAGATCGAAATGACAGATCGTGCCAGGATCGAGCACGCGATCATAGGTCAGGACCAATGAGACCGGCGCGTCGAACTGGCGGAAACCGCGCAGTACCCAATCCTGCCGCATCGGCTTGTCGTCGCGCGCTATTCCCATCGCGCCGAACAGCTTCTTGGCGATCTCGACCTGACGATGCCGATGCACGCCCTGATACTCGCCATGGCCGACGATGTCGCGCTTGGGGCTGGCGCCTGCGATCATCTCTTCCATGTTGCGCCGGCGCACGTGTTCGAGCGGCTTGCCGGAAAGGACATGCACGTGCCATGGCTGCGTGTTCATGGAGGACGGCGCGCGCTTGGCGACTTCGAGTATCTCCTCGATCAACGTGCGTGCTACTGGCTCGTTCTTGAAGCCGCGCACGCTGCGGCGCGTCTGCACCAGCTCTTCGAAGTCCATTCCAGGCTTCCCCTACCCGCTGATTGTGATGGCCCCGTATTGACGGCCAAGGCGATACTTATGCCGCTCCCCAGGCAGAAAGATAGCCTGCACCGCATTGATGGAAGCGAGGTCAGCTTCGGCGGGACGTGGCCAGCGTCTGCGACGGAGTTTCCCCGAATTGCAGGCGGTAGCTTGCCGAGAAATCGCCGAGGTGCCAGAAGCCGAACGCCAGCGCGATCGCCTTGACGCTTTCGGCGCCGGCAAGCAGTTGCCGGCGGACGAGCCAAAGCCGCCTCAGCCGCAAGTAGCGGTGCAGGCTCATGCCGCGGTAGCGCAGGATCGCATCGTGCATCGAGCGGACCGACACTCCGATTTGCTGCGCGAGCTCCTCGCTGTAGATCGGCCTTCCGAGACTGCCCTCCAGGACATCCCGGATTTCGCGGAATACCTGGAATTGCCGGGTCGAATTGGCAAGTGTGGCCCATCGCGCCGGTATAATCTCCGCAAGCACACCATCGATGCAGGCGAGCAGGGACTCACGGATGGCCGCCGACGTCTCGCTCAGGCTTGGCTGCTCGCCCAATTGCGGCAAAGCCGTCAACAACTGGGTGACAAGCGCGCGCAACCGTTGCTGCGCCGCCGGACTCGTCTCGAACATGTTGAAATTGGCCGACACCTGCGGCCAGCCACGATCTGCTATCGCCGGCGTGAAGACGATCGATGCGTACTGCCTCTCCGTGCGTTCAACCGTGGTGTAGGCCGCACCTCCGCCTCCGATCACAATGACGGATTTGTCTCTGTCCGCGCCGTTGAAGCGAATGGGAACACCATCATCCATGGTGAACCCGATCGCGGTGCAATCCGGCGCCAGTTGCGCGTCGACAATGCGCGGAAATGACTTCGTCAGATTGACGCTGCAACTTTCGAGATTCAAAATGGTTTGCTCCGCCGAAATCTTGCGGACCAGTGGAGTAAAATCCAAGCTGAAGCTTCGCACCAAACTGCGAAACTCGTCGATATCAGAGAACCGAAATATCCTCGGTGTCAGGCTTGGCTCGAAAGCATCCCCGCCCATCCCACTCCCAATCAACATCCCGTCGAAGATGACGGCTACGACTAAAAAATGTCCCCGAATTACAGATAGCGGCGATTCCGCCTCGGTCGGCCATGCGACATCGGAGCTGCCGAATTTCGATATCTTTTCAGCAGGTTCCCTCGGGTATGATGGCACCAAACGCTGTCCTCAATATATCATATTTTAACAACCCGGGCGTGAAGCTGTGGATGGAAACAGCGACGTTTTCATCACGGTATTGCCGCCGGTCATGAATGCCCCCAGTTCTGCCGAACTGACTGCCGAACTCGAGGCCGCCATCTCCGATGGCTCGGCCTCGCGACGCGCTCACATATTGCGACGGGTTGCCGAGCTCTTCCTCGCCGAAGCACACCGACTAACTCTTTCCCAGCTCTCGGTTTTCGATGAGGTACTGATTTGCCTGTCGCATCGCGTGGAGGCGCGCGCGCTCGCCGAGCTTAGCGCCGCGCTTGCCGATGTTACGCCGGCGCCGCCGGAGACGATGCGGCGCCTCGCCCGCCATGACAACGCGGCGGTTGCCTCGCCCGCGCTTCTCAAATCGTGCACGCTGGCGGATGCGGATATTATCGAGATCGCCGGCAACTGCAGCCAGCAACACCTCGTTGCCATTTCGAAGCGACCGGCCCTGAGCGAGGCGGTCACCGACGTTATCCTGAAGCACGCCGGCAAGGACGCCAGTCGGATCCTAGCACGAAATGCGTCAGCACGTCTGACTGAAAAGGGTTATGCGAGCCTGCTCGCGATGGCCGCGCACGACGACACGGTCGCCGAATCCCTGGGCCTGCGCCCTGAACTTCCCGACGCCATCCTCGAGAGCCTTCTTGCCGCGACCACGGAGACGGTACGGTCAAGGCTCAAGAAGAGCGCTTCTGCGCAGACGCGCGAACGGGTTCAGGCCGCGCTGGACCGCGCCAACGTGCCGGCCGATCCAAAGAAATCGGCCACGGATGACTATGCAGAAGCCCGCGCGGCCGTGGTCGTGCTCAACCACGGCGGCAAGCTGAACGACTCCACAGTCAACCGCTTTGCTATCAGGCGTGAATATCCGAATGTCATCGCAGCACTGTCGCTGCTTTCGGGCGGCACCGTCGAGGTCATCGCGCCGCTGATGCAGGAAGAGAGCGGCTCGGGTCTGCTCATTGCCTGCCGCGCAGCGCGGCTCAATTGGCAGACGACATTAGCGGTCATCAATAACCGCCGCGTTCCGCTGCTTTCAAAGCAGCAACTCGATCAGTCCAGGGAAGTGTTCGAGATGCTCTACGTCTCGTCCGCCCAATACACCATTCGCTTCGAACCGCCGCAAACCACGAAGAAACCGGAGTCCAACGATCACACCATTGCCGCAGGAGGACGACGATGAAGGGAGAAAATCGCAGGGCAGCCCGCGTTCAATTTGAACAGGCTCATCCCGTCAACCTCATGGGGGTCGACGGCACCTGGAGACGCAGCTGCATTTTGCTCGACGTATCGCAAAGCGGTGCCAAGCTCGAGATCGAGGGCTCACCGGATGTCTTGAGGGCTCGCGAGTTCTTTCTGCTGCTGTCCTCGACCGGCCTGGCATTCCGCCGCTGCGAGCTGGTTTGGGTCGACGGAACGCAGGTGGGCGTCAAGTTCACCAGCAACGACAAGAAAAAGAAGGCACACACCGCACACTCAAAATGACGACGCCATTTTCAGGCAGCACAATACCGTTTAAGGCACGATTTTTCGATGCAATTGATTTCCTCGCGCATGTTGTCGTTTCTTGCGGATTCGCTGACGGCACTCCGGACCTAGACCTCGGTCCGGAGGCGGAGCGCGCGCAATGCTGATTCATGTAATAAGCGACACGGCAGCGAGGCTCGCCGGCGTGCGGACCGTACTCGAACGCAAGCACGCGGTCACCTCCGAGCTGTTGGGCGGGTTGAGTATCCAGCGCACCAACATTCAGGCGCTCGTCGTCAGAGTGGACCTTCAGTCGATCCAAACCATCTGTACGCTCAAGAAAATTCTAGCGAGCCTTTCCCGCGTGCAGAAGCGCATCTTCCTGGTGGAGAACGCTGCGCATTTGTCGATTTCACAGGCCTATGCACTGGGTGCGACATCCGTCCTCTCCGGTCCGATCAATCCAGCCACGCTGCTGAAGGAAGTAGCTGACCACACCTCCGCCGATGAATGCCCAACGGCGGATCCCGGCAGCTCGGAGGCCGCCGCTGAAAGTGGTGAAGTTGCTCTCGCTTCGATGTTCACCGCGATCGCCGCCGGCATGCCGATTGACGTTACGAGCATCAAGAATGCCGGCGCCGAGATCGCGGCTGCGGTCGAGGAGCATGGCCTGGCGGAATGGCTTGCGACCGTGCGGCGGCACCACGAGGGCACCTACCAGCATTGTCTTCTGGTCACGGGGATTGCCGTCGATTTCGGGCTGAGCCTCGACTTTCCCAAATGCCAGGTGGAACGGCTCTATTCGTCGGCAATGTTTCACGACATCGGCAAGGCGACGATCCCGCTCGCCGTCCTCGACAAGCCAAGTCGCCTCGATCCGCAGGAACGAGCCCTGATCGAGACCCATCCGGTAGCGGGATACAATGCACTCATAGACACCGATGGCATTTCGGCCGAAATTCTTGACGCCGTGAGACATCATCACGAGTATCTCGACGGCAGTGGTTATCCGGACCAGCTTTGCGCGGAAAGCATCTGCGACCTCGTCCGTGTCCTGACCATTTCGGATATCTTCGCGGCGTTGATCGAAGCGAGGCCTTACAAGGCAACGATGTCGCGCGCGGACGCCTACAATGTCCTCTGCGGCATGAACGGCAAGCTTGAGAAGGCGCTGGTGACCGCATTCAAGGCGGTCGCCCTGAGCCGATGATTTCGCACGTCCGCCCTGCTTGTCGCTGACATCGGGGACCATTGCAGGCCCAGGGGTCAAAATCTATGCTGAGATAAATCAGCAAGAAAAACGTGCCCCAAGGAATTGCAATGCCCACCCCGCTCGATCCCGTCATCGCAGAGATTATTCCCTCGCTCCCGCTTCGCGATCCCGCGACTATGACGCCGCAAAGCGCCCGTGAGGCGCTTCGCTCCCTGGCTGCCTCCCGCGCGGCCGTCTCGCCGCCACCGGTCGAGACCGTGCGGGACATCAAGGTCAAGGGGGCTGCAGGCCCGCTGGCCGCGCGGGTCTATCGCAACGGACAGGGCAAGCGGCCGACGGTAGTGTTCTTTCACGGCGGCGGCTGGGTCGCGGGCGATCTCGAAACCCACGATCGGCAGGCGCGCTGGCTTGCGATCGAAACCGGCGCGGTCGTCATCTCCGTCGATTACCGCCGCCCGCCCGAGACGCGCTTTCCCGGCGCATTCGAGGATGCCTTCGCGGCCGTGCGTGACATTTCCGGACGCATTGCCGAGTTCGGCGGCGATGCCAGTGCCCTTGGCGTTGCCGGCGACAGTGCCGGCGGCAATCTCGCCGCGACATCGGCGATCGCCTGCCGCGATGCCGACATCAGACTTGCCGCGCAACTCCTGGTCTATCCGGTCGTCGACGCCTTCGGGAACTACGCCGATGCCAGCGAGAACGCGCGCTTTCCCTCACGCAGCGAGAACGCCGAGGGCTATTTCCTGTCGCGCGCGGTGATGGAATGGTTTTGCGGGCATTACCTTGCGGACAACAGTCAGGGTGGCGACTGGCGCGTGTCGCCACTACGCGCCAAGGACCATGCCGGGCTCGCGCCCGCGATCGTCTGCACCGCCTGGTTCGATCCCCTTCGCGATGAAGGCGCAGCCTATGCCGCCGCACTCGACAGCGCCGGCGTTCCCGCCAGGCACTATGCGGGCGAAGGCCTGATCCACGGCTATTTCGGCTTGGGCGAGGCCTCCCAGGTCGCGCGCGCCGAGGCACAACGGGCACGCGCGGATTTCAAGGCTCTGCTCACAAGAGCCAATTAGTCCCGATAGGAATAATCCTGACTGGAAGATGAACACGACAGGCCTTCGACCTGAATTTATTCCGCGAAATTTGCCGGCCGGCAGCTTGATTAGGCGAGGATTACAAGCTCCAATCCCTTCACTTTTCTCTTAGGGAGACACCCCATGAAGCGCATTATCCTGGCTGCCATCATCGCCACCTTCGCTGCCGGTACGGCCTTCGCGCAGGACGCATCCTGCGACGCCAAGGCGGTCGGCAAGGACGGCAAGCCGCTGGCTGGCGCCGCGAAGACCTCGTTCATGAAGAAGTGCAACCACGATGCCTGCGAGACCAAAGCTGTCGGCTCCGACGGCAAGAAGCTCGCCGGTGCCGCCAAGACCAGCTTCATGAAGAAATGCGAAGCGGGTGGCTAAACGCCCCTGCTCTACTTGCAAAAAAGCGAAAGGCGGCCGAGCGGCCGCCTTTTTGTTTTTCCAGAAAGGCTCTCAAGACTTGCCAGTGTGGCCCCAAGCCTCGTCCCAATCCTGGCCGGCGGCATCGATGACGCGCCCATCAGCCTCGAAGAACTTGTTCGGAACCTGGAAGATCGCGAGCATCAATCCGCCTTGCGGACACCAGGCGACGTGGCGGCTATGCGCCTCGCGCCAGATGAACTCGCCGGCCTTGCATTCGACGCCTTTCGCCGGGCCCTCTTTGTCGACCAACGAGCCCTCGAGCACATAGGTCTGCTCGATATTGACGTGCTCATGGTCGGGCAGCACCGCGCCGGGCGCAAAGCGCATCAAGGCCGTCATCAATCCGGTCTTGCGATCGAACAGCAGCGTTTTGGCTTCGCAGCCCGGAAACCGTGTCTTCTGCCACTCCATTTCCTGGGGCCGCACGAGATGCGAATGCGTATCGGCAGCGTCGGAACTTTTCGGCGTCACGACGTCCATAACGGTTCTCCCTTCGATTTTTAAAGGGAGAATAGCAGCTTCGGCCGATGCCGTCAGGTGCCGACCCGCAGCGGCGCGTGCAGCTTGCGCAGGCAGGCGATGACGGACAGTGCGGTAATCTTTCCGGTCTTGGGATTTTCGGACGGGATGTTTTCGATGCCCATCGAGAACCGCGCGGAGTCCGAATCCACCTCGATCCGGTGCGTGTTGCGCGTCACCGTGGGGTCCGCCCAGATCTCGACCCGCGTGCGATCGGGACCGATCCCGGCAAGCGACAAGGCGACCGCGACGTTGAGATTGGCCGGAAAGCCCTTGGCCGCTTCGCGCGCGGTACCGTCGAAGATTTTCAGCGGCTCCTTGATATCAGCGATATCGATCTTGTGCTCGACGAGATGCGGCGCGCCCAAAAGCCCGGCGATCGGTTTGCGGGTGATCATCCGCACTGAATGAATGGTGCCGACCGCTGCCGCCGTCATGGCATCGAGTCCGATCAGCGCTCCGGTCGGCACCACGATCTGGCCGCCATGGGTTTTGGCGAGTGCTATCAGGTCCTCGTTCACCAGCAACGCGCCGACGCTGAGCACAACAGCGGTATTGCCTCGCGAGACCACGGGCGCGACGATCGAGCGGACGAGCTTGCTCGGGGCGCATTCGATGACGATATCGGCGGCATCCGCCAGCGCCTCGATCGGGAGCGCTGCCGGCACCTTGCCGAGCTTGTCGAGCCAGCCCCGATGCTTGTCGATGTTCGCAGCCGAAACAGCGGCAAGCTCCAGCCCGTCGATGCCGGCGTCGAGCGCCTTTGCGACCTCCGTGCCGATCGCGCCGAGACCGGCAATCGCGACCTTTGTCCTGGTGGTTGAACCGTTCCTCATTCTTGTCTCTTGCCCCTCACTAGTCCCGCTTGAAGCGATAATTGAACCGGTCGCCGTCGGCCTTGATCAGGCCGGCTGTGGGACGCGGAAAGTGGATCGGCAGGATCAACGTGTCGGTATCGGCGACGGAAGCAAAGAACTTGCGCCGCGATACCGCCGATTGCTTCGGATCCCAGTCGGGTTTCGCCGACCAGTCCGGCTCGCGGCACTGGATCTGGTGATGCATGAGATCACCCGCCACCACCGCGCGCTGCCCTTTGGAGAAGATGTTGACGCAGCAGTGGCAGGGCGAATGTCCGGGTGTCGGCGTCAGCGTGATGGTGTCGTCGAGCGCGTAGTCGTCATCGACCAATAGCGCCTGCCCGGCTTCGACGATCGGCAGGCAATTGTCGCGGAATACCGTGTCGGGCGGATTGTTGCCCTTCTTGTGCTCCTCCTCCCACACCGTGTATTCGCGCTTGTGGAAGACGTATTTGGCATTCGGGAAGGTCGGCACCCAGCGGCCATCGCGCAAAATCGTATTCCAGCCGGTGTGGTCGATATGCAGATGGGTGCAGAAGACGTAGTCGATCTGCTCAAAGGAGAGGCCGAGCGCGAACAGTTCGTTGCGCCAGCGCTCCTTGCCGGGAAAATCGAACGGCGGCGGATGGCCTTTGTCCTCGCCGGTGCAGGTATCGACCAGGATGGTGTAGCGCGGCGTACGCACCACGAAGGTCTGATAGGTGATCACCATCATGCCGAGCTTGGCGTCGAACACCTCCGGCTCCATGGCAGGCAGATGGTGCTTGAAGACGGCATCGTCATAAGCGGGGAAGAAATCCTGCGGCCGGCGCCACGGTCCCTCACGCTCGATCACCGCATCGATGGTGATGTCGCCGATCCGAAGTTGCTTCATCGTTTTCTCCCGTTTTTTTGGCACCGTAGCGGGAGGCGGATCGGCGTTCAAGATTGCGGCGCGCAGCTCAGCTCCGCAAGCCCGGAGCCTCATGGCCGGTGCGCGCGACATATTCGGTATAGCCGCCGCCATAGCGATGGACGCCGTCGGGCGTCAGCTCCAACACGCGATTGGAGAGCGCAGCCAGGAAATGGCGGTCGTGCGACACGAACAGCATGGTGCCTTCGAACTCGGCGAGCGCTGCGATCAGCATTTCCTTGGTGGCGAGGTCGAGGTGGTTGGTTGGCTCGTCGAGCACGAGGAAATTCGGTGGATCGTAGAGCATTTTCGCCATCACGAGGCGCGCCTTCTCGCCGCCCGACAGCACCCGGCATCGCTTCTCGACATCGTCGCCGGAAAATCCGAAGCAGCCGGCGAGCGCTCGCAGCGAGCCTTGACCGGCTTGCGGAAAAGCGTCCTCCAGCGATTGAAACACCGTACGTTCGCCGTCGAGCAGGTCCATGGCGTGCTGGGCGAAATAGCCGAGCTTGACGCTGCCGCCGACCGTTACCGTGCCGTCATCCGGCTCGGTCGATCCGGTCACCAGTTTGAGCAGCGTCGACTTGCCGGCGCCGTTGATGCCCATCACGCACCAGCGCTCCTTGCGGCGGATCATGAAGTCAAAGCCTTCATAGATCCGGCGGCTGCCATAGCTCTTGTGGATGTTCTTCAGGTTTACGACGTCTTCGCCCGAGCGCGGCGCCGGCTGGAAGTCGAATGCCACCGTCTGGCGCCGCCGCGGCGGCTCGACCCGCTCGATTTTCTCGAGCTTCTTGACCCGGCTCTGCACCTGCGCCGCATGCGAGGCACGCGCCTTGAAGCGCTCGATGAACTTGATCTCCTTGGCCAGCATCGCCTGCTGGCGCTCGAACTGCGCCTGCTGCTGTTTTTCATTCAGCGCACGCTGCTGCTCGTAGAATTCGTAATTGCCGGAATAGGTCGTGAGCGAGCCTGCATCGATCTCGACGACCTTGGTGATGATGCGGTTGATGAACTCGCGGTCATGCGAGGTCATCATCAGCGCGCCGTCATAGGCCTGCAGGAACTGTTCGAGCCAGATCAGGCTTTCGAGGTCGAGATGGTTGCTCGGCTCGTCCAGCAGCATCACGTCGGGCCGCATCAGGAGGATGCGCGCCAGCGCCACGCGCATCTTCCAGCCGCCGGAGAGATTTCCGACATCGCCGTCTATCATCTCCTGGCTGAAGCTGAGGCCGGCGAGAACCTCCCTCGCCCGGGTTTCCAGCGCGTAACCGTCGAGTTCCTCGAACCTTGCCTGCACCTCGCCATAGCGCGCGATGATCTCGTCCATATCGCCGGCGCGATCGGGATCGGCCATGGCGCCCTCAAGCTCTTTCAGCTCGAGCGCAACAGCGGCGACGGGGCCGGCGCCATCCATCACCTCGGCGACCGCGCTGCGGCCCGACATCTCGCCGACATCCTGGCTGAAATAGCCGATCGTGACGCCGCGATCGACCGCGACCTGTCCCTCGTCGGGTTGCTCCTGGCCGGTGATCATCCGGAATAGCGTGGTCTTGCCGGCGCCGTTCGGGCCGACGAGACCTGCTTTCTCACCCTTCTGAAGCGCCGCGGACGCTTCAATGAACAGAATCTGGTGGCCTTGCTGCTTGCTGATATTGTCGAGGCGGATCATGGGCACGCGAAAAAAGAGAAATCGTCGCGGCCGCTCTTAGGGCATCAGGGGCAACAGGGGAAGCGTATTCGCTTTTTGTTTGCACGAGCTGATTTTGCGCTTCCGCGTTGGTTTCGGCGGCCAGAGAAGGCGCGAGCACGAGAGCGATGACAGCGAACGCCAACCCATGCAGCCAATTTCTCATGCGCGAAGGTTGCTTCGCCGTGCCGGCAAATTCAAGGCTCAAGCCCGGACTCGCGCAGCACCGGCGCAACCTCAGGCGAAGCCAGATAGTTCAGGAGTGCATCGGCCTGGGCCGCATTATCCGACGATGCCATGCGGCCGCCCGTGAAGATCGCCGCCGTTTGCAGGCCGAGCGGGATCGGGCCGACCAGTTCGACGCCAGCCACCTGCTTCAATTCACTAAGCTGCTGCACGGCAAGATCGGCCTCGCCGGTGATGAGCCGCTCGGCGGTGAAACCGGCAGTGATGGTGGCCTTGGCGTTGATCTCGGCGGCAATCCCGAGCTTCCGGATCAGCTCGGCAAAATAGATGCCGCTGGCGCCGATGCGCGAATAGGCCACCGATCGCGCTGCAAGCAGCGCTGAGACCAACGCCTTTTCGGTGGAGATGTCGGGATGGGCATCGCGGGCCTTCACCGCAAGGCCGACATAGGAGCGCGCAAGATCGATCTTGCTTGACGGAGCCACCGCCCCTTCCGCCACGAGCTCATCCAGGCCTTCGCGGGTAAGGATCAGCACGTCGGCCTTCTCGCCTTCGCGCAGCCGCTTCAACAGCCCGACGGTTGGCGCATAATCGGCATCGAGCGTTACACCCTTGGCCGCCTGGTACTGCCCGGCGAGCTGAACCAGCGCACCTCGCAGTGCCAGCGTCGAAAGCAACCGGACCACGTTTCCCATCGATCGCTCCCGCCTCACGCTCGCCGCATCAGTTTCAGCACGGCCCTTAGGCGCAGGCTGCGCTTGCCGGCGAGCGCAGTTGCTTCAAGCTGCGCCCCCTCCTCATCACACGTGCCGGAAAAGCCGATACCGACCTCACGGCCGCCGAACACAGGATTTACGCCCCTGGCCGGCGTGTGCTCCTGATTGAGGATTTGCCCTTTCCAGCGGCCGTTCGCGCTGGTGTAGGAGCCGAGATAATAGAAGAAGGCGTCGCCGCCAAGGATGCGGCCATTGTTCAGCAGCATCACGCCGGTAAGGGCGCCATCGATGCCATCGAGCACACGCAGCCCAATGGAATAGAGACCGTTGACCGCGCCGCCCTCGCCGACCCCGCCCGCGATCGGCTGCACCTGCTCCTCGACCGGCGTCATAACCGATTTGAATACCGCGCCCAGCATAGTGTTCAGACTGCCTTCGAAGCGGTAGAGCGTGCCGTCCGACCTGCCGCGCGCGGTCAAGGTCGCGTCATCGGCGCCGGCCAACGGGCGGAAATTCATATCGGGATTATGACGGATGGTCTTGATCTCGGCGACGATCTCGCCGCCGATCTCCTCGTAGGTGCCGACATGGGCGAAGGCGGAATTGCCTCCGAGCATCTTGCCGCCATGCGCGTACATCACGCTGCGGCCGACCGCATCGTCCACCTGGAATCTGACGGTGTAAAATCCTCCGAACAAGGCGCGCGTCCCCGGGCTATCCTTTGCGCATGATCTTTTCGAAAACCGCTTCGCACGTTGCGCTAGCGCGGCCCTGCGGGTCCGGATCATGCGCGACAGACGCTATCTAACGCGGTTCATAACGGACGGGAAAGCAGCGCAAATGCATGTCATAAAGCAATGATCCGCCGGAGCGGCAACGCTCCGGCGGATCATGTTCAGTCCAGACGGCTGCGCACAGGTGGCAGCCTTATTTAGGCAGCAGCCCTTTTTTAGGCGGCAGCCCTTTCGGTTAAGCCGCAGCCCTGGCGCCGGTCGGCACCTCGGAGATCGTCTTCAGGATTTGCGAAGCGATCTGGTAGGGGTCGCCTTGCGAGTTCGGACGGCGGTCTTCCAGATAGCCCTTGTAGCCGTTGTTGACGAAGGAGTGCGGAACGCGGATCGAAGCACCGCGATCGGCCACGCCGTAGCTGAACTTGTTCCACGGCGCCGTCTCGTGCTTGCCGGTCAGACGCTTGTCGTTGTCCGGACCATAAACCGCGATGTGGTCGTGGATGTTTTTATCGAACTGCTTCATCAGCGCTTCGAAATAATCCTTACCGCCGACTTCGCGCATATACTTGGTCGAGAAGTTGGCGTGCATGCCCGAGCCGTTCCAGTCGGTGTCGCCGAGCGGCTTGCAGTGCCATTCGATGTCGATGCCGTGCTTCTCGCACAAGCGCATCATCAGGTAGCGCGCCATCCACATCTGATCGGCGCAGGTCTTGGAGCCCTTGCCGAAGATCTGGAACTCCCACTGGCCCTTCGCGACCTCCGCGTTAATGCCTTCGTGGTTGATGCCAGCCGCGAGACAGAGGTCCAGATGCTCTTCCACCAGCTGGCGGGCGATGCTGCCGACGTTCTTGAAGCCGACGCCGGTGTAGTACGGGCCCTGCGGCGCCGGATAGCCCTCCGTCGGGAAGCCAAGCGGACGACCGTCCTTGTAGAAGAAGTACTCCTGCTCGAAGCCGAACCAGGCGCCTTCGTCATCGAGAATGGTGGCGCGCTTGTTGGTCGGATGCGGGGTCTTGCCGTCCGGCATCATGACTTCGCACATGACAAGCACGCCATTGGTGCGCGCGGCGTCCGGGAAGACGGCAACGGGCTTGAGCACGCAATCCGAGCTGTGGCCTTCGGCCTGCATGGTCGACGAACCGTCAAAGCCCCACAGCGGCAGCTGTTCGAGCGTCGGAAAGGAGGCGAATTCCTTGATCTGGGTTTTGCCGCGCAAATTCGGCGTCGGTGTGTATCCGTCGAGCCAGATGTACTCGAGCCTGTACTTCGTCATTGATCCTCTCTGTTGATCGTCTTCGTCAGGGCGGGAAAACCGAAAGGAAATGGCTCCCCGCTCATACCCGGCCATATTCAGCCATTTGTCATAAAGCATTTAACGTGCCAGCCACCGCAATGCGGGAGGCCCTGCGGAATGCGCCCTCGGCCCTGCGATCCACAGCTTCGTCGTCGCGGCATGGGTGCGGCAAAGCAGCGCGGGGCGCCTCGAACGCCTGCGGCAAAATGGCAGTGATATTGCTAGATTCCCGCTCGATTCCGCGCCAGTCGCCTCCATCGTCGGGCTGGGCGATTAAAGCCGCGCCACACCCCAGCGCCGTCCGGGCGCCCCGATCGAGCGGGGCCGGTGACCTTCGGTCTCGCCCAAGCGTTAGCCAGACGAAACCTGCCTCGCGGAAGGCAACGACGCAAATGCCCACAAAATATGCAGTAACTGACTACGGTTTAATCACATTGCAGCCGCAACGCGGTGAACGATATCGAGTTTGGTAACCACCAGAGAACGAGTCGGGCGCACCATCAGC
>Ga0105240_10004175_pt1 | contig 22144 bp, 21 predicted proteins | sample KBSC54metaG_FD_80426 | JGI IMG/M metagenome (GOLD analysis project Ga0105240, IMG submission 80426) | Corn rhizosphere microbial communities from Kellogg Biological Station, Michigan, USA - KBS C5-4 metaG | ecosystem: Host-associated > Plants > Roots > Rhizosphere > Soil | place: Michigan, USA... | reverse complement strand
TCACCCGTTCGCTCGAACATGTATCACCTGGTTAGGCGCAATGCTTCGCACGGAGGACTCCACCGGCGGCGTAACCGCCTTCTTCATTCCTTTCCGCATCGAAGTCGTTCCACCCGGTGCTAGCCAGAAAATAGAAAACATTATCGGCCTGGTTCACGACCTGCCATTGAGGTGCCTGAGCTGTAACGCAAAGAGACCACCCGGTCACCATCAGGCAGATGCTCGCGACCGCGAAAACACGCATGTTCCACACGGTAGCGCCGCGCGCGGTTTGCACAGAAGCTAAACTGAGGGAGTCAGCTATGTCCGGCTCTCCCCCATCGCCTGCCACTTCCGGAACATCGAAGGACGCCTTATCTCAGAGCGGGATGCGGCTCACCCGGCAGAGACAAATCCTTCTCGATCTCATCGACAAGACCGGTCAGCATCTCGATGCCGAACGGCTCTTTCAGATGGCCCAGGAGAAAGATCCCAAGCTGAACCGCGTAACCGTTTATCGAACACTCAAACTTCTAAAGGAAGGCGGCCTGGTCGATGAGCTCGACCTGATGCACCAGGCGGGTGAGCAGCACTTTTACGAGACTCGCCGCAAGCAGGAACATGCGCACGTCATTTGCCTCAGCTGCGGTAAGGTCGAGGAGTTTTTTGGTGAACCGTTGCAGCGCCTGCGCAGGCAAATCGAAGCGCATTTTGGATTTGAAATCGTGCTCGCGCGAACAGAGGTAGGCGGTTACTGCCCACACTGTCAGGCGCTGCGGGCGCGTGAACTCGAGCAAGCGGCCGCCGCCACGGCAACCGCGCCCGCGCACCCCGCAAAGAAACCGAGGCGCAAAGAAAAATGACGCCCGCCACTCCGGCCCCCACCTCGCCGGATACAGTCGCAAACCTGGTAGTGGTCGATCCGAATGGCAGGCGCACACGCGTCCCCGTTCACCCGTTTCCATTTCGAATCGGTCGTGCCCCCGACAATCATTTGGTACTGCGGGACAGCCGAGTATCACGTAATCACGCTCAGATTTCGCAGACGGATGGAATCTGCGTCCTGGAAGATCTGGGCAGCCGCCACGGAGTCTGGGTCAACGGTGAGCGAGTGCGGGTTTCACAGAATCTGCACGGTTCCGAGAAGATCGAATTCGGAGTCGCCGATGGCTACCAACTGCACTTCACGCATTCCGGAGATGACCTGCGGCGTCTGCTCGCCAGGCCTTTGCCGGATGTATCGCTTCCGAGTTCCGGCGCATCCGTTTCCGGAGTGAAATCGGCTACCTCGTCCCCGGCGAAATCGGGCACTACGAATCTGGAGAAACTCCGCGCTGTGCTCGAAGTTGCGCGCTCGCTGCAGAGTTCCTTCTCGGTCGATGATGTTCTGAATACGGTAGTGGATGCGGCCACCGCCGTTACCGGGGTGGAGCGCGGGTTCCTGCTGCTGTTCGATGAAAACCATGAGCTGCAAGTTCGCAGCGGTCGTGCCCGGGGCGGATTCGACCTCCCGCCGGACGATCTCCGCGTGCCCCGTCGCCTCATTCAGCAGGCTCTCGAAAGCCGCCGCGACCTGTTCACCATGTCGTTCGACCCCACGGCGCTCGACGCGCGTTCTCCCGGCAACACCATCGCCGATCTCGAGCTGCGCAGCGTCTGCTGCGTGCCGCTCGTGCGCGTGAACCTGAGCGGTGAATCGAACACCCAGATGATCACGGCGGGGCGCTCGAACGCCGGCGTCCTCTACATGGATTCCCGCCTGACAGCGGTTGATCTCGCCGGCGGCAATCGTGAACTGCTGCAAACCCTGGCCATCGAAGCCAGCACTGTGCTCGAAAACGCGCGTTTGCTGGAAGAAGAGCGGGCCAAACAAAGAATGGATGAAGAGTTGGATGTGGCGCGTCGCATCCAGCAGAGCCTCCTTCCCCGCAGTCTGCCCGAATCAGGCTGGTTCCGCGCTTGTGGCTCCAGCCTCGCAACCCACGAAGTGGGCGGCGATTACTTTGATGTCGTATGCCTTGGTCCCGATGCGTATTCGATGGTGGTCTCCGATGTGGCCGGCAAAGGCGTGAGTTCAGCCCTGCTCGCGAGTTTCCTGCAGGGCGCGTTCCTCGGTGCGGCGGGCTCGACCATCCCAACTGTTCTTTCGCGCATCAACGACTTTATGAGCGAGCGCGCCGAACACGGGAAATATGCCACAGTCTTCTTCGCGACCCTCAGTTCCGCGGGGCGTCTGGCGTACTCGAATTGCGGCCACTGCGCTCCCATGCTGGTAAGACGCGGCGACAAACGCGCCATTGAAAATCTCGCCACAACTTCAATGCCCGTCGGCCTGGTTCCCGGTGCGCCGTTCAGCGAAGAATACGCCGACCTCGCTCCTGGCGACCGCATTGTGCTCTACAGCGACGGTGTGACAGAAGCGCAGAACCACGCCGGCGACTTCTTCGGCCGCAACCGTTTGCGCGATGCCATCAACCTTTCCGCCGGCGAGGATTGCAGCGGTATGCACGACGCCATCCAGCAGGCTCTCCGCGACTTCACCGGCGGCGCGGAACAGTCCGATGACATCACGTTAGTGGTCGTTGAGTACGCTGGCAAATAGGTGCGCCCACACTTCGTTAAAATCCACGATTCCGATAACGTCGGCATCATCGTAAATCCCGAAGGCGTGCAGCCAGGCGCGCAGTTTGCGAACGGCCTTGTCGCTTCGGAAGCCGTACCTCAGTCTCACAAGATCACTTTGCGCGATCTCGAAAAAGGCGATCCGGTGATTCGTTACGGCGCAGTAATCGGCTATGCCGGCCAGTCGATTCCGAGTGGCGCCTGGGTACGTGAATCGCTGCTTGAAATGCCTGCGGCTCCCGCGCTCGCCGAGCTTCCTCTTGCCACCGCCGTTCCGGCCGCACTGCCGCCGCTGGAGGGCTATACATTCGAAGGCTACCGGAACCCGGATGGCACGGCGGGTACGCGTAATCTCCTCGGCATCACCACAACCGTTCAATGCGTCGCCCCTACGGTGGACTATGCCGTCCGGCGCATTCGGGCCGAACTGCTGCCGCTCTTTCCCAACGTCGATGATGTCGTCGCCGTGACCCACACTTACGGCTGTGGCGTGGCAATCGATGCTCCTGGCGCGGAAATTCCTATCCGAACCATTCGAAACATCAGCCACAACCCGAACTTCGGCGGAGACCCGTTAATCGTCAGCCTGGGCTGCGAAAAGCTTCAACCCGCGCGCCTTTATTCCAACGATTTTCCAGTTCTTTCAAACGATAATGTGATTCGGCTCCAGGACAACCTGGGTTTCGAAGCGACCGTAGCCGCCATTCTGCGCGCCGCCGAAACACGCCTCGGCGAACTCAACAAACGGAAGCGTATAACCTGCCCTGCCGCGGACCTGATCGTGGGCCTGCAATGCGGGGGCAGCGATGCTTTCTCAGGAGTCACCTGCAACCCCGCCGTAGGCTTCGCGGCTGACCTTTTGGTGCGCGCCGGGGCCACCGTTCTCTTCTCCGAAGTCACTGAGGTTCGCGACGCAGTCCACCTGCTCACCGCCCGCTCGGCAACGCCTGAAATCGCCCGCGATCTGATACGCGAGATGCGTTGGTACGACGAATACCTTTTGCGGGGTAAGTCCGACCGGAGCGCGAATACCACTCCGGGGAATAAACGCGGCGGTCTGAACAACATCGTCGAAAAATCGCTCGGTTCCGTCGCAAAGGCCGGTACAACCGCTCTGCGCGCGGTCGCGTCGCACGGCGAAAAAGTGACCGCAAAGGGTCTGGTATTCGCGGCGACACCTGCCGGCGACTTTATGTGCGGTACGCTGCAGCTCGCGTCCATGAACCTGCACGTTTTCACCACCGGCGAAGGCAGCCCCTACGGATTGGCCATCGTGCCGGTTGTGAAGGTCTCTTCCCGAACGGCCCTCCTTGAAAAATGGCCGGATCTAATCGACCTGGACGCGGGTCGCATCGCAACCGGTCACGCCACCATTCAGGACATCGGCTGGGAACTCTTCCAGCTGCTGCTCGAGGTTGCAAGCGGACGAAAACAAACCTGGGCCGAACATTGGAAACTGCACAACGCGCTAACGCTCTTCAACCCCGGCCCGGTGACATAACGGGCCGATCACAGCACTTGACAAAAGCGAATAAAAGGCGAAAATGGAGAGGTGCTGTTCGGCGATTCTCCCTCAACGGGTCTGGTCGGCATCGCGCGCCTTCGCGCCGAGAGCGAGGTTCTGGAATCTAAGCGGATTGTCCAGTACTTTGAAATCGCCTGCCGGAGCGTGCTAAACAGGACCAGACCCGGATTGCCGTTCGCGTGGACGATTAATCCCTACCGGGGCTGCGAGTTCGCCTGCCGTTACTGCTATGCGCGCTACACCCATGAATTCATGGAACTGCGCGCCAGTGAAGAATTCGAAGATAAGATCTACGCCAAGTCGAACCTGCAGCCTCTGCTTCGGTGAACTCGAGAAGCTCAAATTCAGGGGCGAAGGCATCGCAATAGGCACCGCGACCGACCCCTACCAGCCCGCCGAACGCCGCTTCGAGCGCACCCGATCCATTCTCGAAGTCTTCGCTGAGCATTCCGGTCATTCTCTGTCCATCACCACGAAATCAGATCTGGTCAGGCGCGACATCCCTCTGCTGGTAGAAATCGACAAACGAAACGACATAAACGTCAATATGACCATCACCACTCTCGACACCAAACTGGCAAGAGCACTCGAACCGCGAGCCCCTCGTCCGGATCTTCGCCTGCAAACGGTCCGCGCCCTTGCGGACGCGGGGATAACGGTCGGCGTTTTCCCCAACCCGATCATGCCTCTGATCACTGATCGTGAAAAAGATCTTGACCAACTTGCGAAAGCGGCCCGCGACCACGGCGCCAGCTACTTCGGCGGAGGCATCCTCTTCCTCATGCCGAGTTCACGCCGCGTGTTCTTCCCATTCCTGGAGCAACACTTCCCACACCTGCTCGACCGTTACCGCGAGCGCTATGAAACAGATGCCTACATCGAAGGGCCGTACCGAGACACGATCCGCGAACGCCTGCAAGCCATCCGCACCAGACACGGCCTCGCGGCCACACCGCCACGCCGCCAGTGGCCCGTAGAGCCGGACCCCCAGCTGAGATTGGATATTTTCCGGCCGCAATGAAGGTCCATTACAAGGATGAACCGCCAATCCCGGCTGCTCTCCTATGGCGAGAACCGATCCGCTCCCGCCACCTTTTGCGTTGCCGCAGCCGCGCAGTATAGTCTGGGATTAGATGGTTGCCGCCAAGCCCGGGACAACGTTCGCACTTGTGCGGCACGCGCTAGCAGGCCTGGAGGCGGGCGTTCTTGGATCTCTCGTCTTCTGCGGTTGGCTGATGGTCGGTTCTGTTTGGCTGCGCCATTCGATTTGGGCCGGGCCAAACCTGTTTGCCGCCGTCGTGCGCGGACCGGAGGCTTACACCAACGCGTTTCAGCCTGCCACTCCCACCGGCTTCGCCTTTATTCTGCTTCTGTATGGCTCGTTAGGGGTATTGTGGGGCATTGTCTGGCGCGACCGTCAAAGCTCATTTCTCCGCTTGATTGGAGCGCTGACAGGCCTTGCCGTGTATTTCTTGTTTTTCCACGGGATCTGGCCGCGAATCAGCCCAATGCTTGTGCTGTATGCTCCCCTCCGTCAGTTACAAATCGCTCACATACTTTGGGGGATCGTGCTGGCCGGCTCTCCCCGGTTTTCGAGGAAGATCGCACTCGCGACGGGAGAACTCGCGCTGCCTCCCGCATCTCCCGCGTATTCTCCCGAACCAATCGCCAGGGGTGAGATAACGCTGTAAAGCGCCTCATCGGGCAGACGACTGAATCTTCGCGATTCAGGCGGGGATTCTTCGAACATGCACTTTCGGGTTCGGGTCCGCCCCTCCAGCCGAACGCCTTGTGTGCCGCGCGTCACGCGGTAGGCCACGCTTGAGCCGTGCCATGACGTTAACGTCTCAAGCGCTATGGCCGTTTCGGCAATCATGCGGATGCCCCCGTCCGCACCAATCAACAGGGTGAAATCCGCATATGCCTCACCGCCGTTTGCGGAAAGGCCGGCGGTTCGGGCTACATCGAAGATTTCATGCGCGTCGGCCAGGAACCGGTCCATGGAACCTTATCGGCCAGAACGGCGGATGTTTGATGAAATGCGAACCCTTCATACCATTCCTTCGTCTAATCAGATGACGGATGAGTATGAAACGGGAATTATGGCTGGAGTATCGCAAGACCTCGAAGGAATTCTCTCGCGCTCTGCAGGAACTGCGGCAGATGGCGGATTCCGGCCAAACGGGACCTGCTGTCGATTTGAAACTGGAAGAAGTTAAGCAGACGCGGCTTGCGCACACTACCGCGCGTGACCGGCTTGCGCAATACCTTAGCGAGGGTCGTCGGGCGAGCGAAGAGCAGCGCATTCGGCAGACCGCTCGGTTGATCTGGGAATTTTCCGGCAAACCTCCGAACAGCGCCGAATCCGACTGGCATCGCGCAGAACAACTGGTTCGAACGGCTTCCGTATAGATTACCGGCCGAATCGCAGCACAATGCCACCGCCGGCCACCAGGTTGAACTGACCGCTGCCGCTGACCGGAACATTGAATTTAGGGCTGACGGTATAGAAGTCCCGCAGTTCTCCGCGAAGGGAAATGTGCGCCAAAATCTTGTAGTCGGCTCCCACGCCGAATTGCAGCGCGCCTCCGCTCACGTGGCGCGGCGCGCTGTTCACAGCTCCCGCAATGGTTGACGTGCTCTGTTCGTATAGCGCATAGCCACCCCCACCCGCCACCCAGGGCGAGAATTTCTTCTCCGGTAGCAGTTTGACACGAATCCCGGGCGTCACGTAGAGCACCGCAATATCCCTTGTAACCGCGGTGACGGCGGAGGAAACTTGCTGCTGTGGACTGGCCAGGAAATGCACTTCCCCCAAGAGGTCAGCGAAATGAAGCCGCAAAAATCGGCGCGCGTAATTGGCCTGGAGCGCCGTTCCGGCCGATAACCGGATGTTTCCCCCGGTGATCGTTCGGTCCGGCGTTGAGATTGCTCCCAGAGTCAATCCGATTTCCTGCTCGCCGGCAAGCGCTGTTCCCGCCGCGATCGTCAAAAACAAACCTAAACGTCTCATCATGTCGATTCCGCAATAACCTTCTTTTTCGTGCGACCGCGCTTTCCAACGATTAACCTGAGGTCGAATCCCGAAATGTATATAATCGACTATACGTGACTCCCGCGCCGCCTCCGGAACAGAGCGTTCCTAACCTCATTAGATCCAGCAATTTACTGTTCTGGTGGCTCGCGCCAATTCTCCTCCTGCTCTTCGCGTTGGCGATCTGGTCGAACCATTTTGCGGACCAGTTTCACGCCGATGACTTCGCCACCGTCGTCAATAACCGGGCGCTCGATTCCCTCTCCAACATTCCCGGATTCTTCGCCCACCCCCGGCTTGCCAGTTCCGAACCGGAAGGCGCCGATTATCGACCCGTTCTGACCTCTGCCTTCGCAATCGACAAATCGATTAGCCGCTCCAATTCCCCCGCTGTTTACCAGATGGACACGTTTTTTTGGTTTGGAGTTCTGATTTTCGCCACGTACCTGGTCTTCCGGCTCATCCCTGGTACACATCCCGCGGTTGCGCTGTTCGCTGCCGCCCTGTTCGGACTTCACCCCATAACGGCGGAAACCGTAAACTACATTTCCCGGCGCGGCTCTTTGCTGGCGGCAACGGGCGTCAGCCTCGCGATGGCTCTGTGGCTGATCTGGCCGCGCCGCTTGCCGAAAAAACTAGGCCTCGATCTCAACCGCGTACCGCAAAACTGGTGGCAGGATCAGATTCGCTCGCACGGCCTCACCTGGGAGCGGACCTACAAGGCGTTTATAAAGCTGCCGATTCCCTTTTACCTGATTCCGCTTGTGCCGGCGTTGTTTGCCGACCCGTCAACGGCGGTTTTTGCCGCGCTCTTGCTGGTGTACATTCGATTATTCGATTCCAATGCCGGGTATAAGCGTCTGATTGTTCCGGCAATCCTGTGCGGCGCCTACTGGATAGCGCAGACGGCTTTAATTCTCAAGGTCTCGCCGTTTCTCCGTATCCCGTTGTTCACTTATTGGAAATCTCAACCCCTGGTTGCGCTGCGTTACGTGCTTCGGTTCTTTCTGCCGGAGACAATCAATGCTGATTCCGGTTTTCAGTCCGTATCTCTGGTTGGCGCCATTGCCGGTGTGCTTGGGCTGGCCGCCTTGGTGGCCTGCGCGGTTCTCGCGGGCAGGCGTGAAAAGTGGCGGGGAGTCGCGTTTGGCCTTTGGTGGTTTCTGGTTGCTCTCGCGCCGTCCATGCTGGTGCCGCAGCGCACGCTCGAAGCGAATCACCGAATGTTTCTGGCGGCGGCCGGGTTGGCCTTCGCGGTAGCGCACATCGCCGGAATTTTAGTGGAGCGACTGTTTACGCTCCACCTGACGCCCGCTTTGCGGGTCACCGCAATCGGTGTCACAGCATTCTTAACAGTCACGGTGCTGGTTTTGCTGGGCTGGATGACACACGAACGAAATTCCGTCTGGGAAAACGAAAAATCGCTGTGGTCTGACGTAATAACAAAAAGCCCCGATAATGGACGTGGATACCTCATGTATTCCGCGGCCCTGGCTGCTGACGGAGACGATGTTGAAAGCCAAAAGGCCTTGCTGAAGGCCGTCCCGCTCTGCGCGGAAGATGGCCTGCTGCAACTGGGGCTGGCTGAGGCATTCGACAGGCTCAATAAAGATGTGGATGCCGAATTCCACTTCCGGCGGGCGCTGTTGCTGTCTCCCGGATCCACCGCGTATGCGCGTTTTGGAGCCTGGCTTTTCAACCATCAGCGGCTCCAGGAGGCGCTCGATATGTCCCGCAAGGCGCTCTCTTTGAATCCTGACGATGTGATTTCACGACACACCCTGATGGATCTCTTTGCCCGGCAGTCGGACTGGGTTACGGTCGCGAAACTCGCGAAGGAGACGCTCTCGATCAATCCCGGGGATGACACCGGGAAAAGATCGCTGACCGTTGCAACCGCGTCCATCGACCAGGTTCGCCAGGCGGAGGAGGACGTGAAGACTACTCCCACCGTGGATGATTACCTGAAGCTTTCGGTTTTGTATTTTCAGGGACAGCGCTTTGAAGACTGCGCGAAGGCGGCCCGCGAAGCTCTCCGGTTGCGTCCGAATCTGGCGGAGGCCTACGCCAATCTGGCTGCGGCCATGCATAGCCTGGGGCGTGACGAGGAGGCCATTGCGGCGCTGCGTGAGGTAATTCGACTTCGTCCCGATATGGCTTTTGCGAAGACCGATCTCGAAATCCTTCTCGATAAAAAGGCATCGCAGCCCGCCCCTAACCCGCCCAATTGAACACGGAGTAGATTGAACACAACCGACGTGAACACGTCTCCGCCCGATATCTTAAAACTCCAGGCGGCTTACCGGGACGGCCAGTTCTTGATCTGGGGCGAAGTCGGTTCTAAGAAACCTTCCGGGCGGCGCGTTCTTCCCTTCTGTGCTACTCGCGCGCCTCGGCCGGGCGATTTTGCAGATCGTGGATGCAGCGAAGCTCCCCGCCGATTTTCAGACGTCCACAATCTGGGTCCCCACGGTCGCGGGAAAGCCGGTTGGCCCTTCGGAGCGCGCGGTCGAAAATGCCTCGGCCTCCCTTGAGCCCGGTCCAGCGCGGCATCAACTGCAAGTTCAACCCTGGACAGTTTCGGTCGCGATTCTTTCCGCGGAAAACGCCTTGTACTTCCTCGACGCCTGCAATCGAAATACGTACGCGGAGGACGGAGCCACCAAAATCGCTCCGAGCACGCGTTTCTGGGCCGCCGCGCTTCGGTTCGTTGCGGGGCTCGCGCTGCGTAACCGTTTCATTCCGTCGATGGCCGCTGAAGGAGAACGCTTTTACGCGCGCTGGAAGCCCCTGATCGCCGCGCCCGACCAGGAGCGGTTGGGCCGCCTGGCCCGAGCCATGCCGCCCGTAGCTCGCGCGATCACTCATCCAGACGTCCGAACCGCTCCGGAAGATGACCCGGTCGTACTGCTCTCCAGCTTTGTCGACTGGCACGGCACGCGCTGGTCATCTCCACCTATTCCCTCATGCATCGGGACCTCGAGCAGTTGAAAGAGATCGGCTGGTCCGGAATCATTCTCGACGAGGCGCAGAATATCAAGAACCCCGATACGCGACAGGCTCGCGCCGCGCGATCTCTTACGGCCGATTACAGGATCGCCCTTACCGGAACGCCGGTCGAGAATAATGTTGGCGAATTGTGGTCCATCATGGATTTCCTGAACCCCGGCTTTCTGGGTAACGCAACCGAATTCAGGCGCCGGTTTCTGCTCCCCATTCAGAAGGGAAGCGATGCCGCCGCGCAGCAACTCAGAAAGCTCACGGCGCCGTTCCTGCTGAGGCGGCTCAAGACCGACACTTCCGTTATTCAGGATCTGCCGGAAAAAATGGAGATGAAGGTCTTCTGCAACCTGACCCCGGAGCAAGCCTCGCTGTACAAGAGCGTGGTGGAAGATGCCGCGCGCTCTCTCGAAGCGGCCGAGGGGATTAAGCGAAAAGGCGTCATCCTTGCGGCTCTCACGAAGCTCAAGCAGGTCTGCAATCATCCCGCGCAGTTTCTCGGCGATGAATCGCCGCTCCCGGGCCGTTCGGGGAAGCTGTCGCGTCTCACGGAAATGGTGGAAGAGTTATTGTCCGAAGGCGACCGTGCCCTGATCTTCACTCAGTTTACGGGTATGGGCGAGCGATTGCAGAAGCACCTTTCCAGTACGTTCGGCGAAGACGTGCTCTTTCTGCATGGTGGCGTGCCCGCCGCCAAACGGGACAAAATGGTGGAACGTTTTCAGAATGGAGGGGAGGGCAATCCACGGCTCTTCGTGCTCTCGCTCAAGGCTGGGGGCACAGGCTTGAATCTCACGGCTGCGAACCACGTCTTCCACTTCGACCGCTGGTGGAATCCGGCTGTTGAAAACCAGGCCACCGACCGCGCGTTTCGCATCGGGCAGAAGCGCAAGGTCCAGACCCATAAGTTTGTGTGCGTGGGTACCCTGGAGGAGAGAATCGAGGAAATGATCGAGCGCAAGAAAGCCGTTGCGGACCACGTCATTGGAGCGGGAGAAGCGTGGCTAACGGAGCTTTCGACGGCTGAAATAAAGCAACTGTTCGCGCTTCGGCAGGAGGCGGTTTCATGAGTAAGGAATGGACCGCCCGCAACTGGTGGGGAGCCGCCTGGGTGGAAAAAATGGAGCGTCTGGCGGAGCGCACCCGCTTTGCGGGCGGCGCGCTATACGCGCGCACAAACAGCGTAACCGGAGTCCGGTTCGACGGACGCACCATCGTGGCCAAAGTGCAGCCGCCGAAGGAGCCGCCGTATACCGTCCGAATTTCTTTCGATCCTTTTTCGCGCGATGACTGGGAGCGCTTAATGGCTGAAGTGCGCGACCGCAAAGCCCTCGCGGAATCGTTGTCGGGTGCGTCCCCGGCTTCTTCAGGCGACCTTCCATTGGAGATTCAGACGGCGTTTTCAAAAACCAAGCTGCGGTTCATGCCGGAGCGCTTTGTGGACCTGCATCTCGAATGCGCCTGCGCGGATTGGCTCAAGCCATGCAAGCACCTGGTAGCCGTTTGGCTGCAGTTTGCCCGCGAGTTCGATCGCGATCCTTTGCTCGTATTCGAGCTTCGTGGCCTCAAACGCGAGGAACTACTGTCCATGTTGCTCGACCAGGGAGAGGCCGCGGGTCCGGTCGCGGCAGGCGAGGAGGAGTTTCCCGAGATCGCTGTTCCCCTGAATCCGGAACCTTTGCCGGGGGATGCAGAAGCTTTTTGGTGTGCGCCCCCATTGCCCGCGGCGACTCCTGAACCGTCAGGACGCCGGCTGTTGGACGACGATGTTTTCGAGAGGCTGCGGAATTGGCCCGGAGTGGAGTCCCAGTTCCACCAGATCTACGACTGGGTTTACGAACTTGCCAGTTTGCTCAGCTCGTAGTTCGATCGCAGCGGCAACCAGCAATTATTCAAACCGAAATTTCTGCTGAGCTTTGGGCTCTGGCGGCTTCTCCTCAAGTTCACGCCGCTGATTCCGCAGCATTGCCGCGACCAGCTGCCACGTCGGCCCTGGCGTATCCCGCCAGGGAGCAGGCGCCGTAATCATGCAGTATTCCCGACGGTCGGCATCGAAAGAAAAAAATCCCGCCTGCTTTTTGATCAGGATCCTCCATTCTTCGACCGTCGCGTTGCCCGCCTCGATGAGCCCGCATTCGGCAGGCAACTCGCCGATCGAGATCATTCCCCCGGGAACCACGAAATAGAATTCGTTCGAATAGCGCATCCCGATTCGCCGCTTAAGCGGTTGTCTGAGTTCGCCCAGATAATCTGCCCGCGACACCTTTACCTCATAGCAAACGCGCTTCATTCCCAAATGCGGGTAGCAATTCAAAGCGAATGCGTCAAGCCTCTGCGCACTGCTGTTACGCCGCCCTGTGCCCACGCGAAGCTCCCGAAGAAACAGCCATTCCGATTTACTCGCGTGAAGAGAGCGCTCCAAAATGTCGAGCATCGCAAGAGTCGGTTCACGGCATATTTCGGGCGCCATGTAGTCATTTTCCCCCGGCGGGGGCACAGGAGATATTTTCGCTCGGCAGCCGCGCGCCACGCGCCTGCCGGGCTGAACTAAACGTGCGAGTTGAACTCCTGTCTCAGGATGGCGGCCACGTCGTCGTCGTCTGTCTCCGGATCGTTGATGAGCGCCTGCAAGCGGGATTCGAGGGCGCCGTGATCGGCGACCGGAACTTTCGCCTTCAACTCTTCCAGAACTTCGCGGATCTTAGGATCGGAGTTCGCGCGTTCATCGGCCATGGGCTAATTGTTCCTGTAGTTCGCGGATTTGCCGTCCCACGGCCCAAAGAAGAGCACGATGCCGGGCTTTGATTCCCTCAGCGCCGCGGCGCCCTTCTCTGTGACTGCGGTCCCCTGCAGGTCAACTTCCCTCAAAGCCTTCATGGACGACAGAGTCTTGATTGAATCGTCGCCAATACGATTGCAGCCCTGAACTTTTAACCTTTCAAGTTTCGGGAGCGCAGTCATTTTTTCGAGCCACTTGCCGGTGACACTCAGGAAGGTCACCTCGCCCAGCTTTTGTCCCTCAATTCCCGCGCCGAGCGATACGCACGCGAAACGAAGCTCGCGAAGTTCCCTCAGAGTAAGTACGGCCTCGAGCCCGGTTTCTGACATCGCGACAGTCCAGATATTCTTGTCGGTGCCCTGTCTGCCGCTCAGGTCGAGATAAGTGAGGCGCATCTGCCGAAGCGCCTGGAGGCCCGCATCGCCCAGTTCGTTGCCGCCCATGGTCAACTCTTTCAGATTGGGAAGTGTAGTGAGGCGCTCCAGCCCCACATCGGTCATAAGCGTGGAACCCACATTCAAGGATTCAAGACTTGCGATTCCGGATATGTGTTCGAGCCCTGTATCGCCCGTCTTCGTGCCGTGAAGATTTAGCCGCTTCAGCTTCTTCCAGTCCTTGATGGCGGAGACGCCTTCGTCCGTCACGTACTCGGCGAAATAAAGGCTCAGTTCTGTAATGCCGGGCAGGTTCTTGATCTCTGCCATTCCCTGATCGGTGATGTGAGTGAGCGAGAGGTCGAGAACACTCAGATCCGGCAGTTCGTTGAGGCGTCGCAGATCCGCGTCCTCAACCCATGTGCCGCGCAGATTCACTCCGGTAACCCGCCCTTGCGAATCGCGGATCGCCGAGCCGCCAAGGTCAGCGATCCAACTGGTATCGCCCGCTTTCGGCGCCGCTGCAAACACGACCCCGCAGAACATAAGCACCGACAAACAAGCTCTCATTTGCTTCTCCGGTTAGGTAAAGATGAATCGCGATCGAAGATGATCCTGCATTCCGGCAAGCCAGACTTCAGTGTTTCCATACCCTTCTCGGTAACGCTTGTGTGGTACAGGTTCAACACGCGAAGGCTCGCAATTGCTCGCAGCGATTCCACGCTTTTGTCGGTGATGCCGGTCGAATCCAGACTGAGTTCACGAAGCTGCGAAAGGCGTTTCAGAGATTCGACACCTTTGTCGCCGACCGAAGTGTAATCGAGCTTTGCAACCTTGAGGTTCTTCAAACCGCCCAATACGGCCATGCCAGGGTCGCCCGCGCGGGTACGAAACAGTTCGATGCGCTCCAATTGCTGAAGGGATCTCAAGGCGGTCAAGCCTTCATCGCTAAAACGCCCGTGATTGAGCAACAGTTCGCGCAGATTTGTGAGGCCGGCGATTTGCTTCAAACCTTCGTCAGTTACGTCGGTGCTGGTGAGGTCGAGTTTCTCGAGCTTCGTGAGTTTCGCAAGGTTCGCAAGGCCGGAATCGGACAGCTCAAGATAACCGAGCCGCAGACTTGTAAGCGCGGGCAGAGCTGCAATGGTCGCGAGCCCCCGATCGTCCACATGCGATCCCGAAAGGTCGAGTTCGCGCAAATCTTTCAGTTCTTTCAAAGCGGCAAACCCCGACCCCCGCACCAGCGTTTCGGCAAGGCGCAGACTGTGCAGCTTCGTCAACGGAGCCAGCTTGGCGATGCCCGTATCGGCAATGGTTGTGTTGCTAAGATTCAACTCCCTGAGGCTTGTCAGGCGCGCAATGAATGCAACCCCGGGATCCGCGATCTGAGTAACCGCAAGATTCAGCTTCTCCAACTGTTTCAAGCTCGTCAGGTACTCGAGCTGCGCATCGCTCACAGCGGTGGAAGAGAGATTGACCCCAACGATGTGGCCGCCCGAGAGTTCAGTGGAGCCGCCAAGAGCCTTCACCCAGGCGGAAATTCCTTCGTCGGTTGCAGTGGCCGGTTGCGTGGCTCCGGGCGCTTTTGCTTTCGGCGCGACAGCCCCTACAAAACGCACTCGAACAGAAGGCAGCGCCGTCCGCAGAGCCTCGATGCCATTGGGCGTAACGCTGGTGTACCGAAGGTCGATGTCGGTCAGATTTTTAAGCGACGACAGCTTTGCCAAACCCGAATTCGTGATGTGAGTGCGATAAAGGTTCAGCACTTCCAGATGCTCCAACCCCGCAAGCGTGTCCATGGCGGCGTCCGTCGCCTGCGCACCCAAAAGATTCAAGCGGCGCAGCGACTTCAAATTGCCCAGAGATTCAATACCCGCATCGCCAACCCGCGTACCGGATACGTCCAGTTCTTCGAGGGTGGTCACGCCTTTAAGGTGCTTCAATCCTTCATCGGTAACGAGCGAATCGCGCAACATCAGCCGTCGCAAATTCTTGAATCCGGCGAGCCCTTCCATTCCCTGATCGGTGAAACGGTTGTAGCTCAGATCCAGATTGCGCAGGTTCTCGAAGGGCGAAAGATTCAGCTTGCTGAGCCGGCATTGCGAACAGCGAAGATCTTTGAGCCCCTTCCACGGGAAAAGCTTTGCAACATCGTCGTCGCCAATCTCAATCTCAGCATTGAAATGCCATCCAAAAGCTACGGTTTCAACTCCGGGGTTCGAGGCAAGCGCTTCAAAAACGCCCGTCTTGTCTTCCTTGCTGCCGCCGGGGTTCCAAATTGGTCCGGGAAGGTACAGTTCCCGCAGGCTCGCCAAACCAGTGAGCCTGCGGAGTTCGATGGGGTGCATCACACCGGCGGTCAGATCGACGGAAGTGATGTGGATGTCGCCTTTAGGTAATTGGAACACGTCCGAAAGGGGCTGTTTTGCCCCTTCTATAATTACGGTTCCTTCCCAGCGAAGCACCCATTCCGCAAGCTCGCGATCGTTCGCCGCCTGCGCCATATTCGCCGCCGCGGAGGTAAAGAGTAAGAGAATTGTAAGGACCGACCGCATCACGCGTTATTCTACAGAATGTAGAGTTAACCTTTTAGCAGGTTCGTTCGAACCGGACCTTGGGGAATGATTTTTGTTTAGACGCTTTACGTTAATCGTACTCTGTTCCGGCGCTTTGTGGGCGCAGAATGGTCCTTTTCAAAGCGGCCTCTACAGCGTAATGGGAAAGGCAAACTGCCGCGCCTGCCACACAGCGGATGGCGTCGCTTCGGCCACGCGGCTGCACTTGCCGGAAACCGACGCGACACCAGCGAAGATCGAAGCGTTCGGAAAATCACTGGTCAGGTTCGTCGATAGGGAACACCCGGAATCCTCTCTGCTGCTGAGGAAGCCGACTGCGCGAATGCCACATGCCGGCGGGGAGCGCATCAAGCCCGGAACTCCGGAAGAGGCGGTGCTCCAGGCATGGATCGACCGGCTGACCAAACTTTCCGGTGATGAACTGGCAACCGCGCAGCGCTACGGCGAATTAGAAGACAAGGGCGGCGGGCAGACAGTGCGGGATGCCGAGTTGCGGCGGCTAACGCACAGCCAGTTCAATCACACGGTTCGCGATCTTTTGGGCGACCAAACCACTCCGGCGAACCAGTTTCCCCCCGAAGATTTCATCAACGGCTTCCGAAACCAGTCGCAGGGGCAGAGCCTCTCGCCCCTGCTGGTTGAAGCGTATAGTTCGGTGGCTGAGCGTCTGGCGAGATCCACATTTCAGGGTGGGGATACCCATAAGCTCTTGCCATGCAAGCCATCCGCCGCGTGCCGTGTACGTTTTATTCGTGAGTTCGGGCTGAAGGCGTTCAGGCGCCCTCTGGACGAAGGTGAGCAAAAGCGCTACGAAGCCCTGATGGCCCGTGAGACGGACTTCGTGAAGGGCGCTCAACTGGTGCTTGAGGCGATGCTGCAATCGCCCAACTTCCTGTTCCGTCTGGACACGACGCCGGACCCGAAACTAAAGGCCTGGGCTACCGCGAGCCGCCTTTCATACTCCCTTTGGGACACCATGCCTGACGCGGAATTGTTCGCGGCGGCGGGAAGGGGCGAACTCGCCACTCCGGCGGGTGTAGAGAAACAGACACGGCGGTTGCTTGCGGATCCGAAAGCCAAAGAATCCCTGAATGAATTTGTCAGCCAGTGGCTCCGGTTCGACAGACTGCTAACCGCGAGTAAAGACCGTCGCAAGTATCCGCTGTACACACGCGAGACGGCGGCGGCGATGGCCGAGGAGGCGCGAACCTTCTTTTCAGACCTGGTTTGGAACAACCGCGATTTCATGACGATCTTCACGGCCAATTACGGTTTCGTGAGCCCCGAACTCGCAGGGATTTACGGCGTGAAGGCGCCGGCGCGAGATTTCGAAAAGGTGGAGTTTCCGGCGGGATCGGAACGCGGAGGCTTGCTTGGACAAGGTCTGTTCCTGGCGCTAACGGCAAAGCCCGAAGAGTCATCCCCCACTGCGCGCGGATTGTTTGTGCGCGAACAGTTCCTTTGCCAGCATGTGCCCGACCCGCCGCCCGGCGTGAATACCAATCTGCCGCCGGTCACTGAAGAAAAGCCGCAAACGAACCGCGACCGCATGAGCGAACACGCCACGAATCCGACGTGCGCGAGTTGTCATAAACTGATCGATCCGATTGGCTTCGGATTAGAAAAGTTCGATGCGATCGGCGCGCGCCGGGATCAGTTCGCGTTACAGTTCCGAACGGGCAAGTCGCCCGAAGGGGGCCGGGGCATGGCGCCAAGAACCGTGAAACTCAACATCGACAGCAAGGGTAATGTCGCGGGCATCCCCAACTCCGAATTCTCTTCTCCAGCGGAACTTGGCGCAGTGCTCGCGAGGAGCGCGCAATGCCAGGAGTGCGTGGTCAAGCAGTACTTCCGCTATACGGCTGGCCGTCTTGAAACACCGGCCGACCGGCCCGTAATTCTTAAAGCCACGGAAGAGTTTCGCAATTCGCAGTTCAAGTTTCAGGAGTTGATGGTGCAACTCACGCTCCTTAGAGAATTTCAGAATCAGGGTATAAAGGAAGGGCAAGCCCATGTCGCAAATAATCGTTAATCGCGTTAGGACTTCACGCCGTTCAATCCTCAAAGGCATCACGGCGGCGGGTACACGCATCGCCATCGGATTGCCGCCACTGGCGTCGATGTTTAACGCCGCGGGCACCGCATATGCCGCGACTCCCGCGACCGGGGCGGCTGAGAAGCCGATTGAGACCCGGTTCGTGTTGTGGTTCAACGGCAACGGAATTCCGGAGCGGTACTGGATCCCGTCGGAAGAAGGCCCGGATTACGAGATCACTCCCTGCCTGGCTCCGCTGGCCGCCTGGCGCAAGGACGTGCATATCCTGAGCGGCGTTGACAATGCGGCGGCGAACGGCAAGGGCAACGGGCACACGAATTCAATGAGTGGTCTGATGACCGGCACCGATTTCACGGGTCGCGGCCCCAGTGGACCCTCAATCGATCAGATTATTGCGGCTAAGATCGGGACGGAATCGAGGTTCCGGTCTTTGCAGATTGGCGTAGCGCAGGAATCGTTCGGCGAAAGTATGCAGCGCAACATGAGTTGGGCCGGATACGAACGCGCTTTGCCGCCGGAGATGATTCCGCATCGCCTGTTCGACCGTTTATTCGGCGCGCAGGAAGAGGGCTGGGTCAACCGCAAGCGCAGCGTACTCGATACGGTTCTGGCCGACGCGACCGCGCTCGAAAAGAAACTCCCCGGCGAGGATAAGGCCCGCGTGGATGAGCACCTTTCCGGCATTCGGGATTTGGAGCGAGCGATTGCCGGCTTGCCCCCGGAATATCGCAAAGTCGAAGCGCCGGATTTCGATGGCGACATGAAAGACTGGCCGCGCATAGCGAAACTGCAAAGCGATTTGCTGGTGCAGGCGTTCGCCACGCGACAGACCAGGGTCGCTTCATACATGCTCACGAAATGCCAGAGCATCACGAGATTTCCGTGGCTTGGTTACACTTCCGCGCGGCATCACGATTATACGCACGCCGAGGGCAAAACAGCGGGGGCGGACGGCGTTGAAGGTCAGCGCGTGCTTCGTGATATTTGCCGCTGGCATGTGGAAGAGTTCGCGTATTTGGTGGCGAAGCTGGAATCGATTCCGGAAGGCGATGGGAACCTGTTCGATCACACTACGGTGATCTATGCGCATGAGCATGCGGAAGCGAATCCGCACAAGAACAGCGGGCTCGCGATGATCGTCGCGGGCGGGAGCAAAAAGCTTGCGAAGGGCGCGCATACAAGGGTCACCGGCACGGTGGGCGACGTCTACGTGACTGTCGCCGATGAGGTGGTGGGCGCCGGGATCGGCAAATTCCCCACCGCTTCAAGAAAAATGGGCGCGCTGCTCACGTAGGGCAACGCGGAAGACGTTTGGCCCGCGGGATTGGCCGCGTTTTGCAATGCTGTTTTGAAGAGCTATCAGCCCGTGGCAGCAGACCCGCGAGGCGCGCGACTGCTCGTGATGCCGGCTCGCAGCAGGGTTGGGCAGGTCACGTATCGCATTTGACCCATGGCGCGCGCAACGCGCCTCGCGGGACTTCTCCCACGGGCCAGGGCTAAGGCAGGGCAAGGGCTACCAGTTCGGCGGGGACTCCGGTCGCGCCTACGGCGATTACGATGAACTGGCGACCATCGGCCATGTAGGTCATGGGGACGCCGGTGGCCATTGCGGGCAGTTGCATCGCGTGGATGATCGCGCCGGTTTTTTTGTCGAGGGCGCGGAAGGTGTTGCCACCGCCTCCCGCCACTCCGTTGAACAAGTTCGAGCCGTCCGCGGAGAACAACAGGGTCCTGGTGACCATCAAAGGCGAGCGCGAGGGGCGACCGGTTTTTCCGACGTCGATGCCTTTTAGCAGCGGGTGATTTTTGATGAAGTCCGGGGTATCGCCGTTGGCAACTTTCCATGCGATGTCCCCTTTGTTCAGATCGATAGCCACTACGCTGCCCCATGGCGGTTTCACGAGGGGCAGACCCTCCGGACCGACGTTGACCTTGGGAATGGTGCGGTTTTCCTGATCGAACGGCACGACGCGGTTCTGGCCGGAGCCGCCTCCACGACCGCCGACGTAGCCCATGTCGGAGCGTTTCGGGTCCGCGACGGCCAGTCCGAGCGCATCCGGGTTGCCGACTGAACCTACGTAGAGCATTCCGGTTTCGGGATCGAGGGCGCCGCCCTGCCAGTTCGCGCCACCTACATGCGACGGTGAAAGGAGAGTGCCGCGCTTGCCCCCGGCATCGACCACGATGGGCGGCGTGAAGAGCGGACCGAGCTGGTACTCCGACAGAATTTTTTGGGCGGCTGCTTTGATGGCGGGGGTGAAATCGAGGGCGTCATCGAGCGATGTCCCCTGTTTTTCAAAGGCTGGCGGCTTGGTTGGAAACGGCTGGGTGGAGGAAGTTTTCTCGCCGGGAACATTGCTCTGCGGAACGGGTCTTTCCACGATTGGCCATACGGGCTTGCCGTTGGTCCGATCGAAGACATAGGTGAAACCCTGCTTGGTCACGACCGCGACGGCTTTGATTTTTTTGCCGTCGACAGTAATGTCGGCGAGGATGGGGGCGGCGGTGATGTCCATATCCCAGATGTCGTGATGCACCACCTGGAAATGCCAGATACGGTTGCCGGTGCGGGCATCCAGACAGACCAGGCTGTCGCTGAACAGATTGTCGCCGGGACGGGTGCCGCCGTAGTAATCGCCGGTTGGCATCTCTACGGGAATGTAGACGTAACCGAGTTCTTCGTCGGCGCTAAGAGGCGCCCACGCGCCGGTGTTGCCCGAATACTTCCACGAGTCTTTCTCCCAGGTTTCGTTGCCGAACTCGCCTGCCTGAGCGACGGTGTGGAAGGTCCAGAGGAGATGGCCGGTGTGGACGTCGTAACCGCGGATGTAGCCGGGGACGTTTTCCTTCGATGCGGGCGCGGCGCCTGACTGGAGAGCGGCTCCAACTACGACGACATCGCGGATTACGATAGCGGGGGAACTTGCGCCGATTTGGCCAGGCTTGACCAGGGCGCGATCAAGGCCTTTCGTAAGATCGACAATTCCTTTGACGCCAAATGTTTCGCGCGGGCGACCGGTCTTCGCATCGAGCTCGATGAGTTGATAGCCGGGTGAGATAAGGAGGATGCGGTCGTCTCCTTTGCCGTCACTCCACCAGGCGAGGCCCCGGTTCATGACGCGGGCGACCAGCGTGCCGCGCTCTCCTTCGTCGAGGCGGTAGAGCCAGAGGGTTTCGCCCGTCGCGCCATCGATGGCGACCACGTCCCGGCGCACGCCAGCCGTGGCGTACAGGATGCCGTTGATGGCGAGCGGCGTGACTTCCCAGTTGAAATCCGGGCGCTTGCCGAAGTTGTTGGACTTCCATTCCCAGACGATTTTGAGGTCCTTAACGTTTTCGGCGTTGATTTGATCGAGAGGCGAATATTTTGTGGTGGCGGCATCCCTGCCGTAGAACCGCCAATCGCCGTCGGGAACTACGGCGGCGATGCCGATGGAGGCAGCGAACGAAGCAGCAAGAAGCCATTTCTTTGTCATTTTTTCTCGTCGAACATGATGTCTTTGCTGGCGGCGGGAGCGCTATCGAGATCCTTCGTGCCGGCGGGGTATTCGTTGGATTTTAGGATGAATGCGGTCACGTCGGCATATTGCCTGCGGCTGAGGTTGCCGGGGTCGTCAGTGGGCATGGTCTTGATAATGATTCCGAGGAGGTCGCCGACTGCGCGGCCTTTCCAGGCGGAGGTGAATTCCTTGCCGACGAGGGCAGGCGCGACTTCACCGCCCGCGAGGTTTTCGCCGTGGCACTTGGCGCACTCTTCGCGATACAGGGCGAGTCCGCGGGTGGCCTGTTCGGGGTTATAGACGCCTTCGAAAACGGATCTGGTGGCGGCCAGGCAGCATGCGGCGCAGAGGGCGACGATCAGAGATAGAGTGCGCATCGTGTTGGGTAAAATTTTATCCCACGGAGTTGGCACGGCAGAAATTAACACGGAGGAACACGGATAAGTATGCACGGATAACGCAGTTGTGGTTTCGGTTTGGCCTTGTCGGTTGTTTTCGACGGCGAATTTGGGTTAGGCGGCTCGGCCGAGGACGGGCGGGGCGCCCTTTCCGCAGCAGCGTTTGTATTTTTCGCCGGATCCGCAGGGGCAGGCGGCGTTGCGGGGTGTAAGGCCGGCGTTGGTCGGGGCGGGATTACAAAACGAACTGTTGAACGGGGTTTTCGTGTCTTTCGTGTCTTTCGTGTCTAAGGGTTCCTCG
>Ga0105240_10004172_pt1 | contig 22151 bp, 17 predicted proteins | sample KBSC54metaG_FD_80426 | JGI IMG/M metagenome (GOLD analysis project Ga0105240, IMG submission 80426) | Corn rhizosphere microbial communities from Kellogg Biological Station, Michigan, USA - KBS C5-4 metaG | ecosystem: Host-associated > Plants > Roots > Rhizosphere > Soil | place: Michigan, USA... | reverse complement strand
GTCTCCGGATTCGCACTCTTCGCCAGCGCGGTGAGGGACCGCGACAACGCATCGGCGCAATTACGCGTCACGATCAACGTAGTCACACGAGGACCAACGGCCAGCTCTTGAGTCGAGGGAGTTTCTTCCATGCAGGTAGAAATTGATGATAGCGCAAGCAGCGTGTGGCATGATATCCAAAACGCATGCCACGGGCCTCCTTTTGACGCTGCGCCGGCCACCGTCGTGGCTCTTCGGCCCTCTCTCGCTTCCTTTCGGGATATTTTCGAACGGGTTCGTGGCGATTGTCATGCCCTTCGTCCTGCGCAAGCAGGGCGTCTCCGTCGAGCAGATCGCCGGCATCGTCGCGCTCATCAGTTCCGCGAACAGCTACTACTTTCTCTGGTCGCCCGTCGTCGATATCGGTCCGAAGAGGAAGATCTGGTTCGTGCTCGTCTCTTTCTTGAGCGCGGGCCTCGCGGGCCTCGCTTTCCTGCTTCCAATTCCAGCTCGCCTCGGATGGCTCACCTGGTTGATGTTCGCCGCATCAGTAATCAACCTGCTCGCCAGCAGCGCATTTGGCGGCCTGATGACGACAACCGTCCCGGAAGAAAATCGAGGAGCAGCCAGTGGTTGGTATCAATGTGGCAACGTAGGCGGCGGAGCGCTCGGCGCCGCTCTTCTCCTGTGGTTTGCGGAAACACATTCCGTCACTGGTGTTGCATTAGTTCTGATCCTGATCGTCGCGCTGCCCTCACTCCTCGCGCTCTTGCTCAATGAACCGCCCCACGCCAAGGTCGCGTTCAGCACCAAGCTGCGCCAAATGCTCCGCGAGATTTGGGTGACCTTGAAATCGCCCCTCGGCCTTACCGGCCTTGTGTTCTTCGCAGCGCCGCTCAACTCAGGCGCCCTGATGTATCTTTTTTCGGCCGTGGCGGTGGATTTCAATGCTCCTGGGTCTGTGGTCACATGGGTGACCGGATTTGGCGGAGGGCTCATCACCGCAGTGGGCTCCGTCTTCGGTGGCTATCTCTGCAATCGATTCAACCGGTTTTACATGTACGCGCTCACCGGGTTTGTCTTCGCCGCGGTGAATCTGGCGATGCTGGTGAGCCCAATGACACCGGCTACCTACATTTGGGGTTCGTCGCTATATCTGTTCCTGGTCGGTGTTTCGTACGCAAACTTCACCACGCTGGTCCTCGACGTGATTGGCCGCGAGACCACGGGAGCGGCGACGCGCTACAGCCTTTTCAACGCTGCCGGGAATTTCCCAATCGCCTATATGACGTGGTTCGACGGCAAGGGATACGCTCTGCACGGAACCAAAGGAATGTTCTCGTTCGACCTCGCCGGGAACGCTGTAGGGGGCATGATTACGCTACTGATCTATTTTCTGGTCTTCCGGAAGAAACCAGCGGTCTGATATATAATTTCAGCTAAGTGAAACTCCAATACGCTGGAACAATTGCCGCGCTCTTTGCAACGTTTTTGTTTGGCGTTGAACTGGAAAAGTACACTCCTGCCGAGCATCGGCATTGGTCTTTTCAGAAGCGCGCCCGTCCCGATGTACCCCAGTTTTCAGACCCGTCCGACAAAGCCTGGATCAAGACGCCCATCGACGCATTTATTCTGTCGCGGCTGAAAAAGGAGAGTCTGCGGCCCGCGCCGAAGGCCGGCAAGGGCACACTAATTCGCCGTGTGTACTTCGATTTGACCGGTCTGCCGCCAACCCCGCAGGAGATCGACGCGTTTGTCCGGGACAAATCGCCGGATGCATGGGCGAAGCTTGTCGACAAACTACTCACAAGTCCCGAATACGGAGAAAAGTGGGGGAACCATTGGCTCGATGTAGTCCGCTTCGGCGAAACCGACGGCTTCGAGTACGACACGTTTCGCAATGACGCGTGGCGGTATCGCGACTATGTGATTCAAGCCTTCAATTCCGACAAGCCGTACGATCAGTTCATTCGCGAGCAACTGGCCGGAGACGAAATTGATCCAAAGAACGAAATCACGCGCACAGCAGCCGGATTTCAGCGGCTCGGCGCAGTGCGCAAGAACGCCGGGAACCAGGCGGTGGCCAGCAGCAGGAACGAAACCCTAACCGAGATGACGAACATTGTAGGTTCAGCGCTGCTCGGCGTGACGCTGGGCTGCGCGCGCTGCCATAACCACAAGTTCGATCCGTTCCGTCACACGGATTACTACCGGATTCAGGCCTACTTCGCCGGCACTTTCGAAAACGACGTCTCGTTGGCGACGCCTGAGCAGCAATCGGCCTGGAATGCGAAGAACGAAGAACACGAAAAGGAAATGAAAGCCCTTCGCGATCAGATGAAGGAGCTGAAGGGCCCGGCGCTTGAAAAAATGCAGGCCAAGCTCGCGGAGATGAAAGACAATCCGCCACCTCCTCTACCGGCGATCTTCAGTGTGGCCGACGACCCCTCAAAAGCAACTCCAATCTACACGCTGGCGCGTGGCGACGCGAATAATAAGGGCCAGCAAGTGGGTCCAAGGCCGCTGGGGATACTCCTCCCTGAGGATGTCCCCGAACTTCCGAAGGATGCCACAAAGCCGCGCTTGCAGTTGGCCAATTGGGTGGTGGACTCCGAAAATCCGCTAACGGCGCGTGTAATCGTCAACCGGATTTGGGAATATCACTTCGGACAAGGGATTGTCGGCACGCCAAACGATTTCGGCCGCATGGGGCTGCGTCCCACGCACCCGGAACTGCTGGATTTCCTGGCGAACCAGTTCATCGAGACCGGGTGGCATTTCAAGTCGATGCATCGCATGATCCTGATGAGCAGCACGTATCAGCAGGATTCGATCGGCCCCGAAGAGAAGACCGCCGAAGAAAAAGACGGAGACGACAAACTGCTCTGGAAATTCCCGCGAAGGCGTCTTGAGGCCGAAGAGATTCGCGACGCGGCACTGCAGGTCGCCGGCAAACTGAATTTGAAGATGGGCGGCCCGAGTGTAATCGTTCCAATCGACCCGGAACTCGTAAATCTGCTCTACAAGCCCTCACAATGGACCGTGACGCCCGATGAGAGCGATCACTACCGGCGCAGCATCTACCTGCTGCACAAACGGAATTTGCGGCTCCCGTTCATGGAAGTTTTCGACGGTCCGGATTTCCAGATCAGTTGTCCGCGGCGCGAAATGAGTACGCATCCGCCGCAGGCGCTGGAGTTGCTGAATGGCGATTTCAGTAATCAAATGGCGGATGCGCTTGCCGATCGGCTCGTCAAGGAAGCCGGCAAGGACCACGCAAAGCAGGTTGATCTGGCGTACCGTCTCGCTGCTGGACGAGCGCCGTCATTGAAGGAAAAGCAACTCGCCGTAGCGTTTTTGCAGAAGCAGCCGCTGCGCGAATTTGCGCTGGCCGTTTTCAATCTGAATGCGTTTCTGTACGTGAACTAAGAGGGATCACCATGGCCCAACACTATCGGCTTACTCGCAACCGGCGAGAGTTTCTGACGGACGCGTTCTGCGGATTCGGCGCTCTGGCCTACACCTCCATGCTGCACGCGGAGGCGTTGAAGGCAGGCAGCAACAATCCGCTCGCACCGAAGCCTCCAAACTTTCCAGCCAAGGCGAAGTCGGTAATCTTTCTGTTCATGGCCGGCGGTCCGAGTCATCTGGAAACCTTCGATCCAAAGCCGCTACTGAACAAGCTCGATGGCCAAGCCCGCCCGGCTGAATTCGGTGAAGTGAAGTATCAATTCATCAAGGACTCCGCCAAGCTGATGGGCACCAAGCGGACCTTCAAGAGATACGGCAAGAGCGGGATTGAAGTTTCGGACCTGCTGCCGAACATCGCCGAGTGCGTCGACGACATAGCGGTGATTCGCTCGTGCCGCGCCGACATGGTGGTGCATTCCGCCGCGCAGTATCAGATGATGACAGGGCGGATTATTCCCGGTTTTCCGAGCATGGGCGCCTGGGTAATGTACGGCCTTGGTTCGGAGGCCGAATCGCTTCCTGGCTACGTCGTGATGCCTGATCCGAAGGGCGCGCTCGAAGCCGGCCAGCCGATGTACGCCAACGGATTTCTCCCGGCCATCTACCAGCCCACAATGATGCGCGCCGGGAAAAAGCCGGTGCTCAATCTCGATCTGCCCAAGGGAGTCACACTCGATCAACGGCGCAACACGCTAGGCTTAATTCGCGGTCTGGACGAGGCATCGATGAAGCCGGACGACACCGAGTTCGCCGCTCGCATCAATGCCTACGACCTCGCCTTCAAGATGCAAACGGAAGCGCCGGCGATTTTCGACATCTCGAAAGAGCCGCAGGAAACCCTCGATCTTTACGGCGTTGGGAAATCGCCCACAGACGATTTCGGCCGAAGATGCCTTCTAGCACGCCGCGTTGTGGAAAAGGGTACGCGGTTCGTGTGTCTGGTGGCCGGCGGGGGCGCGGGCAACATGCAATGGGACGCGCACGACGATATCGAAGAGAACCACATTCGGATGGCGGCGCAGAGCGATTTGCCGGTGGCCGGGCTACTCAAAGATCTGAAGCGCCGCGGGATGCTCGATTCCACGCTCGTCGTCTGGGGCGGGGAATTCGGACGTTCTCCCGAAGCGCAAGGAAAGGGCCGCGACCATCACAATCTCGGCTTCACCATGTGGATGGCCGGCGGTGGTATCAAAGGCGGCCAGATCGTCGGTGCTACCGATGCGATCGGACTCAAAGCGATTGAGAGTCCCTGCCACATCCGCGACGTCCACACGACGATTCTGAATCAGCTCGGGCTGAATCAGGATGCAGTCAGTTTCATGCACCAGGGGCGGCGCGAACGGCTCACCGAAATTCACGGCGAAGTAATCAAGCAGATAGTTTAGCCCTGATTTCACAATTTATTAGCAATTGTTTTACAACGAAGCGAAATCATTGCCCCCCGAAAGTGATCTCATAGGGAGGTGAGCTTCCCTATGACAGAATTCCTTGTGAATCACACGAGTATCCGAGCATGGATACGATCGGGTCTCCTACTAGGAACCCTTGCGGGATCGTTACCCGCCGCAAATAACTATCTCGTCCACAATCTTGTTTCCGACCTGCCAGGCGTTGCGGACCACGTCGACAAGAACCTCGTAAACCCGTGGGGCAACGGCTTCAGCGGAACGAGCCCGTTCTGGGTCGGCAACAACGGAACCGGAACGTCAACTCTATACGACGGCACCGGCACCGCCACAGCTCTAGTGGTAACTATTCCCGCGGCGGGCGGAGCCAAGACACCCGGACCAGTCACCGGTGTATTGGTCAACAGCGCATCGCCGTCGTTCAATGTTGCAGCGGGCAAGCCCGCGAGCTTCATCTTCTGCACTGAAGATGGCACGATTTCAGGCTGGAACTCCTCGGTTAATGCTACCGTCGCGCAGATCATGGCCGACAATTCCGCAAGCGGAGCAGTCTACAAGGGCTGCACTCTGGGAGGCACCACCGCGGCCCCGCTGCTGTACGCGGCCAACTTTAACAGCGGCAAGATCGATGTCTGGGACGGCAACATGAAGGCGGTTGCCACCACCGGGGCGTTCACGAATGGATCTATCCCGGCTGGCTTCGCTCCGTTCAACATTCAGAACATGGCCGGCAAACTGTACGTTTCCTACGCCAAGCAGGACAGCACCAAGCACGACGATGTACCTGGTGCAGGCAACGGCTATGTCGCGGTATACGACATGGCGGGGAATGTCTTGGGAAGTCTCTTCAGCACCAACCTGATCTCCCAGGGTGTGCTGAACTCGCCTTGGGGAATGGCAATCGCGCCTGCAACCTTCGGTGACGCGGCTGGAGCCCTGCTGGTCTCCAACTTTGGCGATGGAAAGATCAACGCGTTCAATCTAAACACGGGCGCCTTCATAGCGACCCTCAACGACACGAAAGGAACGCCCATTTCCATCCCGGGAATCTGGTCCATCTTTTTCGGTAACGGCGGCCGTGGTGGCGATGCGGGCACAGTCTACTTTACGGCCGGCATTGCCGGCAACGGCGATCCCGTTGAAAAGCACGGCCTGTTCGGCAGCATCCAGGCCGCTCCCTCCTTCCAGACCAGTGCAATTACAAATGGAGCCAGCTTCACCGGAACGCTTGCTCCCAACAGTTGGGTGACGATCAAGGGCGCTGGTCTCTCGGCGACCACCCGCGCCTGGAAAAGCAGCGACTTTTCCGGGACCACACTTCCTACAACCTTGGATGGTGTGGGCGTGAAGATCAATGGTGAAGCCGCCGCTGTGAGCTATATCAGCCCTTCGCAGATTAACTTCCTGGTTCCCGGTGATATTCCCGCGGGCCCTGTACAAATCGTCACAACGAACAACGGTCTAACCAGTGCGACCATATCGGCCACTCTGCAACCCATAGCGCCTTCGTTCTTTATCCTCGGTACGAATGCGACCACTAAGAATCAGTACATCGCCGCCACACATGCCAATAACTCCCTGGGTGGCCCGCCGAGCCTGATTACAGGCGTGACCACAACCCCATTTAAGGCCGGCGAGACGATTGTGCTCTACGGAAATGGCTTCGGGCCTACCACTCCGCAAGCCCCAGTCGGAGCGACAGTAAGCACGGCGCTGCCGCTGGTGGCCAAGCCAACGGTAACAATCGGCACGCAGCCAGCCAACGTGACGTTTATCGGCTTGGTCGCACCCGGCCTTTACCAAATGAACGTCGTCGTGCCTACCGGGATTGTCCCCAGCACCGGTGCCGCCAATCTTGACATACCCGTATCGGTATCGATCGGCGCCGCGCAGACGCAATCCGCCTTCATCTCGGTCGCCAGCCCTTAGCCCGCCTCTCGCAGTAGTCACTTCCCTCCGCACGCAAAACTCACGCGTCTGGGTCCAAAACCCGGCGCGTGAGTTTCCCGCTTCTACCAGTTGGTAAATGATCCATCCGGACGCCGAAGCATGGGGATAGGCTGATTGCGCGTCGTGAACTCCGCGGTCAGTGGAACTTTTGTTGCGTCAAAGGTGACGCCCAGGCCCGGCCGATCGTTCGCATACAGCTTGCCGGCCCGGAAGTCAAAGCACTCGGGCAGATGCTGCATCTGGTCCTTGTAGTTCCCGCCGATACCCGTCATCTCCATCATGGCCGGACCCGAAAATGCCGTGATCACGTGGACAAGCGAAGCCTCCGCCACCGGCCCAGTGAAGTGCGGCGTCAGACCGACGAAATGCGTCTCCGCGAGCGACGCAATTTTCGCATATTCACTGATTCCCCCGACGTTCGGAATGGTCACACGCGAGTAATCGATCAGTTGATTCTCAATCAGGTCCCGCGTGTCCCAGCGAGTTCCATAATGCTCGCCAACAGCGATCGGCACTTTCACCATCGGCCGAAGTTTTTTATAGATATCCGGATCCTCGGACCGCACCATGTCCTCGCAGAAATATGGTTCCAACGGTTCGATCAACGTTGACATGCGCACAGCATCCGAGAGGTCGAGCCGTGTGTGATAGTCGATAGCCCAATCGCCGTCTCTACCGACACCCTCCCGAATCTGCAGGCAGTCGTCATATGTCTTGCGGACCATTTGATGCGAGTTGAACCCGTTGCCGGCCGGTGTGTCACTCACCGAAGTACGGAACGCACGATACCCATATTCCACGCAAGCGCGAGCGGTTTCCTTCAGACTGCCCTTGCTCGGAAACCCGGTCGAATAACACTCGACATGATCACGCGATTTCCCGCCAAGAAGTTGCCACACGGGAACGCCAAGAGCCTTCCCTTTGATATCCCAAAGCGCCATATCAACGGCGCCTACCGCATCCTGAATCTCGCGCCCTGGAGGATAGAACCGTCCGCGCGTCATGAGCTGAAAGCAGTAATCGATGCGCGATGGATCTTCGCCAATCACCATCTCCGCGCACTGCCGGATCGTGTCCCGCGAGCCGCCCTCGCCGATCCCCGTAATCCCCTGATCGGTCTCCACGGTCACGATATGAAAACTCTGGTTGAAATGCGGGCGCGAGATCGGAGTTTCATAAAATCGGACACGAGTGATCTTCATTTTAGGAAGAGCCGCGTGAAGTAGTTTCCCGCCCGCGAGAGCACCCGCGATGCCTATCGAAGCTGTTTTCAAAAATGTGCGCCGGTTCATAATCGGAGTTAGCATATCAAGATGTCAACCGACTGCGTCTTCTGCAAAATCATCACCGGTGAGTTGAAGACCTACAAAATTTACGAAGACGATCAGACGATCGTTTTTCTGGACGCCGGACCGGTTTTCGCCGGGCATTGCCTCATCAGTCCGAAGGTCCACTACCAGACCATGATGGACTTGCCGCACGACCTGCTAGCGCCTCTCTTTTCCACCACCCAACTGATCTGCCGTGCGGTCGAAAAAGGTCTTCAATCCGGAGGCTCGTTTGTCGCCGTGAATAACAAGATCAGCCAAACTGTACCGCACCTCCACATCCACGTGATTCCCCGCACCAAAGGCGATGGGATGAAAGGCTTCTTCTGGCCGCGCCGGCCATACCGCGACGACGAACACATGCTGGAAATTCAGCAGAAGCTTCAGGCCGCGATAAAAGAACTCGAGAGTTAACCATGGACGAAAAGAACGGCTCCAACCGAGGCGATTGGATGTAGAATCGAAAAAGCAAAAAAGGCAGATAAAATCTTGTAGCTAATTCGGAGGCATCCGGACATGACACGAGCAGAAATCTTTGATCTGTTGCTGCGGTGTAACAACGCGCAACTCGATGCAATTACCGAGAAATTGGATTTGCCGGCGGCCTTCCTGCCGGGCGGAAATCAAGCGCCGGCCGTGCGCGCCAGCGAAATCATCAAACTGGTGGTACAACTTGACAAGTTGCCGGAACTCGAGTCGGTCCTCCTGACGTTTTTTCCACCTAAACCCGGCAAAGGGGCAAAGGTAATCCTGATTTTATCGGCTAACCCGCTCGAAACCGACCCACTCCAAATCGAGCAGGAGGTTCGCTTAATCAAGGATCGCCTGCAAGAATCCGACGCCGGCCGCAAGTACAGAGTCGAATCGGAACGGGCGGTGAAGGCCACCGATCTTTCTAAGTTTCTGCTTGAGCATCAACCCGCGGTTGTTCACTTCAGCGGTCATGGAAGCCCGACAGGAGATATCGTCTTAGAGGACGATAACGGCGACGCCGCAAAGGTGCCGGTCAATCTACTTGCCAGTCTTTTCGATATTCTGAAATCGCCTACCGAGTGCGTCGTCCTGAATGCCTGCTACTCGCTCGAACATGCCAGCGCTGTGGCGAGATTTGCGAGCTGCGTAGTCGGTATGGATAAAGCAATCGGGGATTCATCGGCCCTCAGGTTCGCCGGAGGTTTCTATCGCGGCCTGGCCTTTGGCAGAGACTTCCATACATCATTTCGATTGGGATGCAACGAGATTGATCTGGCGGCGCTGCCTGACGCAGCGGTACCGCATTTCACAACGCGCGAAAAAGATCAGGTGGCGGAATCTACTACGCAGGCCGGCACGCCGGCAATAGTGATCAAATCTCCAGCCCGAACTTGGGTTGAACGGGACGCGGCAATTACCGCGGAGCAACCCGGCTCCCCGAAGCTATACCCCTTGTGGTTTGGCACTAACCGGCGGCCGGTTAATTCGGCCTACCCGTCAAAGGGTTTTTCCTCCGAGCGTGATCCAAACATGCATTTTGGAACATGTATGGTCGCGGTGCCTAAGTCTCACAAATTCGGTTCCGTTGGATCTTCCTGGTGGAAGAGGCTCCTGATACTGAAGGACGACCGCTTGAAGGTGAAGGATATTTCAATCCTCGAAGAGGCCGCCTTCTGGCTCTCCGCGCAGAAGGCACTCTCAGAGTGGGATTCCGGCGAACGGATGGCTCTCGTGTTTATTCACGGCTTCAATGTTACTTTCGAAGAGGCCGCTATACGGACTGCGCAGATGGCGGTGGATCTCAAGATCCCGGGAGTCGCCGCATTCTTCAGTTGGCCCTCCAAGGGAAGATTGAGCGTCTTCGATTACACGGCCGACGAGGCAAGCATCGAGGGCAGCGAAGAGCAGATTAGCGATTTTCTAATCAATTTTGCACAGAAAACCGACGCCGATCGTATTGACGTTGTCGCCCACAGCATGGGAAATCGCGGCCTGCTCAGGGCAATGCAGCGAATTGTGAACACCGCGTCCGCCGTTGCAAAAAAACCATTCCGCAACATTGTATTTGCGGCGCCTGACGTGGACTCAGCCTTGTTTCGACGACTTGCCGCGGCTCATGCCCAACTCGCTGAGCACACCACCCTTTATCTCTCGTCACGAGACCGCGCACTTGCCAGCTCGGGGTTGATTCATGATGCGCCCAGGGCCGGTTTCGTGCCGCCTGTCACTCTGGTCAATGGGATTGACGTAATAGAGGTAGCAAACGCCGACCTCACTCTCCTCGGCCACGGCTATTACGGCGCCGCCGAGGGCGTCTTATACGACATGCGCGAATTACTGATACACGATACAGCGCCGAAATCGCGAGCCCGGCTGACCGAGGCGAAAGCCGATTCCAGCGGCGGAATTTATTGGAGAATTGGCGCATGACGGGTGGCCGAGGCTCTCGAGTCGCGGACGAAGCCATCAGTTTACTCAGCAAAAGCAACCAGCCCCAAATCGATGCGCTCCGCCTGCATCTTGACCTCCCAACTGGAGGCCTGCCCAGCGACGCGCCCCCGGCTTCCAGAGTGGCCGAGCTTTGGGAGGACGCCAGAAGGGCCGGCGGTACAACGCTCGCTATTTTGGACGAGCTGGTTCGTGAGCAACAAAGGAAACCGGCACCTGTCTATGGGCTATACGTGACCCGTGCCTTCGGAGAAAACGACCAGAGCCTTTACCAGACGTTTTTTGACCGGCTGGCTTCCAAATTGCAACAAGTCGGCGTCTTTCCCCAAGGTGATCTCAGGCACCTGGATGCGATCAACCCCCGGGAACCCGATGTTTGGTCGCCCTGGTCGCTCCGGGCAATGGAAAGGTGTAGCATCCTGATTTGTCTATACGGTAAGGATTACTTTAGCAACCCCTACTGTGGAAAAATCTGGGCAGCCTTTCTGCAGCGCTTGAAATCGCAACTGGGGTACGACGTAGACTCCGGTAATTCACCCCCTCTCATACTTCCCATACTTTGGGACCGTCCCGACGAAAACCCGCCGATTTTGCCGAGAGTAGCTCGAAACATCCCGGATCGGTCTCAAGCGTTCGACCCAGAGTATCGGCAGAAGGGTCTCCTATTCATTCAGAAACAGGCAAGGGCCAAACGCGACGACTACGAAGCCAAATATGAAGAGATACTCGATGTCCTGGCTGCTCAGATAGGAGCTGCGATACAGCAGGATCAGTTGACGGAGGAAAAAGTATCTTCTCTGGCCGATCTTCCCGACGTATTCCGGCAAGGTCCCAGCCAATTGAACGCTGGCGTTCCTTACGCCCGCTTTGTATTCTTTGCGGCCACGAGGAATCAGATATCAGGGCTACGCGATCCGGCCAGTTATGGAGACGAACCTAAGCAGTGGCGCCCGTATTACCCGCAGTCCAGTGAAGCCATAGAGTGGACGACGTTTGATTCTGCCCACACAGCAGGCAGGACAGCGGATGTCGTGCGATTCGATGAGAACTTCCTGGCCACTCTGAACTCCGCTGATCGGAACGGCGAGCCAATCATCGTCCTGGCCGACCCCTGGACTACTCATTCGCGAATTTACCAGCGCTATGAAGAAGATTACGACAGTGCCGAGCTACCAGGTAGTAGATTCCTGATCTGCCGGAATGCCGATGACGCAGAAACCAAAACCAATTGGAACATTCTGAGGCACACGCTCGTCAAGACCGCTTTTCGCCGGAAATACGAGGCAGGTCGCGTACGTGAAATCGTCTCGTTCGATCAGTTCAGAGAGGAACTTGCGAATGCGATTCTTTCGGCGCACAAACATATTCTGGATGCCGCGGAGGACCCAAGGGTAGCCAGCGGGTTGACCTTTGTTCGGCCCGGGAACATCGGTCAGCATCAGCCCGTCAACGGCGAGATTTCCGAGCCCGTCCGAACAGCGACCAGCGATCGGATTACCTCCATCTCCCAGCCACGCGTTCAGGCCCCAGTGGGAGGTTCTGGAGGGTGAGCGCCAAGATTCCCGGCAGGATTATTACGTTCTATTCCTACAAAGGGGGCACAGGCCGGTCGATGGCGCTGGCCAATATTGGCTGGATCCTCGCGAGTAACGGAAAACGTGTCCTGATGGTCGACTGGGATTTGGAGGCGCCTGGACTCCACCGCTATTTTCATCCATTCCTACAAGACAAGAATCTGACGTCGTCCCCGGGAATTATTGATTTAGTCATGAGCTTCGAGGCCGCGGCAATCAAGCCGCAAGACGAGACGCAAATCACCGAGCAAGAGCATGACAGTCAGAACTGGTATCTATCACTGGCCGAGATTGAAAAGTACACGCAACCGCTGGCATGGACGTTTCCCCAGGGCGGGATTTTAGATCTGCTTCCGGCCGGTCGTCAGGACGCTTCGTACGCCGCGCGCACGAATTCTTTTGATTGGGCGAGATTTTACGACAAGTTTGGCGGGGGCGTATTTCTAGAGGCCGTCAAGAATAATATGCGGCGACAGTACGACTATGTCCTTATCGACAGCCGCACGGGGGTTAGCGATGTAGCCGGGGTCAGCACCGTCCAGATGCCCGACTGGCTGGTGGTCTGCTTCACTTTGAACATTCAGAGCATTGAGGGGTCTGCTGCAATCGCGGGGTCCGTTCGGAAGCAGAGGACCCGAGCCGATAATTCGCCAGATCAGAAGCCGATGCGTATCTTTCCCGTTCCTACGCGCGTGGAATATGTGGAAAAGGATCGTCTTGAGACCGCCAGGGCATTGGCCACAAAAACCCTCTCCCCTTTCCTCGACCATCTCCCTGAGAACGTGCGCGCCGAATATTGGGGAAAAGTGGAGGTGCCGTACGTCCCGTTTTATGCCTTCGAAGAGGTGCTGGCGACCATTGCCGATACGCCAGGTCAGACGAACTCGTTGCTGTCGTCGCTCGAGCGGCTTACCTCGTTTCTCACAGATGGCGAGATTACTCGTAGGGGATCTTTATCGGAGGATGCAACCGCGCATCTGAGGAACTTATATAGGCTGGGCGTCAAGCCTCAGGGTGTAACGGCTGTATTGTCGCGCTATCCGGAGTTTCAATCCTTGGCCGATGAGGTCACAACCCAGCAAAAAGCCTGGTTGGAGACCAGGCAGCAAGACGAATACTTGCTTGGTCCATCAGTTTCAGCGAAATTGCGGATGTCGATCGAACTGTTAGGCCCATTGTTGCAAGATCGATCTTTTCACGACTTCTGGGAGGCGAGCCAGCGGAGCATTCAACGGCGGCAGTATGTCCGTACCGTCTTAAGGGACTTCGGGGCGGTCCTCATTCTTGCTGGTTGTCTGGCCGCGACATTTGCTTTTACGCAAAAGATCCCCTTTCTCGTCCCAATCCTGGCGGGTAGTTTGGGAGCGTCGATTAGCCTCTTACCGCGTGATTTGCAGTTGTCGAGTGATCAGTTCGAGCAGCTGTTCCGCCGTCCGATTAGTAATCTTCAGTTTGTCTTCGACCTTTTAGCCGGGGCGATGATGGCGGTAATCTTGACCATCGTTCTCGAGAGCGGCAACATAGGGATAAAAGTGACGTCGCAATCCAGCCGGATTGCGCTAATGGTACTCGCCGGTTATACCGGGCGGTTTTTACTTCTGAACACGGTCGACAAAGTTGTTATCAAGAGTATGGAGTTGGAAAAAGATCGGACAAAGGCTGAGAGCACTCGAAGGTAGGATTTGGGGACCTAACGAGCTTTCCGAATCAGCCGGCAGCGCACCAGCGCGCTAGTAAACTCCCGCGTCAGCCGGTTGTGCACAGAAGCCAATTTTCGAATCGGTACCAACTCAAACGACGCGAACTGAAACGCACTCCCCGCCACGATTTCTTCAAACCGCCCAACAGTCATCTGATTTAATCCGCCCGCCACTTCACTGAATCGAGTAGCCCCATCCGTCTTGAAATCCGACCGCCACCGCACCAGAGCCCTCTCCGTAAACACCAAATGCGCCCAAGGAAAAACGGAAAACAAATGACCGCCCAGTGGGTGATACCACGTGGGTCCAAAACAAGCGATAATCTCGCCCCCTTGCGACAGCAATCCGTCCATAGTTCGCAGAATCGCCGCAGGATCGTCAAAATGCTCAAACGCATCGATCGACACAATGATGCCGGCCTTCTCATCCGTCGTGCGTACAAACTCGCAAACTGAACTCAGCCCCGCTTGCGCCGCCGCCACCCGAGCGCGTTCCAGAAAACGTTCTTGAATATCAATGCCGATCACCTTCCGCGCGCCATTCCGAGCCAGGTCCAAAGCTTCGTCACCCTCACCGCATCCGAAATCAATCACAACCCGATCTTTGATTCGCTCCAGCAGCGCATCGCCAAGCAGTACGCGGACCTTCGATTTGCCTTCGTACACCGCTCCGGTCATGTACTTGCCCGGATCTCCGGGATACATCTTCTTCAACAGCCGGTATTGCAGATCGGTCAACACTTTGCCTCTCGTCGATTATGCCGCATCACGGCCGGACTACTTCATGGTAGACTTCAAGTTTCCTGATGTCTGTTCAGATCTTCCTGCAAGGAAAAATCCACGGTATTGATGAGTTCCTGCTCGGGTCGTCCACCGACTTCGACGGGCGTTCGCACTGGGTCTCGCTGTTGAGCGAAGTACTCCCGCGCGCTCTTCTGGCCGAACTCGGACTCGCCAAAATTTTGCTCGGCGCCAGTGGCGCTGGACAATTTCTCGTCGTGCTGCCCAATGAATTTCGCTCGCAGGCCGACGAGTTCCTCGCCCGCAGCGCCGGTCAAATTGATCAACTGAGCGGCGGTCTGCTGAAATTGCTCTGGGTTTCCACCGAAAATCTTGGCGATTGGAGCATCGTTCGCAAACGTTTGAATGACGCGATGCAGAGTCAACTCGGCGCGCCTGCACAAACGGGAGCCGCATTATTTGAGCCGTTTTTCCCCGACGAGTCGTCCTCGTCGGAAGCCGCGGAATATTTTGGAACCGAGCTGGGGACACGGCTGCGCGAGACACAAGTCGTCGGATGGTCGCCCGAACGTCCCGGTGTTGTCCAGGTCGGCGAAGGCAAGCACACGTGGAGTCTCTCGGCATTGCAAGACGGAATTCCGTTTGCCCGCCACTACGCGCTGAGCGATGACGGGATGTCCGTCGCCACTCCCGCAACACTGGGAGCCCGCTCCAAAGGCCGTCCGCTCTGGGGCGTGCTGCGCGGAGACGTCGATAATTTCGGTGTTCGCCTCCGCCGCGCGCAGAGCATCGAAGAACACATCCAGCTTTCCGTCATGTACAAACAATTTTTCGCCGGCGAGCTGGAAGTTTTGTGCTCTCTCCCGGAATTCTGGCGAAAAGTGACCCTCCTTTTTTCGGGCGGCGACGATTTCGCGGTATACGGCGCGTGGGACACATTGATCGCACTCGCGCGCGAAGTCCAACGGCTCTTTGTTCGTTTCGCGGAAAACAATTTGAAAGATTTCCCCGGTCCCGAAGGCAAGACGATCTCCATGGCGATCGTCCTCGCGCGCGGCGAGGACGAGCCGCTGGCCACCGCGTTTGAAGAAGCGGGGCAGCGGCTGGAAATGGCAAAATCGTCCGGCAAAGATTGCATCTGGCTGCTGGGCCGCACGCTCGAATGGAAACAAGTCGCAGACTCGTCGGATACCAAGGACACCATGGCTCGCATGGTGAGCGAATTCAATTGCCCGCCGCAATTTCTTTACGAGTTGGCCAGCTTTTATCGCGATTCTTCGCCAATGACGAAGCAAAGCACCACCGTGCGCGCCCGAAATCTGCGCGTCGAAAAACCATGGCGCTTTCATCGCCGGCTGAATATGGTGATCGAGACGCCGTTTACCGGCCGCGCAAAAAATCAGGAATTTGAGCGTCTCCGCACCGAACTGATTTCGGAATTTACAGGACGCAGAGCGGCGCAGATTAGACTACGCCCGGCAGGTCGTGTAGCGTTGGAGTGGGCAAGATTGGAAACCGAGGCTTGATTATGGCAGAGACGGAACAGCAGGAAAAACCAGCCGAAAAGAAACCCGAAGAACGAAAACCCGACGAAAAGAAGCCGGAAAACCGAGGACCGCGCGAAGGTCGGCCAAATAATCCGCAGCGCGGTGGCCCAGGTGGCGGTGGTCCAGGTGGCGGTGGTCCAGGTGGTGGTGGCGGGCGCGAACACGGTGGCCGCGGTCCCGACCGCGAAGGAGGCCGTGGCGGTGAAGGCCGGCGCGGTGATGAGCGGCGTGGTGACGATCGCCGTGGCGGTGACCGCGGTGGTCCATTCGCACCACCGGAAATCGATCTCGAAAAGCTCATCTCCGACAGTCTGTATCTCGACAACGCGGCGCATTCCGTAGTTAGCCGCATGCGCGATATGGATTCAGGAACGAAGAGCCAGTTACGCCGCTTCTACAATGCGGTGCGCCGCGCCTGCCGCACTCCGGAAGGCGACCGGCAGCATGAATTTGTAATGCTCCGCGCGCGTCTCGCCTACACCATCGCCCGCCATTCGCTGCGTAGCCTGGATATGCTGGAAAAACTTTTACTCCAGGTCACACGCAAGAACGATGCGCGCGGCTACGAGCGGTTCCGCGATCTCTTTGAAGCGATCGTCGCCTATAACGAATAGAAGGAAGAGCATGAGTTCGCACACCTCTAAGACGCAGTTGAAACTGATCGGAAAGTTAGTTCTACAGGGCACCCTGCACTGCGAAACCGGACTCCACATTGGCGCCGGGAAAGGCTCGCTGGAAATCGGCGGAGCGGATAATCCCGTTGTGAAGGACGCCTTCGGACGTCCCTACGTGCCCGGAAGTTCGTTGCGCGGTAAACTGCGCTCGCTTCTCGAGCAATCGAATGGTCTGGTCACCGCATCGGAACTGGTTTACCTTTCTAAGCGGAAGGGCCAGGAAGTTCGCATCCATCAGAGCGATCGTCCGGACGACGATATCTGCATCCTCTTCGGCCGGAATCCAGGCCGCGTCGAGCGAGTCTCCGGCGACGCGTCGGAATCCGCCACAGCCACGCCCGCGCGCCTCACGGTGTACGATGCGCCGCTCGATGCGGACAGCATCACTCCGCAAATGCGTGAGAACCTGGACGACGAGTTGACCGAAGTAAAGAGCGAAAATGCAGTTGACCGCATCACCTCGCAAGCCAATCCGCGGACGCTCGAACGTGTTCCGGCCGGCGCGCGTTTCCAGATTCGCCTCGTAATGGATGTCCTCTGCGAAGAGGATAAAGAGTTGTTCTCACGCGTCGTCGAAGGGTTGCGGTTGATGGAAGACGACAGCCTCGGTGGCGGCGGATCGCGCGGCAGTGGGCGCGTCCGGTTCTCCGATCTGAAGCTCACCTGGCGCGGGCACGGCTTCTATTCGAGCGGCGGCGCAGAAAGTGAAATCGCGGCCGGTCCGGATCTTGGCGTCTTGCAGCCTTCTATCCAGGGCTCGGAGTTTGCTTCAAAGCTGTCTGCATAAATCATGAGCTCAGGCTTCATTATTCGCCTGCGGCCCGCCGGGCCCTGGCGCTTTGGCCCCTCGTCGGGTGCGCGTGATCGCGTGGACCGTATCTTTCACAGCGATTCGCTCTATTCCGGCCTGACGCACGCCATGTTGCAGCTCGGCAAATTGGGCGAGTGGTTGTCGGCAACCGCCACCGCTGCCACGCCCGCCGTGAGGCTCAGTTCCTGCTTTCCGTATCTTGGCGAGATGCTGATGGCGACACCTCCGCGCGGCACGTGGCCACCTGCAGTTTCGACAAAGGTGCGATGGAAGGGCGCGCGTTTTGTACCCGTATCGGCCATCGCCACACTCCTCAGAGATAAACCGCTCGACGACGATCGCTGGATTGTCGATCCGGAGAGTGAATGTCTTCTGCCCGTTGAGAAGAACGTCGCGCCGTCCGGTCCGTTTCGTGTGACCGTGCGAACTTCGGCGGCTGTAGATCGTGCTGAGCACGGCAAATTGGAACTGCATTCGACCGCCTGCCTCGAGTTCGCCGAAGGCGCGGGGTTATGGTCGATGGCGATGTTTGCGGACGCAGCCAGCGAGGCGGAATGGAGCGAGCCCGTCAAAGCGGCATTCCGGCTTCTCGCGGACACGGGAGTGGGCGGCGAGCGCTCGCGCGGCTGGGGCCGGTCGGCGCAGCCGGAATTTCGCCCTCTTTCGGATCTGGGTTTAAATACTCCGCCTGCCGACGCCGCGGCGTACTGGCTGCTATCGGTCTATACTCCGGCCGCCGGCGATCAGGTTGATTGGAAGCGCGGAAATTATTCGCTGATTACACGAGGCGGACGCATTGAAAGCGCCGCGCGATGGGGCGATGAAAAGCAGTTGCTTCGAATGGTGGAAGAAGGGTCGGTAATCTTCGCCGCCGCGCCTCCCAACGGCGCAGCCAGAAACGTGGCGCCCGAAGGTTTTCCACATCCTGTCTATCGTTCCGGTTTCGCACTAGCCATCGCAATTCCGTGGAAGGGTACATCACCGGAGAAGCCCCGCGTTGCGGAACCAGCACCCGAGCAGAAAATACCGGAGCCGCTACCGCCATCATTCGAGTACGAGCCAACGCCTGTCGAGTCATTGCCCGCGAGCATCGAGCCGGAACCGATCCAGTCCGAGGTCCCTGTGGCGGAACCCTCTTCCATCGAGCCGATCGCCGCCGGCGTCCCTGAGGCTGAACTACCCTCGTCCAAGTTGGAACCATCTGCGATCGAATCCGAATCAAGTCCGATCGAGTCTCAATCGGAAAACATCAAGCCGTCGCCCGCAGCCATCGAGCCCGAGACCGTCGCCGCCGACGTCCCCAACGCTGAACCACCCTCGTCCAAGTTGGAACCATCTGCGATCGAATCCAAACCAAGTCCCATCGAGTCTCACCCGGAAAACATCAAGCCGTCGCCCGCAACCATGGAGCCGGAACCCATCGCCACCGAAGTCCCTGCGGCCGAACTGCCCTCGTCCAACTGGGAACCAGCATCCATCGAATCCGAACCCACGTCCACCAAGTCTCAACCGGTAAACATTGAGCCGTCGCCTACAGCCATCGAGCCGGAACCCATCGCCACCGAAGTCCCTGCGGCCGAACTACCCTCGTCCAAGTGGGAACCGGCATCCATCCAATCCGAACCCAGTCCCATCGAGTCTCAACCCGTAAACATCGAGCCGTCGCCCGCAACCATCGAGCCCGAGCCGATCGCCTCCGAAGCTCCCCCGGCCGAGCTACCGTCTTCCAAAGTGGAACCCGGCGCCATCGAATACGAACCCGAGCCCAAAAAGCCGGAACCTGATCCGGAAAATCCCGAAGGAGGCGCGGAATGAACTACCGCCTCACAGTCTTAACGCCACTACTCGTCGGCGACGGACAAAAATTATCGCCCATCGACTACATGGTCTGGAAAGACCAGGTCAACGTCCTCGATCAAAAGCGAATTTTCCGCCTGCTCGCCAAAGGTCCTCGCCTCGAAGGCTATCTCGGGCAACTGCGCAAAGCCGAGAAACTGGACTTCGCCTCCTGGGGTGGCTTTGCGCAGAATTTCGCCGGCCGCCGCATTCCGTTTGAACACGCCAGTTCCACAGCCGTCTGGGAACATGCACACGCCGAGCATCTACACATCCCAACGTTTTGTGCAGGACCCAAGGGGGCATATTTGCCGGCCTCGGCAGTGAAAGGGGCGCTGCGCACAGCAGTTTCGTTCACGCGCTGGAACCAGGGAGTAGTTCGCGAAATCGGCTCCCGCATGACGGGCGAGCGCCCGCTTCGCAAGCCCGGCGAGGCAGCGGAACTGATGACCATGGGGTCGTCCGCCACTGATCCTATGCGTGTCATCTCGGCAGCGGATTCCGCTATCACTCCGGTCAGCTCATTCAAGATTTACCTGCTGCGCGTAGCTGCATTGCAATCGAAGGCGCCGGGCAAATTTGAACTCGGATGGAAACCCGCTGCGGCCTTCGCGGAGATGGCCGTGTCCGGTACGGAATTTACCGGAGAGTTCCACGAGAATTCTTTTCTCAAGAGACCCGAGATCGCCAAGCAATTGCATTGGCGCGAATCCACCGGAGTCTCCTACATTCTGCAATGCGCCAACCAGTATGCGGCGCAGCTTCTCCTGTTGCAAAAACAATACGCCGAGCAAGCCGGACTCACCCGAGTGAAGGAAAGTCTGGATGCGCTCGAAGCGAAACTCGCCGAAGTCAGACAAGCCGGCAATGCATGTTTGTTGAACCTCGGATGGGGTGGCGGATTCCTAGGTAAAACAGCCTTTCTAGACACGGAAGACGCGGAATACCGCAAGCTTTTAAGGGAATTGCCGTACTATTCAAGAGCCATTCGGACAGGACTTCCCTTTCCCAAAACACGCCGCGTGTTGTATCTCCAAAACCAACCTTCCGCTCTTCCAGGTTGGGCTGCTTTCGAAGTATAGTACAATCAACGGTTAGTGAGAGAAGCAACGAGCGTCTATAAGGCCTTCTTCGGTTTTAAAGCCGATCCTTTCAGCCTCAGCCCCGATCCAGCTTTCCTTTACCGCAGCGAACAACACGAGGAAGCGATTTCCAACCTCGTGTACGGTGTGCAATCGAGGAAAGGTTTTATTGTCCTCACAGGGGAAGTGGGAACAGGCAAGACAACGATGCTCGAATGTCTTCGCGACTACCTCTACGAACAACGAGTCGAGTTCGCATTCCTCTTCAACTCTCGCATCACCAGTGATCAGTTTTTCGAAATGCTGGCTTATGACTTCGACCTTCAATGCAATCACCGCTCGAAGCCTGAAGTGCTCCACGCTTTGAACGACATGCTGCTTTCGCAAGTGGACAAGGGAAGCACCGGCGTTCTCATCGTGGACGAGGCCCAGAACCTCGAATGGGAGGTCCTGGAAGAAATTCGGCTTCTGGGAAACCTGGAGAACCGCCGCGGCAAGTTGCTGCAGATCATTCTCGCCGGCCAACCCGAGCTCGAACGTAAGCTCGACGCTCCGAATCTGCGCCAGCTCAAACAGCGTATCGTTCTTCGTTATAACCTCTCGGCCTTCAGTGACACCGATACCACGCGTTATATCGAGACTCGTTTTGCCAAAGCAGGCCTTACCGGACAAACCGTTTTCAGTCCGGAACTGATGTTAGAGGTGCACCGGCGCTCCCAGGGGATACCCCGTGTGATCAACGCGATGTGCGACAATTTGTTGCTCAACGCGTTCGCCGATGCCTCAAAAGTAGCTACTCCCGAGATGCTCGATGACGTGTGCAACGACATGCGGCTCGATTGGCCGGGACGTCACACCCGAGGCCAGCGGTCCCGCTACGCCGACAGCACCTTAGAGCAGACCCCCTTCTTCCAAAACCGCGAGTAGCCCTTTTAGACCATTTTCTAACCGTAAGAAAGTAGACACCTTAGCAGTACCATCTAAGGTGTTTCTACACCTTTAACTACCCAAATACACCTATTCTTATCTAAAGAAAAGCGCCTTAAACTTCAAACACCCCTATGACTCTTCGTACTGTCTGTACTAAGATAAGTGCTCAGCAGCCGTAGGTGATAACCCTAATTCAAGGATTGATCAACATGTCTAAAACGTTTGAAAACAAGAAAGTATTCGCGGCGGCAACGCTGGTGTTCGCCATCGCGACCATCTTCGCGCACCCCACACAGAATCCGGACACCGCGATGGTGAGTGCCATCCACTTGCGTGTCCCTAAGACCGATGCGCGCGGAATCGCTGCTCCCGATACCGCCGCAGTCCCCACGCTAGCTATGAATGCGCACCAGAAGTAAGACGACCCCAAATACAAAACAATAAGAAACAGGAAACCTATTGCCATGACAAAGATATATGAAACCAAGAAGTTTTTCGCCGCCACCGCGGTTCTGTTCGCAGCTGCGTCTATCGTTACTCTGAGCGGTTCCACGCCAACTATGAGCCCGCGGATGACTCTCGTGTCCGCCATGCTGGCCGTCGATAGTGAGCCAACAAACCTTGGACCGACATTGCCACCCAGCCCGTGGGACGCTCCCTCCGGCAATCTGATATCTTTGAACACCGGCAAAGCGAACCTTG
>Ga0105240_10004171_pt1 | contig 22153 bp, 23 predicted proteins | sample KBSC54metaG_FD_80426 | JGI IMG/M metagenome (GOLD analysis project Ga0105240, IMG submission 80426) | Corn rhizosphere microbial communities from Kellogg Biological Station, Michigan, USA - KBS C5-4 metaG | ecosystem: Host-associated > Plants > Roots > Rhizosphere > Soil | place: Michigan, USA... | reverse complement strand
GGCCGCCACGATGCCGAGGAGACCCGCGCCGGATTGCGCGAGGCGGACGAGCTCTGGCTGAACACGCACACCGCCAGGAAATGAGCGCCAGGAAATGAGCGAATGAAGATATTTCCCGACATCGTGCATCCGGAAACCGCGCAGGCGACCGCGCGGACCAGCGCCGTGTACGACGCGCAATGGAAGAAAGCGCTGGAGGATGCGCAGTGGCAGGCGCGGCAACGGATTGCCGCCGATACCGGCGATAACCAGCGGCCGCCGGATGACTCGGCGCCGGCATTGCGCAGCGGCGCCGCCAATGACTCGCCCGCGGCGACGATGTTGCCGCCCGCTGCAATGGGCGGTTTTACCGCATCGCGGATCGGCACCGCGCGTACCGACGCGCTGGGCCAGGCACTGATCGATGCAATCGCGCCTCCTGCGAGGGCGCGGCTTGCGCAGACGAATGGATTCGCCGCATCCGGCCCGCCTGCAGCGGCGCCTGGACGCACTGCGCCGGCAACGGCCGGCAGCTATTCGCCGCTCGACAGTCCCGAACGCATACCACCGCGGCAGTTGCAGTTCAACGGGCTGCCCGAATGGCCGGCCGTGGTGGTCCATGCCAGCGTTGCCGGCAACCGGATCAGCCTCGTGATTCGCGATCGTAACGTCACCGCGGGCGAAGCGACTGCGCTGCACCAGCGGCTGCGCAACCAGCTGCGCGCATCCGGCCTCGAGCTGGCAGAGCTCACCCTCAACGGACAGCAGGTGACCGGCGACGGCGATGCCGGGCCGCTCACGCACGTACGGCAGTAACCGCATTCAACGCAACGACAGGAGGCAACATGGCAGTCAGCCCCATCACTTCGACCAGCGGATCGACCGACCTGACATCATCGAGCATCAGCCAGCAGGACTTCTTCAAGCTGCTGGTCACGCAGTTGTCGTTCCAGGATCCGCTGAAGCCGATCGACAACGAGGCGTTCATCGCGCAGATCGCGCAGTTCACGAGCCTCGAGCAGACGCGGGAGATGAACGACAAGATCTCGACGCTCTTGACCATCCAGAGCTCGAACCAGGCGATCGGCCTGATCGGCCGCACCGTCGAAGTCGCGACCGCGACCGGAAGCGTCGTCGGCCAGGTGACGACGCTCAATTTCGTCAACGGCACGCCGTTCCTGACCGTCAAGACCAACACCGGGCAGTTCCTCACCGGTATCGGCCTCGACCAGATCAACGTCGTCCGCACATAGGAGCACCCATGTTCGACAGCATCTATGTCGGCCTCACCGGGTTGCTCGGCTTCTCGCGCAACCTGACGATCATCGGCAACAACGTGGCGAACCTGAACACGCCCGGATACAAGGGCTCGCAGCTCCTCTTCTCCGACCTGTTCTACCGCACGCAGTTTTCCGACAGCAACCGCGACGGCAGCAATGCGCGGCTCGACATCGGCAGCGGCCTGGGGACCAATACGACGCGGCTGCTGTTCGCGCAGGGCGAGCTGAAGCAGACCGGCAACGACCAGGATGTCGCGATCACCGGCAACGGCTTCTTCGTGCTGCGCCAGGGCGACAAGACGTTCTATACGCGGGCAGGCCAGTTCAGCTTCGATGCCGACGGCTATCTCGTCTCGCAGTCGCAGCAGAACGCGCGCGTCGCCGCGCTGGTCGGCGGCCAGTTGCAGGACATCAACATCCTCGGATTGCGCACCAACGGCGGCAAGGCGACGACGAAGGTCAGCTTCAGCGGAATTCTCGATGCGAGCACGACCAACACGACGCCGTTCGACGTGACCGGCATCCAGGTGTTCGACGCCAGCGGCGTCAGCCACACGCTGACGGCGACGTTCACCAACAACAGCGTCGTCGTCGCGGGCAGCTGGCTGGTCGACGTGAAGGACGACAAGGGCAACGTCATCACCTCCGGAGAGATCCGCTTCAACACCGACGGCACGCCGGCGGTTGCGTTCAACAGTTTCGACGTGACGCTTCCGGGCTCGTCGAACCTCGTCCAGTTCTTCTTCGGCGATCCGGGATCGGCAGCCGGCGCGCAGTCGCTGACTTCATCCTCGTCGAGCCTCGCGGTGAGCTCCCAGGACGGGTTCGGCGCCGGATCACTGACGCGCGCGACGTTCGACGACAGCGGGATGCTGGTGCTGACATATTCGAACGGGCAGACCTCGAACGTCGACCAGCTGGCGCTCGCGTCGTTCAACTTCCTGCAGGGGCTGCAGGAGGCCGGAGGCAATGAATTCGTGTCGGCCGCCAAGGAGGAGCCGCTGCTCGGCGTGGCGAAGGAAGGGCCGTTCGGCGTCATCACCGGCGGCTCGCTCGAGCTTGCGAACGTCGACCTGGCCTCGCAGTTCAGCGACCTGATCATCACGCAGCGCGGCTACCAGGCGTCCTCGCAGGTGATCAGCACCGCCAACGACATGATCCAGTCGCTCTACGACATGAAGGCCAAGCGCTAATGGAGTTCGTCCCATACAAGCTGCTCAACGGCACCGAGTGCGCCGTGCTCGCCGCCAAGGCATCGAGCGCGGTGGGCGCATGGAACGCCGCGTGGGCGGGGCATGCGGGCGATCCGGCGGAGGTGTCGATTTCGCCGGCAGTGCGCTTTGCGGAAAGCAGCAGCGCGGAGCCGGAATGGCTGGCCTACGACGCCGGCGAAGGTTTTGTCTACATTGGCGGCCGCGAGTCGAGCCGTGCATGGGTGTCGCGACTTCTGTCCGGCGGTTCCGCGCCGGGCGCGCTCGCGACGGGATCGCTTGCGGCCGCGGCTGTCGACAAGGCGCTCGAGGATCTCGCTGCGCGGATCGCCGGCAGCCCGGTACTGCCCGCTGCCGCGATGCCGCCGCCGGAAACATGGCTCCGATATTCCGGTGCCGCCTGGATCCACCTGGCGGAAGGAGCGCCCGAGGTCATCGCCGATCCGCGGATCACCAGGCGAATGCTGGCCGGCGTTCCGCGGCCTCCGCGGCGCGGACCGCCGGTGACCAATCCGCAGCTCGGACTGGGAAAGCTGCCGGTGGGAATCGACGTCTGGCTGGGCACCGCCGATCTGGAGCTATCGGTGTTCCAGACCCTGGCCCCCGGCGACGTGATCCAGCTCGACAGCCGGATCGACCAGCCGTTGAAGGTGACGGTCGACGGGCGCAATGCGGCGCCGCGCGCCTTTCTCGGGTTCAGCGGCGACCGGCGCGCGGTGCGCCTGACCGGACAGGCCGGCGCTCCGCCGCGGCTGCCGATCTGAACGAACTCGCACGAAACTGAACGAATCGAACGAACAAAAGCGAAAGGCACAGATGTCGTCACCACCACCCCCATCGGCCAAGTCGGTCCAGCTGCAGGACATCACGGCGGGCACCGAAGGCGCGAAGGCGTTGTTTCCCGGCAACCTCGAAATGATCCAGGGACTGAAGGTCGGATTGTCGGTAACGCTCGGCCGCTCGGAGCTCACCGTTGCCGAACTCTTCGCATTGAAGGAGGAGTCGCTGCTGAAACTCGACAAGGGAACCAACGAGCCGGTCGACATCTATCTCGACAACCGACTCGTCGGGCGGGGTGAGCTGGTGGTCGTCGGCGACAACTTCGGCGTGCGGATCACCGAATTCGGAAAGGCCGGCGGAGGGTGAGGCGGGTCGCTCCCGCCGTCTTCCTGGCGCTGCTGGCACTGCTGACGTGCGCCGCGCTGACATGCTCTGCGCAACCGGCGCCGGCGCGCGGGCCGGAGGCGCAACTGCCGGCGCAAACGATTCCTTTTCGCAAGGGCGAGGACACCGGCGCGCTGGCGATGAACGTCGTCACCGGCCTCGTGATATCGGTGGGCATCGGCATCGGCGCGCTCTTCCTGCTCCGCCGGTACCTGACGCGTATCCAGCAGAGCCCGGGGCGCCGCCTGCGCGTGATCGAAAGCGTGCGCTTGACGCCGAAGTCGGCGCTGTTTCTCGTCGAATGCGATGCGCAGGTCCTGCTGATCGGACAGCAAGGTGAATCGCTGGCGGTGCTGTCGCCGCCGCCGCAATCTGCAAGCGGCGATCGCGCGGCACGCGTCGCGCCATCGACTCCCGAAGCAGCGCCGGCTGGCCATGATGCATAGTGGCGCCGCCGGCAGGTCGCGGGCACGATCGCGATGCGGCTGGATCGCGCCGCTGGCATGGACCGGGATTGCGTTGCTCATGGCCGGCGCACTGACCGCGCACGCGGCTGACATCCGGCTGCCGGGCATCGACATCGCGATGAAGCCGGCGGGCGCTCGCGAGGAAGTCGCCACCGCGATCAAGATCATCATCGGGCTGACCGTGCTGAGCCTGGCGCCGGCGCTGCTGCTCGCGGTGACCTCGTTCACGCGGATCATCATCGTGCTGTCGATGCTGCGCCATGCGATGGGGATGCAGGAGACGCCGCCCAACACGGTGCTCGTGACGCTGGCGCTCTTCCTGACGCTGTTCACGATGATGCCGGTGTTCCAGGAAGTCAACGACAACGCATTCCAGCCGTACATGGCCGGCAAGCTCGCGCCCGACAAGGCGCTCGAACAAACGCTCGCGCCATTGCGCGGATTCATGATCCGGCAGACGCGAGAGCAGGACCTGGCGCTGATGCTGGAAGTTTCGCGGACGCCGCCTCCGGATTCGGTCGACAAGATCAGCACCGTGCACCTGATCCCCGCATTCATGTTGAGCGAATTGAAGAGCGCGTTCCAGATCGGGTTCGTGATCTTCCTGCCGTTCCTGCTGATCGACCTCGTCGTGTCCTCGGTGCTGATGTCGATGGGGATGTTCATGGTGCCGCCGGTGATGATCTCGATGCCGGTCAAGGTGATGATGTTCGTGCTGATCGACGGCTGGAATCTCGTAGTGCGCTCGATCATCGGCAGCTTCCATTAGGTCCGCGAGCCGGCGATGTCCGCCGATTCCGATCTGCCGCCACCGTCTGCCCGCAGCCCCGAAGAGGACGCGCTGTGGACCGCGTACGGGAAAATCCGCGCCACCGGTGACGTCTCGTCGCGCAACAAGCTGATCGAGTTCTACCTGCCGCTTTGCCGGACGATCGCGGCGACGCTCTACGCGAAGCGTGGCGGGCTCCAAGTCGAGTTCCTCGACTACATGCAGTTCGCCACAATCGGGCTGATCGAAGCCGTCGAGCGCTTCGATCCGGCGCTCGGCAACCAGTTCACCACGTATGCGACGCCGCGGATACGCGGCTCGATCCTGAACAACCTCGAGCCGCTGTCCGAGCAATACACGCAGATCGGCTTGCGCAAGCGGATCGAGATCGAGCGCATCGAGTCGCTGAATCCGCCCGATCCATCCGGTGGAAAGCGACGCAGGAAGCGCGACCTGCTGGCCGAATTGACCGAACTGACGATCGGGCTGGCGCTCACGCACCTGCTCGAAGGCTCGGGAATGATGCAGGGCGGCGAGGAGAACGAGCACGCATACCGGCAGGAGTTCTACGACCACGCCGAGCTGCGCCAGATTCGCGCGTCACTCGCGGGGCTGGTGCGCGCATTGCCGGAGCAGGAGCGGCAGGTGATCCGCTACCACTACTATCACGGGCTGGGCTTCACCGAGATCGCCGACCTGCTCGAGCTGAGCAAGGGACGGATCTCGCAGATCCACCGGCAGGGAATTCTCCTGCTGCGCGACGCGCACGCGAGCGTCGGCGGCCTGGATGCGAGCTTCTAGGGTCAGAAGCGCCGGGGGTTATTCGTCGTGCGCCAGTTCGGCGAACAGCAGCGCCAGGTCGTTGGCGACCGCGGGATCGGCGCTCATCGTCGCCGCGACGTCGCGCACGACCAGCCGGAATTCCGGATCGTTGATCGCCGGCTCGCCGAATTCGGCGCCCATCACCGATTCGACGAACAGTGCCGTCGCGCGCTGCTGGAATTGCGGATCGTCGGCATCGAGCGCCTTGATCCGGTTGCCGAGCGATTGGCGCAGCGTCGGCGCGACCGGTCGTCCCGATATCTGTGGAAACGCACGCGCGCTCGCCCCCTGGCCGCCGGCGCGGCGCAGTTTTTCGAGATTCTCCGACATCTGGCGCCGGAGCAACTCCATGACCGGCGAGACGCCACCCAGCGGATCCATCGCACTCCTCGAATCGGAAGCGGTCGTTCAGCGCGGCGCGGCGGCGTGAGCCGTCACCACTGTTGCTTTTCGGTCTCGAGCTTCTTGACGATACCGTCGCGGTTGAACTCGATGTAGACGGCCAACGACTGCATCGAGCCGCTCTTCGCGTTGGTCAGCGGGACATACGACTTCGGCAGCGGGCGATACGACTTGTACGTCCACGTTTCCTCGCCGTTCAGCGTCGTCAGCTTGCTCGGTTCGCCGAGCAGCTCGCGCACCTGCTGGCGGGTCATCACGCCGGCCGTGATCTTGTCGACCCGGGCCGGATCCTCGAATGCATCGCGCCAGAACGCTTCCCGCCACGACGCGAAGCTTTCGCGCATCGACGAATAGGTGTTGCTGATCGTCGTGCATCCGGAGCAGACCGCTACGAACACGACAGCGGCCAGTGTGGTCTTGACGCGCATCGACACTCCCTCGGGCACCGGCTCGCGAACACCGGAAATGTGGCGCGAAACCATCTTCGATTCTACACCGCGGGGACGGCGATTGTGGGTCGGCAGCAGCTGCAAAGTGCTTATAGTTTCGCCGCCATGTCATTGACGCCACAGGGCATCCGCTCACGCAAGGCACGCCCGGAACGAGCCGCTGCTGCCCGGCCGCAAAGGCGGTGCCGGCAAGGCCGTGGGCCGCAAAACGCTGCCGGGACCGGCCAACCGGCATCGGCATGCAAGAATGATTGCGCTGTCCGGTCCATTTTGCTATCGTTTGTGGCGTGGGTCACTGCACGTCCGCGGAGCCGGATGGCGGAAACAACAAAAATACTCGGGGTCGAGCGGCAACTTAAAAGCCGCACCGAATAAGAACGGATCCAATCAGATCGGAGGTCTGATGATTGCGCCTGTTGAAAAAGATATCCTCGATCTCGTCCATCGCGGCGCGACCGGGGAGGCCGAAAAGCGCATCGCAGCGCTTCGCGACTCCGCCATTTCCGCTGAACTTGAAATCCTGAAGCTGAAGGAGCTGGTCAAGGCGCTCGAGCGGGAGTTGCAGCTGCGCGACGCGCTTTCATTCGATGGCCAGTTCTACTGGACTGGCGCCGGCGAGGTCAAGGACGGCCCCTACTGCCAGACGTGCTTCGATACCGAGCACATATTGATGCGCGTGCAATATCGAACGGTCGAAGAGATCGACTACGAGACGGGCTATACGCGTCCAGGCAGCCGGATGTTCTACAAGTGCTCGCGGTGCTCGAAGAAGACTGTCGGGGAACTTTCGAACTGAGTTTCGAGCGCCTGTGCTGGCGCCGGTGCGGGATCGGCTGACCGTTTTCCGGTGGATTGCGGCGGATTTGCCCCCCGCTCGCGCAGGTTTCGGCAGTTGCGGCGTGTTCTCCGGCGCTCGTGTAGGTATTTGTCCGATGTACCAATACCGCATTCGAGTGCATTATTCGACCATGACTATCGAACAACCGAGATTCCCGTCGCCCGAAGATGAACGGCGTGCATCGCTGTTTTATCAGGTACTGCGCGCATTGGCCGATCTGGATCAATCGACATCCTGGGAATCAGGCACAGAAGGCGTGGACAAGCCCGCCGAAGCGGGCTCGAACGTCGATAAGCGTTCGCGTTGACCAGGATCGGCTGGTAACGAGCGCGGCACGCGGCAACGCGGCTGACTCGTCCGCGCTGCAGCTTTGCGGATCTCCATCGCCGGAGCAATCGGCGTCGACGCTGTTGTGATGCTCCCATGTGCTGGCTGCGCATGACTCCCCTCTGTAGCTGATCCCCGTTCCGGGATGCCGACCTGTCCGCGCGCCGCGTGAATTTGTCACACGCGATCGCGGCAATCGTTCACCGCAGCCGCCGCGCGTGCAACCTAGAGTGACAGGTGTCGGGTTCGATGAATCGACAGGAGCTGATCATGAGGGCCACGCACCAATCCTGGTTCACGCTGATGCTTGGCGTATCGCTGGCATTCGCCGCGCACGGCAACACTTTCAGTGGCGACCTGAGCGACGCGCCAATCGATGCGCTGCGGCGTATTTACCTCGTGTGCGAACGGGCGTCGAGGAACGCAACGCTGAACGCCGACGGCTTCGCGTACTGCTCGACGGTCTACGAACAGCTGGAGCGTCGCAAATGCGAGGCCGGGAATTCTCCGTCAAATGTCAGTAGCGATGGGCATTCGTCGAAAGACTGCGAACGGCTGAAGGTCTTGCTGCCGAGGACGATGGCGCAATAGCTGAGTCGGCGGAACGCAGCCCGCGGGCGTAATATCTGCGGTGAAGCGTGCCGGCAGCGCGTCGGCGATGCCCTGCCGTGTCTCGGGGGTAGCGGCGGGAATTCGACATCCCCCATGAAGGAGAATCATATGCAAAAGTCGAAGTTCTGGTTAATCCGCACGCTGGCGGTCGCCGTTGTAGCTGGCACCGCTGGAGCGGCTCCCGCGGCGGCACAACTCTTTCAGAAACCCCATGTCCTGTTCATGCAGCAGGACAGGGTGATTACTTTCCAGATCACGCCTCCCAACCCTCCGTCCCAACCGCTCGGAGGTGCGATCGGATCGCAGGTGGGAACGGCAACCGGCGCAATCAACGGCACTACCGTCGTGAATTTCAAGTACACCTTCACGACCGTCCCTGGCTTTCCTCCTGGCAATTGCGCGCAATGTTTCGATTTCGACATGGACAACCGCGTCGGCATCACCGATACGGATGGAGACCAGATTATTTTCAAGAACGTCGGCACAGGACATTTCGGTCCCTCGCTGATCGACCCCACACTGGGAGGAGATCCTGGCGCTTCGCCCTTTCAGGTTTTTGGCAATGGTCCCACCCGTGGTACGGGCGGACCGTTGCAAGGTACCTACGAAGTTATCGCAACTTCCGGAAAGTACGCGGGCCAGTACAAACTTGGAAAGATTTTTACGTACCGCGCCGTTACATTTAACCCGGCGGCACCGCCGAATGCACCCGGAACAACCGGATCTTCGTACGTAGAGGTCCTCGAGAAGTAGGCGACCGTGCAGGTTGATCGGGTCATCGCATGATCCTGGCCGGCTAGGGAGCGTGGCATCGGCTTGCCAGGATCACGCAGGATGGATGCTGGCGTCGAAGGTGCGGTAGAGTGGCAGACCATGAGCGCCCCTGCCGCCGCATCACCGACCACGGCATGAGTCCGTAGATCTGCTTCGAGTCAAGAATCCATCCGCCGACCAAAGCCATCGGCGTGTCGACAAATGCCGCCGAGAGTCCCACGAACCGCGCCTTTGATACGCGTCGCAAGCGCTTACATGGCGCTTACATGAAGAAAACCCGGCAGGAGCCGGGCGCTGTATCTATCTGATTATTTGGTGGGTAGTACTGGGATCGAACCAGTGACCCCCGCAGTGTGAGTGCGGTGCTCTACCGCTGAGCTAACCACCCGTTCGCGTATTATACCAACCCGCCTGTTCTGCGAAGAAACCGCCGATGATTCACCGTGCGCGGCCCCTGGTTGCATTCATCGTCGCGATGCTCATTTCGCTGGGTGCGTTCGCGCAGGCAGGCCCGAAGGGACCGGTCAGGCTGATCGTCGGCTTCGCGCCCGGCGGATCTTCCGATCTGGCGGCGCGGATCATCGCCGAAAAACTGAAGGATGCGCTGGGCGTCCCGGTCGTCGTCGACAACAAGGCGGGGGCCGGCGGGCGGATCGCCGCCGAAGCGCTGAAGAATGCACCGCCTGATGGCAACACGCTGTTGCTGACACCGGTCGTCGTGCCGGTGCTGGCGCCGCTGCTCTTCGCGAACCTTCCGTACGATGCGAACAAGGACCTGGCGCCGGTCACGCACGTGGCGAATTACCAGCTCGCATTATCGGTTGGCAGCAATCCGCCGGCGAAATCGCTCGCCGAGCTGACCGCCTGGCTGAAGGCGAATCCCGCGAAGGCGACGTTCGGATCGCCGGCGCCGGGCAGCCTTCCTCATTTCTTCGGGATCATGGTCGGCAGGAGCATCGGCATCGAGATGCAGCACGTGCCGTACAAGGGCGGCGCGCCGCTGCACACCGACTTGATCGGCGGGCAGATTCCGGTCGCGATCGACGCGCTGTCCGATTGCATCGAGCAGCATCGCGCCGGCCGCTTGCGCATCATTGCTACGTCCGGTTCGGCGCGATCGCCGCTGCTGCCGGACGTGCCGACCTTCAAGGAGCTTGGCTATCCGATCGAGGGCAACGGCTGGACGGCGATCTATGCGCCGGGCGGCACGGCAAAGGCGATGATCGAGCGCCTCAATCGCGCGCTGGTCGACGTCCTCACGCAACCGGAGACGCGGCAGAAACTGAATAACCTCGGCTTCGAAGTCACCGGGACGAGCGCCGACGAACTGACGGCAATCATGCGCGCGGACAGCGCCAAGTGGAAGCCGATCATCCAGGCATCCGGCTTCAAGGCCGAATGAAGAACCGCGTGATCGGGAGCGCGGCCGACGGCATGGAATTGGTGCGCGACTGCGCCCATCTTCGCGACCGCGCACCATCGCGGACCGCCCCTCACGACAACGCGGTGCGTCGAGCCTTGGCGACGACCGGCCTCAGCTTCACCTGGCAAGCATCTTGCATTAGCATTGCACCGGACTGGACAACAAGATGCCGATGACTGCGTACGACGAAATGCGGATGGCGGATGGTTCGATCCGCAGTCACTACCAGTATTTCGCAGAGTGGCTCAATCGTACCGGCCAGGACCGGATCAAGCAGAAGCGCGGCGAGGCCGAGCGCGCCTTCCACCGGCTGGGCATCACCTTCGCCGTCTATGGCGAGGACTCCGGCACCGAGCGCCTGATTCCGTTCGACATCATCCCGCGCATCATGCCTGCGTCGGAATGGAAGACGCTCGAGGCCGGGCTGCGCCAGCGCGTGACTGCGCTCAACATGTTCCTCGACGATGTCTATCACGACCGCAACATCATCAAGGCCGGCGTGATCGCCGAGGAGCGCATCGTCGGCAACACGCAGTACCGGCCCGAGATGATCGGAGTCAAGGTGCCGGCAGGGATTTATTCGCACATCGCCGGCGTCGACCTGGTGCGGGCAGGCAAGGGCGAATACTACGTGCTGGAGGACAACCTGCGCGTTCCATCCGGCGTCTCGTACATGCTGGAAAACCGTAAGATGATGATGCGGCTCTTTCCGGAGCTCTTCTCGATGCAGCTGGTGGCGCCCGTCGAGCATTATCCGAACATGCTGCTCGAGAACCTGCGCGGCGTGTCGCCGGTCGACGGCGCGCAGCCGACGGTCGCGATCCTGACACCGGGCCCGTTCAACTCCGCTTATTTCGAGCACGCGTTCCTCGCGCAGCAGATGGGAGTCGAGCTGGTCGCGGGCCAGGACCTGTTCGTCCAGGACGAAATGGTCTACATGCGCACCACGCGCGGACCGCAGCGGCTGCACGTGATCTACCGGCGGATCGACGACGACTACCTGGATCCGTTGTCGTTCCGCAAGGATTCGATGCTCGGCGTGCCCGGATTGTTCGCCGCCTACCGCGCAGGAAACGTGACGCTCGCCAATGCGATCGGGACCGGCGTCGCCGACGACAAGTCGATGTATCCGTTCGTCCCCGACATGATCAGGTTCTACCTGTCGGAAGAGCCGATCCTCTCCAACGTGCCGACGTACCAGTTGCGCAAGCCCGACGAGTGCAAATTCGCGCTCGCGCACATCGCGGAGCTGGTCATCAAGGAAGTGCATGGCGCCGGCGGCTATGGAATGCTGGTCGGTCCCGCAAGCACCGCCGCCGAGCGCGCCGAGTTCCGCACGCGCGTGCTGGCCGATCCGGCGAAGTACATCGCGCAGCCGACGCTGGCATTGTCGACGTGTCCAACTTTCGTCGAGGCGGGCATCGCGCCCCGGCATATCGATCTCCGGCCTTACGTGCTGTCGGGCAAGAATGTCAGCATGGTGCCGGGCGGGCTGACGCGCGTCGCGTTGCGCGAAGGGTCGCTGGTCGTCAACAGCAGCCAGGGTGGCGGCACGAAGGATACCTGGGTGCTCGAGCAATGGGGCGAGCCGAGGGAGCGAGCGCTGCCGGAAGTGGTCGCCGCCGCGGACTTTCAATCGCAAAGCCAGTCGCAGTCGCAGGAAAACTAGAAGATGCTCTGCAGCACTGCCAACGAACTGTACTGGATGGCGCGCCACATCGAGCGCGCCGAAAATACCGCGCGGCTGCTCGACGTCACGTACCGGATGTCCCTGCTGCCTTATCAGCCGGTCGAGCCGGGACTCGCCTGGGCCGAGCCATGGTCGGTGCCGCTCGTCACCAACGGCCTGGCCCGCGCCTACTACGAGCGCTATCCGACGCTCACTGCGGAGAACGTGCTGCGCTTCATGGCGCTCGATTCCGGGAATACGTCGTCGATCTTCAGCTGCCTGCGGGCCGCGCGCGAATCGGCGCGCTCGGTGCGCGGCGCGATCACCTCCGAAATGTACGAGGACCTGAACTCCGCGTGGCTCGACATCCGCCAGTACGACTACGAGCGGGTCGAATCGCAGGGCGTCAGCGAGTTTCTCGACTGGGTGAAGATGCGCTCGCACCTGTTCCGCGGCGTCACGTTCGGCACGATGCTGCGCGACGAGGCGTATCACTTCATCCGGCTGGGCACGCACCTCGAGCGCTCGGACAACACCGCGCGGATTCTCGACGTCAAGTACCACACGCTGCTGCCGTCGGCGGCCGACGTCGGCGGCGCCGTCGACTACTACCAGTGGAGCGCGCTGTTGCGCTCGGTGTCCGCGTTCGAGTCGTACCGGAAGATCTATCGCGACGTGATCACGCCGATCCGCGTGGCCGAGCTCCTGATCCTGCGCGCCGACATGCCGCGCTCGCTGCATTCGTGCATGGCGTTCATCTACGACACGCTGCGCCTCCTGTCCGACCGCAACACGCAGGAAGTCGAGCGGCAGGCAGGCGAGCTGCACTCGCAGCTGCGCTACGGGCGGATGGAGCAGATCATGAGCAACGGGCTGCACGAATACCTGATGCAGTACCTCGACCGGATCGGCGCGCTCTCCAGCGAGATCAACAGCGTGTTCCTGGTTCCGTCGAACTGACGGAACGAATTGAAACTTGGGCGGTTCCGGTAAAATGCCAGGTCACTTCACGCGCCGCGCAGGCGCCCCGTCCGATCCATGACCTATTGCGTTGCGATGTCGCTCGATGCCGGAATGATTTTCGCGTCGGATTCCCGGACCAATGCGGGCGTGGACCAGATCGCCCGCTTCTCGAAGATGCAGATCCTCGCGAAAAAAGAGGATCGTGTGATCGTGTCGGTGTGCTCGGGCAACCTGTCGATCACGCAGGGCACGTACAACACGCTCGAGCAGCGCGCGCGGGCCGGCGACAACGCGCTCAATCTTCACAACGCGCTGTCGATGTACGATGTCGCGCGCCTGCTCGGCGACGCCATGCGCGAGGTCAACCATCGCGACGGCGAATACCTGATGCAGAACAACATCGACTCGTCGGCGAACTTCCTGGTCGGCGGCCAGATCCGCGGCGAGCCGCCGCGCCTGTTCCACGTCTACAGCGAAGGCAATTTCATCGAGGCCACGCCGGAGACCTGCTACTTCCAGATCGGCGAGACGAAGTACGGCAAGCCGATCATCGATCGCGTGATCACGCGGCGCACCGGATTGCAGGAAGCCACGAAGTGCACGCTGGTCTCGTTCGATTCGACGATGCGCAGCAACATCTCGGTCGGGCTGCCGATCGACCTGGTCGTGTACGAGGCCGACAGCATCCAGATCAAGCTGCAGCGGCGGGTCGAGGAATCGGACCCGTACTTCCAGATGCTGCATACCGAATGGGGCGAAGGCCTGCGCCGCGTGTTCGCGCAACTGCCGAACCCCGAGTGGACGGCTGAATGACGATACGCGTAGGCCTCACCCATCGCACGTCGTATCGCTTCGACCGCTTCGTCGGCTTGTCGCCGCACGAGATCCGGCTGCGCCCGGCGCCGCACTGCCGCACGCCGATTCTCAGCTACTCGCTGCGGATCGAGCCGGCGCTGCACTTCCTGAACTGGCAGCAGGATCCCTACGGCAACTGGCTGGCGCGCGTGGTCTTTCCCGAGCGGGCGGACAAGCTCGACATCAGTGTCGACCTCGTCGCCGACATGACGGTGATCAACCCGTTCGACTTTTTCGTCGACAAGAGCGCCGACACGTTTCCGTTCACCTATCAGGCGGAACTGGCGAAGGACCTGATCCCGTTCCTGGAAGCTCAAACGCCGGGGCCGCTGCTCTCGTCGTGGCTGGCGCGGTTCCGCGCGACGCAGCGTCCGGGCGAGGTCACCGTCGACATGCTGGTGCGGCTGAACCAGATGCTGAAGAACGACATCGCATACCTCGTGCGGATGGAGCCCGGCGTCCAGACGACCGAGACGACGCTCGACAATGCGAGCGGCTCGTGCCGCGACACCGGCTGGCTGCTCGTCCAGATCATGCGCCACCTGGGGATCGCGGCGCGCTTCGCTTCCGGCTACCTGATCCAGCTGAAGCCGGACCAGAAGTCGCTCGACGGGCCATCCGGAAGCGCCGTCGACTTCACCGATCTGCATGCATGGGCCGAGGCGTATCTTCCCGGCGCCGGATGGATCGGTCTCGACCCGACTTCGGGATTGCTGGCCGGCGAAGGCCACATTCCGCTCGCCTGCACCGCATCGCCGGGAAGCGCCGCGCCGGTGACCGGCTTCACCGACGTCGCCAATGTCGAATTCAACGTCGAGATGAAAGTCGAGCGGGTCCGCGAGGATCCGCGCGTCACGCTGCCGTACACCGCGGATCAGTGGGCAGCGATCGTCGCGCTCGGCGCGCAGGTCGACGCGGAGCTTGCGGCGGGCGACGTCCGGCTCACGCAGGGCGGCGAGCCGACGTTCGTCTCGGTCGACGACATGGAGAGCCCCGAGTGGAACACCGCGGCGCTGTCGCCGAAGAAGCGCGAGCTGGCCGAGGGACTGATGCATCGGCTCGCCGCGAAATTCGCGACGAGCCCGCTGCTGCATTTCGGCCAGGGCAAGTGGTATCCCGGCGAGCCGCTGCCGCGCTGGGCGCTCGGCATCCACTGGCGCACCGACGGCAAGCCGCTATGGCGCAACCCGAAGCTGATCGGCGACCCGCGAACCAAAGGCGATGCGACGATCGCCGATGCGGAGCGGTTCGCGCGCGAGCTCGCGGCGAGGCTCGGCCTCGATCAGGATTTTGTGCTGACCGCATACGAGGATGCGCCGAAGCTGCTGCAGGAAGAAGCCGCGTTGCCCGCGAACCTCGATCCGATGCAGATCGACACCAGCAAGCCGGAAGAGCGTGCCCGTCTCGCGCGCCAGTTGCTGCAGGGAATCGACCTGCCGGCAGGCTTCGTGATTCCGCTGCGGCCGGTCGAAGACCACGGTTCGGCGATGGCGGGATCATCGACCACGCGCTGGGAAAGCAGCCCGTGGCCGTTCCGCCGCGAGCGACTGTACCTGGTGCCCGGCGATTCGCCGATCGGGCTGCGGCTGCCGCTGAATTCGCTGCCCTGGGTGCTGCCTGCGGACGTCGAATACGAGCCCGAGCCCGATCCGTTCGCCGCGCGCGAAGATCTCCGCGAACACGATGGAGCGGCCGTTGCCGCGGCGGTGAAGCCGAAGCCCAGGCAGGTCGCGCCGCGCGACGTGATCAAGACCGCGGTCGCGATCCAGGCGCGCAACGGTCACGTCCACGTATTCATGCCGCCGGTGAAGCGCCTCGAGGAATATGTGGCGCTTCTCGCGTCGGTCGAAGCGGTGGCCGTCGCGATGTCGCGTCCCGCCGTCATCGAGGGCTATACGCCGCCGCGCGATCCGCGCGCGAAGGTGCTTGCCGTGACGCCCGACCCCGGCGTCATCGAAGTCAACATCCATCCGGCATCGAGCTGGAACGAAGTCATCGCGGCGACCGAGATCCTGTACGAGGAAGCGCGGCAGGCGCGGCTCGCCACCGAGAAATTCATGCTCGACGGGCGCCACACCGGCACCGGCGGCGGCAACCACGTCACGCTGGGCGGCGCCACGCCGGAAGATTCGCCGCTGCTGCGCCGTCCCGACCTGCTGCGCAGCCTGCTGACGTTCTGGCAGATCCATCCCGGTCTGTCGTACCTGTTCTCCGGTCTCTTCATCGGGCCGACCAGCCAGGCGCCGCGTGTCGACGAAGCCCGCGACGACCGGCTCTACGAGCTCGAGATCGCGTTCCAGCAGTTGCAGCAGAAGACGAAGGTCGGCGAGGAAAACCTGCCGTGGCTGACCGACCGGCTGCTGCGCCATCTGTTGACCGACCTGACCGGCAACACGCATCGCTCCGAATTCTCGATCGACAAGCTGTATTCGCCCGACGGCCCGACCGGACGTCTCGGACTGCTCGAATTCCGCGGGTTCGAAATGCCGCCGCACTGGCAGATGAGCCTGGTGCAGATTCTGCTGCTGCGCGCGCTCGTCGCGCGCTTCTGGAAGACGCCGTGCATGACGAAGCTGATCGCGTGGGGCACGCAGCTGCACGATCGCTGGATGCTGCCGCACTTCGTCGCCTCCGACTTAGCCGACGTCGTCCGCGAATTGCGCGACGACGGTTATCACTTCGATGCCAGCTGGTTCGCGCCGTTCGTCGAGTTCCGCTTTCCGCGCTACGGGACCGTCAGCTTCGACGGGATCACGATCGAGCTCAGGCAGGCGATCGAGCCGTGGCACGTGCTGGGCGAGGAGATGGCCGCGGGCGCCACCGCCCGCTATGTCGATTCGTCCGTCGAGCGGCTGCAGGTGAAGCTGAACGGCATCATCGGCGACCGTCATGTCGTCACCTGCAACGGACGCTGCGTCCCGCTGACGCCGACCGGCAATCCGGGCGAATTCGTAGCCGGCGTCCGCTTTCGCGCATGGAGCCCGCCGTCGGGGCTGCATCCGACGATCGGCGTCCAGGCGCCGCTGGTCTTCGACCTGGTCGACACCTGGACGAAGCGCTCGCTTGGCGGCTGCACCTATTTCGTCAGCCATCCCGGAGGCCGCAACTACGCGACGTTTCCGGTCAACGCGAACGAAGCCGAAGCACGCCGGCAGGCGCGGTTTTCGCCGCACGGCCACACGCCCGGGACGGTCGATCCGAGCCCTGAGCCGCGCAATCCGGCGTACCCGTGCACGCTGGACTTGCGCTGGCAACCGTCATTGCATTGAGCGGCCTCGAATGAGCATCGCTTCGCTGGCGACTCTGGGCACCGTGCGGACTCGCTTCGCGCCGAGCCCGACCGGCCGTCTGCATCTCGGCAACATCCGGACGGCGGTGTTCGCATGGGCCTATGCGCGCCGGCATCGCGGACAGTTCGTGCTGCGCATCGAAGACACCGACCTCGTTCGCTCGACCGCCGAATCCAAGCAGGGAATCCTCGACGACATGGCGTGGCTCGGCCTCGACTATGACGAAGGGCCGATCTACCAAATGGACCGGATGCCGCGGTATCGCGAAGTGCTGCAGCAGTTCATCGACGAGGGCCGCGCGTACCGCTGCTACATGACGAGCGCCGAGCTCGACGCGTTGCGCGCCCTGCAGATGGCGCGCGGCGAGAAGCCGCGCTACGACGGGCGCTGGCGACCGGAGAATGCAAAGGGGAAGACGCCGCCGCCGGGAGTCGATCCGGTGATCCGCTTCCGCAACCCGGACGACGGCGTCGTTGCGTGGAACGATGCGGTGAAAGGCCATATCGAATTCAGCAACTCCGAGCTCGACGACCTCGTGCTGGCGCGGCCCGACGGCACGCCGACCTACAACTTCTGCGTCGTCGTCGACGACTTCGACATGAAGATCACGCACGTCATTCGTGGCGACGATCACGTCAACAACACCCCGCGGCAGATCAACATGTTCAGGGCGCTCGGCGCGCCGCTGCCGGTCTTCGGCCACACGCCGACGGTTCTGGGCGCCGACGGCGAGAAGCTCTCGAAGCGGCACGGCGCGGTGTCGTTGTACCAGTATGCCGACGACGGCTACCTGCCCGAGACGATGCTCAACTTCCTCGCGCGCCTCGGCTGGTCGCACGGCGATGCCGAAGTGTTTTCGCGCGACGAGCTGATCGGCTGGTTCGAGCTCGACGGGATCAGCGCATCGCCGGCGCGCTTCAACGCCGAGAAGCTCGCATGGCTCAATGCGGAGCACATCAAGCGCGCACCAGCCGATCGGCTCGGAGCGATGCTCGATACATTTCTGCGAAAAGAGGGAATCGATCCGGCGAACGGTCCCGCGCCGGCCGCAGTGGCCGACATCTATCGCGAGCGCGCGACGACGCTCGTCGAAATGGCGAATGCGGCGCGCTACTTCTACGCAGCGCCCGCGATACCCGACGCGCTGCGCGCGCAGCACCTCACCGACGCGTCGCGCGCGCTGCTGGCGTCGTTGCGCCCGCGCCTCGCCGGCATCGAATGGAATCGCGAGACATTGATGCCCGCGCTGAAGGCGTTCGCGGCAGAGCAGGGGGTCAAGCTGCCGCAGCTGATGATGCCGCTGCGGGTTGCGCTTTCCGGTGGGACCACGACGCCCAGTCTCGACGCGGTGATGACTGTGCTGGGACGCGAGCGGACGCTGGCGCGCATCGACGCGCTCGCAGCTTGCTGACACCGGCAGCAGTCGCGCAATGAGCCGCGACGCCGCGCCGGGCTTTTTCCACGGCTGGCGCATCGACGATGCGGCGCTCGATGGCATTAACAATTTCCACCTGATCCGGCTCGCGGCAGCGCTCCTGGTCCTGTTCGCGCACGCGTTTCATCTGCTGGAGCGCGCCGGCGACGAGCCGATCGGCAAATGGTTCGTGTGGCTCGACGCCAGCCTGCTCGGCGTCGCGATCTTTTTCTTCGTCAGCGGCTTCCTCGTCAGCCGCAGCTGGGACCGGCGCGGCAACCTCGTCTCGTTCCTGTCGGCGCGCGCGCTCAGGATCGCGCCGGCATTGTGGCTCGTGCTGATCGTCACCGTATTCGGGCTCGGCATCGCAGTGACCAAGCTGCCTGTGCCGGACTACCTGGCTGCGCCCGAAACCGCCGCCTACCTCGGCCTCAATGCAATGCTGCTGACGCAATACCTGCTGCCCGGCGTGTTCGAATCGAATCCGGTCGGCGGCGTCAACGGTTCGCTGTGGACGATTCCGCTGGAAGTCGTCCTGTACCTGATCCTCGCGGTGTTCGGCTGGCTCGGGATGATGACACCGGGCGCCACGGTGCGCGCGGTGCTGCGGCGAATCAGCGCGATGCCGGTCGCGGGCGGCGCGCTGGTCTTCATCGGCGTTTTGCTGATGTCGAAAATCCTGCGGACCGGCGCCCAGTACTACACGCTCGCCGGATATTTTCTCCTCGGCGCGCTCTGTTATCGATATCGGGATCGACTGCAGCTTCGGCTCGACCTGACGCTCGCGCTCGCGTTCGCCGCCGTTGCGACGGCGCACACGCCGGCAGGCCCGATCCTGATGCCGCTCGCGATCGCCAGCGCGATACTCGTCGTCGCGATTCATCCGGCGTTGGCGATGCGGCCGACGTGGCTGCACCGCCACGATTATTCGTATGGGACGTACCTTTATGGATTTCCGGTGCAGCAATCGCTGATCCTGGCCGGAATGTCGGCACCGTGGCCGCTGTTCGGCTGCGCGGTCATCGTGACGCTCGCGTGCGCAGCGGTTTCGTGGCATGCAATCGAGCGGCCGGCGCTCAGGCGGAAGCCGATGGCCGACGCGTGGCTGGCCGCGCACTTCGCGCGCAGCCGGATCTGAATTTCAGCGGCAGCCGGCCGGCGGCCGCTCCGCGTCCTGCCAGACAGATGCGCGGGATCCGCCGTCGCGCTTCGCATTGCGGCACGCCGCATCGGCGCGACTCGGCAGCGAACCGTTCCGGCCGCCGGCGGCGTCGGTGTCGGCGACGCCGGCACAGAGGCTCAACCTCAACATCTGTGCGCGCCACGAGAAGTTGGTCGCGCGGACCGTCTGCAGCAGTTGCGTTGCAATGCGCAGCGCTTCGCCCGGCTGCACGTCGGAGAGCAGGATTCCGAATTCGTCGTTGCCGACCCGCGCGACGACATCCGCCGGCCGCAGCGCCGCTTTCAGCGTGTCGCCGACCTGGCGCAGCAGCGCATCGCCGGCGCCGCGCCCGTACTGATCGTTGAGCATCGAGAACTGGTCGACATCGACGATGACGGCTGAATGCCTCCTGCCGGTAAGCGACGCGTCGCAAACCAGTTCCTCGGCGAGGATCTCGAACTCGCGGCGATTCACGAGGCCCGTCAATGGATCGCGCCGCAACTGCTGGTCGACGCGCTCTGCGAGACTCTGCTGGCCGCTGGTGTCGCGCAAGATGATCACCCATCCCTGCGGGCGACTGGACAGGCCAGGAATGGCGACAATCGTGCCCTCGACCGGATACTCCCGCTCGTCGCGCGTCAGCAGCAGTGCGCGATGGTTGAGCCGGCTGTACTTTTCCTTGGCGGCCAGTGAAATCAGCGCGCCGATGATCGGGATCCGCGTGACCTCGTCGACCACCGGCAAAATGTCGCCGATCGACTGGCCGGTGGCATCGGCCACGGTCCAGCCGGTCAGGCTTTCGGCGACCGGATTGAGGAAGGTGATCCGCTCCGACGCGTCGATCGCGAGCATCGCGTCGCCGTCGACGACCGGTGCGGTCTCGCCGGCGGCGCGCCGCGCACCGGCGCGGGAGTCGCCGTCATCGCCGTGAGCGTCGGCCACATTGCCCGCATTCGCGGCGTTGGCTGCTGCGGCCCGGGCGTTGGACGCAGTGTTCGTAATCCGGAATGGAGCCATGGCAACTCCGTGTGCGGGATAGAGCGAATACAGTAGCAGCCGCGCCGCGCGCATTGGTCAAACAGTGCTACAGCTTTGTTATATTATGTTACGAGGGTAGTCGATCACTCGCGGATCTTGGAGGGACCACGATTGAGGATCGCACTTCTGGAGGACGACAGTGAGCAGGCAGCGACCGTCGCGCGGTGGCTGTCCGAGGGCGGCCACATCTGTCACGCATATGGTCGCGGCGCCGACCTGATCCGCGATTCGTCCCACGAAAGCTTCGACCTGATGATCCTCGACTGGGAGGTTCCCGACATCAGCGGCATCCAGGTCCTGCGCTGGGTGCGCCAGCGCAGCGACTCGCTGACGCCGGTGCTCTTCGTGACGGCGCGACCGCTCGAAGAGGACATCGTCAAGGCGCTCGAGGAAGGCGCCGACGACTACATGATCAAGCCGGTGCGCCGCATCGAACTGCTCGCGCGCGCCAACGCACTGTGGCGACGCGCGCGCAGCAATGCGGCGACCATGGCGGTGCTCGACTTTCCGCCGTACCGGATCGACACCAACGAGCGCAGCGTCGTCCTCAACGGCGAGGCGGTCGAGCTCACGCAGAAAGAGTACGAGCTCGCGCTGTTCCTGTTCCGCAACGTCGGCCGGCTGCTCTCGCGCGGCCATATCTTCGAAGCGGTCTGGGGACGCAGCGCAGTGATCTCCAGCCGGACCACCGACACGCACCTGTCGCGCGTGCGCAGCAAGCTGAAGCTGCAGCCGGAACACGGATACCGGTTGTCTTCGGTGTATAACTACGGCTACCGTCTCGAGGAAGTGAGCAGGCCGGCCACCTGAACGATGAAGCCTGGACAACCGCTCCGGATCGCGTTGTCGGCGTTGTTGCCGCTGCTCGCGTATACCGTGCCGGCGTGCGCGGCCGAGCCGGAGCCCGCCTATACGTACGTCACGCAGCGCGGTGACACGCTGATCGGCATCTCGCAGGAATACCTGGAAAACCCGGCGCTGTGGAATCGCCTGCAGAAGCTCAATCGCGTGCGCGAGCCGCGCAGGATGGCGACCGCGCGGACGCTGAAGATTCCGGTCAGGCTGCTGCGGACGACACCGATGCCGGCGCGAGTCGTCCAGGTGCAGGGTGACGCAACGAGCGGCGGCGCGAAGATCGAGCCCGGATCACTGGTTCTCCCCGGCGCCGATATCAAAACGGGCGACGATGGCTTCGTGATGCTGGAGCTGCCCGACGGATCGCAGCTGAAGGTGCAGGCGCAGTCG